>Ga0115550_1000371_pt1 | contig 38187 bp, 35 predicted proteins | sample COGITO_mtgs_1005_FD_87177 | JGI IMG/M metagenome (GOLD analysis project Ga0115550, IMG submission 87177) | Pelagic marine microbial communities from North Sea - COGITO_mtgs_100511 | ecosystem: Environmental > Aquatic > Marine > Epipelagic | place: Germany:Helgoland, sampling site Kabeltonne...
ACGCCTCTTCAGGAGCTGGGTCTACTCCACAGGGATTACGAATGGGAACCCGATAACCGAAGAGAAGTCGAGCAACTGATAATGTACGCATTTCAACACGGAGCAACTCCCCCCATTCGTGATGCGACTGACCGTGAAAATGACTATTCCGAAGAGTTGTACGATTCCGAAGAGGTGGAAGACATAATAACAACTCTGTACGAAAAATATAAGCGTACCAAAAAAAACACATAAACACATAAACACATAAACACACAATATCTTATTACATCATGGACTTGTTGAACAAGGATGTAATAAGATACATTATCGAATTCTTGATTTATTGTAAACAATGCGGGACCTTCCAAATTCCACATAAGTCGTGCTGTATATGTAAACAGACATATTGCGAGACGTGTAAAGAGACGCTTGTGACCATCCATAGCTTTTACGAGAACACGTACTGTAACGAATGCCACCATGCCCTGATCGCGTAACTCTTATGGATATTCCGACACGTCGTCTACCTGCGATTCGCTCTCTTGCGGGTATTTCTTTGCCGGCCACGTGCGACTCTTGTCTTACTGCGTCTCCCACCCTTCCTGCCGGGTCCCAGGAAACTCGTCACTACCCCGGCAACGTCGTCGTTCGTTTTCCGCGCCACAGCCAGGTGACCCGTCTTCTGTTCCTGTTTGATGCGTTCGCGCTCTTCCTCCACATGAGCATACGTATCATCTCCCTGTTGCTGTTGGGACGGATGAAGCCTTGCCCCGTTGCGCAACAGTATATCGCGAATCTCCGCGACCTTGTTCTTCCTTTCCTCCTTTGTGAATCTTCCCCAGATAACGTGGTCGGTCCTACCTGGTCCAGTACGGACGGACGTTCTCGCCGGGTCGTATTTTGTGTCATTGCTTGGTTCGGTGTAAAACTCGACAAGGAACAATGGTGACCACGGATCTGGACGGATCTGGGTGTCAAGTCCCACATGCAGATTGGGGTCCGCACCATGTTTGAACAGAAGTCGCAGCATGTCAGTGTTCGCGTTGTCCACGGCATACACGAGAGGCGATGTCTTTGTGCTATCCGTTAGGTTAGGATTTGCGCCTCTTTCCAACAACATCCTCGCCAGGTCTACGAAATCCGACCGCACTGCGTGAGAAAGCGGTGTGTTATCGTGATGAATACGTCCAGCACGGACGCGATCCACCGCAATGTTGGGATCGGCACCCTTTTCCAGCAACAGTTGTGCGATAGCGACCCGATCTGATTCACGGTGGCGGGGTCGTCGATAAAAGTCGTTCATAAATGCGTATCCCGACGCCTCCCACAACGGGGTGACCCCAGTCGTGCCACCGTCACCTGTATGCGCATTCACATTCGCCCCCGCGTCAATCAGCACATTTACGATGTCAGGGTTTCCATATCGGGTCGCCCAATGGAGAGGAGTTAAACCCTCACCGAAATCGTCATCTTGGTCCAATGCGTTCACGTGTGCGCCACGCTTAAGCAATATCTTGACAATGTCGACGTTGTCTCTCTGCGCAGCCCGATGGAGGGGCGTGGAGATATATTGCGTTTCGTTACCGCCATCTTCGACCTCCTGATAATTCACGTTAGCCCCATCTTCAATCTCCTTTCGCACGCCAGCAAGGGACTCGTCGTAAATGGCGTTCATGAGCGCACGGTCCAGCTGTCTCTGTGTCCGGGGAGGCGTGGGAATCGGGAGAATCGGGAGAGACGCCACCGACACATTATCTATAGAGTCGGTCATCTCATCCATACCTCCCCTTTTGCGTGTGCGTCGCGTCCGTTTAGCCCGCCTTCCGCGTTTTCGGGGGTTTCGACTTTTTCGACTTTTTCGGGTTTTTCGAGAGTGATGGGTTCCGCCTCTTTTACGCACGACAGGTTTAGAAGTAGGTGGCGGAGGAGCTCCCATCATTGTATAGGTTATGTCTGCCTCGGTGGTGGTCCCGTTGAATTTGCGTTCGCTGTGTTGTTGACGAGCAATACCAAGAAGCTGGTCGCCTTCCAGCCACAACATTGGTCTGTCCTTGGTGATGTACCCAATGTCTTTCAGATACTGGCGAGCCGCCCGTATTTCTTGAACTCGAGTACTCATAGTTCAATTATATTATGTGTATAAAATATATATGAGCCACTTTTTCGATACAGATACAAATCAAAAGGGGTACGTGTACTACATAGTTCCCAAAACCACCACGTTGTATCGCGGCGACACCAACATATATTTGGCAGAAGGCGATGTTCCCGATGTGCCAACGTTTTTCGGACTGAAACGAAAAAATGTGGCGAAATACGGGATGGTGTTTACTTTCAAAACATTGAAACCTCTCAAACTGTTGGCACTCGACAAACCGAACCAAAAGTTCTACGACGACGCTCCGTCGCATATACAGACCATTCTGAACAATCAATACGGGTTTAAGAGCGGGCTTCGCGACACGGTGCGTGCGAAAGACTACGAATTGGTGGAATATCTGTGTAGTCAGGGATTTGACGGGTATCTTATCGACGAAATGAGCGTGCCCGACGACGTCTACGTCGACGAATACGACAGCGACGGCGAAACGGAAGACATCGGAAATCCACGCAAGTTTCACAGCGAGATGGTGATTTGCAACGTGAAAAAGAACGTGAAGCTGGAGAACATGACACAGGACGTCAATAAATACACGAGCGATGACATTAACAGGGAGGTGATGAAGAAACGCGCCATACTCCATAAATACGAAATGGAGGAGAAACGAAAAAACTCCAAACGCAGACCACGAAGGGATTCGAGTCCAAATAGACAAGAGGTTCACGTGGCTCCCATGTTTACGGGATTTTCGGGAATTGGGAATTCGCCTCCGCGCACGCCACGCGGTAACAGGACTGCGGATTCTTCCGATACCAATATATCTTCCCCGAATTCATCTATCAGTAGCGGGGTTTCCACACCATCAAGAGGGGCGCCACAGGCTCTGTTTCGATCTCCATCCGCGTCCACGTCTGGTTCGGACTCTTTGTCAGGGTTAGACACTCCGCCATACAAAAACAAAACGCCTCCAGGTTCGCTTTTTGACCGCATGGATTCTGATCCCGACTCCCCGTCCAAACGCGTGAAAATAGCCCAGCCAAATTTCAACATGGGCGGGACCAGGCGGAAAGCGCGTCGAAAAAACCGCAAACCTGCGAAAAAACAAAAGACGTTGCGACGAAAACAGAAACGTACGAAAACGCGCAAATCAAGGGGGAGAAGGAAGAGTGTAAAAAAAACACGACATAGGACACGGTAAGACTATCCATATAACATGATACTTCTCACACGCTGTATGGTATGTTCATTACTATGTTCAATAGTAATGATCAAATAACTGGGTATATCCGTATTGCTGCCATTCCAGTCCACCTATACGGTTTTCCTTTCGGCCGAGGTGTCTGGTCCTGGACTCACCCGCATAACAAGTCGCGAACACAACCAGGTTGCCAGCATAACCCACATGTTATCAATGGTGTTTCCGCCATTGTGAACGACCCACCTGATGGCTCGGCAATGTGGTGCCGATACCAGAAAGGGCGACATGAAAAATCCTTGAAAGAATGTAGGTACACAGTAATACGTATACATGTTGGCGGCCACATAGTGAAGACAAATCCAGAAAAGATAGAGACCAGACGCATTATAGCAATACATAGCATAAGGCTTGATTACGGGGTATAGTTCCCTACCACTTCTATAAAGAACCCGATAAGACGTCAGATGGTCCAATGTAATTACGCTATCGGAATCAGAGACAGTGTCGACACCAACGTCTGCGTTTTCTTTTTCGTCGGTCGACATTGTATACTTATACCCCAGAGCTGTCTTTGGATTGTTTTCAATATACATATCATAACCTATCATGAACAGGCGACGGGATACACAAAACCGTCGTCTTCCAGAATTCTCTGGATGGAACAGGTATCTGGTTTCCGACGATGACATTGCGACTTGTGGATAATCTCCAGATTGTCGTCGCATTCGCGGATAAATAAATCTCGTATTTTCCAGAACGTGTCATCGTCCATACACGTGACAGAATACGTATGCGCGTTGGTTTTCAGCCATTTTCGGAAACTGAGATTGTTGGAGTAGGTGGAGGCGGCGTATGCTTTATACATGGTAAATAGCGTATATACATCGGTGAATGTTTCAGGTGTATAATCCGACCCAGTCATGACGCACAGCTCCATGAAATCTTGGGTGGAGATCCCTATCTGTTTGAGAATCTCGCGTGTCTCGTACAATACGAGCGTATTGTTCATCAAGCTGATGTATCGCAATACGCGCGGTATACCGTACACAAACATGTCCATGTCTTCGCTCAGACAGGCCCACGCCTTCTTATGTCTGACAAAGGCTGCACACAATTCATCTGCCTCTCCCGCTGCGGTATAATAAGCGTATCCGTAACTGGCTATCAGTTCCTGGACCCTGAGTATATCTTGTTTTTTTAGAAATACACACTTTCTCTTCAGGGTCTGAATGGTTTCGAGCATAGACTCGCGCTCTGTGTAGGTGACAACATCTTCCATTTTTTTATACAATTCGTTACATTCTGACTCTGCTCTGAGTTTGTCCTCATACCTTTTGTTGAGCGTCTCTCTTTTTTCAGCTGGAGGTTTCCCGTCGAAAATGAAGATGGGGGTAATATTATGACACGCAAACAGTGACAACATGAGATACATGTTTTCAATTAGCGTGTTGTTCATTTGATATTTGTATAGGTAAATACTGATGTCAACGACAATTGTTTTCCCATACAGATCGCGCATGTGTTTGTTCTGAATACACTCTTTACAGTTCTCCACAAAATACTTGTTCAGGTAGCGAATGCCCATTTGTTTTCCTATTATGACACCCGCATAAAACGCATATCTTACTTCATTTTTTGTAAAATATAATAAAATAATATCCTATTATTGTATTATAATGCCTCAATCAACATACATTAGTGAGACCGACCCGAGCGGTGCTTTGCTGCCAGATATAAACGAGGTTCTATATACAAATTTTGACTTATCATATATACCCCAGTACGGAGACACCTATCTTCTAAAGGATTACCAGAGTAACGTTGTTTCTGATTATTTCAGACCGTATACTGGTGACGGTAGTTTAGAATGGCCCGCACCATTAGCATTTGACGCGAGCAACAATTTGTATGTGTGTACTATTGCTTTAGCAAATTTTATATCGCGGGTAGATGGCGAGTTTATCACCAACGTGTTTCCGCTCAACACCGATACACCCTCGGGCATTGCTTTCGACAAAGACAATATATTATATATCACCATCGCCAATTCCAACGTGTCGTTCGAGCGACAAGAATTTATCTGGCCCCAGGTATGGACGTCTAAAATACTTAAGCTCGATTTGATTACTCTCAATGCGGTCGAATTAGTAGTGAGCGGCATATCGACGAATAAGCTGGACGGTATCTGCTTTGATAACTCTGGAAACCTCTTTGTATCCGACAGTATCACCAGCACAATATTCAAAATCACCGAAACTGGTTATAGCACCGGAGTAGGCGAGATTTTTGCGTCTAACCTTGCTGGTATCAATACCCCAATAGGATTGGCAGCAGATCTATATAACAATATTTACGTCTGTAATTCGGGAAACAACAACTTGGTACGGATTACTCCACAAGGGATGCTCACTGTCGTGGCATCTACTGGACTGGACAACCCAACCGGTGTGACGTATAACCCCATTAACAATTGTCTCTATGTGGCCAATTACGGACCACTTCTGACGAATGTTATGATACCTGCCAAAGTGTTTGTATACCAAATTGTGAACGAAACTCTTTTCCAGCTTCCGATTCCGTATCCTGCTGATATAAACTACCGAGAGTGGTATTACGCAATTGCTACCGACAAAACGGGAAAGGTCTACACGTGTGGTGCTGAGGAAAAGCCTAATATATTTTTTCAACAGGGTCAGGGAGCATTCATCAAAGAGATCAAGGATATGTTTACAGGAACCAAGAGCGTCGGTCTTTTCTATGGAGGCGAAGCCGATGTCAATGCTGTTAAATATCCAATAGTCTACAACATTAATCCGATTACATCCATAGCGATCGATTCTACACAGACTAATTTATACTGTTCGCAATTCACATCGCCTTTTAAACCTGACTCGGTCGACCCCGTATACGTCCCGTATCCCTATGGAGTTATATGGAAAGTCCCTCTGACAGATCCATCATTTAACCCAGTGTTAGTATATCCGAGTTTTGTAGCGTCAAATAACTTTACGCAACCCAAAACCGTTGCCGTGAAAAACAATGGAGTTGTTTATTCGTTCACCGGAGACGCCTTCGCCGGTCATACCTTATTTGGCATGAATCCCGAGGGCGTAATAAAATATGTAGGATTCGTTAACAAACCCGAGATGTCCGACACATCCTCTCTTATTTTTGATAATCAAAACAGAATGCTTTATTGTAACTCGACGTATCCTCCTGTTACAGGTGCGATAAACAGTCCATTGGTTCGTTTGACATTTGTGAATGACTATACCACTACAGCAGAATACATAAATCTAACTGGATTTAGTCTGGCAGACCTTGATGGAATGGATCAAATAGCGTTAAATAGCGACTCAACTATTTTATACTTCAGGATAAACGGTACCACAAACAAACAAATATGGAAGTATGTTTTCGCTACTGGGGCGTCAACCAAGCTTCTTGATCTTGCGGTGAGTGCGGTGTATTCCTTTGGTGGTGGAGGGGGGGTGAAGGTCGACAGTTCCGGAAACGTATACACCATGCTCATGGTTACCGCTACAGCACAAGGTTCGTTAGTATACTGGGATAACAGTGACACCTTAAATACGGTAAGCGTTACATTCAATGACGGTTCGTCTTATCCGTTGGGGGTTGTTTTTGGATTCTCCGAATTTACAACTGGAGGGGCTCTTTATGTGAATACACTTAGCGAAATCGCCATAGAACGAACTCTGTATTTGTATACATTCTCCAGCTCCAATACCGCAATAGCGTCTACATCAACAATCACCGGTCAGCCGATAACTGACACAGTCAATATCGCATTGAACCCTGCACAAACGGACGTATTTCTCGCAGATTCCGGAACCAATCAAATATTGAAATATAATATAGCTACAGAAGTGGCATCAGACTTTGTGGTGTTTGTCACTGGATACGTCACGCCCATACTTAATAATCCTACCTCCGTTATATTCGAGGATAGCTCTACAACCCATTTGTACGTTGGCAATTCTATAGCAAATAATATAGTAAGAGTCGGTCTGGACGGTCTTGCCGAAGATGTAACCGTTACTGGGGTGACCCTTAGTGGCCCAACTGGATTTTCTTACGATAATACGGGTAATTTATATGTAGTGAATTTTAATAGTAATACTCTTTGTAAGCTCACCTTTGCCGATCCACTGAATGCAGTTGGTGTGGCAATTACTATAACCGGTTCTCCTTTATTTCAACCGTCGTCCACGTCGTTCGATGATACATTTACAAAGTTGTATGTATCCAATTCAGGATTGGATAATGTAGTAGAAGTGAACGTCGCCACTGGGGCGAGCACCCTATACAGCAACGGCGGGAAGAATATAAGTGAGCCTGGAGGAATAGCATTCGACAACGAAACTGGACAACTCTACATTACAAGTTCAGGGACAAACGAACTGGTTCAGATTTCCAACAATAATCAACTGAACAACGTTGTTGTTGACGTAGTGTCTGACGACTCTTTGTTAACGCCGCAAGGCATTACCATAGATGCGAGTTATAATATTTATTTGGCGAATTATGGAAACGCAGGAAGCCCCATATTGAAAATTACACATGACATAAGCTTTAATAACATTTACGATTCGAGCACAGATGGCATTAGGCGTCCCCGTCAGTGTGTTGCGTATGAACCAACAAAATCAATCTATATAGCAGATAGCCATGCCTACATCCCGTTATTGGATAATACGCAAACTGTCACCAAATATGCTACAAATCCGTTGTTAGACAGGATTGGCGGAAGCGTGGCCATTCGAAACAAGCCGCCCACGTTAACAACAGGGCCGTTTATTGTGGCAGCAGCTGATTTCTTCTTCCCACCGAATGCGTATTTTGTGTCTATTACGCCGGACCAAACAAATCCAGAGACTGGCACTCCTGTCGTTAACGACGTTATTGTATCCGGCGATTCAGACATTGGCAATGAAATGCCCGTGGCTATCTTTGATGAAGCAAGTAATCCTACCTCAAAACTGTATGCTGGACTAAAGGGTATTCCTGACCCATCAGACCCATTCCAAACACTTGGAGGCGGTATAATCGAAGTGACCTTTACAAGTGAAATTGCTGCCGTGTCGAAAATATTAAACATTACTGGGCTTCAACTTCTTTATAATAAGCCTGCGCCAATTACCGCTATCGCATTTTCCAATGACCACACCTTTATGTACACAATGACAGGAGGCGAAGCAGTCCCAACAACAGCTGTGGCACAGCTCGAGCTCAAGAGAATCGCAAACTACCGCACAAACAGTGTCTTGGTTGCCGAAACATTCGTAACATTTCCAAGCAATGATGTATTGCCCGGACCTGTTCGGCCGTATACTTCCTTGGTGGTGGACAAGTATGATTATATATACGCGCTGGTGCGTTCCAGGTATTACCGAATCACTCCTTCAGGAGACTTCATTACGTTTATCGATCCTCTTCTTTCCGATCCCGTAAACCTGCTGTGGAATGGAACCTATATGAACTATGTCCCGTGGGACAATTCTATTTTTGTATCTGTTACGCGTGTGAATTCTACTGATAAAATTTTCTTGTCCTTCAAATTTGATAATATGGATGGTCGTGTCGAACCATACAACGACACGATGTATATTTACGACATAAGTGGGTCGGTTCCGCCGTTTACAGAAACATATGACTTCAGTTATAATATTTACGACAAGTATATCGTGATCGACCCAAGCAACATAGACCCTGGAGTCGCAACGGACACAACCTTCCATTTTGTTATGCCAAATGTATTACCTGAACCAACCGATGTCTATACATTAACATGTAACAGTGTTGCGATTTCAGACGACTTCTGTAACAACTGTACTTACAACAAAACAAAGTTTCAGTCTGGAACGTATCCAACCAGCGTTGCCTACACCGACAACACTAATTACCTCTATGTCTCTCTTCAAAATAATACGATTTCTCGAATCAATTTGTTGGGAGTAGTAGAGAACGATATTGTCAGTTCCACCGATGGATTAAATGGGCCAGTCAGTATGGCAGTAGACCTGTCATATAACCTGTTTGTGCTCAACAGAACAGGGGGGTTTATTTCGAAACTGATACTGACCGACAACATTTTTCAAATTGATAACACGTTTTATACCGGGATCACAAACGCCATCGATTTTGCCTTTGATCAATACGGAGGAGAATACATTTATATTTTAAGTGGTTCGAGTCCAAGTGTTATCATCACACGTATTAGTGCCGTTGACGGAAGTGGTGCTTACCTCGTTCCTGTCCCGTTTGGCACAATATACGACCCCAATGGGTTGTCTATCGACGAGTTTAAACCCGGCGAGCGGTTTTTGTATGTATCGGATACCGATCAAACTGGAGTGAATCGTATTATGAAAATTAATTTGCTGGATGGATTATACACATCATCGACCGTCATTTCTGGATTGGTGGAGAAACCGTTTAAGATAGCAAACAAACACGACGGGTTCTTGTATGTATGTAATAGAGAAGGGGATTCAATCGCCAAGATCTCCATAGACGCTCAATGGAACAATATAAACAATGACGTATGGGCAGTGGCGAACATATCTGTCCCAAGTGGACTGGCGTTTGATGCGTCTGGTAACATGTATGTAGCTAACACTGGAACCAGTCCAAGAAATAGCCGTGTTTCCAAGATTTATATGGAATATTTCCCGTTTACCAACGTGATTCTGAACAACGGAACATGCGACACTACCCAGATTTACAATCGAACCACAAAGACGTATGTCGTGGTCAATTACGATACGTCGAACCCTACTATGTTCCCGATTCCGTTCCCCTATCCCATAGTAGACTAACTAACAGATGTGTAAACAAAGACAACCGTCGCAATAGCAATAAAGAATGACCATAATGTATGAATATTATGGTCATGCTTCGGCATTTTATACCCTTCAATGGGGTGGTCATACAGGAAGCATAGTGCCGCCTTTTGTAATCATATTAAGCTCAAGCCAAAACCCCACATTAAAAAGAATGACCGCAAATGCGTGTATTTTTTGGTCGAACACTGTTTCCGCAAATAACCCTTCAATGGCTCCCCCTAATGCAATTAGGAGTGGTGGAGCTATCGAATTAACTATGCGGAATGGTCCTGGAAACACCAACGCACCTAAATCTGAAAACGCATACAGATTTAATGACGCAGACAGCATAAATGGTACCAAGGTGGTCCATGCCAATGGAAACGTGGAACCGCCCGCAGTTTGTCTCCATTTAAAATTAAAGGTAGCCTTATAATCTTGATTCCCCAGATAACCGATAAAGAAGCCCATTACGGATAAAGATGGTAACCAGCCATAAAAGTACGCTGGACCCAGAACAGCGTAGGAGAACGCCTGTAACCCAACATACTGCATATTGAAAATGAAAAAGTAGGCAACAATTCTTAGCCACTGGTTGTTTTTATCAGAAACGACCACGTTTGTGTTTTCTGCTTCACCTCTTAGTGGACTGTCAAACGGAGCCACCTGCCAGCCTTCGTATGTATGCATCATGATACCGGGAAGACCTCCGAAAAATGCGACTATGGGAGAGAGAAGAAATAGAAGCGTTCGTTGCTCGTCATTATCAAAATAGGTGGTCCATTTACCACTGTTCTTGAGTACAGACTGCGCCATGAGAAATGCTGGAATAATTGGAATCCAATGGACCAGCTCAACCAGATTTAGCATACAAGTATTGGCTGTGTGAGCCATGCCAATATCATAGAGCGACGTTTTGGGACCCGCTTTATTCCAACCCCACGATGAATTCGAAGGAAACCCCTTTGAAATCCACTTATTTCCGAGGGAAAAATAAAACTCACTGCTGGTTTTTATTTTATTGTAAAGCGCCATATATGGATAATAATCGTAATCTGTCTTTAAGTTCGGTAGTTAATGTATTTGTAAAAGGGTCCCTATACGATATGAGGTATTTTTTCCAAAACTATTTTCAAGATCTCAAAAATGGACAAAAATAAATGTCCAAAACTGAGAAGGCTGAAAGAGTTTTGGAAAAAGAGTATGAAAAAACACGGTGTGACGAGAATGCTCTCATTTGCGTTTTTTTGGCAAATTGTTGCTTACGATATTTTTTTACACATGTTTGCGTTCGGCTCTAGCGGTTTTTTTCGGTTGCTAGAATATGGCAACCTTTAGCAACTTTCAGCAACCCAAAAAACCGCAAATATTTACATGTCAAACTTGTGACTTTCAAACATCAGATAAAAAGGATTATAACAGACATATTAAGACGATAAAACATAAAACGGGGTTTTTAGCAACTTTAGCAACCACATCATCGTCAGAAAAACCGGAAAAAACCGGAAAAAACCGAAAATTGTATAGGTGTGAAATATGTGATAAAGAATACAAGGATAAGACTGGACTGTGGAGACATCATAAGAGGTGTGGTGATCAAGCAGTTAATAGTGGATGTCAAAACGCTCAACCAGTAGCCGATACATCGTCACAAGTATCTCCAGAGTTAGTCCTCCAAATTTTAGAGAAGAACAAGGAGTTAACTGAGGTGGTTATAGAACAAAATAAGACCATCATGGAGTTGTCAAAGAATACACAGATACAGACACAGAACAACATGAACAACTGTCATAACAACACGTTCAATCTCCAATTCTTCTTGAATGAGACGTGTAAAGATGCGATGAACATACAAGATTTTATCAAGTCTCTCCAGCTGAGTGTTCGCGATCTGGAAACCGTTGGCGAATTGGGGTATGCTGAGGGCATTTCTCGTATGTTTGTGCGTGGGTTAAAAGATATGGAGGTAACCAAGCGACCTATTCATTGTAGCGACTTGAAGAGGGAGGTGATTCATATTAAGGACAAAGATAGATGGGAAAGAGACAACCCCAACCAGGACAAACTGAGGAGAGCCATCAAAGACCTCTCCAACAAGAACATCATGTTGTTTGACGACTGGCAAAGAGAGAACCCAGGATATGACCAGTACGACAACAAGAAGAACGATATTTATTTGAAGATGATGGTACAGGCCATGGGTCCACCTGACGAAACAAGTGAGCGCCGGGATGTGGGAAAAATCGTACGGACGATCGCTCGTAACACCATTATTGACAAGTCCACTCTTCAATGATACGCAAAAAAATGAAATTAATTATCGTGTGATAGTATATTCAACTAACACATGATATCTGCTCTTGTAGATTTCTTGAATCATCTGAGAACACTCCTTCTGCTTATCGTCAATTTCCAAGACTACAACCGCCCCAACAATCTCCTGTTGATGTCGTCTGACTATCTATCTCCATCAATGAATGAACTATCCGTCGAAATCGACTTCGACGAGGCCTCCAGAGCGTGGCGACAAAACAAAAAGGACATTGGAAACGGGTCGTTTGTTTACGTCGATGTGCCATCTACTCCCACAAAGAGTCAATACCAACGCTATCAACGTCGTCCGCAACCCACTATCGACCACGAGCCTGTTGTGCAGAGATACGCCCTGCGATCTGTGGCAAGGGCGGGAAGGAAAAGGTTTGAGGATTTAGCGAACAATGAGAGGAAAAGGCTTGAGGATTTAGCGAACAATAGACAAAAGGAAATGGCGTCTGTTCCACAAGAAAAGAAAATGGCGTCTGTTCCACAAGCTCCGCGACCCACTATCGTTCACGAGCCTGTTGTGCACCGACACAGATACAATCTGCGATCTGTGGCAAGGGCGAGAAGAAAAAGATTTGAGGATTTAGCGAACAATAATCAACAGAAAATGGCGTCTGTTCCACAAGCTCGGCGGACGGTGTATACTTAGCCCAGCTCGCAGGTGGTCATACGCATGGTGTGTAAAATGTAATTGTTGTCTCTTTTCTTTTTGACGGTTCGATGCCGTTTTTGTATCAGTTTGGAAAGATGATTTTCCTCGCATGCTATCAGACGAAGGAGTCCCCGGGACTTGTAATGACTGTCAATAAACTTACAAAACTCCATCTGGTTCCGCTGCGTCTTTTTGAATTGAAGCAGCGACGTGTTGTTGGTCATACACCAGCCAAGAAATGCGGGATAGTTGGCCAACAGAACGGTTTTAATGATGTAATACGAGAGGACGTTGGTGTCCTCCTTGTATAGCGTGTCGCGCAACGCCTGGGCATGTGTCGTTTTTTTATACATATTGGAGTAGGTCATGCCCATAAATCCAAGCGCCTTGACGAGCTGAAACGCGTTGAACTTGGTCTCCAGGTCAAGATAATACCGACATTGTTCAATAAATGCACGTTTGTTTGTATTATCGTCACAAGTGAGGTAGCTCACAAAACATACATTGATTAACTCCGCCCAGAATTCCGCATAGGATTCGAAAAGGTTGACATCCGACTTGACCTGGAATGTTTCCAGAATTTTGCTGTGACACTCTGACACGTTCATATCTGAAAAATCAAGAGCGAAATTGTGGAAGGTCTCGTGGATAAACACTTTGAACCACTCCTCCTTTCGGAAAATAACAATCTCTGAGTCGACGGGACAGGATGTCGTAAATGCCGTGTTCACGTGATTCTCGCCAAGAATATGGAGATTGGATTGGGGGAGCTTCTTCTGGAGCTTAGTCATGTAGAGATAGACAATTAGGTCCTTGGCACACTTTGACGACGCGTATTGGTTGATGATATACAGCCAAACCAGCATGTTTTTGGAATATTCGACACACATGTCGACATTGGACGACGAGAAGTTTTCGGTTACAAAATGAAACGTGATGTTGCGTCCGAACTGTTTCGTTTTATAGGTGATAAAATATTGAGAAGACTCATTGATATGATTGCGGATTTCGTCAGGAAAACTGCTTGCGGGAAATTTCTTAGGAAATGGGATTTCCTGAATCGTATTTATCTCGCCGAAATGGACGTTGGGTGGTTCTCTTATCTGAGCCACGTGTTTGTATCCGTTATGTATGTCGTTATATAACGTAGACAACGTGTTTGTGGTATTTGCGTCCACCCCGCCACTTGTCGAGGAGACGCATTCGCTTTTGGCGAAGTGGTCCATTAGAAAGATGCTTTTTTTGGTAAAGTCCATATATACATTGTTGTGATATTTTTATGTCGTCTTCTTATTGTATATTGTTCATGTCGACGAAGTGTGTGCTAACCCGGCTATCTGCGCTATGGGCCAATGCGAGAAGATGTGAAAATGTAGACCCAGCCGCACCAATAAATACCCCACTACACATTTTACCCAGAATCATGTCCATGATAGCATTGACTTCTCGGTATTTTGACTGTTTCGTGAGCACATGATAGGTATAGTTGTTCTCTTTCATAAACGCAGTAACCTCGTTATCTATGTTTCCGCTAAGCAAGAGGATCGGTTGGTTTTTGGGCATGCTGGTTTTGATCAAGTCGATATATCTATCGACTACCGCATCATGAAATGTCTTCGCCGACATATTGTTTACTGCACCCCAATGAGCAATTGCGTCGCTTTCCAGTCGCAAGTGAATGACGTTTATCGTATTATGACCTCCTCCATGTAACATTGTATTTAAAAACTTCATAGGAACAGAAACCAATTCTGGTGTGAAAAAGATATGATTCAATATATCCTTGCCCATATCCGTGTTAAGTAACTCCGAACAAGTTTCCATGGGTAGGTTGAGTTTATATAGACTTAAATTGTCGGGTTGCGTAGAAAACTTCGTTCTCGAAATATCCACCAGAGACACGCCATACTTCTTTCGAAGATGTTCATTTATAGCCGACAAATACAATATTTTGCCTATGCTACTGTAATATTGAGTGTTTATTTCAAGTAAGAACCGACCTACCACGAGAAGGGGGACGTTGTTCTGAATACACCATATAATTCCACCAACCAATAGATACAGTTGGTTAGACAATCCGCAAATGGGAAGTGCTGCTATGTCAACATATCTTACTTCTATCATTCTTCCAGATACACTTTTAATCATATTTATATATTACTTTATATATTACTACGGATATAATATATAATAATAGATACTGTTCCTCTAACTCGTTTCAGTCAACTCGTTGCGAATCAACATAAGTGATTCGTATACATCCGGTTGTCTGCCTCGTCTATGTTCAACCAACTTGGCTGTCTTCGTTGCCATCAATAGCGACAGGAGGTCTGGATTCTGGGTAAATTTGGCATATTGGGCGTCATGTATCTCCTTCTCTGCTCTCGGTCCAAAAAAGTCCGGATCCACCACTACCTGCTTAGGGCGTAACAGTTCGCCTTTGTATTTCCCGTTCTTGCCGCCAGCTCCCGTAGCCATCTCCACGTTAGTGGACAACTCTGTTCCTGAGTCCAGACTAAAGCTCAGATAATATTCAGGATTGTCCTTCTTGAATTTGGAGGCCTGGTAATAATGCTCCACGCTGTTCCACTTGTGATTGTCAAGGGTAAATGGCTGCGACCATGTATTTGACAATTTCTTTCTCCAATCGGGAATGATTGCCAGACCGGAAAATTCCTTGACATATTCCTTGGGGATCTTTTCGCCGCTCCCTTTTCCGGGCAACGGTTTGGCTGCCGATTTCGAATAAAACGAAAACACTACCTCATCGTTGTATGTGCCTCGCAGCTTGGCTTCCGTCAACTCTTCTATATCAATTCCCAGCGATTCATCCTCGCCCGATTTGGACTGGGGGTGCTTTTTTTTCAGTTCCTTGAATTCTTTGATGAGTGAAAAGGGTCCGGCGTTGCGTTCCATACATTTGTCCACAATCAGCTTTTTCAGATCATATGGAATTTCGGGGAACGTAAAAATTTGTCTGTCCTTGTAGGACACCAGTTTGTAGTGCCATCCGTTGTATTCTACAATAACATAGTAGTCTGGGTTGAAATACCCGCGGTCTTGAAGAATTGCGTCGTTAAGTTGGCCACAACGAAGCACATTGTCGTTGTCTTTGGCAGTGTGGGCCTCACTGGACAACAATATAAACTTCATGTTGAGAATGCGTTCGAGTGTGGAAATGGCCCACGTTTCTCCCCAGAACTCGCATGTCTGGATGGTCTTTTTGAACTTTTCAAGCGAGTCGATGCCTTTCATGAACTTGTATTCTGACATCATTTCGGCAGTTATCTTTTTTTCGCGAACCAGATTGTCGTGCTCCGCTTTCACTTTTTTGGCATTGTCTACAAGTACCTTCTGTTCGTTTCGATCCAGAACGTTTGAAAATTTGTCTTTGAGGACCACATAGCTTTTCGATAGATCTTTTATTTTGGCGGTGTCTGTAATCAGCGCGTTGTTATACATGTCGTATAATTCCTGGTAATTCAAATACACTTCGTTTGTGGCTTCGTCGGACAGCTTTTTTCGAATCTTCGCCACCGAAGTTTGTTGTGCAATGGAGGAGAATGCGTCTCGAATGGTCGCGAACAGACAGTCGCCCCCGCCTTCGTTGTCGACAATATCATAGTAAGGATTTTTCATAAATTTCTGAACCCAGCTGTGTTCCTTCGATTCCTTGTATTTTTCCCGCATGTCCTTGGCATCCTTTTTGGACTCGTCGTCCAGTGGTGCCGGTATGGAAACGCCTTTGGTAAGAATGAAAATATCAGAACGGCTTTCGGGAACCACGTCTCCGTCACCTGTTTTTACGGTATCCCTTTTTGATTTCGTTTTCACTCCTGTTTCTTCATCCACATCCGCTTCCTCTTCATCGTCGTCCTCTCCCGTTCCCTCGGTGTCACCATTCTTCTTCTCATCGTCACTTTCTTCTGGAGGCACCAGACGTTTGTTTTCAAGATAGGTTTTGGTGGCAAATGTATAAATAAGCGGGTCGTTTAATTTTTCTAAATCGAGTTCACCGTCGGCGTCCAAATGGGAGCTTAGCGTATCGTGAGGTATTTCATAAAGCCCGATTTGAACAACCTTGTTGTTTTTTTTCACCAAATAAACTGGGTAGTACACGACATTCTTTTTTTGGAAATCGTGGCGTGGGTTTCCAACAGCTATCACTACATCTACACCTTTTACAGAAATCTCATACAAATCGGTTTCCATGTTGGTGTCTTCTGGATTTGTCTTTTTCAGTTCAGGGTAGCTTACACTGTTGTTTATTTTCGATAAGACCATACTATATTCTATTGTGATAATAATAAAACATAGTATTTATATATTTTTCGGCGTAATGTGTATTCCACATCATGGCGATTGTTGTAAGTTATGGTGCCCATATATACTTTTTGGTAAACGGATCGTTTTTTAACTCCCTCATATAAAACCATAGGGTTTGTCTGCGTTCCACCAAATCTGCGTTCTCTTCGTCGTTTTCGAACGCCACGATAAGCTGAGCGAGTTCTATTTTTTTCAGCTTGTTCGAATTCCCCAGTTTGTAATATTCGTATATAGACCCTAACTGCTTTGTGTTGTAGTTAAGATCATAGTCTTGAATGCGACTAAAATGATAATCGTGGGTGACATCATTTCCCTCATCATCGTCATCGTCAGATCCATCAATATCCGAAATATCTGGACTGGGGGTTTCTTCAAAATGACGCATAATTTCCTCTGCGGTTGGTCTTTTCGCGTGATCTGTGTCTGGATCATCGATGGTGTAGTCTATGTTTTCTTTTTCGCGCCGGGGCATATAGTAACTCATGACACATAACTTTATATCTATTTCACGGCTTATCAGTGTGTTGGGTTTACATATTTTCTCATTTAAACCGTTTATTTTATAATCCGTGCCTTTTTTTTATATAAAACATTGTACGCGTGTGAGGGCAATCGCCAGATATTTCATTGTTAGGTAATGTAAATGGTATTATATTAGTTTTTTGACAAACATAAGAAAATCCTATTTGGTCTTGGGTTGTATATTTTAAAGTTTGTAAATACCATAAGTCTAAAAAGTCGTTTACATCTTTATCTTTATGAAGAAACGCAACAAAGCAGGTAATCCATACACCCATATGTGGTGTATGTGAATTAATGTTCTTAAAAAATATATCATTATAACCGTCGTTTAAATAACACTCATATTGATTCTTTACATCTTGATATGGTTGAGATTGTCCTTGCCATTTTGTGGAAGTATATTTTTTATCTATATGAGATGCTAATACCTCCTTATTCAAAATTCCATTACGATACTCATGATTCCAGCCAATTATTTTTTCATTATAAATATTATTTAATATATATTCACTTGTTTTATCATATATAATTTCAATTGTTCCGTCTACCCATACAACAACCTCATATTTGTCTAATATGGGTATGTTTGAAAATGATTGCTTATAATACTTTGCAATATTAAACGTATGGTTATTATTGCACAACGAATTTGTAAAATTGTCATCATCTATTTTACTTTTATTAAGTAAATGATATGGAGTTGTATCAATTGTCCATTCGTTATTAATTATACTATTATTATCTGTAAAACAAATAAAGTCTGTATCAATTGTTTGTTTTGCAAATTTTTTACAAGATAATTCGTAGTTGCCATAAATTGCTGTAATAAAACATATTTTAGCCATTGTATACTTAACATAAGAAAAATAAAAATAAATTCAAAATATGCGTTTACACCTTTTCTTATTTAAAACTCCGATTTTATAATAGTTAAATTAATTTAATTAAATTAAATAATTTATAATATTATAATACATGTTAAGTATTATTCAAAATATTCCGAATGTTAACACATATCCGCTTAAATATGTATTTGAAGATTTAAAATTACAACATAAACCTAATACATTATGGTTAGAATTTGGAGTAGCAAGTGGAGGAACCATTAATTATATTTCTAAATTTACAAATGATAAAGTTTATGGATTTGATAGTTTTGAAGGATTGCCTGAAAAATGGAGGGATGGTTTTGATAAAGGTGCATTTAATAGAAATGGTATTTTACCGAAAGTAAATAACAATGTAGAATTAATTAAAGGATGGTTTGATAATACATTACCTAATTTTATAAAAAATCAGAATAAAAAGGTTTCTTTCATTCATATGGATGCTGACTTATATAGTTCTACAAAATGTATTTTCAATAATTTAAAGGATTATATTGATAAAGAGTGTATTATTGTATTTGACGAATTAGTAAATTATCCTGGTTTTGATGGAAATACAGGAGAACTCAAAGCATTTTATGAATTTATTACAGAAAATAAGGTAGATTATGAGTGGATTGGAATGAATGGAAAACCAACTGGTATGTGTGGTTATTATCACGAAAATGTAGCATTAATTATTCATTCAATAAATTAATTACTATACTTTATATATTATATAGTAATTATGCCAAAACATAAAAGTAGCGATAAATATTTTAGGCATAAATATATGTCCTGGTTCTAACAATTATTTTAAGATTTAATCGGCGTTTAAAATGTCCAAAGGTGTAAATAAGAAAAGGTGTAAACGAGAAAAAGTGTAAATCTTCAAGGATGGAATCATATGAAAATATCTCGTATAGTATATCAATACCCTCTATGTTGGTACAAATATACATACCCGACCAATTTTCGGAGTCGTATATGCCGTTTTTGTTATTTAGAAACATATGTGAACGCGTCCTCTCTCGTCAACCGGGGCTGATTGAAAAGGTCGAATGTATCCAGACAATAAATGATATTTATGTCTCTCCAGAAACAGTCGTGCTTATGAATATGTATGACATCACATTGTGTGATGCGAAAGACTATATACGGCAGAATGTATTCAGTAAAGACGTGACCTTTTTATTGATAAATACCGAGCATTGGGAGCTGCGAGGCGCAAAAGAGATATTTGAGATCCTCCATAAAAGAGAGAAGAAGAACATACACATTATCGAGTATAATGTCATTAACTACGAAGTCCTGCTGGAAAGCTACAGAAACGTCTCTGTGCTCTTTTTGCCTCTGTTGTATGATAAACATATTGAATCATATTATCATGACAATATCCAGTCACAGTTTATTCCGTGGAACCATAAAGATATCGATATTCTTTTCTACGGAGGCATCAGTGACAGACGGAGAGTGGTTTTGGATGATTTGAAAACACGTTGGAATCTTCATATCGTCGATAGTCACCATGGAGTCTCGAACAACGAGCTTTGTAGGTTGATCGAACGCAGCAAGGTCGTTGTAAATGTCCTGTATTACGAGTTCAACAGCATGTTCGATTATTATCGCAATGCTCTATTGTTGTCGAACAATGCGGTGGTTGTCATAGAAACCCCGAAAAGGACAAACATGAAACACGAGTACTGGCTAAACGAGCTGGAAACGCATATATTAAACGCCGAATATGCGTCTATTGCGTCCCTTATTGACCAAACACTGGTAAAAAACCAAGATGAAATAAGAGCCATCACCGAACGTCAGTATGCGTGGTTCACGCGTGTATCCATGGAGGACGTGTTGGTTCCCTTTTTTAAGCAGCTACGCATGTGAATATTCTTGTCAATCCGCCACCTGGTGGCTATCGTGACCTCCTGCTTCTTCGACGTTTTATGGTTCGCCGCGAGACATGCTTACGTCGAGTCCGTCCCTTGATTGCGCGTTTGCTGGTTGTCGCCCTCTTGCGACGCCTTGTCTTTTTGTTGTGTTTTTTATATTTTCGAAGCAACTTACCGCCTCTGCTTATCACGCCAGTGTAATACTGAATAAAGTAAAAGAATCCATTCTCGTACCTACCCATATACTTGTTCATCTTTTTGTCGCATTTACTCTGGTTGTAGCTGGATTTTTCCTGCACACAGTAGGTTTCCGTGAATCGGTAGATATATCCGAGCTGCTCCAGGCAACTGAGCGCATATCCATACTTTCCAAGAGAACAATATGGGTCAAGGTATTGAACCTCGCCAACACAATACGCCTTGGGGGTGAGCGTTTTGTATTTTTCTGCCTTTTCCTTGGCCGCCTGGAGAATTCGCACAACGTGTATGACGGTCGGGGCACAGTTGTAACTTTCCATGCGATATGTCAGCGAAAATCCAATGTTCACCATGATTTCGCATATTTCATCCGTGCTGAGGGAATCAATATGTGCCGTCCCCTTGAACTTGCTTTTCTCGGCAATGTCAACAAGACCGTAATACTTATACCGACCTGTATTATAGTCAGATGACATATAATCCAGCACCAGCGACTTGGCGTCGTTTAACCACGATGTGGAGAGGTCAGTTTTGATATCGTCATAAAAATTAGCGAACGTTTGGTTGATTCGGATAACATCCTCCATGTTGAATGTATCCAGCACTTCACTTATCTCCTTCTTGGACAAGTTTCTTCCTCGAACATCCATCTCCGCGAGCACCGCGTTTCGCAGAATACTGGTCCCGGCGCAGACAACCACCTTTTGGAAATGTCGTTTCTCAAAATTGCTGGTATCCAGGTAGAAATAGTCGGGGTGGTCTCTCTTGTTGGGGTCGGGGCTGGGAATGGTCATCATGTCCGCGTATGTTTCAATGTCAAACGCAAGACTGTTTTTCCCGGTAAACAACAGGAACGAGTCCTCGAATCTGGAAACCATATACGCGAGACCAGGTATCTGAAGAGTTGTCCCCGAGTATTGGAACCCAATGTCGATGTCTGACGTGGGCGTAATGCTTCCGAAAATACCCATCTTGAAGTTATCGAGCTCCTTGGATATGTCTGTGCGAAATGGAAATTGGTTTTTGTCGTTATATACCTCGTTGTACAGTCCCTCATTTGAAAATGTCAGGGTGATAAAGGTAAGTAGTTCGTAGAAAATATACGTCCTTACGATCCATAGTCGCTTCTGGTTGAACTCGGACAAATGAATGACGTCGTGGGCATAATCAAACTCGGATATACTCGATTTGCCGGCGATTTCAATAAGCTTGTTGGTCTTTTCATGCATGGACACTTTCATTGCGTCCAGTGACGCATTTTCCGCGGTATACAAGCGCATATTCGACAGGTCCTTGTACTCCTTGCTTGATATGGGGATGCTATATGTATCGTAGAAGTGGGCTAAATCCGAATCACATCGTTTACTGATACTGTTTATATTAAATGTTGGATAAACCATATATATATATTTATGATGAGAAAAATATTATTGGTTATCAATGTCTTCGATTTGGACGTAGCGCAATACCTGCTAAACACGTATTGTTTTATGCGGATGGATACATAGTCAATACTCTGTATAAGGGTATAGTCGATATAAGTAACGTTAACGATACAATCACGACACCGGCCTTCCATTTGTTTCGTATTTGATACATGAGTATGGTGAGAAACCCTATATAGTTGAACGCCACAATCGACATACGCGTTCTGTCTGTAGGTATATCCCAATTAGTTCTTGCGTCGAGTAATATACCAAGTGAGAAGAACATAGCAGCAAGAGCATACAACAGTTGTTTATCAAGTGTTCCCCACCTCCATTCGTCTACGCATACACATTTTTTCATATATATAACGGGATATTATATATGAAAACAAACAAGAGACAGGTCTCAGCATATTATGTATCGTAGTCCATAAATCTTTTTGCGTTATCACTGTACCCAGACCGCTGTTTCCCCAAACGCGGGGAGAAGCAGACCCACCTGTCCTCTTCCTGTAATCTGTTCCACACCTGGTCGTTGGCGTAATTCCAGTGCTCTCCAGTCGATTCCAACAGAGGCATTGCCCAGTCATACAACTCGATGATTGTGTCCAAATAGTCACCATGGATCAAATAAGCAGACGCGTTGTTTGCCTTGTGAATTCTGCTTAGATAGGAATACGGTTTGTCGCCCTTTTCTTCCAAATTTTGGCAACAAAGCATACATACGTCATAGTCGTCGCCAACGTCGTTGAAAAACATGTTGAGTGCCTCATCTAACGCATTCCTGTCAACTAAGAACGTGAAATCGTCTTCGAGAATCAACACATTCTTGTATCCTCTCTCCCTTGCCAATTTCATAACAGCCAGGTGAGATTTCCCGCAGCCGACAATTCCAGGTTCAAATGGGATTCCGACAAACCGTTCTGCTGTGTCTATATTCACTTTGTTTAAGTCCAGTTCAATCAAGTCGCGTCTGTCTGTGCGTTTTTCTAAATTTATGTAGAAAATACCGTCAATCTTGTCAACCATGATATTGTATAGTATCATGTTAAATATTATATAATGTAGTTACGCAATATACGATTGTTACATGTTACACAATCCCATAAATTTAAAAATACATTTGCTCGTTAAGCTTGGATACGTTTTGTTCTTCGTTTTTGCAAGAAACAGGATTGATTCGTGTATGCTCAGTCCGTTGGACAGGCGGATACCCTTGTTGTATTCCATATCGCTGTTGTAGAAAACAGCGATGTTTTCGGTGTACTCGCTAATTTCCGCGCATTTGTCTTCGATGTGAATCGTTTCCAGCAACTTGTTCATGATATGCGTTAATAGGAATTCTATTTTCTCGATAGGAAGCACGCCGATACAATATAGATTTAAATAGAACGCGCTCATTGCTCGTCGTTTGTCGTTTTCCTTGTTAATTCTACAGAATGCGTCGTAGTCTACGTCGGGCGACACGTATTGTATCTCTTCGAATTTGTCAAGGAAAGATGAGTAGTTTGACTCGAGGATACTCTGGATATTCTCGTATTTTGTGATCAACAAACTATACAATTCTGCATATACTGCGGAGAAGAATCTGTTTGAGGAAGCGATATCGAAAATCGCATTTGCGATAGAGTCTATCATTTCAGAGTCGTTTTTTTCCACCACCTTGTCAATGATGGTGATGATTTTTTCGCTGATCTCTTCTACATTTTTATCGGTAAGTTTGTTTAAATAGGAGCGAATTGTCTGGAGGGACACTGTGGGTTGGTCGCTGTCGCTATTGGTGGGAACTGGGTGTTTTGTCATACTATCCCACAATTGCTGGCTTTCGGCGGTGGGCTTTAAATCGCGCTTCTTTTTGGCAGAGGATTGTGAATGTTTCGGGGCCTTGTGAAAAATAGGGGTCCGAATGTAATTGGGAGAACCCACCTGTTTGACAATATTGTTAATTTGCGACACGATGTCGTCGGTAAGAATAACATCAAATCCCTTTTCGTTTATGACGTAAAAGTCTTTTAATGTATATTTTACTGTCATATACTACTACTGGGTACTTGTTTATGTATGTTTTCGGTAAAATAAAACTTAGAAGAAACATACTATATCGAACGACTTAAATACAATTTCTGAGTCTGTATATGAATGATAATCAGCAAACAACAAAGATTGAACCAGCGGAAAGTGCAAAAAAAACGGAGGATAATGAAAATTCAGACATCCCGTTTGTTAAAACATGGGACGATTTAAATCTGGACCCCACTATCCTGCGAGGAGTATATTCCCATGGGTTTGAAACCCCCAGTCCCATTCAGGCCAAGGGTATTTTGCCAATTATAAACGGAAAGGACGTGATAGCACAATCTCAATCTGGAACGGGTAAGACGGCCACGTTTGTAATAGGTGCATTATCGCGGGTGGATTTTACAGAAAGGACTACACAGGTAGTCATTCTTGTACCGACCCGCGAACTGGCGAGTCAAATCGAGACTGTAGTGACATCTCTTGGTATGGGGATTGACGCACTGAAAACACAGGTTCTCGTTGGAGGAAGCAGCGTAGAACGGAGTGTTTCCGCATTGAAGCACGAGACCCCTCACATTGTTATTGGTTGTATTGGAAGAGTGTGTGATATGATCAAACGACGAGCTCTTGTTCTTCGTCATATGCGACTGCTTGTGATAGACGAAGCGGACGAAATGTTGTCCGATGGGTTTCGCGACAGTGTGTACGATATTATTCAACGGTTGCCAGACGACCGCCAGGTGGTTGTGTTTTCAGCAACTATGTCGAAGGACGTAATATACCAACTGGAGGAGATTACCCGTTCGCCAGAATACATTGTGGTTAAGAGGGAAACCCTTACTCTGGAAGGAATTAGTCAATACTACATTGCGTTAGATAATGAGCAACACAAATATCACACATTAAAGGACCTGTATTCGTCGGTTTCTATGTCGCACTGTATTATTTATTGTAATAGTGTAAATACGGTAAAAGAGTTGACAACTTGTATGAAGGAGGATGGGTTCCCTGTTTGTTGTATACATAGTGATATGAACAAAACTATGCGCGAAGACGCCATTTCAAGTTTTAGAAAGGGAATAAACAGGGTGCTGATATCGTCGGATGTCACCGCTCGCGGAATCGACATTCAACAGGTCAGTATCGTGATCAACTTTGATGTATCGAAATCGGTCCATACCTATTTACATCGTATTGGTAGAAGTGGGCGGTGGGGAAGAAAGGGTGTCGGTATCAATTTTATTACACGTAGAGACGTAGATAAGTTAAGAAAAATAGAACAGTATTATTCAACTCAAATCTGCGAGTTGCCGTCATCCTTTATGTCACATATTGATTAGACGTAGCGGTGTATGTAAATGTGTATACGAGTCTTTAGTGATTGATTCGTATATACTCTTTTATTTTTTTCTGGATCTGTTATATTCGTATGTTCTTATTTTCGCCCAAACGCCATGATCCCTGTTCTATCGGTCAAAGTTCTTGTGATGCTGGGACTGGGACTGGGACTGGGACTGGGACTGATACTGATACTGATACTGATACTGAGAACAAAGATGGGCGTGAGAATGATAAAGACCCCAACGAAGAATTTCTTCAATACACCCTCGATATTTCAACCCACTTCAAGCTACCGGTGGCGTGCTTGGACAACAAGAAAATACTACAGCCAGATATTGTTACCGACCTCGAATTAATTGATACAATAGATGATACATGTGAGCCTATTTACAATCAAACATTCTCTCCCGTTACCGAGGCGGGGTCTATTATTTTGCGCGATATTCCAAAGAATTATACCTCAGACACGGCATATCTGAAGGATACGCAAGCGCTGCTTCGAACGTATTCGATTGAATCGGAAAAAGACCACGATATAGTGTCTGACACCATTCGCATCTGGAAAGAAATAAAAGGCGATTTGGGGTTCAAGAGCAAATACCATTACATTGAATGGGGATACTGGGAAAAATACAACTACTCTGAGTCTGTTTTACAGTTCATTAGCATGTATAGTCTGGCATCGCCTTTTTTATCTCTTCTTGTTCCGGTTATTATTGTCATCATACCGTTGTTCATCTTGAAAGCCAGAGGGATTCAAGTGACGACAGAAGAATATCTACAGGTTCTCAAGGTTGTTGCGGCAAATCATGCCCTATGTAGACTGTTTACTAATTTTGGCAGCGTATCTGCCGATCAAAAATTATATTTGCTCTTTTCAACGGGACTCTATTTGTTTTCCATATACCAAAACTTTTTAACATGTTTGCGGTTTTACAATAATATGAAAAAAATCCACACCGAGTTGATTCGCGTGAGAACCTACATTGATACGACAATGAATGAAATGGACAAGTTCTTAGACTGTTCGACTGAACTCGTGGGGTATACTCGATTCAACGAGTCGGTTAGGGAAAATAGAGACAAGCTGGCGCGGTTCAAGAAGACGCTTGATCATCTAAATAGCGAACAACTTAGCTACAAGAATCTTGGACAAATAGGTAAACTGATGAAACATTTTTACGAGATGTACGCAAATGACGACATCAACAGCATGTTTTTGTATTCATTTGGCTTTCACGGGTTTATTGAGAACATGAGTGGTCTCATTTCTCATATTCGCGACAAGAAGATTGGATTCTCCACGTTTCATACCAAAAAGAAAACCGTGTTTAAAAAGTCATATTATGGATCTCATATCAACGTTACCAAAACCACCAACGATGTTAAGTTGGACAAGAGTATGATTATTACCGGTCCTAACGCATCTGGTAAAACGACTACCTTAAAAACAACGCTAATCAACATTCTTATTACCCAGCAGTTTGGGTGTGGATATTATAAATCCGCAAATCTGCGTCCATTTGACCATGTCCATTGTTATCTGAACATACCAGATACAAGTGGTCGCGATAGTCTCTTTCAGGCAGAAGCCCGGCGGTGTAAAGAGATACTTGATTTTATTCAGAAGAACAAACGCGACCGCCACTTTTGTGTGTTTGACGAGCTTTATTCTGGTACGAATCCCGACGAAGCAATCGTAAGTGCTGCGGCATTTATGAAATATTTGCTTCAGAATAAACATGTTAAATGTATTTTAACTACACACTACGTGTCCGTATGTAAACAATTGGACGACCACAAGGAAATAGACAACTATAAAATGGACACAAAAGAGCACGATAGCGGCTTTGAATATACCTATTCGCTGAAACCAGGTATTTCGGAGATACGTGGAGGGCTAAAAATATTAAGTGATATGAATTACCCCGCGGAGATTCTTGATAGTAGCAGGAAAAATACGAATAGAGTGTAACCATTTTCCGTGTCGTTGTTATGATATTTGTAAACCAGACCATTATTATTTTAGCACTATTCGTTGTTAAACTGATAAAAATATGTAGAGTAATTGTATTAATGGCACTTGTAGACGTATTTTTTACTCCTTCTATTTTAATTACTTTAGCAGTGTGTTTGATTTTGATAAGCGTGTTGGGATTGTATTTTATTCAAAAAATAAACCAGCAGAACCATAAAATAAACACGATGGTCGATTTGGTTTCCACCTTGAGCGAGCAGATGAATACCATACGTTCAGTATATCCTTTGCCTGGTGGTGTTCCTCTTCATGGAGGCGGTATGGACGCCAATGCTATACATATTGGTCAGAACATCGGATCCAATGAATCAATGAAGCACGATGTTCATACAGTAAATATGATAAATGTATCCGACGGAGAAGATAGCGACAGTGATGTCGAATACGATGACGATGACGATGATGATGACGATGATGACGACGATGACGACGATGATGACGAGGACGACGATGATGACGAGGACGACGATGACGATGACGACAGTCAAGATAGTGGACCTGAAGATGATGCCCGCAACGACGGTAATCGTGACAGTGACATCGAGGACGCAGACATTGATATTGGCAATGTCTCCTCCACCAAGTCTTCTGATGAAAATATGGGTCTAGACGACGAATTAGTGATACCTGAACTTTTGTTGGAGGAGGATGAGGTCGTCATGAATGTTCCAAGTGATGTTTCCAGCGAAGACCGCAACGAATCTGAAGAATATTCTGAGGTTAACGTCAAAAATGTAGACGTGGTCATGGACTACAAAAAGGCAAGCCTTGGTAAGCTGCGCGAGATCGTCGAGGGAAAGGGGATTATTAGCGACGCATCAAAAATGAAGAAGGCTGATATCTTAAAGGTTCTTGATAGTGAGTAAGTTGGAAATACTATTTTCTCAAGTATAATATATTACGTAATGTCTTGGGCTACATGTTTTTCTGGGTCAAATAATATTCATTTCAATTTTCCTCCTATTATGGACGATGGACGCAACTACGCTTCCTATCAACCAGAGGCGGTAATCAACGAGAGAATTCAACAACAAAACAACATCAACACAAACTGGAAATATCGTCAATTCTTAACAAAGAATGCCAGCGATATCATTAACTTTAATACTCAAGAGGCGTGTTACACGTTGGGGCTTTCTCCGCATGTTACAAGTGATGCTACTCCGTCATCCAATGTGCCATTTGTATACAAGTCGACCTTTGATACCACCAATCCTGGTTTCGGATATAGCAACAGTGATTTGAAAAGTCCGTATCTATCCAGAGTGGAACTACAAGCGAGAATGATTTCTCCCCACATTGTTCCTCCGTCCCGTAAGTAAATAGTTCTACAATCGGTGTTAAGTTATAGAACAAATGTTCAATAACTTATCATTCTCGCTCTGATGTCGACGATACGGGTGTATTCCTACATAAGTATTTCACTTGTGTAACAGAAACATAGAAACATAATATTAAAACGTCTATATATAGAATGACCACCTTGAGCATAGATGTGGGAATTAAAAATTTAGCATACTGCTTGCTTGACGAACATACTATTTACAAGTGGGGGGTGGTAAGTCTCATTGAAACCGATAAAAAAACATGTGGGGCGGATGTGAAGGGATCAACGTGTACAAACGAGGCAAAGCTTGTGAAGAATTCCAAATGTTACTGCTTGAAACACGCAAAGAAAGAGGAATATATCATACCCAACCCCGAAGTCAAACCATCTACTATCAAGAAGCTGGATATCCTCAAACTCAAGGCGCTTGCAGACAAGTACAGCATTGACCATAGTCCCAATCTCAAAAAGAAGGATCTGGTTGGCGAAGTTCTTGATTTTTTTACATCCCATTCCTTCGAAGTGATTGAGAATGTCAGCGCATGCGACGTTGATTTGATTACGATTGGTCGTTCATTGAAACGTACTTTCGATGACATATTTACCGAAGAGTGTGTCATACATCGCGTTGTTATCGAGAACCAAATTAGTCCAATAGCCAATCGCATGAAAACCCTACAAGGAATGATTGCACAGTATTTTATTATGAAGGATATCAACATTCCCATTGATTTTGTTTCGGCCAGTAACAAATTAAAGGGAGTATGTGATAACGTTGCTATAGACAAGTCTTGTAGAGATTCCTCTGAGTCTGTGTCGAAACCAGAAAGCCTCACGTATAACCAGCGCAAAAAATTGGGTGTGGAACGGTGTGGTCAGATGATCCGACACAACAACTACACTGAGTGGTATCAGTTTTTCTTGAACAGCAAAAAGAAGGACGACTTGTCTGACGCATTCCTTCAAGGAATATGGTATATACACCACAACAAGACGTAACTCCACTATATATATATTATTCGTATTACTTAAAATTATAAGTTCTTATTAAGTATCATGGAGCCTGAAACAATAGACATATCTTTAGGAGGGATGGGTGATTCATTTGGACCACCAAAATCGTCATCTAATTTTGGTGGCGGCATTGAACTGTTAATGAATGATAGAGTGAAGGACACTACTCCCCGTTCTAAATCGGATGATATTGACATCGGAGATCTGAACGACCTTGAAAACGAACTGAATAATTTAACCGATGATGTGGGAATTGATAATTCATTCAGAGCTAAATCTGATATGTTTCAAAGCGATTATGAAGATGCGCCTTCTGTTAAATTCAGCGATGGTGAACCTATTAAGATAGGTGTGGAGACTGCGAATATCGGCGACGAGCAAAAAACCTGGGATGGATTTAAAAAATTCAACGATATACCTGTTGACCCAGATGCTGGTTCGAGTGCTCCTCCTCAACCTCAGATGTCGAAGGAGGAACTGCTTCGCGAAAAGTTTGCTATCTTGCGAAAACTTGAGGCGCTTGAGAAAAAGGGGGTAGAACTCTCCAAGAAATACACGATGGAGTCGTCGCTGATGGAGATGCAGGGGGAGTATGAGACGATCATGGATGAGAAGGCGAAGGCAAATTCCGTGAAATTCCAGGGAAACATGATGATGGCCATGATCAACGGCATTGAGTTTTTGAACAACCGATTTGACCCCTTTGACATCAAACTTGATGGTTGGGGTGAACAGATCAACGAGAACATCAACGACTATGACGACGTGTTCGCCGAGCTACACGATAAATACAAATCGAAGGCTACCATGGCACCTGAACTGAAGCTTCTGTTTCAGTTGGGAGGAAGCGCAATGATGGTTCATATGACCAATACCATGTTCAAGTCGGCGTTGCCCAATATGGACGATATCATGCGACAGAACCCCGACCTAATGAGCCAATTCCAAAGTGCGGCGGTGAACTCCATGGGTCAAAGCAATCCTGGATTCGCCGGGTTCATGAACGGTATGATGGACCCCGAACCCCAAGGAGGACCTCCTCCTCCTATGGCCACCCAGTCCCAGTCTCCCGAGTACATTAACAACAGTCGTGCCAGACCCGGCAACAACAGCTCCAGTTTTGGACGCAGTAGTGTGGTCAACGACGGAATCAACATTCGCGAATCCAGCCAGGGTGCTGAGCGAAGCTCGAGGAGACCAGCCGAAGAGCTGCCTCAGCGTTCCACACGCCCCGAGATGAAGGGACCTACGGACATCAACGACATTTTGTCGGGCTTGAAGACCAAGACGATCAATATCCAAGAGGCACAGATGCCTGAGTCATCGAGTGGTCCTGACATGTCCAATCAGAACGAGAGCAGCACCATCAGTATTGCCGACCTGAAAGAGTTACAGACTGACGGAGCCCTCCCCAAGAAGAGCAAACGTCGCCAGGGTTCTGCCAAAAACACGATTAGTTTGGATATTTAAAGACATTGTCGTTATTAGTATATGTATCTCACAAATACCGATTTATTAAACAATAAATACAAATATACAGTCCAAGAAATTGAGGAAAATGTATCTCATCTGGACCACAAAATAATGCTGGCTACCCAGACGTTGACAGCAGAATTCTGCGTGAAATACATATTGGACCTGGACATTGATCATGGCGGCGAAGAGTCGTATATTTTTGACGTGTGCTATATTATAGAATTTCAGAAACATCTTTCTGACGAAGATATGCGTCAAGCGATGAACGACCAGGCGGTTGATACTGTATTATCACACACACCGCCACTTATAGAAGAAGAAGAAGAAGAACATGACCCGTATCATGGTATAAAAAATGATCCCACCATGGTAGCGTTAATTTGTGAAAACCACGAAAATGTAAAAAAAGAAGTTCCGCAGTCGCCGTGTAGATTTATGTGTAAATTGTGTAAGAAAAAGAAGGTTCATGGATATACCAACCCGGACCATGTCTCCAACCCTTTCGGGTATCTGTTTCTGGTCCCATGTGTATGTATAGATTGTTCACTAACAAACAAACGATGTATGTGGTGCGACCCCAGAGACACTACTTGATAAATTGGATAGGTTTTCAACACGAACCTATTTAAATATAAACGTATAGTATTATAATCGTAGTATTGTATGAGTTCTAACATTCCGATCACAATTGTGGAATATGTATGGATTGGTGGAAACAACGAGTTGCGAAGTAAAACGAAGGTAGTTAACGATGTAGTCGACCATGTAGACAAATTGTCTCTTTGGAATTATGATGGAAGTTCAACGGCACAGTCCAGTGGCGAAGATTCGGAAATCATCATGAAACCAGTTGCTTTGTTCAATGATCCGTTCAGAGGAAACCATCACAAACTTGTGTTGTGTGATACTTACACCCCTGACGACAAGCCTTTGTCGAATAATCATAGACAACAAGCAAAGGCTATATTCGATCTTGATACACAACAAGAGCCCTGGTTTGGATTGGAGCAGGAATATTTTTTAGTCGACCCAAAAACAGGACTTCCTCTTGGATTCAGCGAAGAGAAGAAACAGGGTCAGTTTTACTGTAGCGTCGGTGCCGAAAATGCGTTTGGAAGAGCAATTGCGGAGGAGCATTTACATGCTTGTATATATGCTGGTGTTCGCCTATCTGGCATAAATGCGGAGGTAGCCCCTGGACAATGGGAATTTCAAGTCGGTCCTTGTGTGGGTATCGAGGAAGGCGACCATTTGTGGATGGCCAGATACATACTACAACGAGTTGCTGAAAGGCACGGAGTGTCGGTAAACATTGAACCCAAACCTCTCAAAGGCGAATGGAACGGTTCTGGATGTCATGTGAATTATAGCACAAAAAGTATGCGAGAGGGGGTGTCTGGAAAATCGGGATTGGAATTCATCAATGAGGCAATTGAGAAGTTGTCGCATAAACATGCAGAGCATATGAGTGTGTATGGTTCTGGAAACGAAGAAAGAATGACAGGTGTTCATGAAACGGCGTCGTTTGATAGGTTTAGTCACGGGATAGCGAATCGAGGTGCCTCTGTGAGAATTGGAAACACCAATTACAAAAACGGACGGGGGTATTTCGAAGATAGACGTCCAAGTTCTAATTGCGACCCTTATCTGGTTACTTCGATGATGTTTAGAACGACTTGTTTGGATAGGTAGAGAGGTGGAAAGATAGATACATATCTATCCATTTATGCTCCTTTAGCTCAGTGGTAGAGCATCACACTTGTAATGTGAAGGCCGCGTGTTCGAGTCACGCAGGGAGCTATTATGTAAATGAGAATCATCCATGATGGTTGTCATTTATAATACATTCATCAACCTGTTTTTGGCCATGTGTAGAAGCTGAATGCCCGGCGTCTCGTTCTTGTTCTGAAGCAGTGATTCGACCGTCATTGCCTGGACAGATTCTCCAAAATACACGCTGTTTGCGTATATCCACACTAAATAGATGCCAAAAAGTCCGAAAAACGCATATGTGTCGCGCAGCGTGAGCGACGAGTTGCGCAGACTGTATAGAGGCAGGATTTTGATGAAAAAGTTGACAACGAGAAAGTAGACAATGTTCTCGAAGGTCGCGAAGAAAAGCATGGTTCCGAGCATGACCACGTTCTCAATGAGTCCCACGAGGAGCCCCACCTTCGGGTTGAAAGAGGTTCCGTTGAACATGTAGATTGCGTACCATGCGACCAGCCAATAAGAAAATATGAAGTCGAGACGGATCATTGCTGTTACTCTACACGAAGAATATATTCTTGCGTATTCTACATGGTGCCTTTTTTTCAGCATAGTCGTGCCAATAACTTGTCTACATAGTATATATTGCCAATGAACAACTCTTCCGATCCAGGGAACGACGTTACACTGACCCGTGGCGGCAAACGAGCAACCCGTAAACGGGGGAAGTCAGCCAACGGGACCCGCAAAAAGGGTCGAAAGACGGGTAAAAAGAACAGCAGCGGAAATATTGTATTTGACGACTATCCTGAGTTCCGACCGAATCTCACGCCCCAGGAAATATTCAAACGGGGTAGTTTTGGAGGCACCTATTGGCGACCTATCTACTCGTCCGTCACCAAAAAACACTACAAGAACAAACACAAGGCGTATCCTGCTTCCTGGTGGAAGGGCATACCCAACGATTGGTTGACGCGGGACTGGGACGACTACGACACGTCCATCAACAAATACGGCGTCAAGGTGGGAACCACCCTTGAATTCTGGGAGTGTAAAAAGTGGATCCACGAACAAAACCCGTATGGGTGGATGCAGTGGTATTGTGACTTTTATACGGGGAAACGAGGACCCGACGACCAACGCCAAATCGACAGGTGGAAGAAGACGGCTGGACCGAGAAGCAGGTTTCGACGTGCCCTGATTAATTTGCTTAAGCGGAAGGGCGCAGACTACAACGACTTTACGATAAGTCCAAAAGTGCGACAAACGCTACAACATTGGGGGTACGTACTTACCAAGAAAGATTTCAATGCGAAGTATTCGCTCAGTACCGATTAGCTGACAATAAAATATTCATAATATGTACTACACTATTATGAAGAGAACACTGATACACAACAACCAGTTGCTTGTTTTTTTCGGACTACTTGCGACGGCATTGTTGTTGGTAATGGCATACAAATCGTTCATTCGTAACCCTATCATAGAGGGAGCCAAGAACAGGAAGAAGTCTAAGCCTAAGAAGAAGTCTAAGCCTAAGAAGAAGTCTAAGCCTAAGCCTAAGCCTAAGCCATTCAAAAAGGCGGCAAAGGTGGTCGGTAAAGGAATAAATAAGGCGGCAAATACGGTCAGTAAAGGAATAAGTAAGGCAGCAGAGGCCGCCAAAAAAGCGGCGGATGCGGCAAGACAGAGGCTTCGTGACCAAACAGAAAAGGCGTCCGAGTTGGGAAAGACCGTTGGAAATGTGCGGAACGATTTGAACAACGTTGTTAAGAGCGTTGGTACCTTGAGCAAACAGGTGACTGGAATACCCAACGTGGTAAAGAAGGAGGTTGGATCGGTGGTCGGTATCTTTCGTAAAACGGCGGACGACGTGAAACGTAGCATCAGTAAAGGATTCGCGTTGCCCACGAAGTACATCATTGCGGCTATCGACAAGTCTCTTGGAACAAAGGCAATCCGTCGAGCGTTCGAAGGAATGCGAAACGCTCGGAATGTTAATACTACCCGTAACGCATCAAACCGGTTTTTACTACGCACCAACATTCGCACAACGGGACGCGTACGTCCCCAACCCAGATCCAGAGCGGGGACATGGTATTAATGCGGATACAGAACTGATATACTACTGTTTGGTAGAAAAACTAATATTTAGATATAGTAGACTTAATGAAAATAAAAACTCCATCGTATGTGACTCATATGTATCCAAAAAATCCATCGGCATTGGTGAATACATTTCTCATTTGCGTAATGACCATATTGTTGGTGTATATCGCATACCGCAAATATTTCGTCAAGCGGGAGGGCGTGGTGAACCAAATCAACGCTGCCATTCGCGACATCAAAAATGTAGGCAATCAAGTAAAGAAAATACCCAATGACATAAGTAACGTGGGGCGCCAAGTCGGGCGAATTCCACAAGATATCAAACGGGAGGTTGGTTCTGTATCCAAACAGGCAACCAACGAGATGAAGAAGATAACCGGTGCGGTAGATAAAGGAGTCGAGCAGGTGCGGGACGAGGGGAACAAGATTACCAAGGCCATCGACAACAAACTCAAGAATTTCGTCAAGATGATCAAGAATATCGTCGACAACAAACTGAAGAGCTTTTTCACGAAACTGGGCAAGGAGATGAAGCGTGCCTTTGTTGACCCAACTGATAGACTGTTTGCGGCCATCGGGAGCGTATTCAAACTTCTCGGCGAAATTCTCCAGATGATCATCGACAAGATTGTTTCTCTCCCTGACTGCGTTCCTTACTATTCGATGTCTGCTGGAAAAGGTATGACGAAACAGTTTTTGCCTGAATGGTTATACAAAACAATCATGTTCTTCCACAAGCTGTGGATGGGGGTGCTCAATCTACTCAAACCGGTGCTCAAACTGATTGGAATTGACGTGGACGCGTGGCAGCGGGAGGTCGACAGAAAGTGTTACAAGTTTAACGTGAAGGGGAAGACGAAGCAGATGGAGACCAAGATGGCCAATGCGGGGAAAAATTTCTCCAAGAAGTTTGGACGCATCAACTTCAAGAATGTGGTGAAATAGTCCGGATTGCGTGGTATTGATTTTTCTGATCAAAAAATATAGCGTTACATTATAGAGAATATGGGAAATCTGGGCAAAGTGTTCGCAGCCGAGTTGATTGGTACCTTCGTGTTTTTAGGCGTGATCATACACGTGGTGAGCAAGGGAGAGGACATGGCGTGGTTGAAGATAGGACTTGCGTTGTCGGTTGCCATTTTACTCATGGGAAGCGTGAGTGGCGGGAAATTCAACCCCGCGGTGTCTTTCATGTTTTTAGCCGCCAACAAGACTCCGCTTACGCAGTTTATGGTGGAGTGTTCGGCGCAGATTATAGGCGCACTGGGTGCGTTGTATGTGTATACCGTCCTTGTTCGATAGGTCCAATGATACCATATAATAGATATAATATAACCGATTAAATATATATTCAATCAGTTATATAGAACAACTATGTCAGAGCCCGAACAAGAGAAGACTGTGTCCGAAACAACAACTCCGCTCCAGATATTGATTGGACTCAAAGAGAGAATGATTCGAGACAAGGAGGAGATTAAGTGTAGACTACACAACCTTCAACAGTGTATATCTGACATCGATAAGGATATCCAAAACGAGTGTGGAAGGATAGGACACAAGATGGCCTGGGAGATTGAAGAGGGGCCTTACGGGGAAAGGTATCACTATTGCGAATTGTGCGGGTATCAATAAATATTGTATGGTTGAGTGACGATAATAGTATTGGATAAAAATGATTTATAATATGCGTGTGTACGTTTATTACAAACCAATAATGAATTCTTTATCGACAGATCATCACGAGAACCAGGCGGAACGAGTTGCCTTACGTATTGTAAATAATCTGTGTCTGGACATGCAGAAGGAGATCCTGTCCTTTGTATCACCCACAGTGTTGTATCATGTATTGAGTATCGGCGACATCAATTCGTTCGACGACGTTGATGTCACCGATTATTTGAAGATCCCGCGTAGAATTATAACCAGCGAAAAATACAATACCATCCTGGGACGTTTGAACTTTCATAGACGGGGATATGACGCAGATGATCGATATGAAGACACGTCGGAATCGATAAGAAATTTCCGGATGACTGGAAAGGAAGATAGAGAGGAAGATGAGATACAGAAAAAGCTCAGTCGCTCTCGACATCGATATACATACAATCAGCTCTCCTCAGAGCTGAAGAGGATCAATTTCGTCGTCAGCAAAGAGCGGTGGTACAAGTTGAACATCTAATCATGTATGTATATATGCACGATACATCATTAAATAATAAACTAAGAAACTAATAAACTAATAAACTAATAAATAATCAGGATCTCAACTCACCTGCGTGTTTTTCTCTTGTTCTTGCGACCGCGTTTCATGCGTCTCCGGGTCTTGCGTGATTTCGTGGATTTGGCGGATTTCGCCTTTTTCCCGCCCCGCTTCATTGTCTTGCGTTTGCGGTAAGTGCGACCACGACGAGATTTGGCGCGACGAGTTCTGCGTCGTCGACCACCGTCCATGTCGTTCTCTTCGAGAACCGGTGTTCCTGTGCGTTGTCGCACCTCTCTGTCGTCTTCTGGACTATCTGCCATCTCATTGACGCGACGCTTGTTGGACGAGGAGGAGGAAGAGGAAGAGGAAGAAGAGGAAGAAGAGGAAGAAGAGGAAGAGGAGGACGCCTTCTTTTGAATCTCGGTCCCCTTCTTGGGATCCTTGTCGGGATTTTTCATCAGAGTGTCCACTGATTCCAACTCGTATACGCGTATATCATTCCCCGAAGACGCAGTTACCATTTGCTGGACAGATGTCTTCAATTTATTGGCTACAGATTTCAACTTGTCCATGTTGGGTTTGTCCTTGTCCTCCGTGAGGTCGTATCCCTCGTCGA
>Ga0115550_1000375_pt1 | contig 38068 bp, 32 predicted proteins | sample COGITO_mtgs_1005_FD_87177 | JGI IMG/M metagenome (GOLD analysis project Ga0115550, IMG submission 87177) | Pelagic marine microbial communities from North Sea - COGITO_mtgs_100511 | ecosystem: Environmental > Aquatic > Marine > Epipelagic | place: Germany:Helgoland, sampling site Kabeltonne...
GCCATCACTCAGGCGACGGGCCTCAGTGGGATTGGAAATAAATCCGGTTTCAATTAACAGCGAGGGAATGTCTGGGGACTTGAGCACCAAAAATCCAGCCTGTTCCACCTTCTTTTTATGCAGGCGCGCTACGCCCCCCATATTTTTCAATACGTAGTCACCGGCATCTAAGCTGCTGCTCAGGGTTGCCGTCATTGACAGGTCGAGCAATACTTCAGCCAAGGCATCATCTTTGTCACCGAGACTCAGCGAACCTGCGCCACCAATCAAATCGGCACGGTTTTCCTTACCCGCCAAATAGCGTGCTGCTTCACTCGTGGCGCCCCGAGTGGACAGCGCATAGACTGATGCGCCATTCGCTTTCGGATTATCAAATGCGTCAGCATGAATGGAGATAAAAAAGTCAGCTCGTTTATCATGGGCTATTGCAGTGCGTTTGCGATGAGCTAGGTAATAATCACCTGTACGCACCAGCTCACCACTGAAATCGACATTCTGGTCAAACAGACGCTCGAGACGCTTAGCGATCTGCAGCGCGACGACTTTTTCACGCACTTTTTTAGGACCCAGCGCGCCGGGATCTTCTCCGCCGTGGCCCGCATCAATTGCCACCACGATACGACGATTGTCTTTTGGCAGTGTTTTACCAGTCGATTTATTCGCTACGCTCTGCACATCGTAGAGATCAATTACCAGTCGGTCGCCATACTGCTCATAAGCCTTAAGGGTAAAACTCTTAACACTAACGGGGTCTTTGAGATCAAATACCACTCGCAGGTCTGAGCTACCCCTGAGCCCTGATCGAACAGCACTAATCGGCGTTGAGGAAATATCAAGACTGTCAAAGTTGGCTTTTTGCGTGGCATTCTCGATATCAATCACGATACGATGAGGATTATCAAGGGTAAATATATTGTGCTTAACAGCGCCGCTTAGATCGAACACCAAGCGGGTATTATCCGGCGCGCGCCAGAGCCGTACGCTCTCGACATCGGCCGCAAAGCTGGGGGTAATCCAAACCAGCGCAAGGAAACTTGTGAAAAATCCGAGTCGTGCTGTCTTTGTTATTTGCACACTAAACTCCGTTGCCTTCACTATCGAGTTGAGAAATAATCCCGTCCGCCCGTTCGGAGACGCCACTCAGAGAGAGCCGCCGACCGTCGCCCTGCTGGATAATTTCAATCAGCAGATCCGCTTCAGGCATAAAGCCGACGCCGCGCTCAGGCCATTCTATCAAGCACAGTCGCGATTCCACCAGATAATCCTGAAATCCCATGTACTCAAGCTCTTCTGCGTCTATCAGCCGATAAAAGTCGAAGTGGCAAACCTTGCCCAGCGACAAATCATAAGGCTCAACCAAAGTATAGGTTGGACTCTTGACCGATCCAATGTGCCCTAAACCGGTCAAGATGCCTCGACTGAGGGTGGTTTTGCCAACACCTAGATCGCCTTGCAAGGCGATTAACAGGGCCTGACCTGGCATTTCCGTAGCGCGCTGCTGGGCAAGCACAGCCGTGATCGCCGCGGCAATACTCGCGCCAAACTGTATCATCGTTTCTTCACTAACCAGTTTCAGAATCAATTGAGTTTGCCCATTAGCCACAGCGTCACACTCTGCTTACACGACGTCGCTGTTTAACAGCTTGCGCAGATAACACAGGACATCTGTTGCAGTAAGCCCGCGCATTCCCTGCTCTTCCACCGCCATATCTGCCGCTGCCGAGTGCAGGCAGCAACCAAGCTGCGCGGCCAGTTGAGGCTCAAGACCCTGCGCTAACAGCCCGCCGATAATCCCCGAGAGAATATCGCCCATACCGCCGGTCGCCATTCCAGGATTGCCGTAGGGGCAAACCATAATAAGCTCTTCATCTGGCGCAGCAATCAGTGTACCCGCGCCTTTCAACAGAACGACGGCGCGGTATTTTTCCTGCAATTGACGCACGGCTGCAAAACGATCCGCCTGCACCTGCTCGATGCTAATACTTAATAGGCGCGCAGCCTCGGCGGGATGGGGTGTCATAACCCAGCGACTGCCATCAGGCTGACGAACGACTCGCCCCTCAGCAATAATATTGAGTGCATCCGCATCGACCACCATTGGCAGACCCGTGGCGACCGCTCTCTGCAGTAATTGCTCAGACCAGGGAGATCGACCGAGACCGGGACCGACAATTAATACCGAAGGCTTATCCAGTAGTGGCTCCAATTCTTGACCGGAGACAATACCGCTGACCATAACTTCCGGCTGACGCGCCAGAGCCGCTGCCACATGGGCTGGACGAGTCGCCATGCTGACTAGACCTGAACCACTGCGCAGCGCCGCTTCAGCAGCCATCATTGCAGCGCCACCAAAACCGTGATCACCACCGATAACCATGCTGTGACCAAACTGATTTTTGTAGGCATCCACATCCCGTGTCGGTAGATTCTCGATCAGCTCATTGAGATCCATCAGCTGTGCTGAAGGGGCAACCTGCTGAAAGATCTCTTCATCTACATCGAGAGAGTGATAGATAACCTCACCACAGAGGGCCGGACCGCGACCTGTAAACATACCCTGTTTGGCAGCGATAAATGTCACGGTGATATCGGCGCTAATAGCGGCTTCAGCCGCCGCACCGGAATCCGCATAAAGCCCTGAGGGCAGATCGATAGCCAATACCGGTAAGGCTGCCTGATTGATCATTTCGATGGCTGCGCCATAGGGCTCACGCAGGGTGCCAGTGGCGCCTATGCCCAACAGCGCGTCAACCACGACGCCTTCGGACAGATCTATAGCCTCATCAAAAGGCGCAAATATAACCCCCGCGTTAACCGCATAATCTCGCGCCACAGCGGCATCGGCTGACAGCTTAGCTGAGGCCGATAACTCAACCACTCGCACAGCGAGGCTTTTCTCGGCGGCCAGTGTCGCCACTATGTAGCCGTCACCGGCGTTATTGCCTGAACCGCAAAATACGGTGATCAGTGACGGTTTGCCAAAGGCTTCTAGCAGTTCATTAAACGCTGCACGACCAGCCCGTTTCATTAGGGTAATGGCCTGTTGATTGAGCGATTCACCGGCTGCAGCATTACACTGCTCCGTGGCGAGTTGATCTAGTTTGCGGACAGATTCAGTCTTGAATAAGGCGTCTTGAATAACAATGTGCGACATAACCGCGAGTTCCCAGTAAGATTAACGCGATTATATGTCAGATTAGCCCTGAAGCCATGCCCGAAACCGATAAGCTCAAGGATCTCGCGAAAAAAGTTAAAGCCTGGGGCTTGGAGCTCGGCTTTCAGCAAGTGGCTATTTCCGAGCCCGATCTCAGCTCAGCGTCAAAAAATCTTTTGGACTGGCTGGATAAAGGCTATCAGGGATCCATGCAATGGATGGGGGAGCACGGCGAAAAACGCTACACCCCAAATCAGCTGGTAGAAAATAGCCTGCGGGTGATCTCAGTGCGTATGGATTATCTCACCGACAGCAATATGATCGCTGTCTTAAAGGACGACAATAAAGCTTATATATCAAGGTATGCCCTGGGTCGTGACTATCACAAACTGATCCGCAAACGCCTGGCGAAATTAGGCAAAAAAATCGAAACCGAAATAGATTTTCTCGGACTCAACCATCTGCAGTTAACCCAGCGACCCTTTGTGGACAGTGCCCCAGTGATGGAAAAACCCATCGCCGAACAGGCTGGGCTCGGCTGGATCGGTAAAAATACGCTGCTAATAAACGATAAAGCCGGCTCCTGGTTTTTCCTTGGGGAGATTTATATTTCTCTGGAATTACCGGTTGATCATAATGAGCAAACCAATAAATGTGGCAACTGTCGCGCCTGCTTAAAGGTCTGCCCCACCAATGCCTTTCCCGAACCCTATGTGCTGGATGCACGCAGATGCATCTCCTATCTAACCATCGAAAGCCAAGAACCGATTCCGGAAGAGTTGCGCCCGCTGATGGGCAATCGCGTATTTGGTTGCGATGACTGTCAGATTACCTGCCCCTGGAATCGCTACTCTTCAAAGACTCAAGAAAGTGACTTTTCGCCGCGCCACAATCTCGACAACTCGGAATTAGTCACGCTGTTTGAATGGACTGAAGAGGAGTTTTTGCACAACACCGAGGGCTCACCGATTCGCCGCATTGGTTACCCGCGCTGGCTGCGCAATCTCTCAGTGGGGCTTGGCAATGCGCCGACCTCTCAGAGGATTATCGACGCACTCAACAAAAGGGTCGACGACCCCTCTGCTCTGGTGCGTGAACATGTTATTTGGGCGCTAGAGCAGCAGAACAGCAATAGCAATAGCAATAGCAATAGCAGCGTAAAGTTTTTTAAAGCTTAATAAACACCTCGCGGTAATATTCCAGCTCGCGAATCGAATCGTAAATATCATCCATGGCCAAATGACTACCACGCTTTTTAAAGCCATTGGCCAATTCTGGCTTCCTGCTTTGCTCCTATTCCTTTAGCGTACTGACATCCAAATTTCGGTAGTGAAAAAACGCCTGTAGGTCGGTCATATAATTGGCCAAAAAGCGCCGGTCCTGACAGATCGAATTACCACACATGGGCGAGCTACCCGCTGGCACCCATTGACGCAAAAACTCAATGGTGGCTATTTCCGCCTCAGCTTCAGACACCAGACTCTGACGCACCCTTTCGGTGAGACCGGAGCCCCCGTGCTGGCGTGTATTCCACTCGTCCATGCCGTCGAGTAGCTCATCGGACTGATGCACGGCGATCATCGGCCCCTCGGCGAGAACATTGAGGTCTTTGTCGGTGACCACTGTGGCGATTTCGATAATCCGGTCGTTTTCGGGGCTCAAGCCGGTCATTTCCAGATCGATCCAGATTAAATTCAGCGGGTCAGAGTTGGCATTAGCAGTTGCAGCGGTCATCTAAATCTTCCAGGTGGGGTTAGCAAAATGTTCCTCGAGCCAGATATGCTATATCCTTGCAGCCGATAACGCCACACATGGTGTATAACCGGCAACCCGCGAGAGCATTAATGGCCAAACGCAATCTCAGTCAACGACAAAAAAGTCGCATCCAATCGATTCAGGAGCGACGTCGCGAGCGAGCGATTGCGAAAAAAGCTGTCTCCGATGACGAACTTGAAAACCTTACCCAGCTGGGCCCTGAAATACACGGAACGGTGATTACCAACTTTGGCGCTCAGGTCGATGTCGAAGGCCTCGAAGATAATTACAAGGGGCAGATCTACCGCTGCCATCTGCGCACTAATCTGGAACCATTGGTAACTGGCGATCGAGTTGTCTGGCGTCATGCCGAGCCGGTTGGCGTGGTGGTAGCACGAGAACCACGCAACTCGGAACTGCTGCGCCCCGATCCCTATGGCAAGCTGCGCCCAGTGGCGGCCAACGTTGATCGCATCGCCATTGTCTTTGCCGCAAAACCCACACCCTACAGTAATCTTATTGACCGCTATCTGATCGCCTCTGAAGCGCAAGATATTCAGCCTGTATTAGTGATTAATAAGTTCGATATGCTCAGCGACAATGACTATCCAGAGGTTGAACAACTGCTAAAAGATTATCAAACCGTCGGCTATGAGGTGCTCTGTGTCTCTGCAGCGACCGGAGCCGGGCTCGATCAGTTAAAAGACTATATGGCAACTCACACTTCGGTTTTTGTGGGTCAGTCCGGAGTGGGCAAATCGTCGTTGATCAATCAGCTGCAACCGCAGGCAAATATTCTGGTTGGCGAACTCTCGGCGACCACGGATAAGGGCATGCATACCACCACTGCATCGCGTCTGTTTCATCTGGAAAATGGTGGGAACCTTATCGATTCACCCGGCATCCGCGAATTTGCTGTCACCAACCTAAGTGACGAGCAGATCATTGATGGTTTTATCGAGTTCAGACCCTTTCTTGGTCACTGCAAGTTTAGAGACTGTAAACATCAGGTTGAGCTTGGCTGTGCCCTGATTGCCGCAGCCAAAGAGGGTAAAATACTCGAGGTGAGATTACAGAATTATCGTAATATTCTTGCCAGTCAGGACGAACAATAATGAACACAGATATTCCCCGCCTGTTAGAACCGGCGCTATTGGCATCAATTCTAGAATCAACGCTAGACTCAATCCAAAACAATGATAATCTAATTATTGTTGATCTCTGCAGCGAGGCACTTTATCGGCAGAAACATGTTCCCGGTGCCGTGCACCTGCAGGCAGGCGCTTTGATGGCTGGCACTGCGCCGTATCCCGGGAAACTGCCCAGTATCAAACAATTGCAAACGATTATCCGTTACCTTGGAATCAAGGCCGATAGCCATGTGGTTATTTATGACGATGAAGGTGGTGGCTGGGCTGGACGCTTTGCCTGGACGCTTGATCTGCTCGGGTATCCGCACTGGTCATACCTCAATGGCGGCATCATCGCCTGGATAAAGGAAGGCTTTGTTACCGAGAGCCTGACCAACCAACCAATAGCATCTGAAACCTTGGCGCGCATCGCCAATCCCGCCGTATTGATGAGCGCAGATCAGATTGCCAGCCAGCTAAATAAATCAGACTTTGCGGTTTGGGATGCGCGAAGTCCCGGCGAGTACAGCGGAGAGATGGTACGCTCGGCACGCGGCGGGCATATTCCCGGGGCGATTAATATTGAGTGGACGTCACTCATGGACCAGCAACGCAACTTGCGTATCCGCAGTGATGCCGAGCAGATACTTGGCAGAGCGGGACTTAGCAGAGACAAACAGGTGACGACACACTGTCAGAGTCACCATCGTTCCGGCTTTACTTATATGGTTGCGCGTATTTTGGGATATGACAATATCAGCGCCTATGATGGCTCATGGGCCGAATGGGGCAACCTCGACGATATGCCCGTCGAGCGCGGTTACCAACCCGATTAATTGATCAATATGAGTTATACATTATGAATCATCAAGCAGAACTCTTTGTCGCTCTGCAACGACTACTTCCGCAGCACGCCCTGTCAAGACTCATTGCCAAGGCCGCTGAAGCCAAAACCCCCTGGCTGAAAAATTTATTAATCAGGCGCGCTATCGCCGCCTTCGATATTAATATCGATGAAGCCGTCAGTAGCGACTTAGATGACTACGAAAATTTTAATAGCTTTTTTACTCGCGCATTAAAAGATGGCGCTCGCCCGATTGATCAGAGCTCAGATTCTCTCGTCTCACCCGCAGATGGTGAAGTCAGTCAGGCTGGCCCAATGACCCAACAGCGTATTATTCAGGCAAAAGGCATTGATTACTCTGCCAGCCGCCTGCTCGGCAATTCCGACGAGGCCAAACTTTATGAGGATGGCTCTTTCACGACGATCTATCTGTCACCAAAAGACTACCACCGTGTGCATATGCCAATTGCCGGAAAATTATTACGCAGTCGCTATATTCCCGGAGATCTTTTTTCGGTTAATGACAAAACCGTTCAGGCCCTGCCGGGACTATTTGCCCGCAATGAACGGTTAGTCTGTGAGTTTGAGTCAGAACTGGGACAGTTTGCGCTGGTGTTTGTCGGGGCCATGTTGGTGGCGGGTATCGAGACTGTCTGGGGCGGATTTGAAACCCCTGGTTGCGGTACAGTGCGAGACAGCGATTTTTCAGAGCGTGATCTGAGCTTTGATAAAGGCGAAGAAATCGGCCGATTTAAGTTTGGTTCAACCGTTATTTTGCTGTTTCAAAACAACAAAATTGACTGGGAAGAATCATTTTTACCTCAGGCTGCTGTGCAGATGGGTGAGACGATCGCAACCTTTAAATAGACTCGGCTAAGCCTGATTAATGGCTAATTTGAAAAGCGCTGTTTGAGTGCAGTGAGAAAACCGCCGCTCGGCTTGACACGCTGCTGGCTTTTCGTCAGTAATCCACTGGCATTAGGCGTGCTGAACGATTTGGTTATCAATCGATTGAGTATGCGTTCATCTATGCCGAGACTATCCGGCTCAATATCTTTAACGATGCCTAACTTGGCGACATCGTAAGTACGGCGTTGACCAAATTTCTGCAGCTGCACACGGGCTCGCTCTTCATTTTTTAGGTCGACAAAGATGTAATTGTCGGTATTGAGCACGCCATCGGTCGATTCAAACACAGCCAGTCTGGGGGCTAACCTCAATTTGGGGTTTTGTTCAATTACCATGCCGCGGTCACCCGTGGTTAACTCGACCAGGGTTCCTGCAGGGTAAAGCCCCACCGACTGAATAAATTCGACCACCAAATCCTCAGCAAACGCGTGACCGCGATGCTGGTAGAGCCTGCCCGTCGCCTTTGAGGGAGTCAGCGTCGCTGAGGTCTCTCGAGGGTTGCACAGACAATCGAATTCAGAGGCGATACCGATAACAGCGGCCAAAAACGGAATTCGCTGGCCGCTGCAACCTTTAGGAAATCCACTGCCATCAAACCGTTCACAATGGAACTTAATAATATTAAGCACACGTCTGTTGTCAAAGCCAGATTGCTTCAATTTTTCTATGCTGGCACTGACAAAACTGCGGTATTCAGCCTCTTCCTCGGTATCTCTATCGGGTTTGCGCAATAACGCACGATCCATCCCAATCTTGCCGACATCCTTGAGCAGGGCGGCAAGACAGAGGTCCTTTAACTGTTCGAGTTCAAGGCCGGAGTGACGGGCAAACTGCGTAGCCCAGAGGGCTGAACGGATACTGTGATCATGTGTGTGTGAGTCCTTAATGCGCAGTTGCAGCAACCAGGTAAAGGCATCCGGGCAGCGCACAACGCTGTCGACCATATCGTCAACAGATTGCTGCAGCTGCGTGAGATTAAATTGCCCTCCTTTAACAATTTGCCGGGTGGCAACACTCAAGCATCCAATCAGATTGTTCATAACCCTGCGTGCTGAGGGAATCTCTTTGGACAGTTCCACCGTTTTAGTATAAATATCTGGCTTGACAGTAAAGCTTCGCGGCACAGAAAACCGATCGGTGTCAGCCAAGCCACGGACTGCTGAGGCGCCGCCCTGGGCTTGTGTTCGAAGATCATGTTTGAATTGTCGGCTTCCGGCGGCTGGATTTTTTAAATCCAGTGGTGATATACCTTTGGCGATATCAATATAGACATAGTCACAATAGGCTTTGACTCGAGACGCGTCAGCGACGCTTTTGATCATAAAGCCCTGTATCGGAAACGGCGTCTCCGCCCATGGTTTGTCTAGCGCGGAAACAAACATTCCCACTTCAAGTTCATGAATAAAGACTTTAAGTTGCTGCAGTGACATACCGTTGCCAGATCTCTTTCAGCGCTAATAATACAAAATCGAACCACTCCGAAATGTAACGCTTTCAGCAAACTAAAAGCGTGTGCCGGTATGGATTTTAGTAAATATAGACTAAGAAGAGGTCGAGCAAATTAGTAGTTTACGGAAAACTTGTGAACCGCATCAATAAACACTTTCACATGATCTGGATGGATGTCAGGGGTGATGCCGTGACCGAGATTAAATATATGCCCGGGGCCACCCGCAAATCCTTTGAGAATCGCATCGACCTGACTTTCAATAACTGCCGGATTCGCTCTCAGAACAGCGGGATCCATATTGCCCTGCAGTGCGACTCTATCGCCGACTCGGCTTTTGGCCGCGGCGATATCCATAGTCCAATCAAGGCCTAGAGCATGACAACCTGTATCGGCCATGGCCTCAAGCCAGAGGCCGCCACCCTTGGTAAAAAGAATGACGGGCACATCGCGGCCATCGTGGTGGCTAATTAATCCAGCGACAATTTTCTGCATATAGGCGAGGGAGAATTCTGCGTAAGCAGCGTGACTCAGTGCGCCACCCCAGGTATCAAATATCTGCACTGCCTGGGCACCGGCACGGATCTGGGCATTGAGATAATCAATTACTGACAGCGCCAATTTCTCCAGCAGTTGATGCATCAACTCGGGCTGCGTATAGAGCATGGTTTTGGCTCGCGCAAAGTCGCGACTGCTCTGGCCTTCGATCATATAAGTCGCTAATGTCCAAGGACTACCGGAAAAGCCAATCAACGGTACGCGGCCATTTAGTTCACGACGAATCATACTGACAGCATCAGTAACATAGGACAGATCAGTGGCAGTATTGACGACGTCGAGGCGCTCAATATCAGCCTCTGTTCTTACCGGCTTGTGAAACTTGGGACCCTCTCCAGTTTCAAAATAGAGCCCCAGTCCCATCGCGTCGGGGATAGTTAAAATATCCGAAAACAGAATTGCCGCGTCCATCTCGTAGCGCTCTAGAGGCTGCAGAGTCACTTCACAGGCAAGTTCGGTATTTTTACACAGGCTCATAAAGTCGCCAGCCTGAGACCTCACGGCTCGGTACTCTGGCAGATACCGACCTGCTTGTCGCATCATCCACACAGGTGTGCGGTCAACCGGTTGGCGCATAAGCGCTTTTAAAAAGCGATCATTTTTTAAATCAGACATGCAATTTCCAGGAAAATAAGGGTGAGTCCACTGTAGTTGAAGCTACAAATTAAACGTCGAGATAATCCAAAATACCTTTGGCGGCCTCACGACCTTCCCAGACTGCGGTAACAACCAAGTCAGAACCACGCACCATGTCGCCACCGGCAAATATCTTTGCGTTAGTGGTCTGGAATGGGAATGTCTGCTCTTCCGCGGCGAGTACTGCTCCCCAGTCGGAGGTATTCACTTCAATACCCGTCAACCACTCAGGAGGACTTGGCTTAAAACCAAAGGCAATCAAGACGGCATCGGCAGGTAAAACTTCCTCACTGCCCGGTATCACCTCTGGTCGGCGGCGACCGTTTTGATCGGGCGCGCCGAGTGACGTCGAGACTACTTTAACACCTTCGACACGACCCTCTGCGTCGCCAATAATTTCGACTGGCTGCCTATTAAACTTGAATACAACACCCTCTTCGCGGGCATTTTTCACTTCGCGTCGAGAGCCCGGCATGTTTTCTTCATCGCGACGATAGGCACAGGTGACGCTGGTGGCACCCTGACGAATCGAGGTACGGTTGCAGTCCATCGCCGTATCACCACCGCCGAGAACCACTACACGCTTGCCCTTGAGGCCAATAAAGTCGTCAGCAGATTTCTCAAAGCCTAGATTGCGGTTGACGTTGGACACCAGGAACGACAGCGCCTCATGCACGCCATCAAGGTTTTCGCCGGGGAACCCACCTTTCATTGTGGTGTACGTGCCCATGCCCATAAAGACAGCGTCGTATTCACTGAGCAGCTCATCAATCAAAACATCTTTGCCGATTTCGATATTTAAGCGGAACTCAACACCCATGCCTTCGAGAATTTCGCGGCGAGTGCGAATAACCGATTTCTCCAGTTTAAATTCGGGGATGCCAAAGGTTAGCAGTCCACCGATCTCTGGGTAGCGATCAAATACTACCGGCTTGACGCCGTTGCGAATCAAAATATCTGCACAGCCGATACCTGCAGGTCCAGCCCCGATTACCGCGACTTTTTTATCGGTCCAGACGACATCAGACATATCTGGACGCCAGCCCATAGCAAAGGCAGTATCAGTAATATATTTTTCGACCGAACCGATCGTCACGGCACCAAAACCATCATTTAATGTACAGGCGCCTTCGCATAGACGGTCTTGCGGGCAGACGCGGCCACAGACTTCAGGCAGCGAGTTGGTCTGGTGGCTCAGTTCCGCGGCTTCGATTACATTGCCTTCTGCAACCAGCTGTAACCAGTTGGGAATGTAGTTGTGAACTGGACATTTCCACTCGCAATAAGGGTTGCCACAAGACAGACACCGATGTGATTGATCGGCGGCAGTGCCGGCATTGAACGGATCATAAATTTCAACAAACTCGCCAACCCGACGTTTCATATCGCGCTTTGGCGGATCGACACGCTTCATATCGAGAAATTGAAATTGATTGTTTAATCTTTGTGTCATAAGTCTTGTCTCTGTTTTCTAAGCAACACTATTGCGGATTTGCATGGGCCTGAGCCAATAGGCCGCTCAAGCTTGCCGCTTTTGGCTTAACCAACCAAAACCGCGATGCGTAATCAGAAAAATCATTAATAAGCTCTTGTCCCCAGACGCTACCCGTCTCATTGACATGCTCGCGGATCATATTTTTGAGGAAAACTCGGTGCGATTCAGTCGCCTCAGATGTGATGCGCTGAATATCAACCAATTCCATATTGTAGCGATCGACAAATTCACGGCTCATATCAAGAACATAAGCAAAACCACCCGTCATGCCAGCGCCGAAATTGTAACCCGTTGGCCCCAGCACAGTGACGATGCCGCCGGTCATATATTCACAACAGTGGTCGCCAGCGCCCTCGACGACCGCCACGGCACCCGAGTTGCGCACGGCAAAGCGCTCGCCGACATTACCGGCGGCATGAAGCCGGCCAGCTGTGGCACCATATAGGCAGGTATTGCCCATAATCGGCGTCTCATTGGACGCAAAGCTGCTGTTGCTCGGCGGCCGCAACACAATCTTGCCACCAGCCATGCCCTTACCGACATAATCATTGGCATCGCCTTCGAGATATATTTCTAGGCCTCCAGCGTTCCAGACCCCGAGAGACTGACCCGCGACACCTTTCAAGTTCAGGCGTATCGGCGACTTTGCCATGCCTGTGTTGCCGAAGCGTTTGGCTATCTCGCCAGACAGACGAGCACCGATTGAGCGATCGCAGTTACTAACATTGAAATCAAAGGTGCCACCACTCTGACTCTCGATAAACGGCAGCGCCTGCTCAACCATTTTCTCTGCCAGCAGACCCTTATCGAGAGGGTTGTTTTTCGGTTGTGAACAGGACTGTGGCTTGCCCTCAAGCTCTGGGCGCACTTCAAGCAGCGGGGAAAGCTGTAGATGTTGTTGCTTGCTGGTCTCGCCGGGCAAGACCTCCAGCAGATCAACTCGACCGATCAGCTCCTCGATAGAGCTAATGCCCAATGCTGCCAGCCATTCACGGGTTTCCATCGCAATAAATTTAAAGAAGTTGGTCGCCATGGCAACCGTTCCGCGATAGTGGTCATTGCGCAGACGATCATCCTGAGTTGCAACCCCAGTGGCACAGTTATTGAGGTGACAGATACGCAAGTATTTACAACCTAATGCAACCATCGGTCCGGTACCAAAGCCAAAACTCTCGGCACCAAGAATAGCCGCCTTAACCACATCTAAACCGGTTTTCAAGCCACCATCGGTCTGCACACGAACCTTGTTGCGCAAATCATTGGCACGCAGAGTCTGATGCGTTTCGGTCAGACCCAGCTCCCAAGGGGACCCAGCGTAACGGATCGAACTGATCGGACTAGCAGCCGTGCCGCCGTCGTAACCCGATATGGTGATCAAGTCCGCATAGGCCTTGGCCACACCGGCAGCAATGGTTCCCACTCCTGGACGCGATACCAATTTCACCGAGACCAGCGCATCTGGATTGACCTGCTTTAGATCAAAAATCAACTGTGCCAAATCCTCAATCGAATAAATATCATGATGTGGCGGCGGTGATATCAAGGTCACGCCTGGCACAGAGTAGCGCAACCGAGCAATCAACTCATTGACCTTGCCCCCAGGTAACTGTCCACCTTCACCGGGCTTGGCGCCCTGTGCGACTTTGATCTGGAGTACTTCGGCACTGGTCAGATAGGCCGGTGTAACACCAAAACGTCCGGAGGCGATCTGCTTAATTTTCGATGATTTAATCGTGCCATAGCGCGCAGGATCTTCACCACCCTCGCCCGAGTTAGAGCGTCCACCTAGCATGTTCATGGCTTCCGCCAGAGACTCGTGAGCTTCAGGCGAGAGTGCGCCCAAAGACATACCGGCAGAGTCAAAGCGCTTGACGATGTCACTCACCGACTCAACTGACTCAACATCGATCGGTGTGCAGCTATCACTTAATTTTAATAAGTCACGCAGTGTCGCAACGGGTCGGTTATTGACTAGATCAGCATACTCACCCCAGGCAGAGTAATCCCCTGTCTGAACTGCCCTGTGCATGGTCTGTACTACGTCTGGATTATAGGCATGGTATTCCTGGCCGTGAACATATTTCAGTAGACCGCCGGGTTCGATTGGCTTGCGCAGCTTCCATGCCAGCTTGTTGAGCTCACTCTGATCCGCTTCAATATCACTAAACGTGGCGCCTTCAAGTCGGCTGACCAGTCCGGGGAAACAGAGATCGACCACTTCGCTGCTGAGACCGATAGCTTCAAACAACAGCGCGCCTCGGTAGGAAGCGATGGTTGAAATACCCATTTTCGAGAGTATTTTTAATAGACCTTTATTGATGCCTTTGCGGTACTGCTTGAATGCGGTATCCACATCCACCAGCAACTCACCACTGTTAATAAGGTCACACAGCACATGATAGCTAAGATAGGGGTAGACCAATGACGCACCGCAACCAATCAGTGCCGCGATTTGATGAGAATCGCGTGCATAGCCGGTACTAGCGACTATATTGGCATCACAGCGCAGGCCTTGCTCAATCAGGTAATTGTGCACCGCACCCACGGCAAGCAAAATATGGATCGGTTGCTTTTCTGGGCTGATATTGTGATCAGAGAGAATGCAGATTACCGCGCCGTCACGGACTGCGTCTGCCACTTCAGCACAGACGCGCTGAATAGCTTGCTGCAAGTTCTCTTCCGCAGCACTGTAGTTAAGCGCAAACTTGGCAACTGGAAACTGATCGAACTCATTACCCTTTAACGCATAGTACTTGCGCGGTGAAAGCACGGGTCCGGACAATCCAATTCGCATACCTAGATAAGGATTTTCATCGAAGATACTCGCTTCTCTACCAAGTTCCACCCCTAGAGACATGACAATGGCTTCGCGCAGCGGATCAATCGGTGGATTCGTTACCTGAGCAAATTGTTGGCGGAAATAATCAAATAGGTTGCGATGTTTTTTCGACAGTACCGCCATCGGGATATCATCCCCCATTGAACCCGTAGCCTCCTGGCCCCCTTCTGCCAATGGGCGCAACACCTGGTCTCGCTCTTCAAAGGAGACCTGAAACATCTTCATATAACATTTTATTTCATCGCGACTGAGGGTGCCTTCGAGTTCGATACTGTCCATATCAAAACTAGACTCAATCGCATAGCGGCCCTCTTTGAGCCACTTTTTGTAAGGATGGCGGGCGGCAAGCTGATCTTCGATCTCGTCGCGGAAAAGAATTTTTCCTTCCTGAGTATCAATAGAAAGAATATCTCCGGGCCCAAGACGGCCCTTGGCGACCACATCTTCTGTGCGGTAGTCGTAAACGCCCACTTCCGAAGCAACAGTGATTAAGTCGTCTTTGGTAATTACCCAGCGCGACGGGCGCAGGCCGTTGCGATCCAATGTACAGACAGCAAAGCGGCCATCGGTAATAACCAGCCCGGCGGGACCATCCCAGGGTTCCTGGTGCATCGAAAGATAGTCGTATAGAGCGCGATGGTTGGGATTGCGATCTTCAACATTTTGCCAGGCAGGCGGCACCAGAGTACGAACCGCCAGATGTAGATCCATACCACCGGTTACCAGCATTTCGAGCATATTGTCGAGGCTAGATGAGTCCGAGCCGGTGCGATTGACCAATGGTGCAGCTTCGATAAGGTCTGGCAGTAGGTCGGAGCGGTATTTTGGTGTGCGCGCAACCGACCAATTGCGATTGCCCATAATCGTGTTGATCTCGCCATTGTGAGCCAACATTCTAAATGGCTGCGCCAATGGCCATTGCGGCATGGTGTTGGTCGAAAAACGCTGGTGGAACACACAGATCGCCGTTTCCAAACGCTGATCGGCGAGATCCAGATAGAAGCCAGGAAGATCAACCGGCATCATCAGGCCTTTGTAACTGAGAATATTGATCCCGAGGCTGGCGATATGGAAGCGGTTATCATCACCCAGTCGATTTTCAGCCTTGCGACGCCCCATAAACAGACGTGCAGCAAAGTGTTTTTCATCAGTAATATCACCTGGGCCGACAAAAACCTGCTCAAACGCGGGCAGTGATTCGATAGCAATGGGTCCCAGACAATTATCGTCGGTCGGAACTTCACGCCAGCCGAGAACGTCTAGACCTTGGACAGAGAGCTCTTGTTCAAGAATATTTTTCGCTGTACTGCGCTTATTGTCGTCAGTGTTGAGCATCACTGCACCGACCGCATAGAGTTCAGGAAGCTCTATTTGCAAAGTCTCCCGCACCACGGTGCGCAAAAAACTGTCGGGCTTTTGCATCAGCAGTCCACAGCCATCGCCAGTCTTCCCATCCGCAGCAACACCACCGCGATGCGTCATGCAGGTCAGTGCCTGGATTGCATTCAAGAGTAGCCTATGACTGGTTTCGCCCTTGATATGGGCAATTAAGCCAAAACCACAATTATCTTTAAAATCGTCAAGCCGACATAAGCTCTGAGCCATAATTAAACTCTAGTAAAATTACAAATTAAACTCTTTTGAAGCACTATATGAGTGCCAAGATGTGCCGTTAAAGGAGCACTAAAGAGCAAAGCGATGGTAGTCTTGGGGTATCTAAACAGACAAAAACGACGGGCATTCTACACTTTGCCAGCATCTTCGACAATTCCATTTACGCATCATAGCCGATGATCAGATGGCTATGATGCGCAGATGATTAAATGATTAGGCTTTATGTAATACCGACAGCAAATCTGTTTAGAGGGGCGAGCAGGCGTCGATGAGTACACGATTGAGATGATCAATTGAAAACTGGTCTGTGACACAGGCTTCACCAAGCCGTTTTAGCAGTACAAGACGCAATTGCCCATCAAGGACTTTTTTGTCGCGGACCATCAATGTCATAAAATCGTCAACAGCCATATCTAGAGGGGGCGCTATTGGCAGGGAACAACGGTGTAAAAGGTGCTTGATTCTGTGCAAATCTTCGACGGCAAGGTCGCCAACAGTAACTGATAGCGCTGCCGCCATTACCATCCCCGCGGCAACGGCTTCACCATGAATCCACTGTTTGTAGCCCTGAAAGGTTTCAATAGCATGACCAAAGGTATGACCTAAGTTCAAAATCGCTCTAATCCCCTGCTCTGTTTCATCTTCGGCAACCACTCGCGCTTTGCTTTTACAAGATAGTTCGATGGCATAAGCCAACGCCTGCTCGTTGCGCTGTAACAAATTATCGATATTACTTTCCAGCCATTGGAAAAAGTTGGCATCAACAATCAAGCCGTACTTAATCACTTCAGCGAGACCCGCATGAAACTCTCGATCAGGAAGTGTGGCCAGCGTATTTGTATCAATGATCACGGCTTGGGGCTGATAGAAAGCGCCTATCATATTTTTACCCATGGCATGATTTACCGCCGTCTTGCCGCCAACTGACGAATCCACCTGCGCCAATAGCGTGGTTGGAATCTGAATAAAGGGCACACCGCGTTGATAACTGGCGGCTGCAAAACCGGTCATATCGCCTACTACCCCACCACCGAGCGCGATGAGCATGGTTTTTCTATCGTGATGACTACCGATTAGCTGGTCAAAGATAAGGTTGAGGGTATCGAGATTTTTGTATTGTTCACCATCGGCGAGAACCACGGTATCAACCTGCTTTTCAGAAAGCTGCTGCTTTAGTATTTCCAGATAGAGCGGTGCAACGGTTTCATTGGTAACGATAAGGACTTTTTTGCCACTAATATGAGATGCGATATCAACCTGTTGAAATGTTCCAGCGCCAATAAAGATTGGGTAGGAACGATCACCCAACGAAACCTGAACTTGTGTTAACTCTGAGGTCATGCATCACTCTGAATGAAGGTGGTAAATAGGCGGCCACAGGGCGGCTACGGGGAACAGCAGGCAGAGCTTAACATAGCGCCGAAACAGCTTCAGCCAGTTTTTTTGCCAATCTTAGGGGCTGTGTCGACCCTGAGGGGAACACCAGATCAGCGACCTGGTTGTAGAGGGGACTGCGCTTTTCAATCAACTGTTTTATCACACTCTCACGATCATCAACCTGCAGCAGCGGCCTGGTTTTGTCTCGCCTGGTGCGCTCGACCAATTGTTCAAGAGTTGCAGATAAATAAACGACCAAACCACTGCGCTTCAATATCGCCCGATTGTCGGCGCTCAACACGATACCGCCACCAGTGGCGATTACTTTGGGTTGTTTGTCTGACACCAGAGCAGTCAGGACTTTGCTCTCTCTATCGCGAAACCCCTGCTCACCTTCCATATCAAATATCCATGGAATATTGGCGCCAGCACGCGCTTCGATCTCAGTGTCTACATCAATAAAGGGCAGGCCCAACAAGTCTGCCAGGTGTTTACCAATAGTCGTTTTACCGGCTCCCATGGGGCCGACAAGGAAAATATAGTGAGGTGTCATCGATCCAGCAAATTGTCGTCAATTATTTTTGGCGTTATGAAAATGAGTATTTCACGTTTCTCAACATTTCGCAGGTCATTTCGAAACAGTTTCCCTAAAAAGGGTATATCGCCAAGCACAGGCACCTTGTCAGTACCATTGACTTCTTCTGTCTGAAAGATACCCCCTAATACCAGCGTCTGGCCATTGCCAACCAATGCCTGAGTCTCAATTTGAGTGATATCAATCGATGGCTCACCAGTGGGAGTAAATGCACCTACGGAGTCTTGTGAAACGAGCAAATCCATAATAATTCTATTGTCCGGTGTAATTTGAGGAGTGACCTCTAACTGCAACACCGCTTCTTTGAATTCTATGCTAGTTGCGCCGCTCGAGGTAGCCTTTTGATAAGCTATTTCAGTACCCGACTTTATCACCGCCTGCTGCTTATCTCCGGTGAGCACCTTTGGCTGCGAGACTATTTCGCCAAATCCATCTGACTCGAGTGCACTCAACTCAAGATCAATCAGGAAGTTATCGGTTAGATAACCCAAACTAAATGAGCCTGTTGGATTGGCAACACCCAGATCCACTGCCAGACTATCACCCAGTCCGAAGTCATAGTTTCTGGTGTAGGTCGTTACATCGTCAGGTGTCCCGGGCAGTCCATCGATACCATCATCTGTTTCTATTTCGTCGGCGGAATAGGTAAAACTCTCCTTTACTCCCGCGCCGGGCGTGAATCCGGACCTACGACCAGAGAAACCCAATGTTCGATCACCAAATGCACGGCTCTCGGTATCACCAGCCAGCTTATCGATACCAGCCAAGCCCCAGGTTACCCCGAGTTCTTTTTTAAAGTCAGTATTAGCAATCACAATACGCGCTTCAATTAACACCTGCTTAATGGGCACATCGATTTCATTGATCAGACGTTTAAAGGCGTTAATTTTGTCTTCAGTGTCGGTCAGTATAATAGTGTTGGTGCGCTCATCGACAATGGCGTTGCCACGTTCCGACAATATGCTGGTGGTGGCATTGCCGTCGCGAGCTCCGCCACTAGACTGACCCTCATCGGTGCGGCTGGCGGTAAAGAGTTCAAAAATTTCCGCAGCATCGGCATACTTGATCCTAACAAAAGCGGTCTCCAGAGGCGCCAACTCCTGGAGCTGCTTATTCGCCTCAACTTGCAGGCGCTCCTGCTCGGCAATTTCAGCCGCTGGCGCAACCATCAGCACGTTCCCCTCCTGTCGTTTGTCCAAACCTTTGGCCTTGAGGATAATTTCCAGCGCTTGGTCCCACGGCACATTATCGAGCCGCAGCGTTATACTCCCAGTCACCGTGTCACTTGCCACCAAATTGAGAGAGGTAAACTCGGCGATAATCTGCAGTACAGAGCGCACCTCAATATTTTGAAAGTTTAGGTTTAAGCGATCTCCACTGAAGGCAAACTTTTTCGTTTGCTCTTCAACTTCAGTGTCAGTTAAGGGCTTGATATTGACGATATACTGACCGTCGGCCTGATAGGCCAGGTAGTCGTACTGCCCTGATGCGTCAATCGTAATACTTGCCGTAGAACCGTCCTGCTTGCTATCAATGGTCTGCACCGGCGTCGCGAAATCGATGACATCGAGGCGCCTATCGAGACGCTCTGGCAGTTCAGTTTGGTAAAAAGATAGTCGAATTGCATGAATGCTACGATCAATATCCACGTTTACTGACGGCTGGCTGAGATCAATAATAATCGTACCCGAGCCATCGGCACCACGACGAAAGTCGATATCCGTAATCCCTAAACGCGCCTCCGATGTTTCCTCCGCAACCGAGCGATCGGACTTATGCTGATTTGGTAAAATCCCACTATTCACTGAATCAGCCTGTGACTGACCGACATCGCTCTGACCTACTCGCACACTGACGATCTTGCTGTTAGAGTCTATTTCAAAGGGGACAGAATCTGTCAGATTTACAATCAGACGAGTGCGGCTGCCATCGGAGACAACAACCGCATCACTGGCATTGTCAAAACCCAAGGCATATTTCTTTTGTGCCAAGTTGCTCTCCACGTTTGGAAAGTCGACAATTAATCGTGCTGGATTACTTATTTCATAAGCATTCGCTTGCGGCGGTTCATCAGAGAACTGTAACCTGATCTCAAACTCTTCTCCTTGCAGAGACATAAATTCAATATCTGTGATCTGATTTGCTGCCCAAGAAAAGCAAGGTAATAAGGCTAATACAAAATACATGTTGCGCTTGATTCGACTCATCATTTTTCCTTTTCCTTGCGAGTGACTGACTCTTCCATAGCCATTGTGCGCGGCCGGTTAATCCATCCGCCCTTACCATCAGGAACGGTTTCCATAATTTCAATATCATGGGTGTCAATATGCGTAATTATGCCGAAGTTTCTACCCAGATAATTGCCAGCTTGGACGCGGTGAACGCGACCCTCACCATCGTCTACAAGTGCCCATATCCTGCTGTCTTTAGCCAGGGTTCCTACCATTGATAATGACGCATAGCTAAACAATTCCAGAGGCTCTTTGCCTCTTGATTGGTTTGGTGCTGGCACTGCACTGCCGGACACTTTTTCATCACCGATAACAATTACTGGTGGTTCAAACGGACTGCGTAGCGCCAGGGATGTATAGTGAAATAGCTCTGCCGAGGGATAGGTGGGGAGCGGTTCTATAATACCCCGCGGCTTATTGCGAGCATCGCTCATCTGGATATCCAGATCGCTGTGCTGGCGGTCGCTGGAACAGCCTCCGATAAATGACATACAAAAAATGGTGATTATTGTAAGGCGGTCACTCATTGTTCCGCCTCCGCTTTATAACGATAGGTTTTTGCCTCTATCACCATGGCCAGTCGATCACTGTCAGATTGATCAATGGAGTAATCATGAAGAGTAACAATTCTCGGTAGCGACGCGACCCCACTGACGAAGGACGCAAAATCATGGTAGTCGCCACTCACATCGATTCTGATTGGGAGCTCAACGTAAAACTCCGAGATCTTCTCAGGCTGCAGAGAAATCGACGTCATAACCAAGCCACTGCCATAGCCAACTTCGGTGATATCCTCGAGCAATCCAGGTACTTCTGTGTCCTTGGGAAGCTGCTTTAGTAATGCGCCGAATGTGTCGTCCAGCGCAATCATTTGCTGCCGATAGGCATCCAGATTTGCCGCCAAGAATGCTTTGCTTTGATACTGCTGCATCAACTCCGCCTCTTGCACTGCGGCATGTCTTGTTAACTGACTGATCTCTTTGACCTTTAAAAAATAGCCCAGCCCAAGAATCACTAAAAACGTCAATACTATCAAAATGGTTTTTAGGGCTGCAGGCCAGACTCCGATCTGATGGATATCCAGATCGGCGAAGTCGATATCTTTTAGTTCGCTCAAACTCTCTTTAAATGTCATAACATCCCTGCTATTGATTCTCTTATTACGCCGGAAACTGAAAAGCTAAGTTTTAGTCGCCAGTGCCCTGATGCGTCTCGGCAACAGGACTCTCTATTTCGACCTGTAAATCAAACACACTTCCCTGCTCCCCAAGTCGCCCATCGTGCTTTACCTTAGTTAAATTCGAATTCTCATATTTATACGAGTTATCTAAATTTCTCATTAGGTTAGAAATTCGGCTGTTGGACTCTGAAAACCCAGATATTGTGATGCTTGCGCCCTTGCGCTCCAGAGAGTCCAGATAGACGCCATCGGGCACAGCGCGGACCAGTTCGTCAAACATTTTGACAATTTCTGATCGATTACCCTGAAGGTCTTGAATAACTTTCATTCTCGACAACATCTCCTTTTTTTTACGCTTTAGCTCGCTGATTTCGGATACCTTTTTATCCATCTCGGCAATATTTGATTTCAGGTAGCTATTGCGAGAGTTCTGGTTATCCAACTGATTCTGAGCGATCAATATCCACAGAAACACTAATACAGCGCCTATAACGGCTGAGGCTAATAACTTGCCGAGAAAAGCCTTGCGCTGTAACTCGCGAGCCTCTTCTCGCCACGGCAGCAGGTTAATATGGGTCATCTATTCGAAACTCCTCATTGCAAGCCCTACAGCAAGCAACATGGCCGGAGCGTCGTTGGCAAGCGCGGAGGCATTGATCGACTTGTGAAGCTCCATATTGGCAAAGGGATTAGCTACGGCGGTGGGCAAACCAATGACATGCTCCACCTCATCGACAAGTCCCTCAATAACCGAGACGCCTCCAGCTAAAAAGAGTTGGTCGACATAATTAAAGTGGCTTGAGGAATAAAAGAACTGCAGGGAACGGGCAATGTGCTGAATAAGTGATTCTTTAAACGGCGCTAACACTTCAGTTGCATAATCTTCAGGCAAGCCCCCTTTGCGCTTGGCCTCGCCAGCCTCTTCCCACGACAGTCCGTAGCGCCGTTGAATCTCTTCGGTAAGTTGCTTGCCGCCAAACAACTGCTCGCGGTCATAGATGATCTTGCCATCAACGAGTACGGTAAAGGTAAAAACAGTCGCTCCAATATCCGCTATGGCGACCACCTGATCCCCTATCTGATCGAGCTGATCCTCCATCAATTTATACGCGCGCTCTACCGCAAAACTCTCTACATCGATGACCTTCGGATGCAGACCAGCCATTTCCAGTGCCTGCCGGCGATGTTCTACATTTTCCTGACGGCAGGCCGCGAGTAGCACCCTGACCAGATCTGGATTATTTTCTACTTCACCTATTACATCGAAATCAAACGCCACCTCTTCCATCGGGTAAGGTATGTATTGATCGGCCTCCACTTCTATTTGTGTTTCCATCTGCAGATCAGAGAGGCCTGCGGGTAACTCAATCTCTTTAGTGATGACCGAGGATGCCGATACTGCTGCTGCGGTATCTCTTAATTGACTCCCAGAGCGCTTAACCACCGAGGCAATAGTCTTCGACAACGCATCGAGATCAGCTATGTTTTTTTCCACAACGGTATTGGGGGGTAAAGGAAGCACTCGATATGCCTCGACTTTATAAGCATCTCCAGTCTTGCTCAATTCAATAAGCTTTACCGCAGATGAAGAAATATCCAGTCCTATCATCGGCTTTGAGGGATTGGAGAAAAAATCGAAAAATTCCATTTTTTAATCTAAGTCCTTTATTGTGGCTACTCTCAGCAACAGTTTTTAGTCGCAGCTCACGTTAACAACGGATGCTAACCTTGCAAATGATGCACTTCACATTCCCTACACACTATAATAGACGCTGAAATTTTTCGGTGCCTGAAAATGGTATCTCTGCTGATGCGACAAATATGCGAAAACTGATTAAGCCATTGGCTCTGCTTGCTCTCCTTGGCACAGGCGGCTTCCTAGTGGTGGCCTCCTGTTTGTACCTCTACCTTAGCCCAAAACTCCCATCAGTCGAGGAACTAAAGGAGATCGAGTTACAAATTCCACTGCGAATCTATTCACAAGATTTAAAAGTTATCGCTGAGTTCGGTGAAAAGAAGCGTTCACCGGTATTATTTAACGAAATCCCCCAACCGATGATCGATGCCTTCCTTGCAGCCGAGGATGATAGTTTTTTTGAGCACCGAGGCATCGTTATATCCGGCCTGCTGCGAGCCGCCGTGGAACTGGTTACTACCGGTCAGATACGCAGCGGGGGCAGCACTATTACTATGCAGGTTGCACGTAATTTCTTTCTCAACAATCGCCAGGAATTCACGCGGAAATTTAATGAGATACTGCTCGCCTTCAAAATTGAAGAGGGTTTGACTAAGCAGGAGATACTCTCTCTCTATACCAATAAAATATATATGGGTAATCGTGCCTATGGGGTCGGGGCCGCGGCTCATGTCTACTATGGCAAGCGACTCCAAGATTTGACACTGGCGGAGACCGCGATGATAGCCGGCCTGCCGAAAGCACCGTCAACCTACAACCCCATCGCCAATCCACAGCGTGCACTGCAGCGGCGCAACTGGATACTCGGCCGGATGCTGCTATTAAAAAACATCACCACTGAGCAGTATCAGACAGCCCTATCAGAAGAGGACCACGCCACATACCACGGCTCTATATCCGAACTCGATGCCGCCTATATTGCGGAAATGGTACGCCAGGAAGTGATCGAAAAATTTGGCCTCAAAGCCTATACCGAAGGCTATTCGGCAATCACCACTATTGATTCAACCATGCAGAAAAAAGGGGTCGAAGCCCTTCAAGTCGGGATCCTTGCCTATGATCAACGCCACGGCTATCGCGGTGCTGAAAAAACCGCCATTGCCGAAGAAGAATGGCGCGATATTCTCAATAAAACCTCTACTTTTGGAAAACTTGAGCCGGTCATTGTCAGTGATGTGACCGTTGATCGTCTCACTCTGTTGAACCGCAATGGAGAACTTGAGGATCTCAACTGGATCGATGGACTCAAAGATCTGCGCTTATATAAAACGGTAAACGCACGCGGCGCTCCAATTGCGGACGCCTCCGAAGCTTTTAAGCGAGGGGATCTGATACGTGTGATACGCAGAGCGGACAACAGTCCAACACTGGCGCAACTGCCAGAGGTTCAGGCGGCACTGGTGGCGCTCGACCCAAGGGACGGTGCAATCAGAACGCTAGTCGGTGGCTTTGATTTTCGCCACAGTCGATTCAACCGAGTCACGCAGGCGCTGCGCCAGCCAGGTTCGAGTTTCAAACCATTCATTTATGCGACTGCGCTCAGCAGCGGCTTTACACCAGCGTCGCTTATCAATGATGCACCAGTCGTCTTTAATGATAAAAATCTAGAAGACCTGTGGCGGCCAGAAAATGATGGTGGCAAATTCTATGGCCCAACACGATTGCGAGAGGCTCTCTATCGTTCTCGCAATATGGTGTCGATTAGACTACTGAGGCGTATGGGCATCGATCGCACCTTAGAGAGCCTACAGACTTTCGGGTTTGAAACCGGCGACATGCCGCTCGATCTGTCGCTGGCGCTAGGTAGTCATGCGTTGACCCCGCTGAAGATTGCCAGCGCCTATAATATTATCGCCAATGGGGGCTATCGCGTGTCTCCCTACCTGCTTGCCACCGTGGTAGACCGCGACGGTAATGTCATCTATCAAGCGGCGCCAGAGACGGTCTGCGACAGTTGTGGAACAGCTGATGGATCAGATAACAACCGCCTGTTAGAGGGCTCTGCAAGCGCTTACTCGGCAGCTGTCAATGAGGTAGATCTACAACTCGAAGAACTACTTAATAGTCTTGCCAGTGAGTCGCTGGCTGAGGAAACGCGCCAGAGTTTAGAGGTTATCAAACGCGCGCTGGAGCAACAGCCTGATGCGGCTAAGCCGCGCGCTGAACGCGTTATCAATGAACAAATTGCCTACCTTATCGATTCAATGTTAAAAGATGTTATTTTGCGCGGTACGGGCGTCAAAGCCAAAGTGCTAAAGCGCAAAGACCTGGCGGGCAAGACTGGCACCACTAATGGGCCTCGTGATGCATGGTTCTCTGGCTACTCACCTCATCTCACAGTGACAACCTGGGTCGGATTCGACAACAATTCTTTGATCGGACGCAATGAATATGGTGGCTCAGCGGCTCTGCCCATCTGGATCGATTTTGTTCGTGACGCTCTCAATGGCAAGCCCAATATTGAACGGCCACAACCAGATGGAATCGTTATGGTAAAGGTAGATGCCAAAACTGGAAAACGCGTAGCACCCAATCAAAGTGGTATTTTTGAGTTCTTTAGAACTGAAAACGTGCCCGAGTTAATAGGCGGTGAAACGCTGCCTGCTGGGGCTGAAAATACATTGCCTGATGATCTTTTCTAGACTACTTGGATTTATCAGCATACTGGATATTCACTAATGACAGTCAATTGGCACGCGATAGATACCGTCCTGCTGGATATGGATGGCACTCTGCTCGATCTGCACTTCGATAATTTTTTCTGGATGCAGCATCTGCCAAAGCGCTATGCAGAACAGCACAACCTGTCACTTGAACAGGTCTCGACAAAACTTGAAAAGCGCATGCGCGACTATCAGGGAACACTTAACTGGTATTGTACTGATTTCTGGTCCGAGGAATTCAACCTCGATATTGTTGCGCTTAAGCAGGAAATCGATCACCTTATTGGCGAGCGCCCATTTGCTCGCTCATTTCTCGAAGCGCTGGCAACTCATAATAAACAACGGGTGCTGGTAACCAACGCCCATCGTGACAGCGTCGAACTAAAGTTTGCTATAACAGGCATTGATGCCCATCTAGACTCAGTTATCTCATCGCACGACTATGGCCAACCGAAAGAGGATCAGCGGTTTTGGCAGCAACTGCAGGACAATATAGGCTTCGATCCCGAGCGCACACTCTTTATCGATGACTCTGACAATATTCTGCACTCCGCAGAACAATTTGGTATCGCGCATTTACTCGGCATCGAACAGCCTGACAGTCAGCGTGCACCACGCCAATCGGCATCCTTTCCAATGATCAGTTCATTTGCTCAACTGCTCAGCATAGGCACGTAGGTTTAAGCCATGGATAAAGTGCGTATCGATAAATGGCTGTGGGCTGCACGCTTTTTCAAAACGCGCTCTTTGGCCAAGGCGGCGATTGAAGGCGGCAAAGTGCATATTGATGGCAATAAATCGAAAGCCAGCAGGCAGCTAGAATTGGGTACTATTTTATCTATCCGTCAGGGCTTCGATGTTAAAGTCGTCGAGGTCATCGGTTTGTCGGAACAGCGCCGCGGCGCACCAGAGGCTCTATTACTCTACAATGAAACAGCTGAAAGCGTGACCCTAAGAGAGCAAAATGCCGCGCAACGCAAAGCCGTCAACAGCTCGCCAGCCAGCGACGGCAAGCCAAATAAAAAACAGCGCCGTCAAATTCATCGCTTTTTAAGTAATTAAGATAGGCGCAGGGAGAAATTTCAGTACAATACGCGCCCTATGACTGACAACGACTCTCTGCAACGCTTCCTCTTCGACGATACGGATATACGTGGTGACATCACCACCCTGTCCTCAAGCTATCTCGACTTGTTAGCACTGCAAAAATACCCTCCTCAGGTAGCGCTATTGTTTGGCGAGTTTCTCGCTGCGGCAAGTCTTCTTAGCACTAGACTAAAACACACCGGCATGATCACGGTACAGGCGCGCGGCAACGGTCCAGTGTCAACGATAATGACCGAATGTACTCAAGGCAATAAATTGCGCGGTATTGTGCGTGGCAATTTTGATAACCTCGACGGCCTGAGTACCCTGCAGGAACTGCTCGGCACCGCGACGCTCGCCATCACGCTCGAGCCGGCAGGCAAAGAGCGCTATCAGGGCGTTGTTCCCCTGGAAGAAGAGAACCTCAGCAAGTGTCTGGAGTTTTATTTTTATCAGTCTGAACAACTGCCAACAAGAATAAAGCTTGCATCGAACGCTGAAACTGCCACAGGTATGCTAATCCAACAGCTGCCGACGTCCGGCGATCGCGAGAAAAGCCAAGATGACTGGCAGCGTGTTTCCAGCTTGTTTGAAACTCTGTCCAGCAGTGAACAGCTGACACTCTCCCATAATGACCAGTTATACCGGTTATTCCACGAACAAGCGTTGCGACTGTTTGAACCCCAATCGATGCAGTTCTCCTGCAGTTGCTCACGGCAGCGTACTGAGACCGCATTGATATCGCTCGGGCAAGAAGAAGTCATGGATATCTCCGAGGAGCAGGGACTCATCATGGTTACCTGTGAATTCTGCGCGCAGGAATATCGGTTTACTGCGCGTGATGTCAGCCAGCTATTTGAACCTGAGGATCCACGTATACACTAAATTACAACCCCTATTGGAGTGTCCGATCGCGCTCAGATTAGCTTAGATTACTTGGAGTTTTCTGGCATAATTGGCGACCTTTTGGATATCACCATCCACTTGAATTCGTTCACCCTTTGGAAGAGAGGAAGAGAATGACAGACGCTGCTGTATACACAGACCCCGGCTCCACTGAGCTTATTGAAATGGCCATTAAACGCGGGGAGGGGCATCTCGCAGACACTGGCGCGTTTGTCGCCACTACCGGCCACCGCAGCGGGAGATCTCCCGCAGATAGATTTATCGTAGACGAACCCAGCTCATCTGACGCAGTAGACTGGGGCCCTGTCAATCGCCCCTTCGATGCGGCCAAGTTTGACGCACTCTGAGAGCGAGTCGCGAGTTATATTGCCGAGAAGGAACGTTTCGTTTCTCATCTGCATGTCGGTCAGGACTCCGAGCACTATATCCCGGTGAAAGTGACCACCGAAACGGCTTGGCACTGCCTCTTCGGCCTCAATATGTTTATCCGCAGCAACAAATACAACCCATCAAACAAAGAGCCGTGGAAAATTCTTCACGCCGCACACTTTGTCTGCGATCCTCAGCGCGACGGCACCAACAGCGATGGCGTGGTTATTATTAACTTCGCCCAACGCAAGGTGCTACTGGCTGGTATGCGTTACGCTGGTGAAATGAAAAAAGCGATGTTCTCGGTACAGAACTTCCTGCTACCTGAAAAAGATGTGATGCCAATGCACTGCGCAGCCAATGTCGGCGAAGATGGTGACACGGCACTATTTTTTGGTTTGTCGGGTACCGGAAAAACGACGCTCTCAGCCGATCCAGATCGCTATTTGATCGGCGACGATGAACATGGTTGGGGCAAGGGCACGGTATTTAATCTGGAAGGCGGCTGTTATGCCAAGACCATCGATTTAAGTCAAAAAAATGAACCGGTCATCTGGGACGCAATTCGCTTTGGTTCGATCGTTGAAAATGTGGTGATCTCAGAGCATCAGCGCAAGGCTGACTATTCGGATACCTCACTGACCGAAAATGGTCGCTGCAGCTACCCTCTTGAACATGTGGATAAACGCTGCGTGGAAAATCAGTCAGGGGAACCGAGAAATATTATTTTCCTGACCTGCGACGTAACCGGCGTCCTCCCACCCGTCTCAATGCTAAGCAAAGAAGCCGCCGCCTATCACTTTTTAAGCGGTTATACTGCGCGAGTCGGGTCCACCGAACTGGGCGCCGAAGCGGGAATTAATCCGACCTTCTCGACCTGCTTTGGTGCTCCGTTTATGCCTCGCCCAGCCAGTGTCTATGCCGAACTGCTAATGAAGCGCATCGAAGATTTCGGCTCAAAGGTCTATCTGGTCAATACCGGCTGGACCGGTGGATCTGGTGGTGCTGGAGGCAAAGGCAACCGCTTCCCTATTCCAGTCACTCGTGCTGTTGTCACGGCCATTACTAGCGGCTCACTAGAGAACTGTAAGTGCGAGCATCTAGATATGTTAAACCTCGATGTGCCCTGCGAAATTGCCGGCGTTGACAGCCAGTATCTCAATCCGCGCAATGCCTGGGATGACAAAGCCGCCTATGACAAGCAAGCTGCTACGTTAGCCAAGTTATTTGTCGAGAACATAGTCAGCTTCGCGCCGTCGCAGGATATTATTGATGCCGGCCCGCAGCTGTAACTAGCAGCTGTTTTAGCTAGACCCCAAATACCCGCATCATCTGATGTGGGTATTTTTTTATCTCGACTTTTCCCTCGCATTAATGGTCTCGCGTGCGACTAGCGGTCAATTGCAGGCATAAAAAAACCCGCCTCAGCGGGTTTTTAAACAGCAGTGGCTATCTACTTGCTGTTACCCAGAATATGATCCACCGCGGCCTTTACCTCATCATCACTGCAATCCATGCAAGTGCCGCGCATCGGCATACCGCGAATGCCATTAATAGCATTGGTATAAACAGTCTCTAAACCCTGTTCAAGACGCGCAGACCAAGCCGCTACATCTCCGAGTATTGGTGCACCAGCAACGCCTGAACTGTGACAGGCAATGCAGTTAGTCGCGTAGATATCACCGCCATCACGGGCCGATGCTGCATCGCCTGAAGACATCACAGCAACCTGTCCAGCCATAGACACATGACCAGCCGGGGCAATTCTCGCAGCAACCTGCTGTTCCTGCTGCGCAGTCAGGTTGACAGTCTTGTCACTTGCTCCACAGCCCCATAAAACGGCACTAGCAATAGTGAGCAGAACGAGGTTTTTTAGTCGACTAAACAGGATTGTTTTCATCAAGGTCATCTCCGGTTAAAACGTAATATCGAATTTGGCGGCATTATAGCGCGCTATGGTTAAATTCTCATTAGCTATACGTTGAATTTTTATCTTTGTATCGATGCGCTGAAAACACCCCTATTTAACGACTAGGCTAGGGGCCGGATTCCAACCGCATGGCGCAGCTTGGCGATCATCATTTGACTTTCAGTGCGCGCCTTTTCAGCCCCCTGCTGCAATATTTTTTCTATTTCAGTAGGGTTTTGCATGAGCATTTCGTAGCGTTCACGAGCCTCCGCTAACTGGCTATTGACCAGTTCAAACAACTGCTTCTTGGCTTCACCCCAGGCAATACCATTGGCAAATTCATCACGCATAGACGCCGTCTGCTCGGGTGTCGCAAAGGCTTTCCAGATCTGAAACACGGCAGATGAATCGGGATCTTTTGGCTCGCCCGGCTCCAACAGATTGGTTTTGATTTTATTGATATGTTTCTTTAGCTGCTTTTCGGTTAAAAACAACGGAATGGTATTACCATAGCTTTTACTCATTTTGCGACCATCGAGCCCCTGCAATACCGCGACATTATCATCGACTACCGCCGAGGGTAGTACAAAGTGCTCGCCGTAGTGATGATTAAAACGCTGAGCCACATCCCGCGCCATTTCCACATGCTGTATTTGATCGCGACCAACCGGAATTTGATGTGCATTAAACATTAGGATGTCAGCAGCCATCAGTATCGGATAACTAAACAGCCCCATATTGATACCGTGGTCGGCATCCTCGCCAATCTCTTCATTGGCTTGAACCGCCCCTTTATAAGCATGAGCGCGGTTCATCAAACCCTTTGCGGTCATACAGGTGAGAAACCAGGTTAATTCAGGAATTTCTGGGATATCTGATTGACGGTAAAAAGTCACTTTATCGGGATCCAGACCCAGTGCCAGCCAAGTGGCGGCGATTTCCATGGTTGAGCGCTGCACCAGCTCAGGGTCTTGCGATTTAATCAACGAGTGATAATCGGCTAAAAAGAAAAACGATTCAAAATCGCCACTGCGACTCGCTTCAATTGCCGGACGAATGGCACCCACATAGTTGCCCAAATGAGGGGTTCCTGAGGTGGTGATACCCGTTAAAACGCGCTGATTACTCATATTGACTCAATGACGTCCAAGTTAGTAAATAACACTGCCTATAATAATCGATCTGACATAAGACTAGTGATAAAGGTTAATGATTAACACTAACGTCAGCTTCAGCCACACCCAATCTTCCAGGGCGATTAAAAAACTGCGCCAGTACCTTACTCAAACGTACCGGATCCAGAGCGCCGGTAAGCTCGCGACAGGAATGCATAGCTAACTGAGGAATACCCACATCCAGTGTTGGGATACCCAGTTTGGCTGACGTAACCGGACCAATGGTACTGCCACAGCCAAGATCACTGCGAGTCACAAACGACTGCACGGGCACATCTACTTCAGCACAGAGCTGACGAAACAGACTTGCAGTAACGCCATTTGTAGCATAGCGCTGACTGGAGTTTACCTTGATCACTGGCCCACCGTTTAACGATGGGCTGTGGCCACTATCATGCTTACTGGCAAAATTAGGGTGTACTGCATGGGCATTATCACAGGAGATCAGCAGTGACCCATCGAGCACGCGGGCTTTGTTACTGGCTCGCGTATCACCGCATAAGTCGCTACACAGACGATCAACCACTGACTCTAGAAATGGTCCATCGGCGCCAACGGCCGACACGCTACCTACTTCTTCATGGTCGTTGCAAACCAGTACCGATGTGCAGGTTGTCTGAGCATCGATAATCGCCTTTGCGCCGACAAAGCAACTCAGCAGATTATCCAGGCGTGCGGAGGCGAAGAATTCTTTCTCCAAGCCAATCGTTGTCGCACCCTGTAAATCATAGAAGCAGAGTTCATAATCCAGCACCTGCTCACCGTCGGCCAAAAATCGTTCGGCCAGTAACTCACGGAAATCCGACTTTTCTTCAGCCTGCATCAAGATAGGTGGGATATCAGTCTGAGCATTAATTGATCGATCTTTATTGGCTTCGCGATCGAGATGAATAGCAAGACTTGGAATGATTGCCACAGCTTCATCGAAGTTAACCAGTTTTTGTTTTAACTGCCCATTGGCATCGCTGTAGACCAAACGTCCAGCAAGCGAAAGATCACGATCAAACCACGGATTGAGCAGTGCACCGCCATAGACTTCCACACCCAACTGAAAATAGCCATTGTTGAGCATTTCGGGCTGCGGTTTGACCATTAAACAGGGGCTATCTGTGTGCGCTCCAGCCATGCGGATTCCCGTCTCGGCAAGATCTTCGCCACCCGCCACAAAGGCAATAATCGATGAGCCGTTGCGTGTGACAAAATACTTCTCACCCTGCTTCAGCGTCCAGTCTTCAGACTCGTTCAACGGCTGAAAGCCAGCCGTATGCAACAAATTGGCGATATTGGTTACCGCGTGAAAGGGTGTCGGTGACGCATCAATAAATTCAGCCAACTGTTTGTTAAAGCTCTCTGTATGACTATCAGCCACGTTCATCTTTTAAATTCCTGTCATGTATTTTTATAAAGCACCGAGTGTGGCGCTTAAGCGTCACTACGCTCGAGTCTGGCCAGCAAACTGGAGGTGTCCCAACGATTGCCCCCAATTTCCTGCACCTGCTGATAAAAGCTATCCACTAATTGGGTCAGCGGCAACTCACTGCCATTAGCCATTCCCTCTTGCAGCGCAAAGGCTAAATCTTTGCGCATCCACTGCACGGCGAAGCCATGTTCATATTCATTTGCCAGCATAGTCTTGTAACGATTCTCCATCTGCCAAGATTGCGCAGCACCTTTTGAAATCACCTCAACCACCTGTGTTGCATCGAGCCCCGCACGCTTGGCAAAATTGAGCCCCTCAGCGAGACCCTGCACAACGCCAGCAATACAGATTTGATTAACCATTTTGCACAGCTGACCACTGCCAACAGCGCCCAGCAACTGCAACGACTTGGCATAGCTCTCAATCACCTCTTTGACTGCATCAAAGTGATCTTGCTGGCCTCCGCACATCACCGTTAACTGACCATTTTCTGCGCCCTGCTGACCACCGGATACCGGCGCATCAACAAAACCACAGGCAAGTCTATCGGCCTGATCAGCCAGCTCCCGCGCCAACAGTGCAGACGTTGTAGTGTGGTCGACCAAAATTGACCCCGCATCCATGGCGGCCAAAGCACCATCTGCACCAATCATCACCGCGCGCACATCATCGTCATTGCCAAGACAAGTGAAGACAATCTCCGCGCCGGCAACCGCATCAGCCGCCGTCTCAGTGGCATCACCGGCATAATCGCTCAACCAGCGCTGGCTAACCGCGCGAGTGCGGTTGTAAACCACCACTGAATAGCCTCGCTTGCTCAGCCATCCCGCCATCGGGTAACCCATCACCCCAAGACCCAAAAATGCCACCCGCTTTGTCATTACACCCTCATCTAAATTAGTTATGCGGACTGCGACCAGACCAATATGATCAGTGCAGCACCCAACAGCAGCCTGTAAATCACAAAGGGTAACATGCCGATGCGCTGAATCACTTTCAGAAAAAGTTTAATGCACAGATAGGCAGTAATCCCCGACAGCACTGAGCCAACCACTATCATAGTCCAGTCAACAGACTCGCTGCCCAACAATTCCACCCCTTTGTAGCCACCGCTTAGCAGAATAATCGGAATAGCCAATAAAAACGAAAATCGCGCCGCCGTTTCGCGATCAAAACCCAGCGCCAGCGCAGCTGTGATAGTGATGCCAGATCTGGACGTACCGGGTATCAACGCCAAAGCTTGAGCAATACCGATCAAAAGTGCCGATCGCCAAGTAATCTTGTCTATGCTGTGCCCGCCATCACCGCGTCTATCTGCCCATGCCAGCATTAAGCCAAAGAAAATCGTCGTAAACGCAATCACCTCCATCGAGCGCAGATGCATTTCAACAAGATCACCTAGCAACAGACCAGCTATTCCAGCCGGCACCGTGGCCAAAATAATAAACCAAGCGAGGTGGCTTTCAGGACTATGACGGCGGACAAAAACACTGTCTAACCAGGCCTGGGTGAGTGTTGTAATATCATTGCGAAAATAAAACACCACCGCCATCAGCGAACCAACATGCACCGCGACATCAAAGGCCAGTCCCTGATCGGGCCAACCCAATACTTGAGAGGGTAAGATCAAATGCGCGGAACTGGAAATCGGCAGAAACTCTGACAGCCCCTGAATAATGGCCAACCACACCGCTTGCATAAGATCCATAAATTACCCTGTCCTTAATTTTGTATGTTTTTTCCACGCCTCTGTGCCACGTAGATAAACCAGTTCCACAGCACCAACGGCCACAGTCTCACCGCGAGCCTGTTTCACCAAACCTATATCAAGCAGATCAATAGCATCTGGATAGATCGCTTGATAAGCGTATTGCTGCAGATCAGCCGTATTCAACAGGACTGATGCATCACCAATAATCACCTCTGGATTGACACTTTCGATCAGCTCTAAAGTAGCTTTGCCACTTAGCAGTTGATCCGCTATAACCGCAACATTATGTTGCCCATTATCGAGCCGGTAAGCACCGCAATTGAACTCACCCATGCGCGCATCCAGCAGTGGCATCACTATTCCCGGCTGCTGATCGTAGCGCTTACATTTGCGCCGATAGGTCTGAGCCATAACCTCTAATGTGGACACCGGAATCACCGGCAATTGTGCAGCAAAAGCCAGCCCCTGTACCGTGGCAAAGCCGATACGCAAACCGGTAAATGAACCCGGACCAACAGTAACGGCAATAGCATCCAGATCACTAACTCGCAGTCCAGCTTCGACCAGCACTGCATCGACCATCGTCATAATCAATCTTGTATGGGAGCGCGGCTCCTCTGAATAGCGCGAAAATCTCGCCCCGCCTACACTCAAGGCAACCGAGCATGCAGCTGTAGAGGTCTCAATCGCTAAGATGGATGCCATGGTAAAAAGCCCCTTTGTATAGGGAAGAGTTAAGGATACAAGATTTTAAGAGGCCCAGAAGCAAAAATCCCCCACCAATTGGCGAGGGATTTTACAGCGGTCAGGACAATTAAACTATAAACAATTTGTCGCCTAAATATCCTGACTATGGCTTTTCAAACCAACAGGATTAGCTCACCGAAGGGCTTGCTGCTGAAGCTGGCTTTTTAACCGCTGGTTTTTTGGCTGCGGCTTTCTTAGCCACCACTTTCTTAACAGCTGGTTTTTTGGCTGCGGCTTTCTTAGCCACCACTTTCTTAACAGCTGGTTTTTTGGCTACGGGCTTCTTGGCGACCATTTTTTTAGCGGCTGGTTTTTTGGCAACGGCTTTCTTGGCAACGGCTTTCTTGGCAACTACTTTTTTAACAGCTGATTTTTTGGCAGCGGCTTTTTTGGCAACCGCTTTTTTAGCTACAGGCTTTTTGGCGGCTGGTTTTTTAGCAGCTACCTTTTTAATCGCCGGCTTTTTAGCAACAGCTTTCTTAGCGACTGGTTTTTTCGCGACTGGCTTTTTGGCAATCACTTTCTTGACCGCAGCTTTCTTAGTGGATGTGCCTTTAGATGCGCCTTTTTTCGCTGCAGCTTTAAGCTTTGCGACAACAGCTTTTTCAGCCGCTTTGATTTTAAGCGCTGCTTTCTTTTCTGCCGCTTTCATTTTCTTGGAGGTCACTTGAGCGCGCGCTTTCAACCAACGCTTTTCAAAGCGTTTAACTGCAGCCGCAAGATCAGCGTCCTGAGCCGCCTGTAGTCGTGCTTCAGCTTTTAAAACCGCCGCTTTAGCAGCCGCTTCAGCAGCAACCAGCTTTTGTTTAACCTGAGCCGCTTTCAGCTCAACCTTTGCAGAACGCATGCTATCGCGCAATGCAGCAGCCTGCTTGCGACTGGCAGAAGCTTGTTGACGAGCTGCCGCCAGGCCAGATTTGGCAGCAGCGGTCGCCTTGACTGCAATCTTTGCTTTGGCTTTATTTACCTTGGTCACCACAGCCATATGTTTTTTGTTGTGAGCTGCGACCTGTTTTTTAACGGAATCAACAAGCTGCTGAGCACTTTGAAGCGGTGAAATTTGAACTTTCCCTTTTGCTTTAGAGACTTTTTTCTTTGCTGGACTTTTCATTTATGCGTTCCTCACGTAAATAAAGACAAGTATTACTTCCACATTTAAAAGACAGTAGTGCGCCTATGGCGCGAAGTGTAAGCAGTTGTGATTTAATTTTCCAATTAAAACGCTACTTTTGTAGAAAAATAGCGTTTTTAATGAAAATTTAAAGAGAATTTAGAGATTTTAATTTTTCAAGCAGTGCTTTCTGACACTGCTTGATTAGATATTTAAGTGAGTGCGGAGACCAACCTAGCCTGCACGTCTTCAAGAGCACCGAGACCATTAACCGTTGAAAACGTCAGCGCATTCGATTCAGTCGCCGCCAAACCTTGATAAAATTCCACCAGCGGCTTGGTTTGGCTGTGATAAATATTAAGACGGTTGCGCACAGTCTCTTCTGTATCGTCTGGACGCTGTATCAATGGCTCTTGCGTTTCATCATCAAGGCCTTGGGTTTTTGGTGGATTATGTTCAATATGATAAACACGTCCCGAGTCTTCATGCACACGACGACCGCTGAGGCGTGCGACAATTTGCTCGTCGTCGACGCTAATTTCAACGACATGTTCAATCGGCACACCAGCGTCAACCAATGCTTGAGCCTGCGGAATAGTGCGCGGGAAGCCATCGAAGAGAAAACCGCCAACACAATCGGGCTGCTGAATGCGCTCTTTGACCAAGGCGATAATAATGTCATCAGAAACCAGCCCGCCAGACGCCATAATGTCCTTTACCTTAAGTCCCAGATCACTGCCCGCTTTGACAGCGCTTCTTAACATATCGCCTGTAGAAATTTGCGGAATGTTATATTTCTCAGTGATAAATTGTGCTTGCGTACCTTTACCGGCACCGGGAGGTCCTAACAAAATAACTCTCATCAATACGAATCCTCTAACACTTAAACTAATGACATGGGAACTTATGCAGATGACTGAAGTTCTAGGTTGCAGACACTTTCAGACTCTTTCAGACTCTGTTTAGACAGTGCTGTGGACCACCTGCTGTCCCGAAAAGGTCGCTCACAATACACCGATTAAATTAGCCAGACAAGCGCAGTTCTGGCACGGCAACCGATAATTAATATTTTCACTGGTTATTCTGACAACTTAACCTCAGCCCATAAAACTTCCATTTGCTCTGTGGATAAAAGAGAAAAGTCACTGCCAGAACGTGCTGCCAGATTCTCCATTGCTTCAAAGCGCCGCTGAAATTTATGATTAGCTTTGCGCAAGGCTTGCTCGGGATCGACCGAAAGATGCCGAGCTAGATTAACGCAGCTAAACAAGAGATCACCAAGCTCATCCTCTATTGCCGCACTATTATTAACCGCAATCTCTGCCTCCAGCTCTATTAATTCCTCTCGAACCACTGCTGCCACCTGGTCACTGTGCTGCCAATCAAAGCCCTTTGTAGCCGCCCTTTTTTGTAGTTTGTGGGCACGACTTAATGCAGGTATCGCCAGAGGAATATCATCGAGAGTCTTACCTACGCCTTTCTCTGCTCGCTCCTCCGCTTTAAGCTTTTCC
>Ga0115550_1000376_pt1 | contig 38052 bp, 51 predicted proteins | sample COGITO_mtgs_1005_FD_87177 | JGI IMG/M metagenome (GOLD analysis project Ga0115550, IMG submission 87177) | Pelagic marine microbial communities from North Sea - COGITO_mtgs_100511 | ecosystem: Environmental > Aquatic > Marine > Epipelagic | place: Germany:Helgoland, sampling site Kabeltonne...
TTGAGCCAGGCGATTTGTTTGGAGGGTAGACGATAGCCGGTGATCGCAACCAGCTCGTCGTCTTCCAGGGTTTCGGTCTGGTGACCGATTTGCTCTGCTGCGCTCATAGGTGCCTCTCTACCCCTATGCCGGGGAGTGTGGGAAGGGGTTAGGCCGCGCCTTTGCGGGAAGCCTCAAGCCGAATCAGAAAGCTCTGCGGCAGCCGTGCTGCATATTTGCCTTCTGACCAGGACAGCGGCTCGGACTTGCGGATCATCTCGTTGAGCAACTCGAAAGCGGCCAACAGATCGCCGTCGCGGATTTCGCCGTCCTCGGGAAGGTGATCGCAGAAAATGTCTTCCGGGTCGATTTCGTGCGGCATGTTGGGCTCGCAGATACAGAGCCGCAGCTCGTTGACGTCAATTTCTTCATCAACGAGATAGTCAATCAGGCTGTCCTCGTCGAAGAAGTAGCGGTCGTCATCGAAGATCACCAGCGGTTCGCCTTCCCAGTCCTTAACCGGCATCTTGGTAAATGCCTCGGCTCGCCGCTCTTCGTGGCAGACGGAGCAGTAGCCGCGAACCTTATGAATCGGGTGATCGGGATTATTCTTGCACTGCCGGTGTGTGGCCCCGTCGTAGCGGGCCATTGCCTCATCCTCGCCCCAGAATCTGCCGCTGGCAGATACCCAACCTGTTACGGTTTTGAGCTCTGCGGCATCGGCAGACTCGAACATGATTACTTTGTCTTTGGACATAGCTACGCTCTCCACCGGCTCAAGCCGGCACAGTTGATTGGGGTTTGATCGGGGCTAGGTGCGAGGTGGTCGCGGGGTTTTCATTGCGGCCAGCTGTTCGCGGTCGGGATGGCGGTAGTTCAGAACCCATGCTGGGTGCTTCATAAGCCGCCCGTCTGCGTCCACGATCTGAACCCGTGAACTGATGTTCGGCTGATTGACCCAGGTCGCTTCCCATTCATATAACAGCCTGGCCATATCCGCCTGCCAGGCATCCGGCATGTCATGCATCATCACGCGCGGCAGCGTTACCCATGCCGCGCGGGATAGGCCAAACGAAAGCCAGAGCGCGTCGTAGCCTGGGCGGTCGCCTTCGGTCGCGCAGTTAGGCGCTGGCTTGTTCCACGCTTCGATCAGGCCATCCATCGTGAACGCCGTCGCTTCACGCTCGCACTCAGGGCAGGTCAGCGAGAAGTAAACGCCTTGGTGATTCATTCCGGCCAGTTCGCCATGGTAGCCGCAGTGGCAGGGATTGAGTTGTTCACTCATGACATTGCCCCATTACTTGCCCGGCGAGCACGGCGCTTTCCTTCAGCTCACTGAGCAGAAGCTTTGCGTGGTCGTCGGAGGTTGCGTAGAAGTAGCCGCTTGGCCTGCCATCTGGCGACTCGTAGTCGAAGCTGTACAGGTTCCAGGTGTGGCCGTTGACGTGGCTGGATAGCGGGAGGGCGAGGAAGCCGCTCATGGCTGCCGTCTCCAGATATTGGTGTTGGTCCAGTCCTTCCAGGTCGCGTACTTGGCGCGGCCCTCGATGTCGCGCAGCTCAACGCCGGCGCCTGGTATTTCCAGCATCACTTCGTAGCTGTGGTTGGTAGGCAGGTGGCAGGCCACGCGTTTGGCTGGGATATCAAGCAGCTGCTCGATGTGCTTGGCTGCTGCGCCTTTGGTCATGACGGTCATGCGCCGTACTCCTCATGCGGGATCACTGCGCCGGTCGGGCTCTTGAAGCCCCAGCCATGGCGCTGGCCCCAGGTGACGAACAGTGTCCAAGCGCCATCTGGACCGACTTTGGCGATACGGTGGAACTCGCCGCGGCGCATGGCTGCTGTTGTGCCTGGCAGGCGCATCCGCCTGCGAACGCCACCGGCATGCTCCCGCGCTTCCAGGTAGCCGCCACGCAGGATGAAGGTGCGGAACTGCCATGGGTGGTCGTGCATATCGCGGCCGATGTCGGCCAGCAGGATGTGGTGCACGCGGATTTGCAGGGGGCCAAAGCGCAGGAACCACCAGCGGCGCATGTACCAGCTATCACCTGGCCACAGAGTTGTGTCGTGCGGTAGGCGAATGATTCGACTGCCATCAGCAATGGCAAGGTGGTCATAGGGTGTGCGCTGGGCGCGCTCGATGATCCAATCGGCAATAGCTGGCCGTGCCAGCAGCTTCGCGAGGAAGCGCCAGAAGAGGCTTTTCATGGTGGGTTACTCCGGCGTGATGGGCGTGCAGCGAAGGCAGCCGCACTTGGCGATGAGCAGGCGGGTAGTGCGGCAGTAGGTTTCGGCGGTCATGCTGCAGCCTGCTGCTGATCCGCCTGCAGCGCTTCCTGTACGGCAGCTATGATCCGGCACAGGTACTGGTAATCCGGGTTCGGCTCGGTTGCGCTGGATGCGTAGTGCCAGGGCTCGGTGGTTTCGAAGATTTCCTCGAGCAGTTCGCCATGCCAGTTCACGGCCTGTTCCAAGGTGTCTGCGCCGTTCAGTTCGTCGGCGGCGTCGAACAGGCGCCGGCATTGCTCTTTGTCCAACCAGCTGAACTCATGGTCGCGATTCTTCCAGCCTTGTCGCCGACTGATGATTGTCTTCTTTGCCAGCGCAACCAAGGCGTAGCCGCTGAATCGCGAGTTGCTTAGCTGCGGTGACAGGCAGCCGCTCAGATAATCGGCACTACAATCGCAGAAGAACTGGGCCAGAGTACGGTTAACCATTGCGCCCCAGTACGCTGACCAGGACTTGCTGTAGCACTCGATAATGATCTTGCCGCGGTGCGATATTCTGGCCGGGTCGCTTCCGCTGCTGTTTGGGCCGAGGTCTTCAAGGAAAACCGTTACAGGGTCCAGCTTGTGCTGGGTTGCAATCAGGTCACTGATCAGCAGCTTGGTCACGCTGGTGCGTTCGATACGCATGGTTCACCTCTTCGGATAGGTCTTGGTCAGCGCGCCATTCACTGTGTGGCCGCGCTTGAGGATCAGACGCGCCAGGGCGGCGCGGTCTTTCTGGCTGTGGCTGGCCTGGCTGAGCAGGCCGAAGTAGCTGTTGGCGGTTTCGCGCAGGTCATCTGCTGGTGCTGCGGCGGTACGTTTGATGGCCTGGGCCACTGAGCGTTTCCGGGTGGTGCGCCGCCAGGGCTTGATGACGTGGCCTACGAAGTCCACGCCGCGAGCAATGGGCTGCAGGATGGTCTTGGTCGGGTTGAGGCGAGCGCCCAGCGAGGGCAGGAAAGCTTCAATCTCGGCCAACCAAGCGTTGAGCTGTTGCGGAGACTCATGCAGCAGCACGAAGTCATCCACATAGCGCACGTAGTGCTTGCAGCGCAGGCGGTGCTTCACGAACTGGTCCAGGGCATCCAGGTACACGTTGGCGAAGAACTGCGACGACAGGTTGCCGATCGGTAAACCCAGCCGCGCAGGCTGTGCAGTCAGGCGCTTGTGCTGCGGCACCCGGTTGAACAGGTGGTTGGGGCTGCGCACTTCGTAGTCGGTGCGCGGATCGTGCATCAGGATCTGTTCGGCCATGGCCAGCCACCAAGGCTCGGTGATGCGCTTGGCCAGCTGCTGGCGCAGCACCTGCTTGTCGATGGCGACGAAGAAGTTGGCAAGGTCGCCCTTGAGGTAGAAGACCGGCTTCGCCCAGTTCTGGCTGATGCTGCGGATCTTCGATTCCAGGCGCTCAGCGGCGTACAACGTGCCGCGCGTTGGTATGCAGGCGCAACTGTCCGCTATGAAGCTGGCGTAGAAGCGCGGTGCCACATGGTTGTAAAGCAGGTGGTGGACGATGCGGTCTCGGAAGTCCGCCGCCCATACCTCCCTGGCCTTGGGCCGGGTAACCACGAAGCAGATAGAGCGGCCTGGCCGGTAGGTGCCGGCAGTCAGGTCGCTGTGCAGCTGGGTGAGATTCCGCTCTAGGTCTGCCTCGAAGGCCAGCGCGCTGGCGCTGTTGCGCTTGGAGCGCCGGCAGTCGTAGTAGGCCTGGACCAGATCGCGGAACGGGTAGGGTGCAACAGTCGAATCTGCGGACGGGGCGGACGAGACACTCGTTGTTCTTGTCGTTGTTGTTCTGATTGCCATCATCGAAGTTCATGTTGAATGCGTTGTTGGCTGAGCGCTGCGACCTGTCGTGCTATCTACGTCGCCGAGCCGAAGGCAAAGCCGATCAGCCCGGAAACTGCGCGAGACCTACGCGGACGCTTTAGACCGGCGGTATCTCGGATGCGCATGGCGGTGGCCTATCGGCCAGCGGCACGACCAGATTCAAATCGCACAGACCTGATCGCCGTAACGGTCAGGCAGCGGGCGCGGTTGCGGTGTAGCGTTTCCAGGCGTTGGCCTGCTTGCCGATGGAAGCGGTCAACTCGATGGCCGCCGCATGCTGCGGAACGCTGATAAAGCGCTTTTCCTTGAACAGCCTGAGCAGGAACTCAACCACTTGGATTCGCTCAACCAGTGAGCCCAGGTGCGGCTGCTCGTCTCGCGCGGCATTGGCCCTGGCAATCAGCACCATGACCTCTATGCATTCATCGCGAACCTTCGCGCCAAGCCCGGCCTTGAAGTCGCGCGGGATGTTCCGTGTGATATCGGTGGCCAGACTGAGCAGATCAAAGGCGAGTTTGTGTATCGGCAGATCCGTATGCATTGCCATCGGCTGGCTTCCATAAAGCACCGGCCGCAAGCGGCCGGATTAAATGAACGAATTAATCAATTAGCTCGCTGCGGACGGGGCGGACGAGACACTCGCCGTGCTTGCCGAAGTTGCCCTGATGGCCATCATCGAAGTGCACGTGGAATGCGTCGTAGGCTGAGCGCTGCGAACTCGACCAGTACCAGCGCGCCTGGAAGGCCTCAGTGCCACCATGCTGGAAGGAAGACAGCGCGGTCTGTGCTGGCGACTCTTTGTCGTACAGGGTGCCCACCGGCAGGCTGTTGGGGTTGTCACCGTCACGGTTCCAGCAGTAGTTCTGCTCGGTGGTCGGCTTGAAGTGGCGGTACTGCAGCTCCTGCACGTCGCGGGCTGGGATAGCCCAGTCAGTGAAGCCGCCGATATCCAGGGCCAGCACCTGCTGCGCCAGTTCGCTTCCGGCTGCGGCCATGGCCTCGGTATTGGCGCGGCTATCGGTGAAGCTGCCCGCACCTTCGATCTTGACGCCGTAATTGCCCCATTCGCCTTCCAGCTCATGCTCACGGCCGGCGGTGATGTTGAGGTAGCGCTTGCCGTCCTGCACGGTGATGCCCGAGAAGAAGCCGCCGCCGTAGGGTGCGCCGATCTCGGGAATGGTTACCGCAGAGTCCTGCTGTTGTGCTGCTTGCATGGGTGCATCCTCTTTTTGAAGGCAACAAAAAAGGCGCTGCTGCGCCCTGAGTTACTGCTGGCCTGTCGGCCAGAATGAATTAGCAAATGATCAAATGAATGCTCTGCGGACGGGGCGGACGAGACACTCGATGCTCTTGTCGAAGTTGTCCTGAAAGCCATCATCGAAGAGCATGAAGAACGCGCAGTTGGCTGAGCGCTGCGAGCTGCTCCAGTACCAGCGATCCTTGGTGAAGATGCCCGGCACGTTCAGCCAGCCGAGGTACAGCTCAGCTGCAGCTGGCAGGTAGAAGTCTTTGTGTCCATCGGCGCTGTACTTCGCTGCCGCTTCTGCCGCTGGTTGGTCACCCTCGGCCAGCAGCGCCTTGGTGTTGGCCACGCCATCACGCTTACTGGTGGCCGCTGACTCTTTCTCGTAGCCACCCCAGGCGAACTTTCCGGCGTCATGCTTCGCCCAAATCAGGTAATGGGCCGGCACCTCGCCGTGAGCTGCCACCAAGCCGCCGTTGATGCCGCCTTGCTCTGGCCAGTATTCGCCCACTGCCGGGATGGAGTGCGCGCTCGGTGCCGCCGCTGGTGCTGCAACCGGCTGCACAACGCCAACCTGGGCCAGCGCTGCAGAGATAAAGGTGGTGGCCACAACATGGGCCGGCACTGACAGCTTGAAGCCTTCCGGCGTGGTGATCTTGATCATGTCGCGTTTCATGGGGAGTCCTCGCCAGTGGCGTGAATTATTGGAAGTGACTAGGGTCTATGTTCACCACCCTCCCGCCCGAGCATCAGGCAGGGAGTGGGCGGGTAGGGTGGTGATTACAGCTGCATGTAAGCGGCTATGAACTCTTTCGCCGCTTCAGCATTGATGGCGTTTCCGTAGGCGCGCAGGCGTCCCACTCGGGAGGGAGCCCCATTAGCCAGCGGGAATGTGCCGGATTCAACTGGCCGCCACTTTCCATCCCGGCAGAAGAGCCAGTCAGAATTAACCCAGAGGCCGTTAACCGGGCCGGCACAGTCAGCTGGGCGGCATCGTCCAAGTTCCTCTTGCCCTCGGCAAACCGCTTCATTGCCGTCTGCGGTGTCGAGGTCCGTCCGTTCGGGTCTCCGTCCCTGGCTTGCGGGGTTGGCCATCCGCCCAAGTGCCAGCTGATCGCATCCACCGTTTTCCGGCTGCTGTCGTTGTTCCCCGCTGCACTGTTGCCATTCTGCGCCGGCGTGCCCGCCATCGGAGTCGGCCAGCCGGTCAGGCATGCAGCCGCCGCAAGGTCCGGGCCGTGATTCCGCATCGCCTCCATCAGCCCCCCCTCGAAAGTCCGGACCCCTTTGTCTGCCAGCGCCGCAGTCGGTGTCGGCCACCCAATAAAGCCTGTCTCGGATGTGCGGCGCACCGATGCCCGCAGACGGGAACGGGACGGCCCCGAAGGCGTAACCCATGGCTTCCAGGTCAGCGTGTACAAGGTCGACCCAAGGCTCGACATCCTTGCTTGCAACCTGCTCTCCAATAACGACTGGAGGCGCGCACTGCTTGATGAGCCAGCCAAAACTTGGCCAGAGGTGTCTTGGGTCCGCAAACCCACCGCCAGCGCCTGCCGCGCTGAAAGGCTGGCATGGGCAACTTCCTGTCCAGATAGGTCGATTATCCGGCCATCCCGCGCGACGCAAAGCCAATGACCAGACGCCGACTCCGGCAAAGAAGTGGCATTGCGTGTATCCCACAAGCTCATCTGGCTTGATGTCTTCAATGCTGCGCTCATCAACTACTCCTGGCGCGATGTGACCCTCCTTGATTAGGTTGCGGAGCCACTCGGCGGCGTATGGATCGATTTCGTTGTAATAGGCGGTCATAGCTTTAGGCCCAGGTATTTGATGGCCTTCTCGCGCCACTCGAAATCATCCCAGCCGCCCAACCTGATGTTGCACTTGTGGCAAACCAGGCCGCGAACAGCGTCGGTGTTGTGGCAGTGGTCGACGCAAGGCCGCCGCATCTCGGCCTCACAGACTGCGCATCGACCAAGCTGAGAAATCAGCATCCCCTCGAAACCATCAGCGCTCAGCTTGTAGCGGGTTGCCAGCTGCCACTTCGCTTTGTTGGCCTTGGAGTAGGTGCGCTTCCTGTTCTCTCGACGGTTTGTGTTAACGCAAGGCTTGCACCAGCTGGCGTGCCCATCGCTCGACTTGCTTGAGAGGTGGAATCCAGACAGCGGCTTTGATGTTTTGCACTTTGTGCAGGGCTTCTCTGGCTCGATTTGCTGCATTACAGCCTCCGGCCGCGCCGTGGGTTTAGGAATGGCTTGCCGCGCTCGCCAGCTGCTGGCACGAACTGGGTGCAGATGACCACCACGTCTGTTCCGTCCTGCCGGTGCACTGGCATGGTGTGGAAGGGAAGGTGGCTGCAGTCATGTAGGCGCTTGGTGCAGGATTGGCAGCGGCTGCGCTTGGGGTGGTGGGTCATGCACTCGATTCCGGATCGTCTTCAGTGACCGATGCCATCCCCGAGTCGAGGTCGCGCAGGTCTTGAATGCTGATGGTTGTGGTGCCGTCAGTTACCGCCCACTGATTCAGCTCTAGGCTGCGGAAGGTGCCGCAGAAGTGGCGGTATGCGCCGAGGGCTGCTCGCCGGAATGACTTGGCGGCAACCGGGCCAATCGGAATGTCCTTACCCCCCCCTGTGAGAGTTAGGTTAAACGTGGCCAGGGCCGCGATACGCTTCTGAGCGGCCCGCACAGTGCTTGGCTGCAGCTCCATAAGCTCAGCCACTTCACTGATCGACTTGCCCGCCAGTGCGTTGAATATGTTCTGGTCACGCTCCGGGTTGCGTAGGCCGGCATAAAGTACGTTCTGCATAGCTTTCTCCAGGCAATAGCAGCCCGTTGCGCTGCTGGCGCTGGGCTTGGGTGGGTTACTTGATGTGGGCGGTGTTCTCGTCGCCCGGATCGGCGCGTAGTTCGCGCAGGCTTTCGTTGTGAAATTGCCGCGCCACGTTTTCGCTTATCTCGAAATTGTGGCGCGGGCTTTTCAGTGCATGGGCTGAGCCTTCCGGCCCAAGGGCGTGCAGGTTGATGATCATGTTCTGGATTGCTTCGGATATGACCGTGATGCCGTGCCAGCGCATGAGGTCGGCGAGCATGGCGCGAATGCCAGGGCGCACTTTGTGGCGCAGTTCTTCCTCGCCAGCCTTTGCAGCTTTTTCAGCGGACTTCTTTGAGCGCTCCTGCGTGTTCTTGGCCATCACGCCTCCAAGTTCATCTTGGGTCCGCGTGTGATCTTGAACTCATCCAGCAGGCTCAGGATGGTGCGTGGCGTGCTGCCGATGGCGCGTGCCATGCCGATGATGGTTCCACCGGTGGCCGCCAGGGGTTTGATCTGTTCAGCCTGCTTTGCTCGGCGCTCCATGCGCATCTGGTTGAGGCGCTGGCGGGCAGAAAGGATGCCTGCCGGCGAGTTGTCTTGATCCAGCCAGCGGACTTCTTTGTTCAGCCGCTGGCGGGCCTGGTGCTGGGCGAAGCGCCGCGGGTGTTTGGCTGGATCAAGCTTTGCGGCGCAGCCGAGCATGGCGTGCTGCTCGGCGTGGCTGTGAAAGTGGGGGGTTGGGATCATGCTGGCCTCCGGTCAGGCGTGTGCCTGGGTGTGGGTGCCGTTTTCCAGCGCCTGCTGCAGCCAGGCGGCCTCGCGGGCCGTACGGCGAAAGCCCAGGCAGCGGCCGCTGGTGCTGTCGATGACGTGCACCATGCCTTTGCCGGCCATGAGTGCCTGGGTGCGGTCTGGGCGGTAGCCTTGCGAGAGGTTGCGGCCGGCGAATGCCGCGCGGGCTTGGCGGGCGAGTTCCAGCAGGTCAGTCAGTTCGGTGACGCTGGCCTTGGCTTGTTGCAGTGCGTTCATGGTGTGGCACCTCGGTTGGTCATACCCATAAGTCAGCCGCACCAACGCGCCAGACTTCCGCAAGGTTGCCTGCCGGGCTGGCTGCTTATGGGTGCGGGGAAGGGGAAAAGAGCCCGCCGAATGAAAACTGGCGGGCTTTGAATATCCGGCTTGCGACCTTTCCGGATGACCTTCGGTGCTAGTGACACCTGGCGGCTCCGCTCCTGCGTTGCCGTGGCCCGATGTACGTGTCTGCCTCACGGCGAGCCCTGCCCAGCTGGAATGCAAAGGCATCTAACTGGGTTGTGATGCGCGATATTGCGCATCGGCCAATGATCGAAGCACCACGGCGTAACCCGTGCTTACTTCCCGCCCGCTCGTTTCTGGTATTGGCCGTCTTGCATTAACCGGCCCAGGAGAATTGCGGGGCTTTGCTGCTCCAAGCGTTGCGTGGCACTTGCCAACGCCTCAATCATTGGCCGATGCGCCCTGTTACCAGGCTATCGGTGCCTTACTGCCCAGGCGGCAAACCTGCTCATTACCGGGCGCTGCTTCATGCGTTGCCCGGCGGCGTCCCGGTCGTGTTGCGGGATTAGTTGCAGGCGCAGGGCGCTTCCCCTGTGCGCATCTGGTCTAGCCAGCGTCGTTGCCGGCCCCGCGATTCACCTGCAAAGAAGGGAATGAATTACTGAATTAGCAAATGAGCAATCTGCGGACGGGGCGGACGAGACACTCGTCGTTCTTGTCGTCGGTGGTCTGATTGCCAACACCGAAGTGCATGAAGAATGCGCCGTAGGCTGAGCGCTGCGAGCTGCTCCAGTACCAGCTGCTTTTGAACTTCAACAGGCCAGCATGCTTGGCGGCGAACAGCAGGTTCAGCTCCAGGGCTGCTGGAATAAATGCGCCGTCTAGCGCGAGCGCCAGCTGGGCAATGCTGCTGCCGGTTTCAGCCATTGCCAGGGTATTGGCCATGCCATCGCTGTAACTTGCAGCGCCAGGCACTTCCTGGCCGTACTTCCCCCATTCGCCTTCGAACTCTGCCTCGCTGCCCAGATCAATCAGGGCGTACTCGGCATCACCCAGCCAGTAGCGGGTGACGAAGGTGCCGCCGGCGAGTGGCTGGCCTCGCGCTGGAAGATCAGCGGCGGCGATTCTTTGTTGTGCTGTTGTCATGATCGTTCCTCTGTTCGGTTGTCATCCCAAGCAGCCCTGTCGCCAAGGCTGCTCAGTGATGCTGTCCGTGTTGCTGCTGCACTGGTTGCCAGGCCTTCCTCGCGGTTCGGTCATCACCTCGTCCGCCGCAGCCCCTCTGTTGGCTGGTGAAGCGGTACGCCGGTCGCCGGCTTGCAGTGCGCGTGTTATTCACCTGACTTTGTGTCGCCCCACAGGTGATGGCCGGGGCTGCCTCGCCGGTTGCCCGGCTAGCTGTTCATGGCGCGCGTTGTTAAAGAGTGGCGCCGGGTGTGGCTTCGGCGTGATTAGAATATGAACCATAAGTACAAACACCGTCAAGAACCAAAAGTACATAATTTTTCGAAGGGCATGCAAAAGTCGCAAAGAGCACCGCCGCACCGCCGTGGTGTAACGCTTGCGTGACTCCTGTGGCTGATGTATCGCAGGCGTTACATGAGCCAAATCACAGGCGTAAAAAAGCCCGCACGGTGGCGGGCTTGTTCAGTTGGACTGAAGGGTTATCCGTTATTCCGACTGGGTGAAGCGCGAGGTTTTCACGATTGCGCCTACGTACTGGATGTATTGGATCTCATGCTCGGCCAGAAAGATCGGGTCATAGGCTGCGTTGACGCTATCAAAACGGTACTGGCCGTCCCGAAAGTAGACGAACTCTTTGATCATGCACTGGCCGCCCTTGGTCTTAACCAGCACCTCGTCGCCCGATACGTATTCTTTGTTCGGCTCGACTACAACGAACTCGTTGTGCTTGATGCGGGGCTTCATGCTGTGCCCCACAACCCGCAGGCCATAGGCGTTAGGGTCATTGCTGAAAATGCTGAGGAAGCCTTCGCCATGCCCAACAGGATATTCGAGCGCCTCAAAATAGCCATCAGGCCCAAGCATTGCTTTACCCACTACCGGAACACTCCCTGCTCGGACTTCTAGGGGCTCCCCTTGCACGTTGCTGTCTATTGCATCAGCAAAGGTGTAGCTACCGCGATGTTCTTCCGCGCCATTGGCTTGCGGGGCGCCAATGCCGTACTGCAGCCACTCAGCTCGAACCGAGAGAGCGCTGGCTATCGCTTCCAGGTTGGCGCGCCCTGGCATCGACTCTTGGTTTAGCCACTTGCTCGCCGCCTTGGCTGTTGTGCCGGCTATAGCGGCCAGGCGAGCGCCAAGGCCCCACTCGGGTATGCCTTTTTGTTGAGCTGCCTGTTTAAGGCGATCCACGAATGGGCCGCGCACATCTTCTGACTGAACCATTTGTTCACTGTCGCACGTCCTTGCATGTACTTTCAGTTCCGTCATAGTATGTACTTACAGTTCATATTCCGATTGGGGTTCCAATGGTCACTCTCAAACAATGCATCGAAGCCGCCGGGGGTGTTCCGCCTGTTGCGGCTGTATGCCAGGTGAGCCTTCGGGCTGTTTACAAGTGGCTTGCGGCTGACGCCCTGCCACGTACCGAGTACACCGGCGAGACCCGGCATGCCTCTCGGATCGCCGAACTTGCCGCTGAGAAGGGCCACCCCTTCAGCACCGATGAGCTGCTTGCCGCGGCCTCGCCAAACAAAAGCGTCGCCTGATCGTTCGACCAAACAACAACTGGGCCGGCTTTCCATGGCTCAAGAATAGGGAAGGGGTAGCCACGTGACATCGTCCAAACCAAGACAGCTTTCGCAAACCCGTGACCAGGTGCTGGTGGCGCATGCCGCCGAGATGATCGCGCGCACCTCGCTGAGCCAAGACAAATTCGCCCAGGCCCTGGCCGCGCAGCTGCATGCGCTGGTGCCGGGTAAGGCTACTGATGCTGGCGTGCCGGACTTCGATGCACTGGCTGCTGGCAATGACGTGGCGGCCTTCCTGAAAGGCTCGGGCAGCTGGTTGAAGCGTGTGCAGCGCTGGCTGGCTGGCGATATCGACCTGCCGAGCTGGGTTGAAGAGGCCTGGGTGCTGGCGCTGGACGCTGAGTACCGCGAGCGCTGTGTGAATGAACTGGCCAGCCGTCACGGACTGCTGGGTGCGCGTGAGCTGGGCGCAGATGCATGCCCGGTGCTGGCCTTCGGTCAGCTGATCGCCCGCCTGGGCGAGGCCGTTGAGGCCACTGGCGGTGTGCTGGCTGACGGGAAGATTGATGCGGCTGACCTTCCACACCTGCCAGAGGCAATCGAAAGGCTGCTGGCCGTTGAAAGCCGCGCCTGCGAGGTGCGCCGGCGCATGGAGAACGTGCTGGCAGAGCACACCGGCCAGCACAAGCTGCGGATCGCTAACTAAATACCGGGCACAAAAAAGCCGGTGGCTAGACCGGCTTCTTCAACAGCAACAACTTGCGAGGCCGATTATGCACACCGAACCCCACCCAAGCAATACCGCCCACCGCGCGCCACGTTTTACGGTTGCGCAAAACGTGGCGCGGACTATGCGGAGCACTGCGTAATGGCCAGGGCCCGCAATATCAAACCTTCGTTCTTCAGCAATGAGCTGCTGGCCGAGTTGCCGGCGTTTGATCGACTGCTGTTCATCGGCCTTTGGTGCCTGGCTGACCGTGAGGGGCGGTTAGAGGATCGGCCTAAGCGGATCAAGATGGAGCTGTTCCCGTGCGACTCGTATGACGTCGACTCTGGGTTGGCTGATCTGTGCGCTGCTGGGTTCGTTACTCGCTACCAGGTTGAAGAGCATTCAGTCGTTGAGATCGTCAACTTCCACAAGCACCAGAGCCCTCATGGCTCGGAGAAAGACAGCACCTTACCGGACAAGGACGGTTATTTAACCGTTAACGAACGGGCCAAGAACGTTGTACTTACAGGTAAAAGCACGAAGGTTCACGTTAAAGGCACGTTAGTTAACGTTAAACAACCGTTAGATAACGCCCTGATTCCTGATTCTCTGATTCCTGATTCTCCGAATCCTGATCCCCTCAAAGAACCTTCGGCATCCGCCTCGGCGCAGGTGGTGGTGAAGGTTGACCCTATGGAGGGGTTTGCCGAGTTCTGGATCCGCTACCCCAAGAAGAAATCTAAGCAGGACGCCGAGAAGGCCTGGAAGAAGCTGCAGCCCAATGCCGAACTGCGTGGAACCTTGCTGACTGCCCTTGGCAAGCAAGCCAAAACCCCAGACTGGACCAAGAGCGAAGGGCAGTTCATCCCGCTGGCCGCCACTTGGCTTAACGGCCGGCGTTGGGAGGATGAGGTGCCAGGGCCGCTGCTGGACAAGCACACGGGCTTCAACGGTGAGCGCGATTACAAGCTTGGCTTGGAGGGGAATGCCGATGGCACGTTCAAATTCTGACCTGATCGTGCAGCCGCTTGAGTTGCGCTTTGGGGTGATCGAGAAGCGTTGGGCCGACTGCGAGCAGCACGGCGATTACATAGCGATCCAGACGAAGCACCGCCCGGAGTTCAGCGGCTGCCCTGCGTGTGCGGATGTGGTTCAGCGGCAGCGCGAGGCGCTGGATAGCATCGCGGCGCAGCAGCAGAACGCCCGTGACCGCCTGCAGCGCCGCCTGGGCAATGCGCTTATTCCGCCGCGGTTCGCGAGCAAGACGTTTGCCGATTACCGGGTGGGCCACGATGAGCAGGCTGCCGCGCTGAACGCTTGCCAGCAGTACGCCGAGAACTTTGCGGCGCACCTGACCGCCGGCCGCTGCCTGCTGCTGCTGGGCAACGTTGGCACCGGCAAGACGCACTTGGGTTCGGCCATAGCGGCGCATGTGGTGCGTGAGCATGGCGCGGTGGCGGTGTATCGCACGGTGCACGGGTTGATGCAGTTCGTGAAGGCCAGCTTCAACCGTGATGCCGAGTACACCGAGGCACAGGCCTATGAGCGGCTGATCGCGCCGGCGCTGCTGGTGATCGATGAGGTTGGCGCGACCAAGCAGACGGAGTTCGAGCAGGCGGCGTTGTTCAACGTGATCAACGGACGCTACGAGCAGCAGCTGCCGACCGTGATTATTTCCAACCTGATGCCGACCGAGCTTGGCGGCGCGCTGGGTGACCGTTGCGTCGACCGCCTGCGCGAGAACGGCGGCATCGCCCTGGTTTTCGACTGGGGCTCTGAGCGGGCTAGGGCGGGCAATGAGTAAGCGCTGCTGGAAAGTTCTGTTACCGGGCCGTGCGCCTTTCTCGATGATCCTGATGGATGACGACGAAGACGCGCTGACTGTTGCCCGATCAATTTGGCCGAATGCGGAGGTGGTTTGATGGACCAGCCTGATGAAATAAACAACCCACAGCACTACCAGCTGTTCCCCGATATGCAGGCCATCGACGTGATCAAGGCAGCGCTGACGCCTGCTGAATACATCGGTTACCTGAAGGGCAACGCACTCAAGTACCGCCTGCGCGCTGGTGACAAAGGGCCGGCTGAGAAGTGCATCGCCAAGGCCAATTGGTATCAAGATCGGCTGCGGTCTGCAGCTGATCAGCCTGGACGAGTGGTTGAGATCTGATGGCGGCCAAGGGCGGCGAACTGCGCACCACTGGCGATGTGCTGCTGTGGTGGTTGGAGCGGGTTGAGAGTGACCGAGCCAGCTCGGACAGTTACAAGCGCAGCACGCGCAGCATGGTGCGTAAGAACATCCTGCCTGCCCTGGGCAAGGTGTCGGTCGCCAAGCTGGATCGGCGTGCGCTGGATGACAAGCTGGTGTGGCCGATGGTGCAGGACGGCAAGAAGGCTGGCACTCAGCAGAAAGCATTCCAGGCGCTGCGCCAGGCCTTTTTGCTGGCTGAAAAAACCGGGCGCATCAAGGCCAACCCGATGGCCTCGCTGACCTTCAAAAGCTTTCACCGCGGCGCCATTGGCAGCAAGGCGGCTCGGTTGTCGCGGGTTGATCTGCCAGGGCTTGTGCAGCAGTTGGCGGCGAACTTTAACCGCGACCCGGTGAATGGCCTGTTGCCTTTGCTGATGCTGGCCCATGGCACGCGCATCGGCGAAACCCTGCAGGCGCAGTGGTCGCACATCTCCCTGGTTGAGCGGGTGTGGGTGCTGCCAGAGCTGAACTGCAAGTCTCGCCGCCAGCACATCCTGCCGCTTACCCCTCAGGTGCTGGCCTTGTTGGCGCGCTATCGCCAGGCGCTGCCAGATGCTCGTGCGCAGATCGATTGGGTGTTCCCAGTGCGTGGTGGTGCTCGGCTGTCGCCAACCACTGCCAGTGCAATGTTCAGGTCGGTATCGGGCGGCAAGTGGTCGAGCCATGACCTACGCAAGCTGATGCGCGATTGCTTGGCTGACCTGGGCGTCGACTTCTTTATCGGTGAGCGGCTGATCAATCACAGCCTGGGCAAGGTGTCGGAAACCTACCTGACCCGCGACGTGATGGAGCGTTGCCGGGAGGCGTTGGAGCGCTGGCATGCACGCCTTGATGAGTGTGGTTTCAGTCTCGCGCACGGCTTGGATATGGCCGCTCCTGCATCTTCACCAAATCCAGAAACCCCAGAGCCTACGGGCGCTGCGGCCATTTCCTGAGTTTTCAATTGTAGAGGATGAAGATGGAGCAAATAGACAAACTCCGCGCCGTCCTCGACCGCCAAGAACCGGCGTTTCTTAAGGCTAAAGCTGCTATGGCGAATAACCCTGTATCGAAGCTCCAAGCCCTCGGGCGCCTCAAGCAAGGCGCGATGAATAAGACCGAGGCGGCTTATGACCTGCTGCTGAAACAACGCCTGCATGCCGGCGAGATCCAGTGGTATCGCTTCGAGGGCGTGAAGCTGCGCCTGGCTGACAACACCTTCTACACCGCCGACTTCTTCGTGATGAATTCCGAGAGCGTGCTGGAGGTGCATGAGGTGAAGGGCTTCTGGACGGATGACGCCCGGGTGAAAACCAAGGTGGCCGCCAGCATGTACCCGTTCAAGTTCTTCGGTGTGCTGCGCGGCAAGCGCAACACCGGCTGGTTGGTCGAGGAATTCTGATGGTGCGCATGGTTGCGGTGATCCCGTTGGTGCGTTGCGAGATATGCCAGGGCAAGGGCGTGACGCCAGGCATCTTCCATGTGCTGACCTGCGCTGGCTGCAACGGTGCTGGGCTGATCGATCGCGCAACCAATCAGGCGCTTAGCCTTGAGCAGATGGTGCAACAGCTTCGAGTAAGGCTGAACCGGGCGAACCGCCAGGTTGAGCAGCAAAGAGAACAACTGGAGGCCGCTGGCTTAGTGCCTGTCACAGGGCCAGCTGCGGACTACCAGGGGAAGAACAAGAGGGGCGCGGGCGGCGCGCACCTCACTGGCGATTAGGGGATAGCCATGAGCAGATCTGCATTGAAGAACACGCTGCGCCCGATGGGTGACACTGAGTACATGCTTGAGCAGTGGGGCAGCTGGCGCATGAGCGGCATGGGGGTGCCGCGATACGTTTCACCGAGCTTTGCGATCATGCGGGACAACGTTGAGCAGGTTGGCGGCGTTTCGTTCTGCATCACTGATGAGATGGCCATGCTGGTTGATGGGTGCGTGGCTCGGCTGGTACTTCGCGAGAGCCAGCACAAGGGTATTGGCCCCTCCATGGGCGATTGTGTTTGGCTCTACTTCGGCGCGAAATGGCCCGCGCTGCGGGTGGCTCGCCACTTCGGTGTGAGCGAGGCCAAAGCCCGCGAGATCATCCGATCTGGTGTTGCTTGGGTGGATAGCCGGCTGGATGCGCTGATGGATGCTGCATAGGTGTTGCATCCGCGCGGATGAATCTGTAATTTGTGCCTATCTTGCGGTTTTACTGACCCGCACCTTGAAAGCCCTGGCCATTGCGCCGGGGCTTTTTCGTTTCTGATCCCTCAGCTGTTACCCCAACAGCTTTGCCCGCCGTCACACGCGGGCTTTTTTATTCGATGGAGACTGCCAATGGCTGAGCCGAGCACCACTTCGATTGTGGTCGTGGGCGCGGTCGGCGCCGGGTTTGCTGGCATGCTGGCCGGGATCAACGCCGAGGCCGCTGTTGGCGCGTTGTTCGGTGCGCTGATCTATTTCACAACCACACGCGAGCTGCCAGTTTGGCAACGCACACTGTTCTTCCTCACTTCGTTCGTGATGGGTTACCTGCTGTCGCCGGCCGTTGGTGAGTTCGAGCTATGGGGCATGCGGCCATTTGCATTCCCTGGCCCAGCCGCATTCGGTGCCTCGCTGCTGGTAGTGACTATCTCTCTTGCAGCTATCCGCCGTGGTGGTCTGGGTTCGGCTGGGGGTGCACATGGTTAGCGACATCCTGACTCAGCTCACCATGCTGCTGAGCGCTGCCCTGTTTGTTCGGTTGTTCACATATCGCCGAGGCGGCGCCCGCTTTCGTCGTGGCGTCTCGGTTGTCGCAACCATCCTCATGGGTTGCGCTGGTGCGATGGTCCTGTTCATAGCGCAGGGCAAGCTATCTGTGCAGGCCTATGAATGGCCGCTTGTGGTGGTGCTGGCCGTCTTCACGGTGGCCACGGTCCGTTGCGGTGGCAATCTCTCAAGCGTACTGCGTGACCCCTCGGCATGGTCTGGGCAGGAGCGCCGCAAGGCTGGTCCCTGATGATCCAGGTCACGTTCAAGGGCTTGCGCGAAAGGCTGCAGACCCTTGATCGGCTTGAGCGTGAACAGCTGCCATTTGCTGCAGCTCTGGCCCTGACCACCACCGCCCAGGATGTTAAGGCGGCCTTGGTGGAAGAGATGGCCTCAGTGTTCGACAGGCCTACACGCTTCACCCTGAACAGCCTGTTTGTTGAGCCTGCTACCAAGGACAACATGAAGGCCAGGGTATGGATGAAGGACAAGAGCCAGGAGAGCGGGGGCCGCCCAGCCACTGAGTGGCTAGCCCCGCAGATATTCGGTGGTGGTCGTGATGAGAAGGCCAGCGAGAAGCGCCTGAGTGATCGCGGTCTGCTACCTGCAGGCAAGTACATCGTGCCAGCCAAGGGCGTGAAGCTGGATGCATACGGCAACATCAGCCGCGGCACGATGAACAAGATCGTTTCAGGCCTGGGCGCACAGTTCGATAAGTATGCGAACAGTACGGCCAGCCGCCGCAGTGCGGGCAACCTGAAGCGCTACTTCATTATGAAGAAGGGCAACCGTCCTATCGGCATCGGTGAGCGCACAGGCAAGGGCAGGGCAGGCATGCGCATGGTCGTGGCCTTCGCCAGTCGCCCTCAGTACAGCAAGCGCTTCGACTTCTTCGAGGTAGCAGAGCGCGTTGCAGATGATCGCTTACCCATCAGGTTTGAGCTGGCTCTGGCCCGCGCGCTGGGCACCCGGCGGGTATGACCCTGCCATGCACCGTTATGGGGCGGTCTTGGGTCCTCCCCAGGGGGTGCCCCGGTGAGGGTAATTCGGACCCCGCGCGCCAGATATGTATGACCCCATTCCCAAGGTTGGTTGTTGTTTAGTCATGGCCAAAAACGAAACAACCAAAGAGCGCGGGTGGTTGAACAAATCCGACATGGCGTCGAGCCTGGGGATTTCGCCGCAAGCCTTTGATAAATGGGGCGTGCAGCCCGTCGCGCGTATCGGTCGCGAATCGTTTTATCGGGTGTTTGATGTGGTGCAAAACCGCATTGATCACTCAGCTCGAAAGCAACAACCCGAGGGTGGTCTACCGGAAGGTCTCGATCCTTTCGCCGAGGCGAAGCTGACACAAGAGCGGCTTCGGCTGACGACAGCTCAGGCGGTCGCCCAGGAACAGAAGAACAAGGTCACCGACAAACAGCTTGTGCCGGTCCAGTTCGCGACTTTTGCCCTGGCCAGAATCGCAGCTCAGATCGGCTCGAAACTTGAGACGGTTGGGAAAACGGTCAGCCGACGCCATCCGGAGCTAGACGGCCGAGTCCTTGAATCCTTTGAGCGGGAGGTTGCCCAGGCTCGAAACATCGCCGCAGCTTTTGGCGACGACCTACCGGAAATCCTCGATGACTACCTTGCAACCCTGGATACATGACCTAGGAAGTGCGGTCAGGGTAGGGTTGCAGGCGCTGTACAAAGAACCGCCGATGACGGCGGTTGAATATGCCGACAAACATTTCTATATGTCGGCTGAGTCCTCCTACAACGAGGGCAAGTGGGAAACGCAGCCGTTCCAGGTGGCGATCCTCAACGCAATGGGCAACGACCTGATCCGGGTCGTGAACTTCGTGAAGTCGGCCCGAATCGGTTACACCAAGCTGTTGATGGCGAACATCGCCTACAAGATCCAGCACAAGCGCCGCAACGTGATGATGTGGAGTCCGACTGACCCGGACGCCGAGGACATCAGCAAGCAGCACGTAAACCCGATGATTCGCGATGTGCCAGTTCTGCTTGCGCTCGCACCGTGGTTTGGGCGCAAGCACAGCGATAACACGCTCGACAACAAAGTATTTTCCAACCGCCGCAACCTCTGGATTCGCGGTGGCAAGGCTGCGCGGAACTACCGCGAGAAGTCAGCCGATGAGGTGATCTACGACGAGCTGTCAAAGTTCGACAGCAACGTTGAGGGCGAGGGTTCGCCAACATTCCTGGGCGACAAGCGCCTGCAGGGTGCGGTGTATCCCAAGTCAATCCGGGGCTCTACCCCTGGGCGCGAAGGTCTGTGCCAGATAAGCAAGGCCGCAGAAGAGTCACCGATTCGCTTGCGGTTGCACATCCCGTGTCCGCACTGCCACAAGGAGCAGGTACTTAAGTGGGGTGGGCCTGATTGTGAATACGGCCTCAAGTGGGAGAAGAACGAACGCAGCGAGACCGTAAAGGCCTGGTATGCCTGCGAGCACTGCGCCTGCATTTTCACTCACCAGGACATGGTTGCAGCTCAGCCGAAGGGCCGGTGGATCTGTGAAGAAACCGGCATCTGGACGCGAGACTCGATGGACTGGTTTGGGCCAGACGACGAGCCCACAACAACGCCGCGCTCAATCTCTTTCTACTGCTGGGCCATTTACAGCACCTGGGTCACCTGGCTCACGCTGATTGACGAATGGCTGGTTGTAGGCCACGACCGTGAAAAGCTCATCACCTTCGTCAACACGACGAAGGGCGAGGTGTGGGTTGAGGATCAAGGCGAGCGCGTCGAGTGGGAAACGCTATACGGCCGCCGCGAAATCTACCCATGCACCGACTACGTGCCGGAGCAGGCGCTAGGCCTGTTCGGCGGGATCGATACCCAAGATGACCGCTATGAGGGTCGAGTCTGGGCGGTCGGGGCTGGCGAGGAAAAGTGGCTGATCCGACGCTTCATCCTCAACGGTGACCCGGCCAGCGTCGAGCTGCGCCGGAAAGTTTCCCTTGAGCTAAATCGCGAGTTCAAGCGGCCAGATGGCACGCCGATGCGCGTTGAACGTTGGTGCTGGGATGCCGGCGGCCACTACTCCGACGAGGTGGCCGAAGAGAGCAAGAAGCATGGCGTCCGCTGGGTAGTCCCTATTTTCGGGGCCAGCACCTACGGCAAGCCGATCGCCAACTTCCCGCGCCGCCGCAAGAACAAGATCTACAAAACCGAGGTTGGTACTGACAACGCAAAGGAGCTCATCTACGGGCGCCTGAACATTGTCGTGCCTCAGCCATGGGTTTCAACGCCTGGCTGCATCCACTTCCCACTGATCGACTGGTGCGACGAGGACGAGCTCACGCAGACCACCGCCGAACGCAAAAAGCCGGTGATGGTGAAGGGCAAGCGTGAGATGCGCTGGGACGCTGCGGGCCGGCGCAACGAGGCCGGCGACTGCCTGGTTTACGCCTTGGCCGCTCTGCGGATCAGTCAGACCCGATTCGGCTTCGACCTCGAAGCACTTGAGCGAGCTCGCATCGCCGCCCAACAAGACGAACCCAAAGCCAAGGAACCGCCGACGAAACCTGAGAAGGCCGCGGCTGTGACCAGCAACTGGCTGCAAACAGAAGGAAGTGGTCCATGGCTCTGACGCTCGAACAGACGCAGCGGATGCTGCAGCGCTACCTCGATGCCGAGCTGGAGATTCTGGACGGCAAGACCGTCACCTTCAGCGGTCGCACCCTGACCATGGTTGACCTTGGCGATATCCAGAAGGGTCGCCAGGAATGGGAGCGCAAGCTCACACAACTTAAGCGCGCCGCTCGCGGTGGCAAACCTTACAAACTCGCGAGCTTCAACAATGAATGTCATTGACCGTCTGCTGGCTCCGTTCGCGCCTGGGGTAGTAGCAGAGCGCTTGCGCGCCCGTTCGGTTATTCAGGCTTATGAAGCGGCGAGCCCAACACGCACGCACAAGGCGAAGGGTGACCCGCGCAGCGCTGACGTGGCCCTGCAGCAGGCTGGCCGCTCACTGCGTGATCAATGCCGCTGGCTCGACAACAACCACGACGTAGTGACCGGTATTTTTGACCGACTTGAAGAGCGCGTAGTGGGCGGTAATGGCATTGCAGTTGAGCCGCTTGCGCTGGATCTGGCTGGCGATGTTCACCTTGAATTCAACGCCCAGCTAAAGGCTGCCTGGGCAGAATGGTCACTGCGTCCGGAGACAGCCGGCGAGCTCACCCGCCCGCAGATGGAACAGCTGGTTGTGCGTACCTGGCTGCGTGACGGCGAAGGCCTGGCGCAAAAGATCATGGGGCCCGTCGCCAATTACAAATACCTGACCCAGGTTCCGTTCGCGCTCGAACTGCTCGAACCGGACTACCTTCCGATGGAGTACAACGAGCCCAGCAATGGAATCGTGCAGGGCATCGAGCGCGATGCATGGCGCCGTGTGCGGGCCTTCCACCTGCTGAAATCGCACCCCGGAAGTCTCATGAATGGGATCTACCAGCAGACTAAGCGGGTAGAAGCCGATCGGGTGATTCACATCGCCTACCGCAAGCGCATCGGCCAGAACCGTGGCGTGCCTCTGCTTCACTCTGCGCTAATCCGCCTGGCGGATATCAAGGATTACGAAGAAAGCGAGCGGGTAGCCGCGCGCATCTCAGCTGCCATGGCCTTCTACATCAAGAAGGGCTCGCCAGAGGACTATGACGAAACCAAGTCTGGAGCGAGTCGGAGCACGTTCCCCATCGCCCCCGGCATGGTCTTCGATGACCTGGCGCCAGGCGAAGACATCGCCATGTTCGAGAGCAACCGGCCAAACCCGTTTCTTGAAGGTTTTCGCAACGGCATGCTGCGCTGTGTTGCAGCAGCCGGCCGTAGTGCCTATTCGACAATCGCTCGCTCTTACGACGGCACCTACTCTGCGCAGCGCCAGGAACTGGTTGAGGCGCAACTGGGTTACGACCTGCTTCAGCACCAGTTCATTGATTACTGGTGCCGGCCCACTTACCGCACCTTTGTGCAGATGGCCATCGCCTCGGGCGTTGTTCGTGTGCCTACTGACGTTGACCCGCGCACGATCCTCAGCGCCGTCTACCAGGGTCCGGTAATGCCATGGATCAACCCTGTTCACGAAGCCAACGCATGGGAGCTGCTGGTCAAGGCTGGCTTTGCCGACGAGGCCGAAGTAGCGCGTGCCCGTGGCCGCAATCCGCAGGAGCTGAAAAAGTCCCGCGCGGCGGAGATTAAACACAACCGCGAGGAGGGGCTGATCTTCAGCTCCGACGCCTCCCATGGCATCAGCAAGGCCGATGAAATGAACGCCGTCGAGGCGATCCAGAAAGCGTATCTCGGCGTCGGCAAGGTGCTTACCAGCGACGAGGCCCGCGAGCTGGTGAACCAGTTCGGCGCCAACCTGCCGATTCCCGGGCCTGACTTCACAGCAATGAACGACCAAGGAGGCGCCAATGGGCAGCCATCGCAAACTGAATAGCCTGCTCGCGCCTATGGCCATGGCCGTTGCGCTGGCAGCCGCCCAGCCTGCGCTGAGCGAAGAAACTGCACCGAAGAACAGCTGGTACAGCATCAAGGCCTTGTCGCGTGGCACCGCCGAGGTGCTGCTGTACGACGAGATCGGGGCGTGGGGTATCACTGCTCAGCAGTTCGCCAAGGACCTTAAAGCCATGGGCGACCTCAGTCGCATCGACCTGCGCGTGCATTCGCCAGGCGGTGATGTGTTTGAAGGCACGGCCATTTACAACCTGCTCAAGCATCACCCTGCGCGGGTTGAGGGCTACGTGGACGGCCTGGCCGCCTCAATGGCCACCGTCATTCTCATGGCCTGCGACACCATCTACATACCCGAGAACGGCCTGATGATGATCCACAAGCCATGGGGGATCACCGGCGGCGATGCCGACGACATGCGCCGCTATGTCGAGCTGCTCGACAAGATCGAAGACACCATGGTCATGGCCTACGCCAGCAAGACCGGCAAAGGCCCTGAAGAAATCAAATCCCTCCTTAAGGAGGAAACCTGGATGACAGGCCGCGAGGCTGTCGAGGCCGGCTTTGCCGACCAACTTACCGAGCCGCTCGCCGCGGCAGCTCACCTCAACTCGAAACGCATGCAGGAGTTCACCCACATGCCAGAAGCACTTAAAGCACTGCTGCAGCCGCGCGCGAATATCACCGTGCCTCCTGCCGCCACCCAACCAGCCACGGTTGCTGCAGTTACTGCCGCGCCCGTCGCTGCCGCTCCATCTGAGGCCGAAGTGCGCGCAAGCATCCAGGCCACTGAAGACGCACGCCGCACTGGCATTCGTGCTGTGTTCGCCCCATTCGGCGAAACCCATGCAGCGCTGATGAATGAGGCGCTGCTCGACAGCGCCCAGACCGTTGAGGCTGTACAGGCCAAGCTGCTCGCCAGCCTGGCTGTCGGCACCACTCCATCAGCACCTGCCGGGGCTCGCTCCGGCCCCAACGCGCACATCCACGCGGGCAACGGCAACCTGGTGGGCGACTCTGTACGTGCCTGCGTCATGGCCCGCGCTGGCCATGATCAGTTCCAGGCCGACAACGCCTACAACCACATGAGCCTGCGCGAGCTGGCGCGTGCCTCGCTGCATGACCGCGGCATTGGCGTTGCCAGCCTGAACCCGATGCAGATGGTTGGCCTGGCCTTCACCCACACCACCAGCGACTTCGGCGTCATCCTCATGGATGTGGCCAACCGCTCGATGCTGGCGGGCTGGGATCTTGCCGAAGAGACCTTCCAGCTCTGGACCAAGAAAGGCCAGCTGAGCGACTTCAAGGTCTCTCACCGTATCGGCCTGGGCGAGTTCCCGTCGCTGCGCCAGGTGCGCGAGGGCGCCGAGTACAAATACGTCACCATCGGCGAGAACAGCCAGCAGATCGCCCTGGCGACCTACGGTGAACTGTTCAGCATCACCCGCCAGGCCATCATCAACGACGATATGAACCTGCTGACCGACATCCCTCGCAAGATGGGCATGGCAGCCAAGGGCACTATCGGCGACCTGGTGTACGGCATCCTCACCAGCAACCCTGAAATGGCTGATGGCATTGCGCTGTTCCAGGCCGCCAACCACAAGAACCTGCAGACCGGTGCTGGCTCTGCGCTCAGCATCGAAAGCCTGGACAAAGGCCGCACCCAGATGCGCACCCAGAAAACCAGCGCAGAAGGCGGCAAGCAGCGTCCGCTCAATATCCGCCCGGCCTACCTGCTCACCCCGGTTGCACTGGAAGCAAAGGCTCTGCAGCTGATCAACTCCACTTCGGTGCCGACCGCACAGGTCAACCAGGGCGTCGCGAACCCGATTCAGGGTATGGCGCAGGTCATCTCCGAGCCGCGCCTGGACGATAACTCGGCTACCGCCTGGTATCTGGCTGCAGCTCAGGGCACCGACACCATCGAGGTGGCATACCTCAACGGTGTGGATACCCCATACATGGAGCAGCAGCAGGGCTTCACCGTCGACGGCGTAGCCACCAAGGTGCGCATCGATGCTGGTGTGGCGCCGCTCGACTTCCGCGGCCTGCAAAAAGCCAACGGCGCCTGATAGCCGCTGCAACCACCTAAAGCCCCGCCAAGTGCGGGGCTTTGTTTTTCAGCCATATCGTTCCAGGAGAACATCAACATGGCCAAGAATTATCACCAGGACGGCAACGTCCTTGACCTGATTGCACCCGTTGGCGGTGTTGTATCTGGCACCGCTTACATCATCGGCACAATCAACTGCGTTGCCTTGGTCGATGCCGAAGCTGGCGAGACCTTCGCGGCTTCCGTAGTCGGTGTCTGGTCCCTGCCGGCTGCTGATGGCTTGGCCCAGGGCGCCGGCGTTGCGTTGACTGCTGGCGAGCTTGTTGCCGTCGCATCTGGCGAGCTTTTCGGCAAGCTCGTCGGTGCCAGCGCAGACGGTTTGGCGCTCTGCCGCCTGAGCAACTGACCGTGCAAGGGCGGTTCGCGGGTCCGCTGAGTCGCCTGCATCAAGTCGGTTCGCGCCGGCTGGCCGATTCGGTTGGCACATACATCGAAGCAGGCCTAGTGCCGGTTTGCGGTATCCCTCTGCAGACCGATCAAGGCGTGCTGGTTAATGGGCCTGAAGGCGTCATGCGCAGCAACCAGACGGCTATTGGGTGGAAAGCCAGCGACCTACCAAAGGTGGCGCTGCGGGTCGGAATTTTTGAAGTGAACGGCCAGCGCCTGCTTATCGAAGACATCATCGAAGACGACGGCCACTTCATCGTGGCCGCCTGCATGGTGACTAAATGAATCTGCTTAGCGAAGGCCGGAAGGCTCTGATTGCTCGGCTGTCTGTCATCAGCCCTACAAACGGTTACCTCACGGCGGCCGGGAGCATGGTGAAGACAGGATGGGTGAATGAAGTTCTTGAGGAAGCCAAAGAAGGCTTCCCCATGATCATCGTTCAGCCGGGCAAGGGGCAGCCCCCAGCGCCGCAGCCTGGCGCGATCATCTTGGGTAAGGGTTTCTCTGTGGTGGGTGCGGTGGATGCCGGCACTGATTACGAGGATGCGCTCGATGATCTTGAGCTTGATCTGATCCGCTGCCTGATGCCGGTTCACAAAACCTTTCCCAAGTGGCTGCCGCTTGGCGTTACGAAAATTCAGCTCGGCACCCCGGAAGCCTTCCCGCCAGGGAATGGCATGGTGGCGGCCACGATCCTGATCCCCGTCTACCTCAGTACGATCATCGAAGGTATGTGAAATGACCGACAAGCCCGAATCGGCTGGCGCGGCTGCGCCTAAGCCTGCCCAGCGCTTCCCTGTGAAGCTGCTGAAGCCCCACACCCATGCCGGCAAAGAACACGAAGCCGGCGCAACCATCCACGTTACCGCCCGCCAGCGCACCTTTCTGGCTGAGTCGGAAGTGATCGCGCCGGAGGCGAAATAACATGGCCCGTAAAGTCGAAACAGTCATCATGGGCGGCATCGTCAAGATTCGCCCGGCCGGTACCGGCCAGCCATTCCGCGATGCCGGCTTGGTCTCCACCGTCCAGCAGGCCACGGAAACCACCGACATTGTGCTGGCAAACACCCGCACCCCAGAGGGCGGCAACTTCGACAAGAAAACGCGGATCACTGCGTTGACCCTGGCGATGAACTTCCGTGAGTTCAACACCGAGAACATCGCCGCCAACCTGTGGGCTGACGTCACTGCCGTGCCGAGCGCCGCCGTAACTGGCGAAGTGCTGCACGCCGAGGTGGGTAAAACCTGCGTCCTCGACAAAATGCCGCTCACAATCACCAGCGTGGTCGACGCGGCCACCGGCCTGGTTGTTTTCGAGGAAGACGAAGACTTCCGCATGACCGGCTCCGGCATCGAGCCACTCGAAGGCAGCAGCCTGGCTGACGCCATCGAAGCTTTTGCTGTTTCCGATCCTGGCGAGCCGTACCTGCTGGAGATCGACTCCACCTGCGCGGACTTCGACGAGATCGAAGCGCTGGTATCGTCCAGCCAGGAATTCGAGATCATGCTCGAGGGCCAGAACGGTGCCGGCACCCAAGGCCGCATCAATCCACGCTTCTGGCGCTGCAAGTTCGCGCCGGCTGAGTCGCTGGATTGGCTCGGCGCCGATGACTTCATGGGGATGAACGTCGCCGTTGAAGTGCTGGCAGACGCCACCCGCGGCACCGGCAAGTCGGCTTACATGAAGATCCAGAAGGAAACGAAGTAAGCGTGACCGCTTCGGCTGCATTGGGCTAAAGTCCCTCCTATATCAATTGGGAGGGACTGCCCGTGAAGATTGTTGGTGGATCATTCGGCCTTAAGGGGAGTGCTTTTTTAAGCGGCGACACCCTGGCCATCCAGGCCACGAAAAATGCTGACTACCACCGCGACCAGGTGCAGTCAGTTGATGCGCAGCAGGTAAAGGAAAAGAGCTTTGGCTGGCTCGGCGCGATTGTAGGGGCGCTGTTGCTGGGGGCTTTGATTAGCCTATTTGCTGGCCCCTTGGGCTTTCTTATTGGGGCCGCCTTTGCCATTGCCGGCTCTTTCTATACCAACAAACGCAACGTGGTGAGCGTTGCTTTTGCAGATGGATCCACAGTGATTCTTGAATGTACGCCGCGCGCCGTGGATAAGTTGGTGCGCTTTAAGGGGTAGCCCCGCCAAACAATTAGAACCCGCTCCGGCGGGTTTTTTTATGTCCGGAGAAAAGCATGAGCAGTATGGGAAACAGCACGCAGGTGGAGGTTGCAGGCAAGGAGGTCATCTGCCGAGAGCTAACCGTCGCTGGCGTACGCAAGCTGATTTCTGATGATGGCGACACCGACCTCGCCAACAACTATCTGTTTGAAGATATGCGGCTGAGCGATATCCCCAGCTTCACAAACTTAAAGGCCAAGGATGTTGAAGCGTTAAGGCCTAGCGAAATTGATGAGGTGGTGTCGGCCTGCAAAAAGGCCAACCCGCATTTTTTCGCGATGCTGGCTCGGTTGCGCAAGACGCAGGCGCAAGCCTAAGCCAGCTTGATGATCTGATTTGCAAACTGACCGTCCTTGGTCACCACCGGGTTTTGGATTACCCCTGGTCACTTTTCTGCCGCGCCTTGAAGGGCTAGCCCATGACTGATATCGAACTGCGCCTGACCGCTGATGTGGCCCAGGCCACGAAGGGTGTCGGTAGTTTCCGGAAGGAATACGAGGCGACGGTCAAGGCTATAGAAAAGCCCATCAAGCAGATCGGCGCATTCCGTGAGCTTGAGGACAGTCTTGAGTCAATTGAGAAGCAGTCCCGCGTAGCCCGCGACCGTGTTCGTGATTTTGGAAATGAGCTTGCTAGTGCAAGCAATCCGAGCAAGGCATTAACGGCCAGCTATCGCGATGCGGTTTCCGAGTTGCAGCGCCTCACTCGCGCCGAGACTCTGGCACAGAATCAGTTGGCTGCTCGCCGCCGGGAACTGCAAGCCGCACGAATCGACACCAGCAACTTGTCTGGTGAGCAGCGCCGGTTAACCGGAGAGCTGAGCGCCGCGGCGCGCACTGAAGGCCGGAATGCTCTGGCTGCTCAGAATCAGCTGCTTGCTCAGCAGCAGCGCCAAGCCCAAGAGGCTGCAGCTGCTGGTTTGATCACACGCCGCGAAGCGGCCATCCAGGGTATTCGTGCGCAATCCGCCGCCCTTGGCCAGCTGGCCCGTGAGCAGCGGCTATCCAATCTGGAAGAGGCAAAAGCCGGCTTGGGCGTGGGCCGATATCGCCAGCTTGAAAGTGAGCTGGCCCGCATTCGCAACCAATACCAGTTGCTGCGCGCCTCCGGAAACCTGACCACGCGTGAGCTTGCTATTGCTCAGCAGGCTTACACCCGTCGAATCAGAGAAACAACCAACGCCATGAATGGCCTGGCTGCTGAACAGCAGCGCTTACGCGGCGGTGGTTCTTTCCTGCCCGGGCTGGTTAGCGGCGTTGGTGCTGCCTATGCCACTGGCGCTGCGATCAAAGGCATTGCTGCGCAGGCTGATGCATACAGCCTTATGAACGCCAGGCTGAAGCTAGCCACCAGTTCGCAAGAGGAGTTCTCGACTGCTCAGGCCGAACTTGCCCGAATCGCGCAGTCGACTCAAAGCCCTATCTCGTCTTTGGTAACTCTTTATGGCCGCATCAGCAGGCCCCTGAAAGAGGCTGGCCGTAGCCAGGCTGATATCCTCAAAGTTACCGAGGCTGTTGCCACTTCGTTCCGGGTTTCAGGCGCTACAGCTGAAGAATCCCAGAATGGTGTTATTCAGTTCGCCCAGGCGCTTGGCGCCGGCGCTTTGCGCGGTGAAGAGTTCAACAGTGTTGCCGAGCAGGCCCCGCGCCTGATGCAGGCATTGGCTGCATCCATCGGCGTTCCGGTTGGCGCGCTGAAAGAGATGGCCACGCAAGGCCTGCTCACTGCTGATGTTGTGTCTGATGCATTGGTAAGCCAGCTCGATGTTCTGCGCCGCGAGGCCGAAACACTGCCCGAAACTGTTGGCGGCGCGATGACTGCGCTCGCTGATAAGTGGCAAAAAGCAATCGGGCAGACCAATGTTCAGCCGCTAATCGACTCCATTAACAAGCTCGGTGAAACAATCTCTGATCCGGTTGTGGTCGAAAATCTGGTGACCCTGGCTTCAGCCCTTGCCACGCTAGCAGGAACGGCTGTTGAAGGCGGCTCTGAGCTAGTTGACCTAGGCAAGCGAATAGCCTTTATCTCTGCAAATTCGCAGGGGCTGGTGACAGACCTTGATCTTGTCGATCAGCAGATCGCTGACCTTGACCGGAGTATTGCTGGTTCCGGGTTGAGCACCACTATCGACGGTTTTCTCTACAGCAAGGAAGAGCTGCAGGCTAAGCGTGACGCGCTAGCGGCATTCCGCGTTTCCATCGTCGAAGAGCAAACTGGGCTGAATACGGAGCTGGAGTTCCTGGCCGAGGTTGGGGCCGCCGCCGCTGAAGCTGGCCGCCAGAAAGAAGTCGACGCCAACACCAAGTACATCGGCGAGCTGAAGAAACTGCAGGACGAGCAGGTAGCCAACGCGAAGAAGGCTGGCAAGGCCCTGGTGGCCGAAGAGAAGAAGGCGACCGCCGAGCTTGAGAAGGTCCGCAAGGATCGCCTCGATATCGATAAACGCTACAAGGAAGCACTGGCAGGCCTGGGCGGTCAGGGTGAAGCGTCGTTCAACGCCGCCCAGGACCTGAAAATTGGCGCCCGCAACGCCCTGCAGTCCGGTGATGTTGAGGGCGCCCAGGCCCAGGCCCAAGCAGCATTGAAGATGCTGCAAGACCTGGCCGCCGCCGGCGAGAACACCTACGGCTTCAGTGGCTTTATTCAGGAGCTGCAGGCTATTGAGCTGGCTGCCAACGACATCGAGCAAACCAATGCTGAGAACAAGATCGCCGCTATCCGCGAGCAGATAAAAAGCCTTGAGACCGATGCCGCCAAGCTGAAGGACATGCCGCTCAGCATCAAGTCGGACGAAGCCAGCATTGAGGTTGTGCGCTCGCAGATCCAGCAACTTGTTGCCGACATGGGCAAGCAGGAGATTGTTCTGCCCGTGCGCGTTGTTCACCCTGATGGGCCAATTGTTCCAGATTTACCGCCTCTTCCTGGCTATGCGTCTGGCGGGAAACTCCGCGGCCCTGGCACTGGCACAAGCGACAGCATCCTGATGTGGGGTTCAAACGGCGAGTTCATGCAGCCCGCATCGTCGGTTAATTACTATGGCGAAGCGTTTATGGAGGCCATCCGCCAGCGTCGTATTCCCAAGTTCGCCGAGGGTGGCTCAATCAGCCAGCGAGCCCTCCCAGCAATCCCAACAATGAACCCTGCGTTGATGGCCGGCCCGAGCTTCCCTGACCTTGGACGCCTAGCACTTGAGCTTGGTGGCGAGCAGGTGAATTTGTACGCCAGTCCATCGGATGCGCTCAACCTGCAGCGCATCGCCACCAAGTTCGGTCGCACCCGCAGCTAACAGCCCGCCCTTCGCGGGCTTTTTTACGCCTGGAGTTTCCTGAATGGCCGCAACCCTCATGCTCGGCGGTGTCGAGATACCGCTGCACGCTGGCGCGCCGGTAATTACTGACGGCCCGGTAGCGGGCGGTACAGGCCGCGTTCGGCTATCCGGCGGGGCGCTGGTAAAGATGGAGCGCTGGAGCAAGCGTGCGGGCACCATCAGCGCGCAGGGCTGGATGCCGCCGGGCATTGGTGGGCTGGACTTCAGCCAGCCGCTGGAGCTGCGCAGCACAAAGGTGCGGACAGCCGGCGGTACTGGTCTTGTGTACACCCTGCCATTTACCCCGCGGCCCGACTTTGCGCCGTGGGCATTTGCCAGAGTCGACGGCGAGTGGAAAGAAACCCCGTGCAGCACGGTTGATGGTGTAACCACTGTGACTGAGCTTACCGGCGCGGATCTATACCAGGTGTGGGCGATGCCGGTGTACTCGGTAATGGTCGAGCCCCCTGACGAATCGCAAGACAACGGCGCAGGCGTGCACGGTTGGTCGCTGAACTGGGATGAAGCCTGATGCTCAACGGCGAAACCCTCAACGGCACTGAGCTGAACGGCGGCGCTGGACCAGCGGCGGCGCCAGGCCCTGACCCTGAATACGTGGTGGCGGGCATCAGCTACCTGTGGCGCGACCGGGTTGTGGTTAATGGCGTTGATGTCAGCGACCAACTTGTGGGCGGCCTGGATTACGATCGGGAAGAGGGTGCAGCCAGCGTGGCGGGGTTTGGCATCTTCCTGCCGCCAGGCCCAGTTGTGCCATCGGACTGGGTTGGGCTCTCGGTAACCATCGACTACATCACCACCACCGAGGGTGTGACCACCGAAGAGCGGCGCTTTACCGGCGTGATTGCCTTGCCGCCCGACTGGAACAGCGAGCTGCGCGTGCTCAACTGCGAGTGCAGCGACTCGCTGCAGCAGCGGGTTGAGGCCATGCCGCAGGGCGAGATTGATACCCTGACTGGCGGCATGTGGTCGGAGGATCTGTTCGAGCCACTCGCGGGCCGTAGCCATTGGGATTATGCCGTTGAGCGCATGAGCACTCGCACGGCCAGCCTGGATTGCGACCCGTTCGGCGCGCCGCGCGTGACCAGCTGGTACGCCAAGACCACGCCAGACTTTGTGTTTGGCCCAGGCACCACCATTGATCAATCGGTGAAGGTTGAGCCTGCCGGCCTGGTCGGCCGTACAAACCGTATCGAGCTTGAAGTCAGCTTTCGTTATGCCAGGCTGTGGCAGCGCAACCAGAGTTACAGCTGGCTGCACCCGGAGACCGATGGCACCGAAGGCATCCCCGGCTTCTGCAACTGGCGCGGCTACCCGAGCGAGTTGCCGACCATCACCATGATCGAGGAAGCGACCCAGCAAACCGGGCAGACGGTGATCAACCCGCTGTACTACCTGCTGCCGCCCACCACGCCAAACCCCTGCGGTGATGGAGTGCCGTGGATCAACCGCTTTGATGATCTGTTGCTTGGTGTGGACTGGACCGGCGCCCGCCGCTGGGTGCAAACCATCACCGAGACCTACCGCATGGTGCTGGCCACAACGGCCGGCGTTGGCACTACCAGCCGCATCGTGCAGCGCAATGGGTACTCGGTTGAGGTGGAGAACACTGCAGCTGAGGCCTGGGAGGCCGACCCCATTACCGGCGGCAGCGGCGGCCATACCGACTTGAATGATGAAACCCGCCGCGGCGCCCTGGTTGAGGGTTCGCAGCGTATTGCCCTGGCTGAGGTTGTGGCAGCCCACCGTGAAACAACGGTGAGCTGGCAGGTGCCAACCAGTATGGCGTTGGGCATCGACCACACCCACACCCTTGAGGTGAATGACCAGGGCGTGCGCGCCCGTGGCAAGTGCCGGCGCATTGCTGGTAGCCATGATCCGGAGACCGGCCTGGCCATCACCACGCTGAGCATTGCGGTGATGCGCGGCGGCGGGGTGAGTGATGCCCTGACTGTGCCGGCTCGGCTTGGCCTGGATGAAGACCCCGGCGCCGGCGGCGATGGCATACCCACCATTCTGCCAACCCAGATCAGTGGCTTCGGCTTACCGGACTACGACCCAGACCTTGACGGCTTCTCTGGCAACAGCGATGCCGGCGGCGGGCCGTCGCAATTCCCGCGTGAAATGGTGGTGCCAGCAGATGAGGTGCCCGAGGAAGCGCGCGATGAGCGCGTGCTGACGGGTGATTACCTCTACCGCGTGGGCATCCCCAATGACCTGTTGGAGCTCTAAGCATGAGCCTATCTGATGAGCGCCGCGCGATCCGCAACGGTGTTGCAGCTGGCCGCGCGCCAACCTCGGGAGCCCAGCGCCAAGCCATTGGCAAACGGCTGGAAACTGAGCGCCGCGGCGCGCAGGTGGTGGCAGACCTCAACCGCCTGCAGCGCGCCCCGCAACAGCGTCGCACCTTGCGCACCGTGCCTCCGGTTGGCGCGGTGCCGGCATCGCGCGGGCGGGCATCCTACAAGCCTCCGGCAACAGGCGGTGGCTTTGATGGTGAGTTCACTGAGGTTGAGCGTGTGTATTCGCCTGACCCGATCTACCTGGAAACTATCGACGGCAGCGGTTACTTCGCCGTGCGCCGGCTGGAATCGCTGACCATGGAAGGCGATGCCGGCTCGGTGGTGGTGTTCCGCTTCCCTGAACTGGTGCTCGGCCCATGACCATTCAAGGCCAGTGGCCGTACCCGCTGACCATTGAAGCTGTCGACCCTTACCCATTCCACGGCCTGGCGTACATCGACAGCGGCGGTGACTGGCTGGACCCCATGGATGGGCGAGACCGCATACCGCTGCCGGCCCTGCCGGGGTTTGATTCGCAATGGACCCGCTTTCTGCCAAAGATCAATTCCGCCCTTTGGGACATTGGCAAGCCAGACCCACCGCAGACAGCTGGCCTTATTGCTGCTGGCGGCCTCTCAATTGGTCGCAAGCTGATGGCCCTGGAGCCGGTGTTTGTCGCCAGAGTGGCCGGCGTATCCCGGCGCTTGTCGCTGGAATGGTTCGGCATCGGTCTGTTTGAGTTGCGCGACGTGGAGAGCGGCGATCTGCTGGCCTCGCTGGAGATCGACACTGACCTGGTGTTTGACGGTGAAACGCTGATCACCAACCAGGACAACCAGTTTGACATTGTGCTGGCCACATCAACGCAGCTCAGCCTGTTGGACATCGCACCCGATGGCCGCGAGCTGCTGATCGCACTGCAGGCCACGTACTACTCCGCCGCGACAACCATCAACACATCCTGCTTCGTTGCCGTGCTGGTGTTGGGCATTACCGAAAGTGCTGGCGTGTATGGGCTGAACTACAGCGTTGCCGCTGGCCTGCTGGATTGCTTGGGGGCGCTGACCATTGAGCGCGAGTCTGACCGCTACAACTACGCGCTGAACGCCAGCACCGGAGAGGTAACGCCGGCGGCCATCCCGCCGGACACCAACACCCTAGAGGCTGGGCGCGGCGGCTACCAGGTGCCGCACTTTGGCAGCTTCACTGAAGGCTGGTCCCGTACCGGGCAGATCATCGGCGGCTTCTTCGCCGGCGGTGGGGTGGAGTTCTTGCGTTTCGACAGCAGCTGGCAGGCAGAGACCACCGGCACGGCTAGCCTGGAGACCGAGCTAGGCGGCTCCAGCTACCGGGTGAAGCGGTTGATCTCATCGGCAACGCGCACGCAAACCTCAACCATGCGCCTGCACCGTGGCCTGGCCGAGGTAACCGGCGAGTACAGCTATGCCGTGCTCGGTGCACTGGACTACCAGTACAACTACGCGTTCAGCGGCGGCTTTGAAAACGCCGATTTCACCTACACCACGGACATAGAAGAAAGCGCCACCGAGCTGGCTGACGAAGTGCGTGATACCGAGTTCACCCAGACCGGCTCGCTGATCAATGCCGCCGTGTTTGCCGATGCCTACGTGCTGGCCGGCAGCCCGCTGGACCCCGGCAAGATCTACGCCCCAGCTCGCCCGCCATTCCCTGGCCTTCTGCAAACCTGGCTCTGCCAGACCAGCAGCACCAAGGCTATGGCCCTGGCAAGCGCCAACACCGACTCGGGCGTATGCGCGGTGAGCGGGGCGCTAACTCCGGCCGGCACAGCTGGGGATTGGGAGGAAGCCACTGGCTACAACCCAACCCTTCGGCGCGTTGTATCCGTGGTGGCCTACAACCCGATGACAGGGCAAGTCGCCCGCGCTGTTGATATGCCAAGCCGCACCATCACCGGCTGGCTATAGGAGAAACCATGCAGCTGTTTATTGATAACTGGCGCACCACACTGCTGGCCGATGCTGCAGCCGCTGACACCTCCCTCAGTGTGCTGCCGGCAAAGGCTGACCTGCTGGTGGGCCTCGGTGCCGGCGACTACTACGAGCTCACGCTTGCCCGAGTGGTTGAAGGTGTGGAAACCGCCTGGGAGGTGGTGCGCGTTGATAACACCAGCGAAGGCATGCTGGCCGTCACGCGCGGGCCTGACCCGCTGGACTGGCTTGAGGGTGAGTTGATCAGTGCGCGACTCACCGCCGGCGCGCTGCGCACCATCCAGAGCGTGATGCCGGTGATCCGCAGTATCGGTGAGCCAGCCGAGGCGCCAACCGGCCCCGGCATGTACATCAACGAATACACCCCCTATGGCGTGTGGATTGCCATCTACAAAAACGGCGAGTTCTGGGCCTGGGAGCGCCTGGCGCTCTACTCAAACCTACCGGAATAACTGCCGAGCCCGCCCACTGCGGGCTTTTTTACGCCTGGAGAATTTATGCAGCCCGCCCGCCTAGACCTGCGCATCAACCAGGGTGCCACCCTGCGTAAGCCGCTGCTGATGATGCAGCCGGTGTATCAATACAAGCCCATCACCGCCATCCAGGCCACGGCGCCTCTGCTGCTCACCGTTACCGATCACGACCTGCTCGGCGATTGGCCGATCTGGATCGAGGGCGTGACAGGCTGGGGCGAGTTGAGCCGCGACAAAACCCGCCAGCCGTTCCACCTGGCCAAGGTCATCAACCCCAACACCCTGGAGCTGAACGCCTTTAACGGCACTGGCCGCAGCGCCACAGGCGGCATGGTGGTTTACCAGCCGCCCGTAGACCTCACAGGCTGCACCGCCCGCATGTTTATCCGTGACGCCAGCGGCGCTCTGCTGCTGGAGCTGACCACCGAGAATGATCGGCTGGTTATCGCTGCACCTGGCCGCTTGATCATCACCCTGACCGCCGAAGAAACCGCCGCTATCACCTGGACCCAGGGGCGCTATGACCTCGAGCTGACCATGAGCAATGGCGATGTCACCCGCTGGGCGGAGGGTGATGTGGTGGTAAGCCTGGAGGTCACCCATGACTAGCTGCCCGCGCGTGCTGGTGACGGCTGAGGCATTTGCGCTGGTGGTTGAGCCTGAGCAGGCACCTGTTGCCTTGGTGGCGACGGGTGAGCAGGGACCCGCTGGCCGCCCCGGCACCAACGGCGGCGAGACATTCCAGTTTGAGCAGGAAGATCCGCTAGCCGTTTGGACCGTACCGCACAACCTACAGCGGCGCCCCAGCGTCATGGTCACCGACCTGGCCGGCAATGCCGTGATCTCCGATATCCGCTACATCGACGACAACATCATCCAAATCACGCACGGCCGGCCTGTGGCTGGCTTCGCTTACTGCAACTAGGAGCGCCCATGAAGATCACAAATCACCTTAACGCCGATGGCTTCCGGGTTCAGAACCTGGCTGATGCCGTGGACCCGCAGGACGCAGTAAGCAAAGCCCAGCTCGACGCCGCCGTACAGGGCTGGAAGTGGAAAGAGCCCGTACGCGCTGCCAGCACTGCAAACATCACGCTTTCTGGTGCGCAAACCATCGACGGCGTGAGCGTTGTTGCGGGCGACCGTGTACTTGTGCCGCTGCAAAGTGATGCTGCAGATAATGGCATCTACGTTGCTGCAACCGGCGCCTGGTCGCGTGCCGCCGACTTTGATGCAGGCAGCGAGGTGGTAGGCGCCACCGTATTCGTGTCAGAGGGTACTGCCAACGGCAACAGCCAGTGGCACATGACCACTGATGCCCCGATCACTATCGGCACCACTGACCTGGTGTGGGCGCAGGTTGGTGGCGGTGCTAGCTACACCGCTGGCGACGGAATCGAGATCAGTGGCGGCGTTATCTCCATCGATCCTGCTGTGGTTGCCCGAAAGATTAGCGCCACAATCGGTGACAACACCGCCACCACCATCTCGGTAACTCACAACTTTGGCACCCGTGACCTGATCGTGAGCGTGAAGGAAGTGTCGAGCAATGCTGGCGTTATTGCTGACTGGGTAGCCAACACCGACGACACCGTGCAGATCACATTCGGCGTTGCCCCGACCACTGGGCAGTACCGGGTAACGGTGGTGGCATGAGGCACGTAGGCCTGCGAAGCGATGCCCAAGACATTGCTTCGCAGGAGCAGCTAAGCCCTATACCTAAGGGCCGGGTAGTTATATCCATCGCTAGTGGCGTGCTTACAGTGCGCAGCTCATATGGGATAACCATTACCGTAACCAGGGCGAGCGCCGGATTATTCAGTGTGTCTTTTGCCAGCCAAGGGAATGCGTATTACCCATTTTGGGTTGGGGCAGCGGCTGCTTCAGGGGTCATCAACCTGGATGCGAATACCTATGCCAAGACGGCCACTGGCTTCTCCGTTAACTGTTACGTTTTTGGCGGTGCCACCACAGACCCCGAGCACTTAATTATTGAGGTTGGCTGAAATGGTTGCCCACTTTGTTACGCCGCTTGGGGATTTCATAGCAACTTACCTGGACGGCCGCCGGCCAGGTATTCCGCATGTCGAGGTTCCATCAGCGCCTAGCGATGGGTCGCAGGTTTGGCTATTCCCAGGATGGAGTCCGCCTGCGGCGATTGATTTAGAGGCCGCCCTTCGCGCCAGTCGGCGACTCGCCAACAACATTAAGTATGAGAAGGCCACTCAAGCCATCACGGCAGACTACCCGCAGCTGGAAAAGGACACCTGGCCAACGCAGGACAAAGAGTCAAA
>Ga0115550_1000378_pt1 | contig 37773 bp, 37 predicted proteins | sample COGITO_mtgs_1005_FD_87177 | JGI IMG/M metagenome (GOLD analysis project Ga0115550, IMG submission 87177) | Pelagic marine microbial communities from North Sea - COGITO_mtgs_100511 | ecosystem: Environmental > Aquatic > Marine > Epipelagic | place: Germany:Helgoland, sampling site Kabeltonne...
GTTATGAATTACTTCCTATGAACGGTCTATTAACTTTTATTGGACTAATATTGATTCGTAGAAAGTAAAACTAAAGTGCAAGCTTCTAAATATTTAATAGATTTATTTTTTAACAAATTATAAAACTCGTTATTCTCCGTTCCGGGATTAAAAATTACTCTTTGAGGTTTGAGAGAAATGATATAATCATAATAATCTCTTTGTCTAACACTATTCAGATATAAAGTGACAGTATGAATATTATTAAAATTAACAGAATCTTTTTCAATTAATACTTTGTCAATTGATCCAATTTTTAAACCTACAGCTCTAACATCAATATTATTTAATAACAATTTTTTTACTGCCATGTTGGAGTAACGGTCAGGATTTAAAGAAGCTCCTAGAACTAAGGTTTTTTTTACCATCTTATAATAACAGATCCCCAGGTAAAACCTGCTCCAAAAGCAGCAAGAACAACTAAATCATCTTCTTTTATCATGCCTTTTTCCCATGCTTCTGTAAGAGCTATTATAACAGATGCAGCAGTGGTATTTCCGTAATTCATTATATTATTATATACCTTATCATCAGTCAATTTAAATTTTCTTTGTATAAATTGTGCTATCCGTAAATTTGCCTGATGAGGTATCAAGATATCAATATTTTCACTATTTAAATTATTGGCTTGTAAACCATCAACTATAGCTTCAGAAAAACGAGTCACAGCGTGTTTAAAAACAAATTGCCCATTCATGTATGGATAATATGACTCATCGTTTGGATTGTTTTCTTTTAATATTTCAGGAATCCATCTTCCAGTGTGGGGGCCATCCATCATAAGCTCCCTAGCGTGCTTTCCTTCGGAATATAGATGAGAAGATAATATTCCTTTTCCCTTTTGTTCATTTCTAGATAAAACTGCCGCTCCTGCTCCATCACCAAAAATTACAGTGACTCCTCTTCCTCTAGTAGATTTATCCAATCCTCCTGAATGATTTTCAGATCCAATTACTAAAATATTTTTATACATACCTGTTTTGATAAATTGATCAGCAACTGACAAAGCATAAATAAAACCTGAACATTGATTTCTAACATCTAAAGCACCAATTGTAGGCATATCTAACATATCTTGAACGCGCACTCCTCCACCAGGAAAATACATGTCTGGACTTAAAGTTGCAAATACAATAAAATCAATATCATTTTTTTGTAATCCAGACCTATCAATTGCGATTTTTGAAGCCTTAACAGCCATTGTAGACGTTGTGTCATCTGTTTTAGGATCAATCCAACGTCGTTCCTTTATTCCTGTTCTTTCTTGAATCCATTCATCTGTAGTATCCATTATTTTTGACAAATCGTTATTTGTTACAATATTTTCAGGAACATAATATCCGAGGCCACTGATTTTTGAATTATACATAATATTAATTTGGTATTATGAATTAAATATAGAGAATAGTTTTATTAATTATCAAACAATGTCAATTTGTCACTCAATATTATTTGGTATATGATTTGATTCTATATATTTAAAAAAAAAGCTATGTCTAAAGGTAAAATTAATGTTTCAGTTGAAAATATTTTTCCACTTATTAAAAAATTCTTGTACAGCGATCATGAGATATTTCTAAGAGAACTAATTTCAAATGCAACAGATGCAACACTAAAATTAAAACATTTAAGTAGTATCGGAGAAAACAAAATTGAAATTGGAAATCCTCAAATTGAAATTAAAGTTGACAAAAAAGCAAAACAAATACATATTATTGATCAAGGAATAGGAATGACATCTGATGAAGTGAAAAAATATATAAATCAGGTCGCTTTTTCAGGTGCTGAAGAATTTTTAGAAAAATATAAAGACAGTGCAAAAGATAGTGGTATAATTGGCCATTTTGGGTTAGGTTTTTATTCGGCTTTTATGGTTGCAGAAAAAGTTGAGATAATAACTAAATCATATTTAGATGAAGCAGCAGCTCATTGGACTTGTGATGGATCTCCTGAATACACTCTCAAAAAAAGTGATAAAAAAGAAAGAGGATCTGAAATAATATTACATATAGCAAAAGATTCTAAAGAGTTTTTAGAAGAAAGTAGAATTAAATCACTTCTAACAAAATATAATAAGTTTATGCCTGTACCAATTAAATTTGGTACAAAAGAAATTACAAATAATGTTGGAGAGGGAGATGATAAAAAAGAGGTTAAAGAAATTGTAGATGATATTATTAACAACCCAAATCCAGCTTGGACTAAAACTCCATCAGATTTGGATGATCAATCTTACAAAGATTTTTACAGAGAATTATACCCAATGCAGTTTGAAGAACCATTATTTAACATTCATTTAAATGTTGATTACCCTTTCAATCTGACTGGTATTTTATATTTTCCAAAAATATCGAATGATATCAACATGCAAAAAGATAAAATTCAACTTTATCAAAATCAAGTTTTTGTAACTGATAATGTTGAGGGAATTGTTCCTGAATTTTTAACTCTTTTAAGAGGAGTTATCGATTCTCCTGATATTCCATTAAATGTTTCTAGAAGTTATCTTCAAGCTGATGGTGCAGTAAAGAAGATAAGCAATTATATTACTAGAAAAGTAGCTGATAAATTAAATTCACTATATAAAAACGACAGAAAAGGATTTGAAGAAAAGTGGAATGATATTAAAGTTGTAATTGAATATGGAATGCTAAGCGAAGATAAATTTTATGAAAAAGCACAAAAATTCGCTTTATATCCAACTGTAAATAATGAATATTTTACGTTTGATGAATTAAAAGATAAAATATCTAAAACTCAAACAGATAAAGATGGAAAACTTGTGGTTCTATATGCATCAAATATTAACGAACAGCACTCCTATGTTGAGTCAGCTAAAGCTAAGGGTTATGAAGTTCTTTTGTTAGATTCTCCTATAATCAGTCATTTAATTCAAAAAATTGAAACTTCAAATGAAAAATTAAGCTTTACTAGAGTAGATTCAGACGTTATTGATAAACTAATTAAAAAAGATGAAAAAGAAGTTTCTAAACTTGATGACAAAGAAAAAGAAAAATTAAAGACAATAATTGAAGAAGTAGTTCCAAAAGAAAAATACACTGTTCAAATTGAGGCAATTGAAAGTAGTTCACCTCCATTTGTTATCACTGTTCCAGAGTTTATGAGAAGAATGAAAGAAATGCAACAAAGCGGTGGAAATGGAATGTTTGGTAATATGCCTGAAATGTATAACTTAATAATTAATGTTAATAACCCAATATGTTCTGAGATATTAAACTCTAAAGGAAAAGCAAAAAAAGAAAGATTAATAAATCAATCTTTAGATTTAGCAAAACTTTCTCAGAATCTTTTAAAAGGAGAAGAACTTACGTCATTTATTAAAAGAAGTTTAGATTTGATAAAATAATGGCACACTCAAATCCTTATTTAAAATCATGAAAAAAATTAATTTATACTTATTGAGTTTTTTTTATGTAGCTAACGGATTCTTTCATTTTTTTTTCACAGAATCATACCTGCCAATAATGCCAGATTTTCTTCCTTATCACAAGGAACTAATTTTGTTTTCTGGAATTTTAGAAATTGGATTTGGAATTGGAGTTTTATTTGACAAATTTAGAAATTTATCAATAATAGGAATAGTGTTAATTTTAATATTGTTTATGTCTGTTCATCTTAACATGTTAGTCCCTGGAAATAGCCTAGGTTATAATACATCATTGCTGATAATTAGAGCTTTATTTCAATCAATTCTTATTTACTGGGCATGGATGAATAGAAGTTTAAAACTCTCTATTTAGTTAAATATTTTTTGTATTCTTGAAACTTAAAACTATTTCATTTTGAAAAGATTAATACTTATATATTTTTTGCTCATTTTAACTGGTTGTGAGAACAATCAAAATGACATGACAGTTAAAGTGGATGTTAAAAATTTTAAAAAAGGAAATATTTATTTACAAAAAATTTCTGATTCAACTTTAATTAATGTTGATTCTGTTTTTGTAAAAAAAAATGAACCAATAATTTTAAAATCCAAAATTGATTCTCCAGAACTTTTTTATTTAAATCTAGACGTATCAAATATTGAAAATAGAATTGAGTTTTTTGGAGAAAAAGGTGAGATTAATATTAATACTTCTTTAGAAAAATTTAATTCAGATTTTATCATAAGTGGATCATCAACAGATTCAATTTATAGAACATATATAAGTGTTATTAAAAAATTTAATAACCAAAGACTTGATCTTATAAAATTATCTTTTGACTTAGCTAAAATGGAAATGAACGATAGTTTAGTTAAAATTCAAAATCAAATAAATTCATTAAATAAGAGACAGTATTTATATAATTTAAATTACGTAGTAAGTAATGGAAAAAGCTACTTGTCTCCATTAATAGCAATTAATGAATTTTCTGACTCTGGTAAAATAGTTTTGGATACTATAAAAAATTCCATGAGTAATGAGGTCTTAAACTCAAAGTATGGAAAAATATTTAATAATATTTTGAAAAATAAATAAGTTATAACTTATTAAATTTCTTAACTAATTCTGAAGCAACATCAGTTAGTTCAAAACTTATCTTTTTAAAATGACTGCTGCTGTTCTTAATATCTTTTTGATGAATTTTTTTTATAATACTATCAAAGGAGTCGAAACATTCATCGATCAACTTTTCGCTTTTTTTCAAATCTGCATCAGGATTTTCCAGTTGCCAAAGATTTATATTTTGTATTATTTCACCAATAATATTATTTAAATCTTTTTTTAAATTTTTTACACTTGCCATAATTATTATTTAATTTCCAGAATATTTAACAAAATTTCTGGGAGTTTCGTAAAGGGTGACTGCTAATTCATTATCTGTTGATATTTTATCTCTTAAAATATTCCATATAAAAATACAAATATTTTCAGCCGTTGGTATTACTTTTTTAAAATATGGAACATCTAAATTTAAATTTTTATGATCGAGTAATTCTTCAATCTCGTCTTTAATAATATCTTTCAATTCCTTTAAATCAATAACTACACCTGTTACATGATCTACTTCTCCTGTAACATCAACAATTAATTCATAATTATGACCGTGAAAATTTGAATTACTACATTTTCCAAATAAACTTTGATTCTTTTCATCAGACCAATTTTCAACAAATAGTCTATGAGCTGCGTTAAAGTGTGCTTTTCTACTTACTGTTACTTTCATTTATTATGTTTATTATAAAATTCTAAAAATATAATTTTGAACCATTCCGTATAATCATTTGGATTAGTTTTTAATTTTGTTTTAAGTAAATCTAAATCTTCCCATTTCCAATCACAAACTTCAAGCTTATTTATTATTGGATCACCAATAAAACTTCCAACCACTACGTGATCGAACTCATGCTCAATTAAACCATTATCAAATTCTGCTTTATAGATAAAAGAAGTGAAAGGTTTTAAATCACTTTTTATACCCATTTCTTCAAACAACCTTCTATGTGCAGCGTCTATAATTTTTTCATTTTTTCTTGGGTGACTACAACAAGTATTAGTCCACAAACCAGGTGAATGATATTTGTTTAAAGCTCTTTTTTGCAATAACAATTGATTAGAATCATTTAATAAAAAAACAGAAAATGCTCTATGAAGTAAACCTTTTTGATGAGCCTCCAACTTCTCCATCAAACCCAATTCATTATCATTTTCATCAACAAGAATTATCAATTCTTTATTCATCTCTTAAAGTTACAAATTTTAAAAAATTACCAATACTTTATTTAAAAAACTATGGTATTTTTGATTTAAATTAATTTATGAACTTTACAGAGGAAATAGCCAGAAGAAGAACTTTTGGTATTATATCTCATCCGGATGCTGGTAAGACAACGTTAACAGAAAAACTATTGTTATTTGGAGGTGCTATACAAGAAGCTGGAGCAGTCAAATCTCATAAAATTAAAAAATCAGCAACTAGTGATTTCATGGAGATTGAAAAACAAAGAGGTATCTCTGTCTCAACCTCCGTTTTAGCATTTAATTATAAAGGAATTAAGATTAATATTCTAGATACACCTGGACACAAGGATTTTGCTGAAGATACATTTAGAACTTTAACAGCGGTAGATAGTGTAATTGTTGTAATTGATGTAGCAAAAGGAGTCGAAGAACAAACCGAAAAATTAGTTGAAGTATGTAGAATGAGAGAAATCCCTATTATAGTCTTTATTAATAAATTGGATAGAGAAGGTAAGGATGGATTTGATTTATTAGACGAATTAGAAAAAAAATTAAATTTCAAAGTATGTCCATTAAGTTTTCCAATTGGAATGGGTTACGATTTTCAAGGAATATATAACCTTTGGGAAAAAAACCTGATGTTATTTGAAGAAGAAAATAAGCAAAGGATAGCTAATTCTGTAAAAATAGATAAGATTAATGATCCATTGTTAAATGACTTAATTGGACAAACAGCAGCTGAAAAACTTAATGAAGAAGTAGAAATAATAAATGAAGTATATCCAAAGTTTTCAAAAGAAGATTATTTAAAATGTAACCAACAACCTGTGTTTTTTGGTTCTGCTTTAAATAATTTTGGTGTAAAAGAATTATTAGATTGTTTTATATCAATTGCTCCAGCACCAATGAACAAAATTAGTAATGAAAGAATAATTAAACCAAACGAAAGCAAGTTTTCAGGATTTATATTTAAGATACACGCTAACATGGATCCAAAACATAGGGATAGATTAGCTTTTATTAAAATCGTTTCAGGAAAGTTTAAAAGAAATACACCCTACCATCACGTTAGGTTAGAAAAAAAGTTCAAGTTTAGCAGTCCAAATGCTTTTTTTGCAGAAAAAAAAGAAATTGTAAACGAATCATTCCCAGGAGATATCGTTGGTGTTCATGATTCGGGAAATTTCAAAATCGGCGATACATTTACCGAAGGTGAAAAAATTATCTTTAAAGGCATTCCTAGTTTTTCACCAGAACATTTTAGATATATTAATAATTTAGATCCAATGAAGTCTAAACAATTAGCAAAAGGTATTGTTCAATTGATGGATGAGGGAGTTGCTCAATTATTTATCCTTGAAATGAACGGAAGAAAAGTAATTGGAACAGTTGGAGCATTACAATTTGAAGTTATTCAATATAGGCTTGAACATGAATACGGAGCAAAATGTTCATATGAAAACTTAAATATTTTTAAAGCGTGCTGGGTAGAAACTGAGTCTAAAAAAAATAAAGAATTTATTGATTTCAAAAAGTTAAAAAATAAATTTTTGGCTAAGGACAAAAATAATCAACTAGTTTTCTTATCAGATTCGTCATTTTCTTTAGAAATGACCAAGCAAAAGTTTCCTACATTAAAATTTCACTATAAATCAGAATTCTAATTAAGCTTCTCCTGTGGGACCAAAATTTAATTGTATTGGATTTTGATTTTCATATTCCTTTATCTTTCCATTTGAACTCTCAAATTTTGAAATATTATCATTTAAAGCTTTTGAAAATCTTTTAGCATGCTGGGGAGTTAAAATGATTCTAGATTTCACTTTAGCTTTAGGAACGCCAGGCATAACATTAATAAAGTCGACAACAAATTCTGAAACAGAATGATTAATTAATGCTAAATTAGAATATGTACCTTGAGCAAGCTTTTCATCAAGCTCAAGGTTTAAACCATTTTCTTTAGAATTAGATTTCTTCATTAAAAGTTAAATTCTTTTTTGCTAGTAACTCTTCGTATTCATCAACATAACCAACAATAACATCATTGAATTTTCTATTTCCAGTACCTGCAGGAATTTTGTGACCAACTATCACATTTTCCTTAAGTCCTCTTAAAGTATCCACCTTCCCATTAACAGCAGCTTCATTTAAAACCTTAGTAGTCTCTTGGAAAGATGCAGCAGAGATAAACGATTTAGTTTGAAGAGAAGCTCTAGTAATACCTTGTAAGATTGGAGTAGCAGTAGCATTCACAGCATCTCTAGCTACTACTAAATCTTTATCTTCTCTTTTTAATAAAGAATTTTCGTCTCTTAGTTCTCTTGCACTAATAACTTGACCTTCTTTGAAGTTTTCGGATGAACCAACAGATTCAATAATTTTTTTGTTAAATAAATTATCATTTTCAGAAATAAATTCATTTTTATGGATCAGTTGACCTTCAAGAAAAGTAGTATCACCTGAATCTTGAATTTTAACTTTTTGCATCATTTGTCTAATTAATACTTCAAAATGTTTGTCGTTAATCTTAACACCTTGTAGTCTATAAACCTCTTGAACTTCATTTACTAAATACTGTTGAACAGCTGATGGACCTTTGATATTTAAAATATCATTTGGTGTAATTGCACCATCTGATAGTGGCATTCCAGCCTTTACAAAATCATTTTCTTGAACTAGTATTTGATTAGAAAGCTTAACTAAATACTTTTTGATTTCCCCAGTTTTAGATTCAATAATAATTTCTCTATTTCCTCTTTTAATTTTACCAAAGTTTACAACACCATCAATTTCACTCACTACAGCTGGATTTGATGGATTTCTAGCTTCAAAAAGTTCTGTAACTCTCGGAAGTCCACCTGTAATATCACCCGATTTAGCAGATTTTCTAGGAATTTTAACTAAAATTTTTCCTGCTTCAAGTTTTTCACCATCATCAACCATTAAATGAGCACCCACTGGTAAGTTATAAGTTCTAACGTTATTTCCTTTACTGTCATTAATAAGTAAAGTAGGAACTACTTTTTTATTTCTAGATTCTGAAATAACTTTTTCTTTAAATCCAGTTTGTTCATCAATTTCAACCTGGTAAGTAACTCCTTGTTCGATGTTTTCATATTCAATTTTACCTCCAAATTCAGAAACAATCACTCCGTTATAAGGATCCCATTGACATACAATATCACCTTTTTTCAATACTTGTCCGTCTTTAACAAGAATAGAAGACCCATAAGGAATAATGTTCGTACTTAATACAATACCAGATTTTTTATCTAAAACTTTAATTTCACATGTTCTAGAAATTACTGTATTTAAAGTTTTACCCTCCGAGTCCTTCGATTTAACAACTTTTAAATCTTCAATTTCAGCAATTCCGTCAAATCTAACAGAAAGGTTATTGTCTTCAGAAATGTTTCCAGCGATACCACCAACGTGGAAAGTTCTTAAAGTTAACTGAGTTCCAGGCTCACCAATTGATTGAGCAGCAACAACACCTACAGCTTCACCATTTTGAACCATTTTACCAGTAGCTAAATTTCTTCCATAACATTTTGAACAAACTCCTCTTGGAGATTCACATGTTAAAGGAGATCTAACTTCAACTTTTTCAATTGGAGTAGATTCTATTAAATTTACTTTATCGTCAGATATTTCCTCACCTGCAGAAACAATAATTTCATTGTTTAAAGGATTATATATATCGTGTAACGAAACTCTACCTAAAATTCTTTCTCCTAAAGTTTCAACAATTTCTTCATTTTTCTTAAGTGCTTCGACCGTTATTCCTCTTAAAGTATTACAATCTTCATAATAAATTATGACATCTTGAGCTACGTCGACAAGTCTTCTAGTTAAATAACCTGCATCTGCAGTTTTTAATGCAGTATCTGCTAAACCTTTTCTAGCTCCGTGAGTAGATATAAAATATTCTAAAATAGAAAGACCTTCTTTGAAGTTAGATAAAATGGGGTTTTCAATTATTTCTCCTCCACTAGCACTAGCTTTTTTAGGTTTCGCCATTAATCCACGCATTCCTGTAAGCTGACGTATTTGTTCTTTTGAGCCCCTGGCTCCGGAGTCTAACATCATATATACTGAGTTAAATCCTTGTTTGTCTTCACTTATTCTTTTCATTGAAAGCTCAGTTAATGTAGCATTTGCAGAAGTCCAAACATCGATTACTTGATTATAACGCTCATTATTTGTAATTAATCCCATATTATAATTAGAAATAATACCATCAACCTCACCGTTAGCTTTTGCTATCATTTCATGTTTTTCAGGTGGAATCATGATATCTCCTAAACTAAAAGATAAACCTCCTTCAAATGCAAAAGAGAATCCCATAGACTTAATCTTATCTAAAAATTCAGCAGTTTCAGGAACACTTGTTAATTTTAAAATATTTCCAATAATATCTCTAAGAGATTTTTTATTTAAAACTTCGTTTATAAACCCAGCTTTTTCAGGAACAACTTGGTTAAATAAAACTCTACCAACAGTTGTTTCAATAATCTTAAAAACTAGTTCACCGGATTCATTAAAATCTTTAGCTCTAATTTTAATCATTGCATTTAAATCAACTCTTTCCTCGTTGTATGCAATATTTACTTCCTCAGCTGAGTAAAATATTAATCCTTCACCTTTAACCTTATGGTCTTTTGTTGACTTTAATAATTTTGTCATATAATATAATCCTAAAACCATATCTTGAGAAGGTACAGTTATAGGAGATCCATTTGCTGGATTCAAAATATTATGAGAAGCTAGCATCAATAACTGTGATTCTAAAATTGCCTCAGGACCTAATGGAAGATGAACTGCCATCTGATCACCATCAAAATCAGCATTAAAAGCTGTACAAACTAATGGATGAACTTGAATAGCTTTACCTTCAATTAGTATTGGTTGAAAAGCTTGTATTCCTAGCCTGTGTAATGTTGGAGCTCTGTTTAAAAGAACAGGATGTCCTTTTAAAACATTTTCTAAAATATCCCAAACTAAAGGTTCTCGTCTATCAATAATTTTTTTAGCCGACTTAACTGTTTTTACAATTCCTCTTTCAATTAATTTTCTAATTATAAAAGGCTTGTATAACTCAGCTGCCATATTTTTAGGTAAGCCACATTCAAATAATTTTAATTCTGGTCCTCCAACAATAACAGATCTAGCAGAATAATCTACTCTTTTTCCAAGGAGGTTCTGACGAAATCTACCCTGTTTTCCTTTTAAAGAATCAGAGAGCGATTTTAATGGTCTATTAGCATCTGTTTTAACAGCAGAAGATTTTCTTGTGTTATCAAAAAGTGAATCTACAGATTCTTGAAGCATTCTCTTTTCGTTTCTTAAAATTACTTCAGGGGCTTTTATTTCAACTAATCTTTTTAACCTATTATTTCTTATAATTACTCTTCTATATAAATCATTTAAATCAGAGGTTGCAAATCTTCCTCCATCCAAAGGAACTAACGGTCTAAGTTCAGGTGGAATAACAGGTATTGCCTTTAAAATCATCCATTCAGGTTTGTTTTCTCGATTTAAATTAGACTCTTTGAATGATTCTACAACTTGAAGTCTTTTCAAAGCTTCCATTTTTCTTTGTTTGGAAGTCTCTGTATTAGCTTTATGTCTTAGCTCATAAGATAATTCATTTAGATCTATTCTAGAAAGTAACTCAATTAGACATTCAGCACCCATTTTAGCAATAAACTTATTTGGATCCTGATCGTCTAAAAATTGATTTTCGGGTGGAAGACTATCTGTTATAGTTATATATTCCTCTTCGGTTAAATAATCCATTTTATTCACGGACTCTCCTTCAGCATTTTCAGCAAGTCCTGGTTGAATTACTACATATCTTTCATAGTAAATGATCATGTCCAATTTCTTGGAAGGAAGACCTAATAAGTAACCTATTTTATTAGGTAAAGATCTAAAATACCATATATGAGCAACCGGAACTACTAAATCAATGTGACCAACTCTGTCTCTTCTTACCTTTTTTTCTGTTACTTCAACTCCACATCTATCACAAATAATTCCTTTATATCTTATTCTTTTATATTTTCCACATGCACATTCGAAATCTTTAACAGGACCAAAAATTCTTTCACAAAACAAACCATCTCTTTCTGGTTTATGTGTTCTATAATTTATAGTTTCTGGTTTTAGAATCTCACCTCTTGAGTTACCTAATATGGTTTCAGGAGATGATAATCCAATTGATATTTTTGAGAATTTTTGAGATTTATTAATTTCAATTTTTCTAGACATAATGAGTTTTTATTTTATTATTCTTCTAATCTAATATCTAATCCTAGACCTTTAAGTTCATGCATCAACACGTTAAATGATTCTGGAAGTCCAGGATCTGGCATTGTATCACCTTTTACGATTGCTTCATAAGCTTTAGCTCTACCTTGTACATCATCTGATTTGATAGTTAAAATTTCTTGTAAAGTACTTGAAGCTCCATAAGCCTCAAGTGCCCAAACTTCCATTTCTCCAAATCTTTGACCTCCAAATTGAGCCTTACCACCAAGTGGTTGTTGAGTAATTAAAGAATATGGCCCAATAGATCTTGAATGCATCTTATCATCAACCATATGACCTAACTTAAGCATATATATTACCCCTACAGTTGCTGGTTGATCAAATCTTTTACCAGTTCCACCATCATATAAGTGAGTGTGTCCAAATTGAGGAACTCCTGCTTCTTCAGTTAATTCATTAATTTGATCTAAGGTAGCACCATCAAAAATTGGAGTTGAGAATTTTCTTCCCAATTTTTGACCAGCCCAACCTAAAACAGTTTCATAAATTTGACCAATATTCATTCGAGATGGTACACCAAGTGGATTTAAAACAATATCTACTGGTGTTCCGTCTTCTAAGAAAGGCATGTCTTCTTGTCTAACAATTCTAGCAACAATACCCTTGTTACCATGTCTACCTGCCATTTTATCACCAACTTTAAGTTTTCTTTTCTTAGCTATATATACTTTAGCTAACTTTAAAATTCCTGGTGGCAGTTCGTCTCCAACAGAAATAGTGAATTTCTCTCTTCTTAGCATTCCTTGAAGATCGTTTTCTTTTATTTTATAATTGTGTAAAAGAGTCACAACTAAAGAGTTTACTTTTTTATCTATTGTCCATTGACCTGAGACTAAGTGAGTATATTCTTCGACTTGATTTAACATTTTTAAAGAGTATTTTTTACCCTTAGGCAAAACTTCTTCTTCAAGATCATTAAAAACACCTTGACAAGTTTTACCACCTAAAATATTATATAACTTCTCAATTAATGATTTTTTTAGTTCTTCGAATTTAACGTCATAAGCCTTTCCTAATTCAATTAAAAGATCTTTATCCTCAGATCTTTTTCTCTTATCTTTAATTGGCCTTGTAAATAATTTTTTATTTACAACTATACCGTTAAGAGATGGAGGCGCTTTTAATGAAGCATCTTTGACATCACCAGCTTTATCTCCAAAAATAGCTCTTAATAATTTTTCTTCAGGTGTTGGATCTGATTCACCTTTAGGAGTGATTTTACCAATTAAAATATCTCCAGGTTTAACTTCAGCTCCAACCCTTATCATTCCATTCTCGTCTAAATCAGAAGTTGCCTCTTCACTTACATTTGGAATATCATTTGTAAGTTCTTCCATACCTAATTTAGTATCTCTTACATCAATGGAATACTCGTCAATATGTAACGATGTAAAAACATCGTCTCTAACAACTTTTTCTGAAATTACGATAGCATCTTCAAAATTATATCCTTTCCAAGGCATGAATGCAACTTTTAAATTTCTTCCTAAAGCTAATTCACCATTTTGAGTAGCATAACCTTCACATAACACTTGACCTTTTTTAACTTTATCACCTTTAACAACAATTGGTTTTAAGTTAATACAAGTACCTTGATTAGTTTTTCTAAATTTTACTAAAGAGTATGTTTTTTCATCGTTATCAAAACTAGTTAGTTTTTGTTCTTCGTTAAGACTATACTTTATAGTAATTTTCTGAGAATCTACATAAATAACCTTTCCGTCAAAATCAGCATTTATTAAAACTCTAGAATCAGATGCAACTTGTCTTTCTAATCCAGTACCAACAATTGGGGATTCTGGTCTTAACAAAGGAACAGATTGTCTCATCATATTTGATCCCATCAATGCTCTATTAGCGTCATCATGTTCTAAAAAAGGAATAAGAGATGCAGAAATAGATGCAATTTGGTTAGGTGCTACGTCTGTATAATTAACTTCAGAAGGATCTATAACAGGATAGTCTGCTTCTTGTCTAGCAATAACCTTTTCAGAAAGAATTTTACCATCCTTATCTTTTGGAATATTTGCTTGCGCAATTAACATACCCTCTTCTTCTTCAGCACTTAAATATCGATGATTTTTTAAATCAACAACTCCATTTTCTACTTTTCTGTAAGGAGTTTCTATAAAACCTAAATTATTGACTTTGGCAAAAACACCAAGTGAAGAAATTAATCCAATATTTGGACCTTCCGGAGTCTCTATAGGACATAACCTTCCATAATGAGTATAATGAACATCTCGAACTTCAAAACCTGCTCTTTCTCTAGATAGTCCACCAGGACCTAAAGCAGATAATCTTCTTTTATGAGTTATTTCAGCTAATGGATTGGTTTGATCCATAAATTGAGATAACTGGTTAGTTCCAAAAAATGAATTAATTACAGAAGATAAAGTCTTAGCATTAATTAAATCTATTGGTGTAAAAACTTCATTATCTCTAACATTCATTCTTTCTCTAATAGTTCTAGCCATTCTAGAGAGACCAACACCAAATTGAGACGATAATTGTTCACCTACTGTTCTAACTCTTCTGTTAGAAAGGTGGTCAATATCATCAATTTCAGCTTTAGAATTAATTAACTCGATTAAATATTTTATAATAGTTATAATATCTTCTTTAGTTAAAACTAGCATCTCCATATCAATATCAAGACCTAATTTTTTATTCATTCTATATCTACCCACTTCCCCCAAATTATATCTTTGATCGGAGAAAAATAATTTATCAATTATTCCTCTGGCTGTCTCCTCATCAGGCGGTTCAGCATTTCTTAATTGTCTATAAATATGCTCAACTGCTTCCTTTTCAGAATTTGTAGGATCTTTTTGAAGAGTATTGTGAATTATCGCATAGTCAGAAAGTTGACCATCAACTTTATGTAACAATACTGTTTGAGTATTTGTTGCTAAAATCTCTTCAATATTTTCTTTATCAATTATTGTCTCTCTATCTAATATTATTTCATTTCTTTCAATAGAAACAACTTCACCTGTATCTTCATCCACAAAATCTTCAAACCATGAATTTAAAACTCTAGCTGCTAGCTTTCTTCCTAAACACTTTTTTAATCCAGATTTTGATACTTTAACTTCTTCAGCTAAATCAAAGATTTCTAAAATATCCTTATCTCTTTCAAATCCAATAGCTCTTAAAAGAGTAGTAACAGGTAACTTTTTCTTTCTATCAATATAAGCATACATCACACTATTAATGTCGGTAGCAAATTCAATCCATGATCCTTTAAAAGGAATAACTCTAGCAGAGTATAACTTAGTACCATTAGCATGAAAAGACTGACCAAAAAAGACACCAGGAGATCGATGTAACTGTGAAACAACTACCCTTTCGGCACCATTAATAATAAAAGTTCCGCTAGGAGTCATGTAAGGAATTACACCTAAATAAACATCTTGAACTATCGTTTCAAAATCTTCATGTTCTTCGTCTGTACAATAAAGTTTTAACCTCGCTTTTAAGGGAACACAATGTGTTAATCCTCTCTCAATACACTCTTGAATTGAATATCTAGGGGGATCTACAAAATAATCTAAAAACTCTAAAACGAATTGATTTCGAGAATCTGAAATTGGAAAATTTTCCATGAAGGTATTAAATAAACCTTCATCAGTTCTTTCGTCAGATTTAGTCTCAAGTTGAAAAAAATCGCTAAATGATTTTATCTGAATATCAAGAAAATCTGGATAGTCAGGAATATCTGTAGCTGATGCAAAATTTAATCTATTAATAGTACTATACATTTAAAACAATTTAGGTTAAAGAACATAAAAAAATAGTGCTTTGGGCATAGCCCAAAGCTTAAAACTTAAACTAAAGTTGAATTAATTATTTTAATTCAACTTCAGCACCAGCATCTTCAAGTGATTTCTTAAAGCCTTCAGCTTCGTCTTTTGAAACTGCTTCTTTAATATTACTTGGAGCATTGTCAACTAATTCTTTAGCTTCTTTTAAACCTAAACCAGTTAATTCTTTAACTAGCTTAACTACAGCTAGTTTAGAACCACCTGCTGCGTTTAAAACAACATCAAATTCTGTTTTTTCTTCAGCCGCTTCAGCGTCTCCGCCTGCTGCTGGACCTGCTACAGCTACTGCTGCTGCTGCTGGTTCAATTCCGTATTCTTCTTTTAGGATGTCAGCTAACTCATTAACTTCTTTTACTGTTAGGTTAACTAATTGTTCTGCAAAATCTTTTAAATCTGCCATTTTTTAAATATTTATTATTGTTATTATTAATTTTCGTTTTTTTCTGAAAGTGTTTTTAAAACTCCCGATAATATTGATCCACTTGATTGTAAAGCGGATATAACATTTTTAGCTGGTGATTGTAATATGGTAATTACTTCTCCAATTAATTCCTCTTTGGATTTAATATTAGCTAAAAACTCAACCTGATCATCACCAAAATAGACAGAGTCCTCAATTGAAGCTCCTTTAAGTACTGGTTTGCCAGATTTTTTTCTAAATTGTTTTATCAATTTAGCAGGTGTATTCCCAACTTCTGAATACATTAAAGCTGTATTACCAACTAACACTTCATTTAGATTTCCAAAGTCTCTTTCAGAGGATTCCATTGCTTTTGACAACAAAGTATTTTTAACAACTGAAAGTTTTATACCTGCTTTAAAACATGCTCTTCTTAAATTGCTTGTTTCATTGGCATTTAGACCGGAAATATCTGTCATGTAAACATTAGTATTTTCTGCTAATTCAGCAGTCAGGTTTTTTATCACATTAGATTTTTCTTCTCTTGTCATTTTATTTTATTTTACTAAATATTAGTATCAATATTAATCCCTGGACTCATAGTACTAGACATAGAAATACTTTTAACATAAGTTCCTTTAGAAGAACTCGGCTTGAGCTTAATTATATTTTGCATTAATTCAAGAGAGTTTCCATAAATTTTGTCAGCATCAAAAGAAGTTTTACCAATTGAAGCATGAATAATACCAGTTTTATCAACCTTAAAATCAATTTTACCAGATTTTACATCATTAACTGCTTTGGCAATATCCATTGTTACGGTTCCTGTTTTTGGATTTGGCATTAAACCTCTAGGACCTAGTATTCTACCTAAAGGACCTAACTTACCCATAACACTAGGCATAGTAATTATTACATCTACATTTGTCCACCCATCTTTAATTTTTTGAAGATACTCGTCTAGACCAACAAAATCAGCACCAGCTTCTGTAGCTTCTTTCTCTTTATCAGGTGTTACTAAAGCCAAAACCTTTACATCTTTTCCCGTACCATTAGGAAGAGTAACAATTCCTCGAACGTTTTGATCAGCTTTTCTAGGATCAACTCCTAACCTTACTGCCAAATCGATTGAAGAATCAAAGTTAACATTGGAAATTTCTTTTATAACAGAAGAAGCTTCTTCCAAAGAATATGTTTTTGAATTATCATATTTAGATAGAGCGTCTTTACGTTTTTTTGTAATTTTTGTCATAATCTTATTTTATTAAAAATTAAAAAGGAGCTTGACCTTTGACTTTAATACCCATTGATCTGGCAGTACCAGCTACCATTTTCATAGCAGATTCAACAGTAAAAGCATTTAAGTCAACCATTTTATCTTCTGAAATAGCTTTAACTTGATCCCAAGATACCGTAGCAACTTTACTACGATTTGGTTCTCCAGATCCCTTTTTAATTTTAGCTGCTTCCAAAAGCTGAACGGCTGCTGGTGGAGTTTTAACAACAAATTCAAAAGACTTATCCATAAAAACTGTAATTGCCACGGGCAATATTTTACCAGGTTTGTCTTGAGTTCTTGAGTTAAATTGCTTACAAAATTCCATAATATTAACACCAGCTGCCCCTAATGCAGGGCCAACGGGTGGTGATGGATTTGCAGCACCTCCTCTAATTTGTAATTTTAGTACTTTGTGTATTTCTTTAGCCATTATTAATATTTATTATCTCTTAAACAATTGGAAGCTATCTAAGAAATGATTTATATGTAACATTTATATTTTCTCTACTTGCATGTATGAAAGTTCAAGTGGAGTTTTTCTTCCGAATATTTTCACCATTACTTCTAACTTTCTTTTTTCTTGATTTACTTTTTCAATAGCTCCATTAAAACCATTAAAAGGTCCATCAATTACTTTAATATTTTCACCGATTTCAAATGGAATCGATATACTTTCACTTTCAGTTGACAATTCATCAACCTTTCCTAACATTCTATTTACTTCAGCAGTTCTTAATGGAATTGGATCACCACCTTTGGTTTCACCTAAAAAACCTATTACGTTAGGAAGTGCCTTGATAATATGAGGAATTTCACCAGTTAAATTAGCTTTAATCATTATGTATCCAGGGAAATAAACTTTTTCTTTATTAATTTTTTTTCCTTTTCTAATTTGAACAACTTTTTGAGTTGGCACCAATATATCCTCAACAAAATCCTTAAATCCTAAACGGTTTATTTCAGATTCCATGTAATCACGAATTTTATTTTCTTGACCACTAACAGCTCTAACAACATACCACTTTTTTAAATCTACAATTTCTTCAGACATAATTTAATTTATAAAATCAAAATAAAATTTAATAATTTGTGATAAAATACTATCAGCAACCCAAATCAATGCAGCAAATATTATTGAAAATAAAAGCACTACAACAGTAAGATTAGATAGTTCGGGAAGAGCAGTCCATGAAACATGTTCCTTTAACTCTGAAAAAGACTCCTTTATATATGAAACTATATTCATAACTCTTAATTTGCACGGGTTGAGAGGCTCGAACTCCCGACACCTGGTTTTGGAGACCAGTGCTCTACCAACTGAGCTAAACCCGTCTCTCCGTTTATGATGTAATTAAACACCAAAGATTTATAGCCACAAAAGGCATCCACTTTAAGTAGATACCTTTTACGGATTAATTAATATTATATTATAAAATTTTAGTAACCTGACCAGCACCTACAGTTCTACCACCTTCTCTAATAGCGAATCTTAATCCAACGCTACACGCGATAGGAGAAATAAGCTCAACAGTGATTGTTAAGTTATCTCCAGGCATTACCATTTCTACTCCTTTAGGAAGAACAATATTTCCAGTTACGTCAGTTGTTCTTACATAAAATTGTGGTCTATAGTTATTATGAAATGGAGTGTGTCTTCCACCCTCTTCTTTCTTTAATATATATACTTCAGCTTCAAATTTGTCATGTGGTTTTACTGAACCTGGCTTACATATTACCATTCCTCTTGAGATATCAGTTTTTTCAACACCTCTTAATAGGATACCAACGTTATCACCAGCTTCTCCTCTGTCTAAAATTTTTCTAAACATTTCAACACCAGTAACAGTAGAAGATAATTTTTCAGCACCCATACCAATGATATCAACCGCATCACCTGTATTAGCTACACCAGTTTCAATTCTTCCAGTTGCAACAGTACCTCTACCTGTAATAGAAAATACATCTTCAACAGGCATTAAAAAATCTTTATCAACCTCTCTAGTAGGAAGTTCAATCCAACTATCAACAGATTCCATTAAAGTCATAACAGTATCAACCCATTTCTGTTCTCCATTTAAAGCTCCAAGTGCAGATCCTAAAATTACTGGTCCATTGTCACCATCGTATTCATAGAAGTTTAATAAATCTCTAACTTCCATTTCAACAAGTTCTAATAGTTCTTCATCATCAACTTGGTCTGCTTTGTTTAAGAAAACAACAATTCTAGGAATACCAACTTGTCTTCCTAAAAGTATATGTTCTCTAGTTTGAGGCATTGGTCCGTCAGAAGCTGCAACTACAAGAATTGCACCATCCATTTGAGCGGCACCTGTTACCATGTTTTTCACATAATCCGCGTGACCAGGACAGTCAACGTGCGCGTAATGACGATTTGCTGTTTGGTACTCAACGTGAGAAGTGTTAATTGTTATCCCTCTTTCTTTTTCTTCAGGAGCGTTGGCAATTTGGTCAAAGCTTCTTACTTCAGATAATCCTGCATCAGCTATACTTTTGTAATAGCAGCAGTTAGGGTAGTTTTTCCGTGATCTACGTGTCCAATTGTCCCTATATTTAAATGGGGTTTCGAACGATCAAATGTTTCCTTAGCCATATGATATAATGTTTTATTACTTTTAAAATGCGTGCAAATATATAAATTTTATCTTAAAATATTAAATGTTTTAATTTTTTTTTCGTAAAGAAATTAGAAAATCTAACCGCAAAAGTTTAAAATGTAAAAAAAACAAGCTAGTTCTGTTTTTTTACAACAAATAATCCTGAATTAATATCGCTAATAATTATGTTTCCACTTTTGAAATAAGGATAAACACTCCATGCACCATTAAAAGCTTCACTATTACCTTTTTTTCCACTATGGTCACCACCTGGATCTTGATTTTTTATCGTATTTAATTTTGGTAATCCATGATCATGATCACTGTGATCATGAAACGTATTAAAAAACCCTAATTCAGAAATACTTTTTTGATCAATATTTAAAATATCCAAAACTCTTAAACCAGCGGTGTAGCTAGCTAGAAAAAATTCAGTTCCTTTGACATATCCGTTGTGATCAATAGCTTTAGTTTCTGCTTCATAATTATGATGCAAAACTGGATTATCTAAATCACTTAAATCTATTATTACTGTTCTTGTTTTGGCATCAGCTTTTAATTCATAATTTGAATCAAGTTCATCTAATTCATCTCCAAGTAAGGCATACATATGATCGTCTGTAAGCCATGACTGATGAGTATACTGATGATCATATAAAAAAGTACTAATAAGCTTTGGCTCTAGTTTATTTGTAACATCAATAATATCCACTCTATTTTCATTGCTTCCAAAATAAATTTCTTTACCAACATGATCTGTATCTGGACCCTTGTATATTACGATTTGTGCATCATGACTATAGCCAAATTCGGGCGCTTCAAGTTCTAATTTTGGAGCTAATGGATTTGATAAATTAAAAGCATAAATACCTTTATTTCCTGCACCAGCAATATAAGCATATCCGCTTTCTTCGTTAATTGCAATATTATGTGCATTTCCAAATGAATTATCAATATAATCAGCCGAAAAAACTTGCTTTGATTCGACTCCTTTCAACTTTGATAAGTTAAAAACCTGTAAACCATGGTCTTGGGCTTCACTAACAATATAGACATGATCATTGTAAACTTTCATATCTCTCCATGAACTATCAACCGTAGAAGTTGGAAGTTTACCAAGATAAACAGGAGATGTAGAATCAGTAATATCAATAAAAGCGGTACCATTATTTATACCCATAATTGCATATTCTCTTCCAGTTGTAGAATCTGTCCAACCCCAGCAATCATTACCAGCATTTGCATCCATTTCTTCGAGAGTTATGTGGCCCATTAAATCATAATTAAGACAAGAATATTCATAGTCAGTTCCAGGGATTTTGGCATAACCATCAATGCAAGTTGCTAATGGAGAATCAACTACCTTACTGTCGTCATAATCTTCGTATTGGCAGGAGATTAATAATGATAAACATAAAATTGAAATGCATTTTTTCATCTTGTAAATTTAATAATTTTAATTCAAGGTTAATTTAACAAATTTTATACCAGAAAACTTTATGTTTGCAGAAATATGTTTTTTAAGATCTTAAATGATGAATAAAGTACAAAAATAAAATTCAAAGTAGATATTTCTGCTTTTATGCCTATGAAATTTAACGACCTTGGCTTAATGCCTTCACTTTTAAAAGCAGTCAACGATAAAGGATACACTGACCCATCACCAATTCAAGAAAAAGCAATTCCACTAATTCTCAAAAGAAAAGATGTTTTAGCATCAGCGCAAACAGGAACGGGAAAAACAGCTGGTTTCACACTACCATTATTACAGATTCTTTCAAAGCAATCAAACTCGAATCATAGAAAAATTCGAGCATTAATACTAACTCCTACCAGAGAACTTGCAGCTCAAATTTATGATAATGTTGTAGAATACAGTAATTATCTGCAATTAAGATCTACTGTGATTTTTGGAGGAGTTAATCAAAAACCACAAGTTTCTAAAATAAGAAACGGTATTGATATTTTAATCGCAACACCTGGCCGTTTATTGGATCTCGAAAATCAGCGATTATTATCCTTACGAAATATAGAAATATTAGTTTTAGACGAAGCTGACAGAATGTTGGACATGGGTTTTCAAAGAGACATTAATAAAATAATGAACTTATTACCAAGCAAAAGACAAAACCTGCTTTTTTCTGCAACCTTTTCTAAAGAAATTAAAAGATTAGCAAAGGGAATTTTAAATAATCCCGTAATGGTAGAAACTTCTCCTCAAAATACAACGGTTGAAGCTATTATTCAATATGTATATAAAGTAGATAAGAGTAAAAAATCCAGTCTTATAATTCAGCTAATAAAAGAGGGGAATTGGAAACAAGTTTTAGTTTTTACAAGAACAAAACACGGCGCAAATAATCTTTGTAAAAAAATGATTAAAGCAGACATATCTGCTGCTGCAATTCACGGAAACAAAAGCCAAGGAGCAAGAACAAGGGCATTGGCTGGCTTTAAGGATGGTACTGTAGAAATACTAGTTGCAACAGATATTGCGGCAAGAGGATTAGATATTCCATTGTTGCCACATGTAATAAATTTTGAACTTCCCAATATTCCCGAGGATTATGTGCATAGAATTGGAAGAACTGGTAGAGCTGGAGCAAAAGGTGAAGCTATTTCACTTGTTTGTGTTGACGAAAAACAATATCTAAAAGATATTGAAAAACTGGTCAATTTGAGAATTCCTTCAAAAATCAAACAAGGATTTGAACCTGACCCAAATGCAGTTCCAGAGCCTACTAAACAAAAAAACAGAAATAACTTTAACAGAAATAAAGGAAGGTCAAATCGAAATAAAAAAAGAAACAATTATAGAAAATAGAAAAAGCTCAAGAATAATGACCATAAAACTCTTGAACTTTTAATACATGTTGATTGGGAAATCAACGTTGCGAATGTATAATTAATAATTGAAATAAGAGGTTTTTATTCTAAATAAAAAAATACACAATTAATCCTCCGATTACTAACCCTTTAATAAAAGAAATCCAATAAGCCTGGTAATTGGAAAATTCCCAGCTTTTTAAAGTTCTTTCTACTTGCTTTTTATGCCAATTGATCATTATAAAAATAATTTTAAATTAATATATTATACTATTTAAAATCACCTCCATTTACCACTGTCCAATTATCAAGTGATTTAAAATACTTCTTAATAACAGTATTCACTTTTTCAACTGTTAACGCACTAACCTGAGATTCAAGCGCAGCATAAAAAGTCATATCTCTATCAAAATAAAGATTATTGTTTATTAATGATGACAACTCATTATCTTTTGCTCTGGAAACTGATTGTCCTTGAACCCAGCCGTTGACTGCACTATCCAATTCTTCTTGAGTGATACCATCTTTAATAAAACGTTCTAACTCTTCTTTAAAACCAATTTGAACCTTCTCAGCATTCATAGGCGCATAAATAGCATAGATGATCAAAGCCGAATTTTTATCATCAGGATCACTGTCAATACTCACCTGAGCACCAGCACCATAACTCACACCATCTTGTTGTCTTAAACGTGTAGCAACTCTAGAATTCAAAAATCCACCTCCAAAAATAATTCCAGCAACTTGAAGTGCAGCGTTATCCTCATCAGTTTCTGTTGTTTTAGCAGATAACATACCTACAGTAAAGGCATTTTTCTTATCGGGTGTAATAATATTTTCGTTAGCAGCAATATTTTGTTTAAATGGATTTTCAATTACTGAAAATGGTTTGTCAGATTTAAAATCAGAAAAATTATCCTCAAAATAAGTTTTAACCATATCGACATCCATACTTCCAATAGCTACTAAAGAAGCTTTATTCGCAACACCATAATACTCTTCATAAAAAGATTGAATACTCTCAATACTCACCTCATTAATCATTACAATTTGTTCCTCAATATTAGGACTGTAATTAGGGTGACCTTTGGAGTAAAACTGATTAATTTCACGCATACGTTGAACCGCTACAAATTGAGGGTCTGAAGCACTGCTTTCCAAGCCGGCCAAACGTTGAGTTTTAATTTTGTCCAGTTCACTAATTTCGAATTTTGGATTTTTAAGCATGTCTGTCATAATTTCAAGAGCAGCAGATAAGTGTTCTTTAGTTGATGAAATATTAGCATAAACCCTTCCATTACTTCCACTGAAACCAACAGACGAACTAATAGCACTCAACTCATCTTCAATATCTTGACGTGATCGTGATTGTGTTCCTTTGTTAAGCAAGTTCGCCACAAATCCTGCTGTCATTCCTTTATTCATATAGTCATCAACAGTTCCCGTTCTCATAGCAAATGATAAGTTTACTGTTTCGCCACGATTAGCTTTATTTATAAATCCAAATTCAATACCAGATTTTGGCAAAACTCCGCTGTCTAATCGGTTTTGAATATTGTCATAGTTAACGTCAAAATCTTCACCGACATCCATAGCCACTTTACCTTTGTAGCTTGCTACCATTTCAGCCAAACCTTCTGTGTGTAAAATCTCAACACGTTCGGGCTTGGCAGTTGGAATAAAGTTACCGATGGTACGATTAGTTGGAATAAAATATTTCTGAACTGCCGCATTGACTTGCTCCAAGGTCGTATTTTCAATACGATCTCTGTGAATGAATGCCAAGCGCCAATCTCCTGCGCCAATGAATTCACTCATATAAGTTCCCATGTATCCAGAGTTTCGACTAAGCTGATCTAGTTGCTTCATGATATTTGCACGAGCACGCTTCAATTCGTCTGTAGTAATTGGGTTGTCTTTTAAATCATCCAACACACTTAATAAGGTTTTTTCTGCGTCAGGAAGTGATTTTTCAGATGGGACACTAACGTTAAAGTTAATATATCCTGGTTCTTTAGTAAAAGGATTCGATGCATATACACTAGAAGCCATTTGTGTTTCTACCAAAGCTTTATAAAGTCTTCCAGACGGCGCATCGTTTAAAACGTTTTGAGCCAACGTTAAAGCTGAATAATCTGCATCTGATCCTGCTGGAGAATGATATAATGCCATCAATAATTGCAAGTCACCTACTCTATTTAATTCAACACGCTTTTCACCATCTTGAGCTGGCTCTACAGTTGGTACTTCAGTGAGCTTAAAAGGTGGATTCTTCAAAGGGCCAAAATATTTCTCAACTAATTCCAAAGTACGTTCGTCATCAATCTTTCCTGTAATCATCAATACAGCATTATCTGGTCGGTAATATTTCTTATAAAATGCTTTCAGGTTTGCAATCGGTACACGCTCAATATCGGAACGATTGCCAATGGTTGAATTTCCATAATTATGCCACATATAAGCTGTACGAATTACTTTTTGAGAAAGTGTTCTGGAAGGTGAATTTTCTCCGCTTTCAAACTCGTTACGAACCACGCTGAACTCTGACTCAAGATCTTCCTTTGCTATATAGGAATTCAACATTCTATCAGATTCCAAATCTAATGCCCATTCCAAATTATCATCAGTTGCATTAAATGTTTCGTAATAATTAGTACGATCGTACCAAGTAGTTCCGTTAGCACGTGCTCCACGTTCTGTCAGTTCATTAGGAATATCTTTATGTGATGGCGTTCCTTTAAAAACAAGATGTTCCAGTAAGTGGGCCATACCTTTTTCACCATAACCCTCATGGCGAGAGCCAACCAAATAAGTAACATTTACAGTAATAGTCTGTGAGGAATTATCAGGAAACAAAAGTACTTTCATACCATTATCTAATACATATTCCGTAATGCCTTCTACCGATGCTGTTTTTTTTAGCTGAGCTGAACTAAATTGAGATAATGTAATAAATATAAGTGCTAGTAATGTATGTTTAAAAAATAAATTCATAATAAATTTTGATGGATTAATTAATATTTTTATAAATATATGATAAATAAAAACACATAGTTCAAAACTGCTTATAAAAGCAGTTTTTTTAAAAATTTTATGATCGTGAATTTTAGAAGAGCCAATGACGAGATTTGAACTCGTGACCTCTTCCTTACCAAGGAAACGCTCTACCCCTGAGCTACACCGGCAGAAAAAATTTGAGCGAGAGACCGGGTTCGAACCGGCGACATTCAGCTTGGAAGGCTGACGCTCTACCAACTGAGCTACTCTCGCTTAAATACTTAGTGGGGAGAGCAGGATTCGAACCTGCGAAGTTAAAAACAGCAGATTTACAGTCTGCCCTCGTTGGCCGCTTGAGTATCTCCCCATTATTTTAAAGAACTAAGAGCCGATGGAGGGACTCGAACCCACGACCTGCTGATTACAAATCAGCTGCTCTAGCCAGCTGAGCTACATCGGCTTTTCCAAATTAATGGATGGCAAATGTATTGATTTATTTTTTTTGAATCAAAAGAAAAATACTGAATTTTAAAAAAAAAATAAACAGACTACTTTTTTCTTTCTCTAGGATGATTTTTCTTATAGTCATTTATAATTTTTGGAAGCTTAATTTTAGTATAAATTTGAGTGGAAGCAAGACTTGAATGCCCCATCATTTCTTTAATACTATTTATATCTGCACCATTATTTAACATATGAGTTGCAAAGGAATGTCTCAAAACATGTGGACTAGTTTTTACTTTTGTAGAAACTTTTGAAAAATATTTTTTCACAACTCTATAAACTAAAGAAGGACCAATCGATTTTCCTTTTTTTGTTATAAAGAGACTTGAACTATTTGAATGAATTTCATTTCTAAAATCTAAATAATCTTTTATTCTTTTATTCAAACTAGCTAGCACTGGAACTAACCTTTCTTTATTTCTTTTACCCAACACTTTAATTAAATTCTCACTTAAAAAAATATCGTTTAGTTTAATATTTATTAGTTCATCTCTTCTAATTCCAGTTGAGTAAAGAGTGTCTACAATTAATAAATTTCTTTTGCCTTCAAAGTCTTTACTAAAAACATCAATAATTTTAAAAACTTCGTCCTCAGAGAATGGAATTATTAATTTTTTTTGAACTTTTAATCTTTTATGATTTTTAAGTGGAGAAACTTTATTTACTTGAATTTTTAACAAAAAATCATAGTATTTACTTAACGATGATATTTTTCTATTAATAGTTAATGGAGAAAGGTTTTTTTCGGAAAGATTGATAATCCAATCCCTAATAATAGGGTAAGTTACTACCGCTATATTACTTATTTCATAATGATCTAAACAGAACAATTTAAATGTTTCAAGATCATTTCTGTAAGCTACAACAGTATTATTAGAGAAGTTTTTCTCTTTAGATAAGTAATCAAAAAAATTTGATAAATACATCTAACCTACTTATCGTAAAGTTAGGCAATTAAAGCAAAAAAGCTGGAAAGATTAAATATTTTCAAGATCTCTTAAGCCTTGAACGTATGAAGCTTTTTTGATCTTGTCTCTATTTCTTACTGAAGGCTTTATAAAAGCTTGTCTAGATCTTAAACTTTTCATAGCTCCTGTTCTATCGAATTTACGTTTAAATCTCTTTAAAGCTCTGTCGATATTTTCACCTTCTTTAACTGGAATAATTAACATATATCTTTTTAATAGGCAGCAAATATAAAAACATTTTTTATTTACTGGGAAATTATTTTAAAATATTTCTAGAGATAACTAATTTTTGTATTTCTGTAGTTCCTTCTCCAATAGTACACAACTTTGAATCTCTTAGAAATTTTTCTACAGGAAAATCTTTAATAAATCCATATCCACCATGGATTTGTACTGCCTCATTTGATATCTTAACACAGACTTCGGAAGCATACATTTTACACATAGCGCTAAGTTTTGTCATGGGTCTGTTCATGTTTTTTTCCTGAGAGGCTTTTCTAATTAATAATTCTGATGCTTCAATTTCTGTTGCCATTTCGGCTAGCTTAAATGAAATTCCCTGAAAAGAACTTATCGGTTTACCGAACTGGACACGCTCCTTTGAATATTTCAATGAAGCATTAAATGCTCCTTTTGAGATACCCAAAGATAGTGCTGCAATTGATATTCGTCCACCATCTAATATTTTCATTGATTGAATAAATCCCTCACCAACTTCTCCCAGTCTATTTTTATCTGAAACTATGCAATTATCAAATATCATTTCTGCAGTTTCAGAAGCTCTCATACCTAATTTATTTTCCTTCTTTCCCGCCTTAAACCCTTTTGTTCCTCTTTCAATTACAAATGCAGTAGCATTTCTTTTTTGACCTTTTTCACCAGTTCTAAAAACAGCTACGGCAATATCTCCAGAAATCCCATGAGTTATAAAGTTTTTTGTTCCATTTAAAACCCAATCGTCTCCGTTCTTAACTGCAGTAGAAGACATACCACTAGCGTCAGAACCTGAATTATTTTCAGTTAAACCCCAAGCACCTAAATGCTGACCTGAAGCTAATTTTGGAATCCATTTGTTTTTTTGATCATCATTTCCAAATAGAAGAATATGATTTGTACACAATGAATTGTGAGCGGCAACGGAGAGTCCAATTGATGGGTCTACTTTTGAAATTTCTTCAATAATAGAAACATATTCGTGATAACCTAAACCTGAGCCTCCCAAAGATTCTGGAACTAATACACCCATAAAGCCAAACTCACCAGCTTTTTTTAATAAATCTTTTGGGAAGTGTTGAGATTCATCCCAGTCCATAATGTGAGGTTTGATAAACTTATCAGCAAAAGATCTAGCAGATTCTGCAACTAAAGTATTGTTGGGCCCTAAATCAAAATCCATGGATTAGTTATTTATTTGTGTTCAATAATATTAAAACAATATTAGTGCCAAAATTAAATAAAAAATTAAGATTTAATTACTTTTAAATACTTATTAAGTTGTTCTTTAACAACAGGGAATAAAAAGTATAATCCTATCATATTTGGAAATACCATAGCAAAAATCATTGCATCTGAAAACGCCCATATTGAATTCATACTTGCCGCTGCACCAATAACTATAAATAAACAAAAAAGTAATTTATAAGTTAAATCAGCTGCTTTACCTCTTCCAAATAAGAATTTCCAAGATTGTAATCCATAATATGACCATGAAATCATTGTTGAAACAGCAAATAATACAACTGCAATTGTTAAAAACACATCAGAAAACGGAATGTATTCAGCAAAGGCTTGTGATGTAATTCCTGCTCCTTCAAATGGAACACCATCAATTAAAACAGTTCCTAAACCATCTCCACCATATTCAAAGTAACCACCAAAATTGAATATTATTATAACTAAAGCAGTCATTGTACAAATAACAACTGTGTCAATAAAAGGCTCTAAAAGTGCAACCAAACCTTCACTTGCTGAATGTTTTGTTTTAACAGCCGAATGAGCAATTGAAGCAGAGCCAGCCCCAGCTTCATTTGAAAAAGCGGCTCTTTTAAAACCAACCATAAGAACTCCGATAACTCCACCTACTCCCATTGCAGTAGGATTAAAAGCCTCTGTAATAATTAAAGTTATTGCATCATCAACAAAAGTGAAATTTGATAATATAATATACAAACACGCGAATAAATAAAGAAGCGCCATAAAAGGCACCACTCTTTCAGTAACTGAAGCAATTCTTTTAATACCACCTATTATAATCACTCCGACTACAATTGCTAAAATCAACCCAATGACAGCTCCAGCACTAGTACTTTCAAAGCCAAGTAACTGTTTAACAACAATTGTTGCCTGGTTAGACTGAGCAGCATTCCCTCCTCCAAAAGAACCTCCAATACAGCATATCGCAAAAATAACGGCTGCAATTTTACCTAAGTTTTCAAAACCTTTTTCTTTAAGTCCTTTGGTCAAATAATACATTGGACCTCCATAAACGGTCCCATCTTCTCCAACGTCTCTATATTGAACTCCTAAAGTACATTCAACAAATTTAGTAGACATGCCCAGCAATCCACATATAATCATCCAAAAAGTGGCCCCTGGACCTCCTAACGCAATTGCTAATGCAACTCCAGCAATATTACCATTACCAACAGTACCAGAAACTGCAGTAGCTAAAGCTTGAAAATGAGAAACTTCTCCATCGCTTGAGGACTCATCTTTATCATGGTCATCATATTTTCCTCTAACAACGTTAATTGCGGTAGAAAAATATTTAATGTTTGGAAATCCAAAATAAACCGTAAAAAACATTGCACTTCCAACTAGCAAAAGAATGACAAAAGGATATCCTCCAACTTGAAAAAACACAACATTGCTAAAGAAATCAGAAATTGGTGCAAAGGCTTCATCTATTTGTTGATCCAATCCTTTTTCTTGGGAAAAAGATAGGGTTGATGATAATACTAAAATAAGACTTAAGAATATTTTTTTCATTTTGTGATGGTAATTTAATACTTGAGTCAACAAGATGCGAATAAAAAGTAAATATTCAAATCTTTTTTTTATAAATCAAAAACTGAGGATCTTTTCGATGAAATTAAATCTTTAATTCTTAACCAAAAAGCTAAAATTAGATAAAAGAAAAAGCCAAATCCTAAAGAAAAAAAGCTACTGTAAATAAAAAATATTCTGACATTTTTTTTCTTCATACCCAACCAATCGGCTAGTCTAGAGCAAACAGAATAACCATATCTCTCAAAAAAATATCTTAAACGTAACATCATTTTACAATTTCACCTTTCCAATTTGTAATTCCCCCTACAAGATTAAAAACATTATTAAAGCCTAGCTGACTCATTATTTGACAGGCCTGGGAACTTCTTCCACCAGATTTACAATATATGTAATAGTTATTTTCTTTGTTGAATGATTGAACTTTAGACATAAATGCGTTTGCATCATATATGTTCAAATTAACTGCATTAGAAATATAACCTTCAGAATATTCCTGAGGAGTCCTAACATCAAGAATAGTATTACTAGTAACAAATGCATCACTTGTCCATTTTATTTGATCTAAGTCCATTTTTTTAATTATTTAAAAATAAAATTATTAAATATTTTTTGTTATGTATAATTTTCGTTTATATATTTGATTAATGTTTAAAAAATTATCACAAACTAATTGGTGGCGCTTACTTAATTTCAATTAAGTCGAGATAATCTTTTAGTTTGTTCAAATATAAAAAGGCTTGTTTATCGACAAGCCTTTTTTAATTAAAAAAACATATACAGTGTATAAAATAAAAACTTACAGAAAAAAAATACTAGCTGATACAATGACACCTGTTAGTATATACCAAAAAATCAGGGACAAGTTTTCTGATTCAATACTTTTAGAAAGTAGTGATTATGGAGCTAATGACAACAGTTATGCATATGTATGTTTTAACCCAATATCAACATTTAAAGTAAAGGCAGATAAAATAAATCAAACATTTCCAGATAAAAAAAGTCAAATAAAAGAAATAAATAAAAAAGTTAATGTTGTTTCAGAGCTCAACTTGTTTTGTAAAAAATTTGAAACCTCAAAGTCAGATTCAAAATTTTTCGAAAGCGGTGTGATTGGATATATGAACTATGACGCAGTAAAACATTTTGAAAAAATTTCACTAAAATCTAAAAAAAATGATATAGAAATTCCCGATATTTTTTACGCATTTTATTCTAACATTATTATAATTAACGTTTTCAATAATGAAGCTGTTTTACTTCACCATAGTTATGATGAAAAAAATAATTTAAATGAAATTGAAGAATATATAAAATCCAATAAATTTTCAAAATTTCCTTTTTCTAAATCTGGAAAAATAACATCAAACTTGAAAGATAATGAATATGTAGATTTAGTTAAAAAAGGAATAAAACATTGTGAACGTGGAGATGTATTTCAAATAGTTTTGTCAAGAAGATTTAAACAAAAATTTGAAGGTGATGAGTTTAATTTGTACAGAGCATTACGATCAGTAAACCCTTCTCCTTATCTCTTTTATTTTGATTATGGTAGCTATAAAATATTTGGAAGTTCACCAGAAGCTCAACTTGTTGTAGAAAATAATAAAGCAGAAATTCATCCAATAGCCGGAACTTTCATAAGAACAGGAAATGACAAAAAAGATTCTATTGAAGCTAAAAAATTAGCTATTGACAAAAAAGAAAATAGCGAACACATGATGCTTGTAGATTTAGCTAGAAATGATTTAAGTAGAAATGGAAATAACGTAATTGTTGAAAAAGACAGAGAAATACAATTTTATTCTCATGTCATTCATTTAGTTTCAAAGGTAACTGCTACCAAAAAAAACAATTCCCCCACTCTTCAAATTGCAGCTGACACCTTTCCGGCAGGGACATTATCAGGGGCTCCAAAACATAGAGCTATGCAGTTGATTTCTGATTATGAAAATTGTAATAGATCATTTTACGGAGGAGCACTTGGATTTATGGATTTTGAAGGTAATTTTAACCATGCAATAATTATAAGATCATTTTTAAGTAAAAATCATGAACTTATTTTTCAAGCTGGAGCAGGGATAGTTTCAAAATCAAATCCAGAAAGTGAATTACAAGAAATAAATAATAAACTAGGGGCATTAAATAAAGCTTTAGAACTAGCTGAAAAAATCTAAATATGAAATTAATAGTTATAGATAATTATGATTCTTTCACATACAATTTGGTTCATTATTTTGAAGAACTAGATTGTCAAGTTACTGTTAAAAGAAATGACGAAGTAACGTTGAAAGAAATTGAAAAATATGATTACATAGTTCTATCACCGGGTCCAGGTATTCCAGATGAGGCTGGAGAATTGAAAAATATCATATCTCATTTTGGAGAATCTAAAAAAATTCTTGGAGTTTGTTTAGGTCATCAAGCAATAGCTGAAGTTTATGGTGCTAAACTTAAAAACCTTGACGAAGTCTTTCACGGTGTAGCTAGTAAAATAAATATTATAAATAAAGATTATATTTTCAATAAACTATCAAATCCACTTAATGTTGGAAGATACCATTCCTGGGTTGTAGAAGAACCTATTCCAGATTGTCTTGAGATTTTAGCCTATGATGAAAATAAACAAATAATGGCTTTAAAACATAAAAACTATAATATAAGGGGAGTTCAATTTCATCCAGAATCAATTCTAACTGAAGAAGGAAAAGAACTTCTAAATAATTGGTTAAAAAATAATTGATGAAAGATATAATTAACAAGCTTAGCTCACATAATACTTTATCTAAAGATGAAGCCAAAGAAGTGTTATTAAATATTTCAAAAGGGAAATATAATAATAGTCACATTAGTTCATTTTTGACAATTTTTATGATGAGAAATATTACTTTGGAAGAACTGCAAGGTTTTAAAGAAGCATTATTAGAGTTATGTGTTAAGATTGATTTGTCAGAATACAATGCAATTGATTTATGTGGAACAGGGGGAGATAATAAAGACACATTTAATATTTCTACATTATCAGCATTTGTAACTGCTGGAGCTAAAGTAAATGTTTCAAAGCATGGTAATTATGGGGTTTCATCATCTTGTGGATCAAGTAATGTATTGGAATTCTTAGGCATCAAGTTTTCAAATAATAAAGATTTTCTAAAAAAATCAATTGAGAAAAGTGGAATATGTATTTTACATGCACCTCTTTTTCACCCTGCTATGAAAAACGTTGCTCCAATAAGAAAAGAGCTAGGATTAAAAACTTTTTTTAATATTTTAGGACCTTTAGTAAATCCTTCTTTTCCGAAAAATCAAATAGTAGGTGTATTTAATTTAGAGCTTGCAAGGCTTTATTCCTATTTATTTCAAAAAACAAATAAAAACTATGCGATAATTCATTCCTTAGATGGTTATGATGAAATATCGCTAACAGGAAACGTTAAAATAATAACTAGAAATGAAGAAAATATATTTTCTCCGCAAGATTTAAGTTTACAAAAATTAAATTCAAAATCTATCAGTGGAGGAGAAACAATTAAAGAATCTGCAAAAATATTCATGGATATTTTACAAAATAAAGGAACAAAATCTCAAAACCAAGTCATTTTTGCAAATGCAGGATTAGCTATTTCTACAGCGCTAAATACTTCAATTAATGAGGGTATAGAAAAAGCTAAAGAATCTTTAAAGACTAATAAAGCATTAGAGGCATTTAATAAACTTAAAAACTTAAGTGAATAATGACTATTCTAGAAAAAATAATAGAAACCAAAAAAAATGAGTTAGAAATTGTCAAAAAAACAATTTCAATTGAAGAATTAAAAAAACTTCCAAATTTTGAAAGAAAATCAATTTCTTTAGTTGAAAGATTAAAAAATAGTTCACATGGAATTATTGCTGAACATAAAAGAAAATCCCCTTCAAAGTCAATTATAAACGATTCTATTTCAATTAATGAAATAATTACTGGTTATAATAATGTGAATGTTTGCGGAATTTCTGTGTTAACTGACAAAGATTATTTTGGAGGAAGTTTAAATGACTTGAGAAATGCTAGAAAATTAACAAATATTCCTATTCTAAGAAAAGAATTTATTATTGATGAATATCAAATAATCGAAGCTAAGGCAAATGGTGCAGATGTTATACTGTTGATTGCAGCATGTCTTGAAAAAGATCAAATAAAGAGCTTTAGCTCATTAGCAAAAGAAATTGGACTTGAGGTATTAATTGAAATACATGATGAAAATGAATTAAAAAAATGTTTAACAAACACTATTGATATCATTGGAGTTAATAATAGGAATTTAAAAACTTTTGAAGTTGATATTAATACAAGTATAAAATTATCTAATATGATTCCTAAAAAGTTTACAAAAATCTCAGAAAGTGGAATTTCAAATTATAATGAAATAATAAAACTTAGAAAATATGGATTTAAAGGTTTTTTAATCGGAGAATTATTTATGAAAAACAATAACCCAGGAAAAGAAGTTTTAAATCTAATTCAAAACATAATATGAAATTAAAAGTTTGTGGGATGAAATTCTCAGAAAATATTAGTGAAATTGAAAGCTTAAAGCCTGATTTTATGGGTTTTATTTTTTACAAGAAATCAAAAAGATTTTTTAATGAATCAAAATTAATATTAAATGATAAAATAAATAGAGTTGGTGTTTTTGTGAATCAGGAAATAAATGAAGTAATTGATAATATAAAAAAATACAAACTTGATTATGTTCAGCTTCACGGAGAAGAAGATGTCAGATATTGTTTATCAATAAAATCAATTTGTAAAGTAATAAAGGTGTTTAAAATTGATGATACTTTTAATTTTGATAAAGTGAAAAAATTTGAAAATGTTTCAGATTATTATTTGTTTGACACAAAAACTAATCTTCACGGGGGAAGTGGAAAAAAATTTAATTGGGAAATATTAAAAAATTACAATTCAAAAAAATATTTTTTTTTGAGTGGAGGGATAAGTGAGAATGATATCGAAGAGATTAAAAAAATTAGAAAAATTTATCCAATTATCGGAATAGATATAAACAGCAAGTTTGAATTTCCTAATTTAAAAAAAGACAGAGATAAAATAAAATCATTAATTGATAAAATTTAAATAATGAACAGTACTTATAACGTTGATAACAAAGGATATTACGGAGAATTTGGCGGCGCATACATTCCAGAAATGATGTATTCCAATATTGAAGAGTTAAGATCAAAATACATAAAAATATGTTCAGAGACTAGTTTTAAGAAAGAGTTTGATGAACTTTTAAAAGATTATGTTGGTAGACCTACTCCTTTATATTTTGCAAGCAGACTTTCAGAAAAATATAATACCAAAATATATCTTAAAAGAGAAGATTTATGCCACACTGGTGCACATAAAATTAATAATACAATTGGTCAAATTTTATTAGCTAAAAAATTGGGCAAGACAAGAATTATTGCAGAGACAGGTGCCGGTCAACATGGCGTAGCTACAGCTACTGTTTGTGCGTTAATGGGAATAGAATGTATAATTTATATGGGTGAAATTGATATAAGCAGACAAGCTCCAAATGTTGCTAGAATGAAAATGCTAGGTGCGGAAGTCAGACCTGCAACTTCAGGGAGTAAAACTCTGAAAGATGCAACTAATGAAGCAATTAGGGATTGGATAAATAATCCAATTGATACGCATTACATAATAGGCTCAGTTGTTGGTCCTCATCCCTATCCTGATATGGTTGCTAAATTTCAATCAGTAATTGGTAATGAAGTCATGAATCAATTAGAAACATTGGAAGGCACAAAAGATCCAAACTACGTAATAGCTTGTGTTGGAGGAGGAAGTAATGCTGCAGGTCTGTTTTACCCTTATTTAGATAATAATAATGTTAAAATCATTTGCATAGAGGCAGCAGGAAAAGGAATTAAATCTGGAAAAAGTGCAGCAACTTCAATATTAGGAAAACAAGGAATAATACACGGATCAAAAACATTACTCATGCAATCTAAGGATGGACAAATTACAGAACCTTACTCTATTTCTGCTGGTTTAGATTACCCGGGAATTGGTCCAATGCATGCAAATTTATATAAATCTAAAAGAGGTGAATTTTACTCAATTGATGATGCTGAAGCTATGGACTGGGGGCTAAACTTATCTAGACTTGAAGGAATTATTCCTGCAATAGAAACATCACATGCATTTGCTGTTTTAGACAAAAAAGAATTTAAAAAAAATGATATTTTAGTTTTTAATTGCTCTGGAAGAGGAGATAAAGATTTAGATACTTATATTGATTATTTCAAATTATAATAATGAACAGAATAAATAAAGTTTTAGAAGAAAAAAAAGATATTTTATCAATATATTTTACTGCAGGATACCCCAACATCAATGATACAGAAGAAATAATTACTGAACTAAGCAAGTGTGATGTTGACATGATTGAAATTGGTCTTCCTTTTAGTGATCCATTAGCCGACGGTCCAACTATTCAAGAAAGTTCTACAACAGCATTAAATAATGGAATGAATTCAATTAAACTTTTTGAACAGTTAAAAGGTATTAGAAAAAAGACAAATTTTCCTCTAATAATAATGGGTTATTTCAATCCGATATTACAATTTGGAGTAGAAGATTTTTGTAAAAATTGTAAATCTGTTGGAATTGATGGATTAATAATACCTGATTTACCTGTAGAGGTATACGAAAAAGAATATAAATCCGTATTTGATAAATACGATTTATTAAATATGTTTTTAATAACTCCTCAAACGAGTAATGAAAGAATACGTTTTATTGATAGGGTTTCAAAAGGGTTCATATATATGGTTAGTAGTTTTAGTATTACCGGAGCAGTAAATTCTTTCAACGAAAATCAAAAAAATTATTTTAAAAGAATTAATTCTATGGGTTTAAAATCCAAATTATTAATTGGGTTTGGAATTAGCAATAATAAAACTTTTCTTGACGCTACAAGAAATAGTGGAGGTGCTATAATAGGATCAGCATTTATAAAGTTTTTAAATAATAACAATAAGGAGAATATTGCTGAATTTATAAATTCAGTTAGAGGAAAATCATCTAGTAAACACTAATTCTTTAGAAATTTCGCTTTGCTCAGAACTGAATGAATAACCGCCATAATCAAATTGCTTTAAATCATCAGCTGATTCAATATCATTATCTAAAAGAAATCTTGTCATCATTCCTCTAGCTTTTTTTGCATAAAATGAAATTATTTTAAATTTTCCGTTTTTAAAATCTTTAAAAACTGGGGAAATCATACCCACTTTCA
>Ga0115550_1000380_pt1 | contig 37566 bp, 40 predicted proteins | sample COGITO_mtgs_1005_FD_87177 | JGI IMG/M metagenome (GOLD analysis project Ga0115550, IMG submission 87177) | Pelagic marine microbial communities from North Sea - COGITO_mtgs_100511 | ecosystem: Environmental > Aquatic > Marine > Epipelagic | place: Germany:Helgoland, sampling site Kabeltonne...
AACTCAACGGAAGGCCTCGCAAGTGCCTGGGCTTCAAATCACCAAGTAACCTCAAACACAAACTAGCAGCTTGAACCTATCGAACTACTCGAATGATTATTCCTTAGCTGTTGAAAACCGCGATGAAAATAAATCCGAGGGCTTACGCTCAGTAAAAATCAGCTGCAGGTGAGTGCGGGTCAATAGGCTAAGGTAGCCAAGGATACTTTTTATAGGCGGGCGGACGCTTTTCGTTCCATGCCTTACGCCCTTCTTCACCCTCCTCCGTTAGATAATAGAGCAAGGTCGCGTTACCAGCCAGTTCTTGTAAGCCTTGCTGGCCATCGACATCGGCATTGAAGGCCGATTTAAGACAACGGATCGAAAGTGGGCTGTGTTGCAAAATCTCGCTGGCCCATTGCACACCTTCAGCTTCGAGATCTTGGTAGGGCACGACTTTGTTGACTAAGCCCATGTCTAGCGCTTCCTGGGCATTGTATTGGCGGCAAAGATACCAGATCTCACGTGCTTTTTTATGCCCAACAATGCGTGCGAGATAGCTGGAGCCAAAACCACCGTCGAAACTACCGACCTTGGGACCCGTCTGACCGAAGACAGCATTGTCCGCCGCAATCGTCATATCGCAGACGACGTGCAGGACGTGGCCGCCGCCGATCGCGTAGCCGGCGACCAGCGCGATGACCACCTTAGGCATGGATCGGATGAGCTTCTGCAGATCGAGCACATTGAGCCGTGGCACGCCGTCTTTACCCACATAACCACCCGCTTTGTGGCCTCGGATTTTTTGATCGCCGCCCGCGCAGAAAGCGAATTTGCCGTCCGTCTGAGGGTTGAAACCCGTGAGCAATACAACCCCTATAGAGATATCATCTTTCGCATCAGAGAAGGCTTCGATCATCTCCGCCACGGTATCAGGGGTAAAGGCGTTGCGACGGTGCGGGCGGTTAATCGTCACCTTGGCGATACCATCGCACTTTTCGTAGAGGATATCTTCAAACTCGCGTACTTGTTTCCATTCCATATAAACAGATAGAACGCGAAATCGGGCAAAGACAACCGTCTTGAACGAGAATCTGTAAGCCTAATAATGCGGCGGTTTCTCATCCGCGGGCATGTCATCCGTGTTACTCGAGTTGAGTTCGGCCACGGCGGCGAGCTGTGCCTTTTGCTCTTTCGCGACTTTGACTAACGTATCGATTCGTTTGGAAAGTTGGAATATCTCAGCGTCTTGCTCTTCAACATGTTTTTGCAAATGGGCGATACGGCTTTCAAGTAACTGTAGTAATTCGATGGAGTTTGACATTTTATAGCGGGGTGCAACGAGTGCACATACGCTGGATTAGGACTGAATTGAAGACAACCCGTTTGACCAGCAGGCTAACCGAACGTTTTTAATAAAAACTATAACGGTTAACCTTGATAGCGAAATACGCTCATCGATTGCGGCGGCAAGTCGAGTTTAATAGAATACGGGCGTCCATCCCACTCAACTGCTTCGGCCAGAACGCCACCGTTGTTACCGAAGCCGAGGCCTCCGTATTCCTTGGCGTCTGTGTTGAGTATTTCCTTCCAAAATCCCAAGTGTGGCACGCCGACTCGGAAGCCCTCGCGCAGCACAGGAGTGAAGTTGCCCACAGCGGTGAGATCATCCGTCGGCGCATCAGCCTTACGAAGGAAGGTGAGAATGCTATTTTCGGCATCGGTGCAGTTGATCCACTCGAATCCCTCGGGGCGATTGTCGCCCGTCGCGAGGCTGGGGATTTCCTGATAAAGTCGATTAAGGTCGCGCACGACCATCTGGATACCGTGGTGATCGAGATACTGAAGTAGGTGCCAATCGAGACTTTTATTATAGTTCCACTCGGCCGACTGCCCAAAATCGCTGCCCATGAAGAGCGTTTTTTTACCCGGCCACATCCACATAAGCCCGTAGAGCAAGCGCAACTGGTGCGCTTTATTGGAGATCGGTTCTCCTGGCATCTTAAGGAGCATGGAGCGCTTACCATGGACAATCTCGTCATGGGAGAAGACTTGCGTGAAGTTCTCCGAATACTGGTAAAGCATACCGAAGGAAAGCTGGTGGTGCTCATACTTACGATAAATGGGGTCTTTTTGAAAGTATTCGAGTGTGTCGTGCATCCAACCCATGTTCCACTTGAGATCAAAGCCGAGTCCTCCCTCCGAGGTAGGTTTAGTTACGCCAGGGAAGGCGGTGGATTCTTCGGCAATCAGCAAAGTACCAGGGTAATATTTGTGCACTAGATCGTTCGTCTTGCGCAGAAAATCGATCGCCTCAAGATTCTCCCGACCACCGTGCTGGTTCGGAATCCATTGTCCCTCCTCACGTGAATAATCTAAGTAGAGCATGGAGGCCACCGCATCCACACGCAGACCGTCGATATGGTAGCGCTCGCACCAGGCCAATGCAGAGGCGATAAGGAAGCCGCGCACTTCGTTGCGTCCGTAGTTAAAGATCAGCGTGCCCCAGTCCTGGTGGAAGCCTTGACGCGGGTCAGCATGCTCGTAGAGCGCGGTGCCGTCGAATTGGGACAAGGCAAAACTGTCGGTTGGAAAGTGAGCAGGCACCCAGTCCATGATTACACCGATCTCATTTTGATGGAGAACATCGACCAGATACATGAAGTCCTCCGGAGAGCCGAAGCGGTAGGTCGGCGCAAAGAAGCCGGTGACTTGATAGCCCCATGAACCATCGAATGGGTGCTCAGAGAGCGGCATGAATTCAACGTGCGTGTAGCGCATATCCTTCAGGTATTCGACAAGTTCGATGGCCAACTCACGATAACTGAGTGGGCGGGCGGCATCCTCCACGACCGATTTCCAAGAGCCTACATGCATTTCGTAGACCGAGATTGGTTGATTCTTCCAGTCACTCTTGGCGCGGTGTTCAATCCACTCGGCATCGTTCCATTCGTAGCTGTCATCGACCGAGCAAATGATCGATGCGTTGTAGGGAGGCGCTTCGAAAAAAGTGCCGTAAGGATCGGTCTTAAGCAGAGGGAAGCCGTGACGAGAGCCAATCTCGTATTTATACTTCATTCCCGACTCGAGCCCCGGAATAAACAGCTCCCATATACCCGAAGCCCCAAGACTGCGCATTGGATGGTAGTGCCCATCCCAGTGGTTGAAGTCGCCGACCACGGAAACACGCTCGGCGTTGGGTGCCCAGACCGCGAAAGAGACACCGATGACACCGTCGATCGTGCGGATGTGCGCACCCATTTTCCTGTGCAGGAAATGGTCGCTCCCTTCACTGAAGAGGTAGACGTCATGCTCCGAAAGCGTTGGAAGAAAACTATACGGATCAAAAAACTGGCGAATCTCGCCGTTGAAGCGCTCAATCCGAAGCCGATATTTGAAGACTTCGTCGCGGTCTTCTATAATGCCTTCGAAGAAACCGTCTTTGGTCAAGCGCTGCAGCTTGTAACGGGGACCCTCTGCATTGGCAACATCAACCAGCTCACAACTTTTGGCATCATCCACATAGGCGCGCACGACCAGACAATTGACCTTACCTTTTATGTGTGGGTGCATACCCAAAACAGCGTGCGGTTGTACGGACTTCACACTGGTGATGGATTGGATGGCTTTGTTACTTATTTTCACAAAATTCAGTGAAAACAATCTATCGCAACATGCAAGACTCTTACCCCGCCTGCTGCTTACTGCTTGCCACCCGATGGAGAGATTGAATCATTAGAAGTAGAAAAACGTTACCCTCCTTCAATACCTATGGAACTCAGACTCCTATTATTCATCTCTGTGCTGGCCGCCTTCCTAGGCTTCGAGTTTATAGGCAAAGTGCCCTCACGGCTGCACACCCCATTGATGTCAGGGTCGAACGCGATTTCGGGGATCACCGTGGTCGGCGCCATCCTGGCGGTTCATACGAGCTACAATGGCTTCTCCGTCTGGCTCGGCTTTGCCGCGCCATATACCCCCATGCTATACGGCGACACTAAGGCCACTGTCACAGGTTTGGTCACACATTTTAAAGGTTTATGAGCCCTAAGCCCTTACTAGTCATCGACGGCTCAGGAAGCACCGTCTTCGCCGGAGTTTTGGATCAAAATGATCGCTGGCTCGCTCAAGTCCAGCGCGAAGGTGCGCCGCTGGAAGACCTCTTTCCAACCATCGAATCGGCTCTCCAAGAGGCTGGCACGCACTTGAACGAGATCAGCGCCTATCTCTACTGTGAGGGGCCCGGCTCTGTCCTGGGCCTGCGGCTTTGTGCCATGGCGATCGAGACATGGATCCGCCTCTATCCCGAGACCGCGAAGCTTTACAAATACAACAGCCTTCAGCTTTGCGCTCTCGCCCTCCTGCATGATTCGCCGGATTTGCAAGAAGCCCTCCTCGTCTCCGACTGGAAAAAAGGCGCTTGGAATGCCCTGACCATCGAAAACGGCAAACCTATTTCCATCGATGTTATCGACGATACAGAGCTCGTCTCCTGGAAAGGCCCTCTCTATCACTTGCCCCAGCGCAAGGGTTGGCAAAGCCTCCCGCCCGGTGCGCAAACCATTGAATATAGTCCTGCGCGGATCGCGGAGGTGTGTCAGCACCCCATGTTTTTGCAAGCCACCAAAGGCGTCCAACTCTACAGCTCCTGCATCAACACATTTCAAAAATGGACACCGACCCGTCACCGCGCCTAAGCTGATTCTATTGCACTTTCGCAGATGCAATTTTCTACGCCAGAGAAACAGTTTCCTGATTCCCATCATTTAAAAATGAAACGCACAGCCCTCCACCACCGCTGCTGGGCGGAGATCGACCTGGCCGCCTTTGAACGCAATTTAAAGCGTATCCAAGCCGCGCTGCCTCAGCGAATGCGCTACGTCGCAGTGGTCAAGGCTGACGCCTATGGACACGGCATGCCGCAAATCGTGCGGCGCCTGATGCAGAGCGGCGTGGATTACTTTGCTGTAGCCAACGCCGCTGAAGCTCTCGACATACGCCACATGGGCGCGGGCTGGCCAATCCTTCTGCTCAGCCCACTCCTACCAGAGGAAGACACACTGCTCATCGAGCATGATCTAACCGCAACCGTCAGTACAGAGGCGGAGTGCGAGCGCCTGCACGCCCTCGCCAAAAAGCACTCAACCAAGATCAAGATCCACCTCAAAGTTGATACCGGAATGGGGCGTCTTGGGGTCTGGCACACCGAAGCGACCGCACTTCTGCAGACGATCAACGCCTTGACCGCACTCAAACTCGAGGGTGTCTACACCCATTTCTCCAGTGCAGACAGCGATCCCGCCTTTACCCAGACGCAGCGCGAGCGCTTTCTAGCCGTGCTCCTCGAAGCCGCACCACTGCCCGAAGGCCTACTCATACACGCCGACAACTCCGCGGGGATCGACAGCCTGCGCGGCGACAGCCCCTTCAATGCCGTGCGCATTGGCCTCCTCCAATTCGGCATCCCGCCCTATCCGCAATCCGCCCTCGGGCGTGTTACGGTCGAGCCCGTTTTCAGCTTTCACACCCGCGTGGGCCTAGTCAAAGACCTGCCTGCCGGCACCGACATCAGCTACGCACGTAGTTGCCAGCTGAGCCGCGACTCACGCCTCGCCGTGCTCACCGCCGGCTACGGAGACGGCGTGCCACTCGGGCTCAGCAACCGTGGCGCCGTGCTCCTACATGGCCAGCGCTGCCCAATCCTCGGTCGCGTGACTATGGATCAGACGATTATCGACGTCACTGACTGTCCCGCCGCCCAGATCGGTGATCACGCCGTACTCATCGGTAGAGATCTGGGCAGCGAAATCACCGCCACCGAATTCAGTGGCCTCGCCGAGACCATCCCATGGGAAACACTCTGTTCCGTGACCAAACGTGTCATCCGCGTCTACGTTGGCTCCCGTGAACTCTAAGAGCACCTGGCATAAAAGACTTGTCCACCGAAAATCCTCGGCCCATAGTCCCGACCCGTGCTAGTAAACGCCCGGAACACCTTTCTAATTCTCTCACTGACGTCCTCAATCTCCTTGAGCGCGGCTCTGCCTGAACTCAGCTCGCTTGAACCTCTGGAATTCGACGAAGACTCCCAGCGACTTGTCGCTCGGGGTGATGCGCGACTCGACTTCGACAACACCCGCATCCGGGCAGATCGGATCACCTACTATCAAAATTATGCACTCGCCGATGCTGACGGAAACGTCGCGATCACACGCGAGGGCAAACGTCTCATCGCCGATCGCCTGAGCTTCGATGCCAACGAAAGCCTCTATTCCGTCGATATTCTTCGAACCGGTCAATGGCCTTACTACGTAAACGGTGTCAGCGCCGGCGGCACGACCGAAGATACCACCCTAAAAGGAGCAAGGGTCTACTACGGAGACCCGAGTCCGTTCGGCTTGAGCGTCAGCTCTGACACGCTCCGCTACGCCGAAGACGAGGCCGGACAGTATGTATCCATGGACGGAGCCATTTTCCAAATTGGTAGCGTGCCCTTCTTCTACCTTCCCTCCTACACTCATCACATGGGCGACGCCCCCTACATGTTCGATGTCAACGTTGGTTCCGACGGAGAGCTCGGCTACTACCTGCAAACCGCCACTCTCTTCCCTGTGGCCTCATGGTTACGAGCGGGTGCGAATTTAGACTACTATAGCAAGCGTGGACTCCTTGCTGGGCCGACTGCTCAATACGTCTACAACTCCTCAACACAAAGCATAGTCGGCGCTTTAACGACTGGCTATATTGACGACCAAGGCGACGCTTCCGAACTCAAACTCGATACACTCAACCGCCCGATCGACGCCGAGCGTGGCTTTGCCGAATGGCGCCATAAACACCTCATCGGCGAGCGCTTCACCACCACCGCCTCGCTGAGCTATTGGTCGGACTCGGCAGTCACACGCGACTTCCGCGATGATCTTTTCGACGAAAGCCAGCTCCCTGACAACTTCGCCGAAGCCGTCTATACGGGAGATAACTACCTTGTCTCTGCCTTCGGCCGCTTCCGCCCAAATGACTTTCAAATCGTGCAAGAGCGCCTACCCGAAGTGCGCTATGATCTCCTGCCCGTGCCGATCTTCAATACAGGCGCCTACCACCGCGCTTCCGCCAGCTATGTCCAGTTGCGCGAAGACTTTGACGAAAATGTGCCTGGCATTACCATCGAAGGCGAGTCCGACCGCATCGACTTCACCTACCGAATCGAGCGCCCCATCCGGCTCAAGGACTGGGCTATACTCACACCCCTGGCCGGCGCTCGTTTCAGCAACTACAGCCATCAGCAAATCGACAACTACTTCCTGAGCGCACCCGCCACGGTTCTGGACGGGAGCTCAAACCGCGAGATCTACGAAGTGGGCTTCGATTTAGAAACCCACGCCTACGCCAGCTACCCCACGGTCAATAAGACCTGGGGCATCGACGGCCTCCGAACCTCGTGCGTCCCGTACTCCGATACCGCTATTTTTCCGACCCCGACGCTATCAACGAGATCGCCACCATCGACCGTCAAGTCTTCGATTTGGAGCGCCCCCTTCTCAATCTCAGCGATCTGCGTAACGTCGACCAAATTTCAGAGACCCACCTCGTCCGGCTCGGCGTCGAAAACCTCTTCCAGACTCGCGCCAAAGACTACGGCTCCCGCACTCTCGCCGCGCTGAATCTCTACCAAGACATTCTCTTCGAAAAAGGCCCCCGCTACGACAGCGGCGAAGAAGAGACCTTTAACGCCACTTGGGTCGAGCTCGTCATCAATCCCGCCCCTTGGCTCAAATTCGACCTCGCCAGCCGCTTCAAAACCGAGAGCTTGAGTCTTGAAGAATTGCGCACCCGCACCACAATTCAGAGCGGTGAGATCTGGGATCTCGGCCTTTCGACCAACTTACTCAACCAACACATCGACCAATATCGCCTCGACTTTATTTACCGTATAAACGAGCGCTACACATTCCTCACCGATCTCAACTTCGACGCTGACCAAGGCAGCTTGACCCATTACCGCCTCGGCCTGCGTACTCGTATCGGCAACACATGGGAGATTCTCTACGCCATCACCTTTCGTGAAGACGCCGAGCGAGAGAGCGATGTTTCCTTCGATGTTCAGCTCCGCCTCGCAGAAGGCAAATAAACCTGTCTACCCTCCATGGAAGAAGCCCTTATCCCTGAAAACGAATTCGCCATACGGCTCCCCGCCTTCGAGGGGCCTCTGGATTTGCTTCTCTATTTAATCCGGCGCAGTGAAGTCGACATTTACGACATCCCAATCGAGCGCGTTACCGAGCAATACATCGCCATTCTCGGCTCCATGGAGACACTCGACCTCGAAGTAGCCGGGGAGTTCTTCGTCATGGCCTCCACGCTCATGTATATTAAGAGCCGCATGCTCCTACCGAAAAAGGATCAAGGGTCCAACGAAGACGTTGAAGACGAGGACATCGACCCCCGCTGGGAACTCGTCCAGCAACTGCTTGAATATCGCAAATTCAAAGAAGCGGCCGAAGACATCCGTAAGCTCATCCTAAGTAGTCACGATCTGATCGCCCGAATCGGCCCTAAGGACGCAGTGGAAGCGGTCGAGCGCCCGCTCAAACCCGTTGACCGCGTCGACCTCTGGAACACCTTCAACCAAGTCCTCCGCCGCCTCGCCGAGCGCATCGACGAAGGACAAATCAATGCCGAGCAAGTTACCGTCTCCGATCGCATGGAGCTCATCCTCCTCCGCATCAAGCACGAGCCCAGCTTCCTCTTTTCGGAACTCTTTGAGTCAAGCACGACCATCACCACAATTGTGGCCACCTTTCTTGCAGTCCTCGAACTAACTCGTTTAAGTAAAATCAAACTACAGCAGGATCGCGCTTTTGGCGACATTCGTTGCCTACGTCTTGCTGAAGCCGAATTATCTCCTTCCGATCCCAGCGAATGAGCCGCTCCAATAGCCCACAATCTAAGCCAGCTCAGGCCCACCTGATCGGCGTCGGCCTCGACCATAAAGACGGACACAAACGTATCACTCAAGCCGAACGCTTCGCCATCGTCGGCGGCTCGCAGGAGACGCACGAGCGTATGACAGAGACCGTCCTAAAAACTTTCGAAACCCTCGACCGAAAGGGCAAGACCCTCGACACTGTCGAGCGCCGCGAGCTTAAGGACATCATCAAAGAAAGCACGCCGGAATAAGGTCCTCTTGACAGCAGCCGGAGCACCCCTAGCCTACCGACATAATGAAAGATCCCCACCACGAAACACCTGCCGCCCCCCCCAGCCTTAACGAAGCAGCACACAATATCGAAGCAGCACACAATATCGAAGCCGAGCAGAATGGCGAAGCCGAGCAGAACGAGCAAAGTATACCCAACACCGCCTCCCGCTCCCCTCTCACGCTCAAGACGCCTGCAGCACAGCCAGCCGCCTCTTCCGAAGAGCTGCCTGAGAGCACATCGGCCCAGTCAGTGATCGCTCCAAAGCCCGCTGCCGCACCGACGCCGACACCAGCCAAAGTGGCTATCTCCCAAAAGCCAGACACAGCACAGCCCGCGCCCACACCCGCGCCCTCCATATCGATCAATCCAGATTCCGGACCTAGTGTCACCCTGCTCGTTGTCGATGCACTCGCGGCCGCCATCGCGATTGCTTTCACCGTCCTGCTCGTGCAAGACACGCTCCCTTTTCTCAAATAACTAGAAAACAAACCAGACAGATATCATGTCCGATAAAATCACAGAACTCGATAGCTCCAATTTTGATTCGACCGTATCCAGCGGTCCCGCTCCAGTCGTCGTCGACTTTTGGGCACCGTGGTGTGGTCCCTGTAAAGCCATCGCCCCTATCCTGGAAGAGCTTGCCGAAGAACTCGGTGGCGCCGTCAAAATCTGCAAGGTCAACGTCGACAATAACAGCGAAGTCGCCACCAAGTATGAAATTCGTGCGATTCCGACGATCCTCATTTTCAAAGATGGTAAAGTCGCGGACACCGTCGTCGGCCTCACTTCCAAAGAGGATCTCAAAGCCAAACTCGTGTAAATCGAGCCAGCCTAACTTTCAAAAATCCCGCCGGCTAACCGGCGGGATTTTTTTGGCCAGAGACCGTTCGCCAGAATCCCACTGTCGTCTTCGTGTATGACATCTTAAGCTTTAGGATCATACACTCCCTACCTCTCAATCATCAACTGCACTGCCCCCTGCACCTGACCGTTGGAAAACGGCTCTGCACGGTCGATAACCTGCGACTGCTTAAGGAAAGCATGCAATCGCTCTGGTGCATCTCCGGCCGGCCAATGCCACCAGAGGGCTTCCGCCTCCAGAAGGCCTGACGCCTGCGCCAAAGGTAGCAGCGCATCGCAGACCAAAGTATTTAGGCGCTTGGCGCTGATCGCGCCGGAAAAGACTTCCTGGGCAATACGCTCTGCCAAGCCGGCTAACCCCTGCTGTTTACGAAAGGCCGCGGACGAGAGAGATGCGTCCCCGGTTACCGAGCCGTCCAAGCCCTTAAAATCGTCCAAATCGTCCAAGACCCGCTTTAACCGCTCAGGCCAGTCTGGGTGCATTCGGCAGATTTCAACATACTGTGCGAGACGGTGCCGCGGATGATTGGCTGGGCGCAAACCACTCAAGCGCCAGCGTCCCCGCTCCTCCGCGAATAGCGCCTCCACCTCCACGCGCCCCTCGCTGAAATCTTCGATCCGGTGGCTCAGTGCGACGCGGGCCATCGGGGCACGGTTGCGCGCATAACCGAGCACTTCGAGACAGTATTGGTGACAAGCCTCCCGCCAGGAACTGCCTTGCACACGCTTCCGCGCGAAATCCACCTTGCGCGCCCAGCGCGCCGATGCCCCCTCGCGCAGGATCGCACGCCGCTCGTCCAAAGCACGCTCCATAAATCGCAACATCCACTCGGCGTCCTCGACTTGCTCCAATCCGAGGAGAGCGTCGTCCACCGCATAGTCCTCCAGGTCCCGCTCTAAAAGCGGCAGCAAATACAATAGCTCCGGGACCGTCCCCTTGGCAGTGATGACCGTTTGTTTCGAGCCTTTCTCCGGGTAGAGCACTACGTGTAGGCAAACATCCGAAAAGTTTGGATTACCTCGATGCGCATGCAAGTGCCAGTCATCTAAATGGAAGTGCACCTCCACATCACCAACTACCCCAACGTCTTCCAGTTCCAGCTGTGCTTCCAAAAAATCAGGCCCCTCCAAAAGATTCCAGCGACCAGGATCGATCACTCGCAGTCGCTTACCCGATTCCGTGCGCAAAGTGCTTTGATCAAAATCTCCTTGCAGCCATATCTTCTGCAAGATCCTTTCCGATAGACTGAATGAGCCATAGAGCCCTTGGATTTCCTGTAATTCGTCTTTCAACATGCCCATCCTTTGTTACAGCCAATAAGTGAACATGCTTTCACTAGGTCAACTGATAATTTTGCACTCTTGGCTTTGCCAGTAAGAGTCGCCCGAGAGATCAAGCATTGAGCATGTTGCGTTTAGAAGCGTTTCTCAAAAAATCATAACTCAGACCTCTGAATCTAAGCTTGGCTTACGGTCGAGCGTAGATTCTTGAATACCTCGATAAAGTGCGATGTCTGGTATATCAATTAACACCTGAGCAAGTAGTCGCGCGACCACAATTCCGATAACTTCCAAGCCTGCTCCGAGCAAGGAGACCAAGGCGGCCGGCATCGAGGTGTAGAAAAAGAGTGAGACGACTGCGGCCAAAACGACCACGGCAATAGCGATCCAGGCGAGCAGATCGATAATCAGGCGGAGGTCGGCATAGGCAGACTGGTCGCGCACGGTGCGGCGGAGCAGCCCGAGCGAGGACAGACTGGAAGGCGTGTGAGCACCGCGTACGCTTTTTGATGGGCGGCGTTTTTTGCTTTTGCGCTCGGAGCCAACTACCCGCTCACGAGCCGATCGATAGGCAGAATAGGCCTGCTGCCATTGGTGATCGCTCATGTTGCGCGTGGTGGGATCCATCTTCTCGCGCGCAGATTTAAAAGTTTCAAAATCGTCCATCGCTTTAGTCCACTTTGAGATCAAATCGCCCGAAGACCGCTTCGCCACCCACTTGAATCTGCGCAAAGAGGCGATACCAACCGGGATTGGGGACGTTAAAGAGAAAAGCAAGCCCAGCGCCATCATCAGCGCCTGCTCCGAAGCCGGCAGTGCGCGCAGAGACGACGCTATCAACCGGGTGCATATGGGCGAACCCCTTACCCTCGGCGTCAAAGGCGACCATGTGCCCCTTAGCTCCCATCACTGTCTCCAGTTCGACGGGTGCCCCAGACTCAGTCAATACGCTGAGTTCGAGTCGATAGTCACGACCGGTTTTTAGAACTTCGGGTGCGCCTTCGATTTGAAAATGAATGCCGTTGACTACGCTTTCGTTCGATCGTTCAAACTCTACCTGTAGAGACTCGCCGGCTACTTCCATTGAGCTAAGCGCGATGGCTTGGCGGCGACTACGCAATGGAACTATTTCCGTGAAAACGCGGTAGGTACCGGCACGCGCAGGTGTGAAGGCGAATTGATAAACACCATCCAAGCCCTCCGCTTCAGGGTGGAGGTGGTGATAATCTTCCAACGACTGATCGATGACCATGACGTGCATTTTCTCAGTATGGGTCACGGCCAACTCATGTGGAGCAATCGTCATGCCGCCGGAGGTCTCCAAGCTCAGCTCGACACGCGCTTCGCTACTGCGCGTCAACGGGGCCGCAGTCTGCAATTCCGCAGTGATCGGGTACGTCAAGCGGGTCAAATCGAGAAAGCCGGCATGATTAGTGGCGCAGAGTTCAATCTCGCCGTCCGCGTTCACGATTTCTTCGTAGTGCAGGAAACCGCACTGCGCATCAGGCAATGCGCGCAGGACGAAATACGCCCCCACGAAGACGAGGCTGAGCAGAGCAATGGATGTCCAGGTAGATTTAGACAATGATTGAGGGGAAGCGTCTGGCATAAATGATGTCGTATGAATGTGCATACGCTGAAGTCTGGCGCAAGTAGGAATCTGGGGGAGCAGCACACGGATGGCGCCATTTTAAACACTGGGTCAGGGGCCATCCTGCTTAGCGAGAAAGCCGCATACGTATGTCCGCTCCTTTAGGTGCGGGACGCGTTCCGGCAACTGTTGCAGTTTGTGTTCCCCTGTGAATTTAATGGCACCCGCACCTAGACCTCTTACAAGGACTCCGCCGCTTTGAGAAATTCTTTGATAGTCCATGTGGCGCCTTCTTTTCGATAGGCGACACGACCGTTAACGTCGACGAGGAGTGTCGCCATAGTATGGTTGATGGTGCCATCCTCCTCCATAGTGAGGATTCCAAATTGGCGAAGGAGATCATCGACGGTGCTGGGGTCGCCAGTCAGCAGGTGGAAGTTTTCCGGCTCCATGCCATAGCCCTCGGCGTATTGGCGAAGGATGCCAGGCGAATCGAAAGCAGGGTCGAAGGTGATAGTGACGAACTGAAGGTTATCCAGTCCGGCCTCCCGGGCAGCATCCTGAAGACGAGACATACGGGTGCTCGAGGCAGGGCACATGGTAGGCACCGTACAACGAGTGAAGATAAAGTTGAGAATAAAGGGCTTTCCTTGCAGCTGGCGAATTTGCAGAAACTCACCGCGTTGATCGATCATGGCGAAGTTGGGAATATATTCGCCCTGTTTGACATACTTGCGGCGGCTCATCGTGGCAGTGGCTTGATGGAGCTGTTGGTTAACATCGCGAGCGGCCTTGGCACCGAGGCCATCCAATGGGAAGACCTGCTCCAGATTCCACTTATTGCTGAAGAAGGCAGCGGTTGCCCGAATCATACGCCCTTCGTAGCCAATGGCTAGATCACCCGCACCGACGCGAAAGGTCTGCATGCTACCAGTCGAGATTCGGGCGTCATCCGATTGAAGGAGCTCCAGCTCGAAGGAGCGCGTATCAGGCAAAACCTTGATGACTCGCCCTTGGATCGAAGCAGCGTCGGCAGTCAAGACGAAGAGGATAAAGGGTGCGACGATGGAAAACAGATAACGCATGCCTCTAACAAGAATAAGTCGACGATAGATGCAAGCTTCCGAAACAATCGAGGCGTGGCGCTACAGCGAACACAGGCTGCAGCACGCGACTATTCACGCCGCCGCAGCCCGCAGCGCTGTTTGCTTCCAAGTGCCGTCAGATTGACGGCGCGCCCAGAGGCGGCCGTCGGCGCCTAGGGCGATGAGGTGCACCCAGCCGTTTTCGACGAGGTGGCGAACATGCTCCTGACGCTGAAGGATACCATCGATTACTTCGGTCTCCGCCGCAATACATGCATGCAAACGTAGCGGTTCATGGATGAGCTTCTCACCATCGTGCACGGACTGGAAAGGCAGACCGGGGTAGAGATCGTTTTCATTGCCCAGCGCGACGCCCACCCCGCCGACGACGTTGTGAATCGATTTGTGGCCACTACCGTAATGAGTGTTATCCGTAGCCGAGCCATAGTATTGAAGATTGATCCAACTACCGACAACAAGTGGGCCACCGATGATCTGCTCGAGCACCGCCCCTTCGGGATCGCTCTTCGCATCGTATTCGTGAAGAAAAGCGCGGCTCTGCAGGGAGGATGCTTGCGTCCACTTTCGGGGCGCGACGATAAAACCGGCGTTGCCAGCCAAGCCCCACTCCGGCCGCACCTGCGACCAGTCTTTGCTTCGCTCACGGACGGCTTTGACGGTATTCGACTGCTTGGCCGCATTCCCGAGCAAGGCAGAGCGTTCGATCGCGCAGAGCTCGCCCGCTTGGTCGAGCGCGGCACGGAGCTTGCCGAGCTCTGCCGGGTCGGCGGCATCGGTATCGAAGAGCGTCACCTCATCGGTTGTCGTGTTGTGCAATCCCGCGATAAACTGAGTGCCTTCGGGTATAGTAATGCCACGCTCCTTAAGTGCCGGTCGCACATCCACCTGGTTCAAGAGTGCCGCTGCGAGACGCGCATTGGCATCGCCGGCGTGGCCGCCACAAGCGCCACAATCGAGTCCGGAGGCATAGGGGTTGTTCTTCGTGGCGCTGCCGTGCCCGCAGAAGAGCACAGTCTTGGCGAAGCTCTCCTTCAGGCCGAGTCCGCTGAGGATGCCCTCAGCCATGTCGGCACGCACTTCTACGTCCAAATTCTCAAGGAAATCCGGACGGCCGAGATCGGGTGACTGGAGCGTGAGATGGTAACCGAGGGCGTCGCAAATCATCTTGTAGGCGTAGGTCAGCCCCATTGTTTCCACAAAGGTAAAACAGGAGGCTGCCGCTTCCTTGAAGCGCTTCCAACTCCGTTTATCCTCACGATCGAGGATCTTGGTAAACTTGAGCTGGTCAAACTCGTAACTGGCCATGCCGCCGCAGTGGTCGGCGGTTTTGACCGGAGGCACGAGCAGGACAGGGCAACGCGCCTGCGAAGGTCCAAGACCAGGCACGCTGTGGTCGATGGCTAGACCGAAAAATCCGGCAAAGCCCATCGTCTGAACCTGCAGATGGGTCGATTCCAGCGCGCGGCGAAAAACCTCGGAGCGCACGTCGATACAAAAGACGGCCTGCACATCCGGCTGCGAGACCTCGGCGACTTCGGGGCGGATGTTCCCACGGAGTTTCCGTTCAAAGGCGCTCTCCAGAGCGGATTGCCAGACCAAGCGCTGGGCGAGGTCGAGATCGATCACAGTCGCCCCTAAGTTCTCCGGCTCTTCGAGGAGGTTGCGCTGCCAGCCGAGGAGGAAGTCCTTGTCGTCCTGTTGCAGTTTATACAGTGCGACTTCATAGTTGAGGAGGATGGCCAACAACTGGTGGAGCAAGGTGCCCGAGCCACCGCGAATTTCGTATTCCCGGTCTTTGTAACGTAGGTGGCCTGCCCATCCGGGTAAGGTCAGGAGGATGCGATAGAGCAACTCTTCGACATGCGATTCCGGCATCTCAAGAAGTTCGACCGCCTGGGCGATCGCCTGATCCGGATCGTCAGGGAAGGATTGAACCATTTTGCGAAATCCAATGAGCCCACACAACTCGGGGTTCTTGTCGATCTGGGCGGCTTCTTTCCAGCCTTGGTAGAGAGTTAAATCCTTCCAAGGGAATTTCCAAGAGGACTGGCCCTCGTCGTCATAAGCCGCACACCATTTAGCCGCTTCCTCACGGATGACGTATTGCCAATTAGTGCCCACTCGCGAGTCGAGATAGGCGCTGAACGAACAGGTCTGGTAGAGCAGCGTTTCCTCCACCGAAGGCTCATCAAGCAGCGAAACCAGATGCTCGACAGTAAGCGGCTCATCGTAGGCCTCGAAGCTATCGACCACCTCTGGAGTCGCCGTAGATACAGCCGTGCGTAAATCTTCCATCCCGAGATCGCCGGACTTGAATTTTGCATTGAACCACGCACGCGGCATGACTGTATCTGCACCTTGGATACGTTTTGCGAATGTGGCAACCTTGGCAAAGCGCTGATCGGCAAAGCCAGCGAAGGGATTCACCGCGACAAAATGGGACAGCGGCCACAGTGGCGCGATTTTGGCGCAGGCGGCTAGAATAGATTCGTTGAGTTGTTCGGTTTGCATAGAGCGTCGTGGTTGAAAATTAGTATTCAGCTTTTGTAGCGAACCCGCGCCAGCAGGGTCGACGGACAATGACTGCACCCGGCCGACATCGACGTGACTGGCTGCACATCGCTACATGTTTTGTAAGATTGATGCATTCGAGAAGAGTTTACCGTTTTCCGGGGACGAGACCAAGACGACGGGCGACACGGTTAGCCAATGTGTTCATGTAGAAGCCATTAAGGGCGTGCACGTAGAGCCGTCGCTTGTAGGCTACACTGAGGAATCCCGGTTCCCCGTCCTGAAAGCGGATCGAAGTGATAAGGAATGCAAGAAGGATCAGAGCAAGAACCGACTCCAAAATCGGCGCGGGGGGCACTTGAGCCGGAAGCGAGGGCGCGAGCACCTGTCCAGCCAGAGCAGCCAACACGAAGTAGAGCGCGGCCAAACCGCCCGCGACGAAGGCCGTCTGCGCCAAGCTGAGGCCGGTGTGCCCACGGCGCATCGACGTCCAGACCATTTGAGTGATAGCCATCGCCACGACCATACTGAGCACGAGCATACCTGGCTTATTCGAGGGGCTCACCCCGAAGGCGATGCTCAGCGCGACCACGATGGAGACGGCCACCGCGACGGCGAACCAGATGCGGTTTTGCGGCAGCGTGACATAGTTGGCCTTGGCGTTCAGCTTTTTCGCCGTATCCACGGCTGAACCACTAGAGAGGAAGGCGTGCCCCTTGTAGAGTGAGTGCGCCACGAGGTGCAGCACAGCAAGGTGGAAGGCACCCAGACCGCATTGCAGGAGCATGAAGCCCATTTGCGCGATGGTCGAGTAGGCCAGTGCACGCTTCACACTGGTCTGCGACAACATCACCATAGAGCCATAAACGGCAGTCAAAGCGCCGGCCGCCGCGAGGAAGTGGAGCGCTTCCGGCGTGTGCACCAGCACGGGGCTGAGGCGGACGACCAGGTAGCCGCCCCCATTAATAATCCCCGCGTGCATGAGCGCGGAGACAGGTGTTGGCGCGCCCATCGTATCAGGCAACCACGTATGAAAAGGGAATTGGGCGGACTTGAGGAGCGCGCCCAGGATGATTAACCAGCAGATCCAGGAGTAGTTGCCTAGCGAACCACCCACCTCTTGCGTCGCGACGAAGAGCCCACCAAAATCCTGCACCCCGTAGATCGCATAGACCCCAGAGAAGGCACCGATCAAACAGAGATCCCCCACCCGGCTGACAAGCGACTTTTTACGGGCGGAGAGCAAAGTGCCCACACGATCGGGAAAATAAACCAGCAGCTTATGCAGACCTAAACTCGTCGCCACCCAAGCTAAACCGAACTGCACCAGACCGGGCGCGACGACCAAGGCCATGACCGCACCGAGCGTCACACACATCCATTTAAAAAAGTGCCCCTGCCTGGCATCGCCGGCCAGATAGTTCTTTGAGAAGCGCAAGATGACCGCCCCAAGGAAGGCGACCAGCAGCAAAATAGCCGCTGAGAGCGCATCGAAGCGTATACCGATCCAACTGGCGTCTGTCAGGGTGGCCACGACCGGCGTGCTGCTGCTCAGTGCCCAAATCCCGGCCGCAAGCACAGTGCTAGCGAACCCCGCCCAAGCAATACCCTCGGCCAGCTGGCCTGCAGTGAGCGCGCGGGCGTTGAGCCATTTCGAAGGGATCAACGCCCAGAGGAGCGAGACGGGGGCGATCCAAAGAATGAGACTGCTAATGGTGATTTCCATGACGAAGAGTTTAACAGATTCGCTTGAATTTATCCAATATAAGTATTTTATAAGTTTGTTCTATTTTATATATCTATGAACCAACTCAACTACCACCACCTACGCTACTTTCATGCCATTGTTCTCGAAGGTAGCCTGACGCGGGCAGCGGAGAGCCTCAACGTCGCACAATCCGCGCTCAGCATCCAACTGAAAAAGCTGGAAGAGAGCTTGGGCTGCGCCCTCTTTGACCGGCAGCACAAATCACTCAAACTGACCGAAGAAGGGCGCATGGTCCTCGACTATGCCAAGACTATCTTTCGCACCGGCGAAGAAATGCTGGCCACGCTTCAAAACCGCAGCGGACGTTACAGCAACGTGCTCCGCGTCGGGGCGGTCTCCACCCTCTCGAAAAATTTCCAACTCAGCTTCCTCCGCGAGGCATTGGAGGACACCGAGCTCGAGGTGGTCATCCACTCCGCTAGCACGAGTGAATTATTTAACCAGCTACGCGCCCACAACATCGACCTTGTCCTCTCGAACAGCCCTGTCCCGCGCGATCACGAGCGGCGCCTGCATAGCCAGTTGGTCGACAATCAAGCAGTCAGTTTGGTCGGCCCGAAGAAATTCAAGAAGCGGCACACCTTCCGTTTCCCCGAAGATTTGCGCGGCGTGCCCATGGTCTTGCCGAGCATGGAGAGCAACATACGCGCCCGCTTCGACCTGATCATGGAGCGCGCGGGGATCGCCCCACTCATCGCAGCGGAGGCCGACGACATGGCCATGCTCCGCCTCATCGCCCGCGAGACGGAGTGCATCGCACTGGTGCCCCCCGTGGTCGTGCATGATGAGCTGAAATCCGGCATTTTGACGGAGCTCTACCAGATCCCCGACATCCACGAAACTTTCTATGCCGTGACCGCCTCACGCCGCTATCCGAATCCGTATTTAAAGAAGCTACTCGCGCGAGCATAATACCACTTCGCCTTATGTCGTCAAAATCCAGATCGATCTAAATCGAAAGTCCAAGTTGGCCGAAGGCCATTTCACGCTCGTCGAGGAGCTCTTGATTCGAAGCGGCAATCTTTTCTTTGGCGTACTCGCTCAGCTTGATGCCTTCGACCACGCGCCAGTTACCGACGGCATCGACTTTAATCGGCATCGAAGTGATGATACCGGCAGGTGTGCCGTACTCACCATTGGAGATGACACAAACACTGTGGTAGCCGCCGAAGCTCGGTGTAATGAGGTCACGCACAGTATCCACCACCGCGTTGGCGGCTGATGCCGCGGAGGACGCGCCTCGAGCGGCAATGATTGCGGCACCGCGGGTGCCAACATCGGGCACGAAAGTTTCTTTAAGCCACTTATCATCGGTGATGACATCGGTCGCTTTTTGGCGGCCAATCTTGGCGTTGAAGAAATCGGGGAACATGGACGGGCTGTGGTTGCCCCAAACGCAGAGTTCGGAGACGTCCTTGACCGGCACGCCGGCCTTTAGCGCGAGCTGGCTCTTAGCACGGTTCTCGTCGAGGCGCGTCATGGCGAAGAACTGGTTGTCGGGGATGTCCGGCGCACTCTTCATGGCGATGAGGCAGTTCGTGTTGCAGGGGTTACCCACCACAACGACGCGGACGCTCTTCTTGGCATGATCGTTGATCGCCTTGCCTTGGCCGACGAAGACCTTGCCGTTGATACCAAGCAGATCCGCGCGCTCCATGCCCTTTTTGCGGGGCACCGAACCCACGAGGAGAGCCCAATCGACATCCTTGAAACCGACGGCGAGGTCGGAGGTCTGCACGATCTCGGTGAGGAGTGGAAAGGCGCAGTCGTCGAGCTCCATAGCAACGCCCTTGAGGGCATCCATGCCGGGCTCGATCTCAATGAGGTTCAGAGCGACGGGCTGGTCGGATCCAAACATTTGGCCGGAAGCGATACGGAAAAGTAGCGCATAACCGATGTTACCGGCGGCACCGGTGACGGCGACCCTAATTGCAGTTTTTTTTGAGAGTGATGTAGCCATATTGTGAATACGTTTTGAGTAAGTTTCGTAGCGCGACGCTTCAGCGAGCGTTCTCACGCCGTTCTGCAGTGCTTGCTAAAGCAGCGCACTACCCGAGTTTCTCCATGATCATGTCAGTGATCTTCTGGACAACGGCTTCGTCGACATCGCCGGAGGATTTGCCGCCGATATCGCAGCCACAGGCCGAAGGCTGAGGTGCCGTGTGGACAGTAAACTCGCCGGCGTCGCAGAGTTCGCACTCCTTGAGCTCGTCGAGACGGTGATCCGGCATACCGAGTTTCTTACGGAGCGTGATGAGCTCCTTCAGCTTATCGGGACCATATTGCTTGGGGCCGCCGATTTGCATAGTCACGGAAACAGTTTGGCAAAAGGCATCGGTGTTTTCCATCTTCCAGTAGGCGTCTTCTACGTCCTTGCCCCAGCAGATGACGCCGTGGTTTTGCATGAGAATGGATTGGTGCTTTTTCGCGAGTTGACCGACTTCCTGGGCATTTTCCGGCGTGCCGGGCGTCTGGTAGCTGGCAAAACCAATCTCACCAAGGAAAACCTCGGGCTCGGGGATCAGGCAAGACGGTGGGGTGACTCCGGCCACGGCGAAGGCAGTGGCGTAAACCGGATGGGCGTGCACGCAAGACTTAGCCTTGGGCTCGTTCTTCATAATACCAAGGTGCGTATTGACCTCGGAGGTGCGCGGACGGGTGCCGGCGACTTGGTTGCCGTCGAGATCGACCATGCAGATGTCGTCGGGCGTCATGAAGCCCTTCGAGATGAGGGTCGGCGTGCAGAGCACGAGATTGTCCCCGACGCGGACCGTGATATTGCCACCGTTACCATCGACATAGCCTTTATTCCAGATGCGCTGGCCGATGTGGCAGATACGCTCTTTGAGGGCTTGAATCTCGGGCGAGTAAAAGAATTTCTCTAACTCGGCAGCCGTCTTAGGGTCGCCTCCGGGCTTCCAATTATACTCGGCGTCGGGCAGCTTGGGCTCATGGATTTTCGGGCGACTGCTTGCGGCTGCGGCCTGTGCAGAGCCAGACGAAGATCCAGGCGTGACCTTGTGCTTACGCAGGATGTCGCGCGCCATCGGCGTCAGCTTGGCGTTGGCGGGTACAGTGCCGAGGCACTGGCCTTGCTCGATCATCTTTTCGAGATCTTTTGCGGTGTAGAGTTTGCTCATAATGTTTACGTTGTAGGAATTTAAATAAATGGGGATGGCTGTTTTAGCTGCCGAATGGGCTTGGGCTATGAGGGGGCAGGTATAGCGGCCCATCCTAGGTTAAAGTTGGTTATTCAGTCGGTGGCTCGTAACGGTATGTGTCAATGAGAGCGACGCTAATGGCGTCAAGAGGCGTGCGATAGTCGAAAGGTTGCATCGCTTCGGCACCTTCTACGTAAAGGATATCGTCCCCTTCTCCGGCTCCTAGATTGTCATAGGCAACCAGTGTCCAGTTATCTGAGAAGCCGCGTGGGTTTTTGCCTGTCAGCTCTTTGGCTCCCTGCGGCGCGACCAGAATGAAGCGCCCACCTCGAAAACCAGAGTCTGCGTGACTGAGAGTGACCTTGCCGATGACCTTACCTACTTTCATGAAGCTTTGGGTGCGTCAACCAGTCCCATGATTTGGTTCCGGATAGGTGAAGTTTCGTCGTGGAGCGTATTCTGCGACCAAGACCCGTCAGTGGTGATGAAGACCCGAGAGTGCTGCCCCGCGCCAATCGGATCGAGTGCGGCAATCGGAGAGCCTGTAGCCAAGCCCTCCTCATCGACTGGCGTACAAAGCACTATCTTCTGAGCTTTGAGGCTCGGATGGCCGATGCTGGTGACAACATGGCCGTCTACGCGGGCGAGAATCATTTTATAAGAAAAGCTGAATAAGCTGTTTTTGTAGCCGAAGTTGTGAGACTTTCATTGCCGAACACCGTTTAGTTGTATCGTCCAAATTCTTACGGATTCGATTACGCTCTGAGCAATGTTACGGAAAAGATGTCTGATGAAATATACTAGAACAGGTTGAGCTGATCGACCAAGGTGCAGCGGCGGAAACGGGTAAAGGTGCGGGGTGTGGTGATGCCTTCGCCAGTGGTAGTGGCGATGGAGAAACTAATATAGCCTTCGCCGCCCATGCCGAGGCCTGCGGTGCAAGGACCGTTCTTGACGAAAATGGTAGTGTCCATGGCCTGCGCCATCATGGTCATGTTTGACACGTTCATCGTGTGCACCATCGCAGAATGCTTATAATTATGCTCGGATTCTTTGGCCAGGTGAACGGCGTCCTTGAAAGAACCGGCACGAACGATCGGCATGAGCGGCATCATCTGCTCTTCGATGACGAATAAATCGTCGGCGTCGACTTCAGTGATGAGCATCTCTACTTTCGGATCGATATTGAGACCGGCTATCTTGGCGAGCACGGCGGCATCAGCACCGACATATTTGCGATTGAGTACGGCGTGCGAGCAACCGCCTCCACCGTCCTTGATATCGAAAACTTCTTTTTTGATCGCTTCAGTTTGTTGGCGGTTGAGAAGGACGGCGCCTTGACGTTTGAAAGCGTCGACAGTCTTCTGATAGGCGTCGCCCACGGCGAAAACTTGTTTCTCACCGATGCAGAGAAGATTGTTGTCGAAACCGCCGCCAAAAATAATATCGCGGGCAACTTTATCGAAATCGAGTGCGTGGCAATCATCGACCACAACAGGCGGATTGCCGGGCCCAGCGCAGAGTGCGCGTTTGCCGGTCTTCATGGCGGCATCGACGACGGCGGGACCACCGGTGATGCAGAGTAGATTGACGTCGTCGGAGGCGCAGAGCTCGTTGAAGGACTCAATGGAAGGCTTCTCGACGGTGCAAATCAAGTTGGTGATGCCCAGTTCAGCTTTAATCGCTTCATTAAATTCGTGAATTGCTGTGGCGGCGCAAGCAGCACCACCTGGGTGCGGATTGAAAACCACGGCATTTCCCGCAGCGACCATGTTGACGATATTCCCCGAGATGGTGGGGATCGAGTGCGTGACGGGTGTGATGCTGCCGACGACGCCCCAAGGAGCGGAATCGTCCATCGTGATACCGGCGTCACCGCTCATGCCGTAAGGCGTAAGATACTCGGTGCCGAGGACATTTTTGATACCGTGAAGCTTGGCAATCTTGTGGTCGAGGCGGCCGATCTTGGTCTCCTCAAACTCGATCTTACCCCAACGTTCAGCATTGGCCGCGCACATCGTCTTGACGATCTCGACGACTTTGGCGCGGCCCGCCCACCCTTTTTTGGAGAGCTGCTCGAAGCCGCTACGTGCGGCCTTGGCGGCCGATGCCGCATCGGCAAAGACGCCGTGGCGCCCAGTGCTTGAAACGATTGCAGGCGAACCGACTACACCAGAGGCGCGGAGTTGGCTTAATACTTCAGTGACGACATCGCGGATGGCGGCTTCGTTCAATTGGCTCATTTAAATATCCTTCCAGGGGTGTTTAGTCGTTCTTTGCTTCGTAAGTCTTCTTGCCTCCAATGCTGACCGTATCGATCAGTCCGACGACGGCGGCATCGACGGGGAGCTGCTTCAAGCCATCGGCTTGACGGGCGGAGCTGCCTTGAGAAAACATGACGAGCTCCCCCTCACCGGCGCCGAGAGTATCGACGGCGATGATGGTGTTGCTGCCAGGCTTGAAGCGCGTGGGATCTTCCGAATCGATGAGCATGGGGCGGATCATGAGGAGCTTACGCCCCCGCATGGACTCGTCCTTTTTCGTCGAAACGATCGACCCTATGACTTTTCCGAGGTACATCGGGATTTATTTAGCAGCACGCTTAGGAGCGGACTTGAGTGCAGGCACGACGGTTTCGACATCTTCGTGCGGGCGTGCAATAACATGCGCGCTGACGACTTCGCCATAGCGGCCTGCAGCTTCAGCACCCGCTTCGATCGCCGCGTTGACTGCAGCGACATCGCCAGTGATGATAGCACTCACCAATGCGCTACCTACGCCTTTCATAGGGCCAGCTAGCTCAACGTTTGCTGCTTTGAGCATAGCGTCTGTGCCTTGTACGAGACCAATGAGGCCTTTAGTTTCGAGAATTCCGATTGCTTGTTTTGCCATGTTATTATTTGGGTTGAGTATGATTTGAGATTCGGGATCCGTAGTTAAAGATCCGTGGTTGAATTATTTGGAAACTTTACGAAAGACTTCGCGCGCAATGACGAGTTCTTCGTTAGCGGGGATGACGATTACTTTGATTTTGGAATCGGGTGCGCTGATGATACCCTCAACACCACGGATCGCTTTGGCGTTGGCGGTGGGGTCGATCTGCACGCCGAGATCCTCAAGCCCAGCGCAAACAGCGGCGCGGAGTTCGGCGTCATTCTCGCCGATCCCGGCGGTAAAGACAATGGCCTCGGCACCGCCCATTTTGAAAAAGAAAGAGCCCGCCCAATGACGGATACTGTCGATCAGCACCTCAGTGGCCAAGACTGCATCAGTGTTACCCTGCTCGGCGGCATCACGGATGTCACGGGCGTCATTGCTCACACCCGAAAGGCCGAGAAGTCCGCTCTCCTTGTTGAGCTGACGTTCGGCTTCTTCGATCGAGAGGCCGAGCATTTTGCAGACGTAGGGAATCGCCATCGAATCGAGGTCCCCCACACGATTGTTTTGCGGCAAGCCGCTTTGTGGGCTGAAGCCCATACTGGTACCGATAGCGACACCATTTTGGATACCGGTTACGGAGCTGCTGCCGCCGAGGTGACAGGAAAGGACTCGGAGGGGTGCACCGGAATACTCGCCAGGTCCGGTCGTGTAAAGATTCCGCACGCGGTCGACAATTATGCCATTACCCAGTATTTCAGCGGAGCGCTCTGCCACAAATTTGTGGCTGGCTCCGTGAAAGCCGTAACGTCGGATGCCGAGATCGCGCCATGCTTGCGGAATCGCATAACTGTAAGCGGCGGGAGTGATCCATTGATAGAAGGCCGTCTCGAAGAGTGCGACCCGCGGGACCTGGGGTAACTTTTCTGCGAAGCAGCGGATACCTGCAGCATAGGCGGGATTGTGAGCGGGCGCGACCTCCTTAAAGCCTTCGAGGGCTTCAAGGACGTGCGCATCCGCTTCTACACAACCACTAAGGTCTTTACCGAGCACGGTTTTAAAACCGACAGCATCAATCTCCTCACCCGATTGAAGATGCCCCTCCCCGACCAAACTTTCGAGCATCTCTTCGATGCAGCTCGTATAGTTGGTGACACGTTCGAAACCACCGCTGGCGAGTTGCGCAGCATTGTCGGCGTCCATATCGAAAAGACGATATTTGAACGAAGTGGAACCGAGGTTGGCGATGAGTATCTTCATGGGAATTCGGAGAATTCAGTTATCCGGTTTTCAGTTTCATAAACTGATCACTGGACAACTGGGGCCGATGCACTGCGAAAGCTCGCTAGCCAATCCAGCTACCGAGTTTGCTCAGATCGTCGTGCGGACGTGGGATCACTTGAACCGCGACCACTTCGCCAACAGCGCCGGCTGCATCGGCACCGGCTTCGACCGCGGCTTTTACCGCGGCAACATCGCCAGTGAAAAAGGCGGTAACCAGGCCACTGCCGATTTTTTCGTAGCCAGTCATTACAACGTCGGCTGATTTAAGTGCGGCATCGGATGCTTCCATGAGGCTGACGAGCCCTTTGCATTCGATCATTCCAATTGCTTGTTTTGCCATAATACTATGTCTCCCTATTTTTTTGGGGTTATGCTTCGAAATATTTCAACAAGTCATCGTGCGGACGCGCGATCACGTGAGAGGCGACGAGTTCGCCTACGCGGTTAGCCGCTTCGGCTCCCGCTTCAACAGCAGCCTTGACGCTGCCGACATCTCCTTTTACGAGAACGGTCAAAAAACCGCCGCCGATAGAGATCTGCTTTACAAGGCTGACCGAGGCCGCCTTGGCCATGGCATCACTGGCTTCGATCGAGCCGGTGAGACCTTTTGTTTCTACTAATCCGATGGATTCACTCATGATATGTATGGGTTTGTATGGTTGATTTGTTAAACTGGGATCGGCTGCTTTAGCTGCCGAGAGAGATGTGACATTCGAGTTTTAACCGGCAACTGAAGCAGCCGATCCTTATTGGTTGATGCTTTTAAGTTTATTTAACGAGTTCGCAGGGAGTTTCCTGGGTGAAGCCGCAGGCGTTGCCCTCGTCGGTGTCGATGTGGACTTCGAGTTTAAAGGAGGGATCGACACGGACGAAGATCTTATCAAACGTCAGACCAACGTCGCCACCGATGCGAAGCCTCATATACGACTTATTCTCGACACCATAGAAGGCAGCATCTTCAGGCGCCATATGGACGTGCGGTGCGGCGCGAATGACACCCTCATTCATCTCAAGGAAACCGGCGGGCCCCATCAACATACAACCGGGCGTGCCGGCAATGTCGCCGGAGTTGCGGACGGGTATTTTGAAACCGAGGGAGATCGCATCCGTTGAGGCGAGTTCAACCTGATCGAAATCGCGGCAGGGACCGAGAATGCGGAGATTGGAAATGACGCGACTGCGGGGCCCAATCAAGGTGACGGACTCTTCGGCAGCATACTGGCCCTCTTGGTAGAGCCACTTCTTGGGCGTGAGCTGATGGCCTTTGCCGAAAAGCACTTCGACAGACTCCTGCGATAAGTGGCAATGGCGCGCACTAATATTAACTACCAGAGGATTAGGACCTTGTGCTGAACCATGTGCTGAACCTTGTGCTGAACCTTGTGCCGAACCATGCGCACTGACAGAATTCACGGTACCATTCTGCCTCATGACTCGAGCAAGGCTCTGGCGCACTAATTGCTCGATCTGGGCGCGATTCAGGGGCATATGGCTCATAGATAAATATGGATAATTATTGGTTAAGGCCACAAAAACCAATTTTTAAACCCCAAAAGTCAACATATTTCTTGCATTTTCCCAAAAAAAACAAAAATTAAACTGCATGTTAGCCGCCGAACGCCAAATTCAAATACTGACGCTACTCGAAGAGCGTGGCACTGTGCGCACAATGGATTTGGCGGAAGAATTTCAAGTGACGGATGAAACCATTCGGCGCGATCTTCAAGTGCTCGCCGATAACCAGCAATTGTCTCGCATCCACGGGGGCGCGAGCAGCTTAACTGGGCGCCCTAAGCTGCAATCCTTCACAGAACGCCGCCTGCTCGAGGTCGACAAAAAGGAGGCCATCGCTAGAGCAGCACTCAATTTAATCCAGCCCGGCGAGAGCTACGCCTTTGACAGTAGCACGACAGGCCTTGCCCTCGTTACAATTTTGCCTGACCTGCCCTACCGGGTGCTGACGAATGCCTATGCAGTCCTCGAGCAACTAGTGTCAATGGAACAAATCGAACTGATCTCGACTGGCGGGGCCTATCATTCAAAAACGCAGACTTTTATCAGCGGTGACAGCTATGGCATGTTACGCAGGCATAATATCAACTGTGCCTTCGTCTCCTGCATCGGCCTTGATCGCAACCGCGGCCCGAGCGAAGGTTTCGAGCAGCAGGCCGTCTTCAAAGAGGCACTCATACAAACAGCGCAAAAAGTTGTTCTGCTGGTCGACTCGACAAAGTTCAATCAAGCCTCCGAATACTTTTTTGCCAGCTTGCGCGACATCACCGAAATCATAACCGACGACGGTGCTGACCCCGAATTTGTCGAAGACTTACGCTCACAGGGTTGTATTGTTACCATAGCCTAAAAATAGCCTAAACCAAGAAATTATATGTCAGAGAAAAAGATCTACCTCGCTGTCGACCTGGGTGGCGGCAGCGGACGCGTCCTCGCAGGAGAGTTTGATGGTCAACGCATCGAATTGCACGAATTGAACCGCTTCGAGAACAGGCCGCTGGAATTACCTGATGGCAGGCACTGGAATGTGACTGGGATTTACCTGGATATTCTGGACGGACTCAAAAATGCCGCCAAAAAGTATAGCAAAGCACCGATCAGTGTCGGTATCGACACGTGGGGCGTGGATTATGGGCTACTAGATAAAGACGGACATCTACTGGGTTTACCTTTTCAATACAGGGACCACCGTACGGATGGTATGATGGAGAAAGCCTATTCCATGGTACCCAAAAAGGAGATTTACGAAGCGACTGGCATTCAGCTGATGCCCTTCAATTCAATCTTTCAGCTACTCTCCGAGGTAGATCGGGGCAGCCCGGTCCTCGACCTGGCCGAAAACATCCTCTTCACCCCCGATCTGCTCGGTTACTGGTTAACTGGCAAAAAAAGCCAGGAGCGCAGCATCGTCAGCACCACCCAGCTCTATAACCCCAACACTCAAGACTGGGACTACACACTCATCGAGCGCCTCGGGCTCCCCAAACGGCTCTTTAACACGATCAGTGACGCGGGCGATACTCTCGGCGAATTGCGCACGAGTCTCAAGCAGTATACCGGTCTTAAAAAACTAAAAGTCATCACAGTCGCCGGCCATGATACTGCCAGCGCGGTTGCCGCAGTCCCTAGCCAAAAAAAGACGCCTGCCTACCTCAGCAGCGGGACTTGGTCTCTCATGGGCTTGGAGCTTTCGAAACCGATCATATCGGAGCAGTCTTTTCAAGATGCCTTCACCAACGAAATCGGAATCAACGGCAGTGTACGCTTTCTGAAAAATATTTGCGGACTTTGGCTGATTCAGGAATCACGCCGTTACTGGCTCGACCACGGACACGACTACAGTTATGCCGAAATGGCCGGACTGGCCTCGAAGGTCGAACCTTTCCGCTCACTGGTCGATCCTGACGATCCACGTTTTGCCGAGGCCGGGCGGATGCCGGAAAAGATCCAGGAGTTCTGCCGCGAGACCAAGCAGCAAGTCCCGGAAACTCCCGGAGAGACCATCCGCTGCATCTACGAAAGCCTCGCCCTGCGCTACGCCGAGGTATGGGAAAAGCTCCCGAACTATATCGATGAAGCGCCCGACTGCCTACACATCGTAGGCGGCGGCTGTCAGGATAAACTGCTCAATCAATTTACAGCCAACGCCCTAGGCACACGAGTCTACGCCGGCCCCATCGAAGCCACCGGGCTGGGTAACATAATAGCGCAAATGATGGCTGATGGCGTGATCAACACACTAGCCGAAGGCCGTGAAATCGTGGCCGCCTCGTTTCCTGTGGACACTTACGAGCCGAGCGACTCGGCCTCATGGGATGCGGTCAAGGAGCGCTTTGCTTTGCTCAGCGTATAATTTTTCACGGTTTACCTCACTCTAAGTCATCTATAGATCTCAAGAAGTGATGTTCCCACCTAACAACTTCAAACATCAATATCTCCTACAATGAGTATGCTCCACACTCCCCCGAATCGCCCGGCTGGTAAGTCCATCCAGCTGATGTCGACCTGCCTTTGCGATGCGTTTTACGCCGATGTGGCACAGGCCACAGTCGAAGTGCTCGAGTTTCTCGGTTGCGAGATCGAACTCCCTGATGGCCAGACCTGCTGTGGTCAGCCAGCCTTCAACTCCGGCGACTGGGCGAGTTCGCGCAAAGTCGTCCGCCACACCGCGAAAGTGTTCGCAGGGGAGAAGCCGATCGTGGTGCCCTCCGGATCTTGCGCGGCGATGATTTTTCATGGTGCGCCGCTTGAATTTGAAAAAGAGGCCGATCTCCCGGAAATCCAAGCCCTGGCCAACCGCACATGGGAGCTTCTCGACTTCATCGTTTATGGCCTCGGCGTGACTGAGTGGCCCGGCACATTCAACGCCAAGATCACTGTGCACCGCAGTTGCCATCTACGCGGTTCGAAGAGCCCCGAAGCAATAACCACTCTCCTCGAATCGATCGAAGGGCTCACCGTCGAGCCGATCGACGAGACCGAGCAATGCTGTGGCTTCGGTGGCACCTTCGCGGTCAGTTTCCCCAATATTTCCAATAGTATGGGGACGCTCAAGATCGAGAAGCTGACTGCCTGCAAGCCCGACATCGTAGCGGCCGCTGACATGGGCTGCATGATGCACTTCGGTGGCATGATGGAGAAGCAGGGCTACCCACAGAAGCGCATGCATGTCGCCCAGATCCTCCGCGACTCACTCAAAAACTCCGGTAAAATCTAAGCTCCATGAAGACCCATCAACAAATCGACCGCACCGCTCGAGACCTCGACCCCGAAGTCCACGAGTCCAATTTCATGGGCGCGAAGCTCAAGTCCGAGCGCCGCTACAACACACTGCACCGCGACTACGACGACCCCGATCAGCTGCGTGAAACTGCCGGGCTGATCAAGCAACACACCTTGGAGCACCTCGATACCTATCTTGAACAAGCTGAAGCTTCTTTGCAACGCAATGGCGTCAAAGTGCACTTTGCGATGGATGATGACGCGGTCAACGCCACCGTCCTTCGCATTATGGAAGAAAACGACGCGCACAGCATGGTCAAATCCAAGAGCATGGTAACTGAAGAGATCCACATGCTCAAATATCTGGAGAAGCACGGTAAAGAAGTGATCGAGACTGATCTCGGAGAATTCATTCTCCAACTCGACGACGACTACCCTTCTCACATTGTCACGCCCATTGTGCACAAGAACCGCCGCGGCATCGCGAAGACCTTCGAGCGTGAAAAGATCGGCGAAGACTACAACGACGATCCGGAGACCATTACCCGCCGCGCTCGCCAATACCTCCGCCAAAAATACCTCGACGCCGATGTCGGCCTGACCGGCGGCAACTTCGTATCCGCCGAGAGCGGGCGGATCGCACTCGTGACCAACGAAGGCAATGCGCGCTTCTGTATGGCGGCCAATAAAATTCACATCGCGGTCATCGGCATTGAGAAGCTGGTGCCCACCGACCGCGACCTGGGACTCTTCCTTAATTTGATCGGCCGCTCCGGCACCGGTCAGCAGCTCACCGTTTACAATCAGTTTATCAGCGGCCCCAAAACTGCGAGTCAACCACACGGCCCCGAGCAGATGCACGTCGTCTTCGTCGACAACCGCCGCACTGAAGTGCTGGCCAGCGACTGCCGCGAGATCCTTCGCTGCATCCGCTGCGGTGCTTGTCTCAACGTCTGCCCGATCTACCGCCAATCCGGTGGCCACGCCTACCGCAGCGTCTATCCAGGGCCCGTGGGTGCGGTGCTCAGCCCGCTCCTTGCGGGTAACCGCTTCCCCGAACTGGCCGACCTACCCAAGGCCTCCAGCCTCTGCGGCGCCTGCAACGAGGTCTGCCCCGTCAATATACCGATTCCCGATCTGCTCTTGCGCTTGCGCGACAAGGCTAAACGCGAAGGTGCCAAGGAGGCAATGAAAGGCACCCCCAACCTCGGCCTTTGGGCGACGCTTTGCTCCCAGCCCACCATGTGGAAAACGGCTCTGTCCATGGGGCACACCATGAATTATATTCCCACAGAGTTGATCCCCCACCCCTCAGCCAAGGCTTGGCAAGGGGCACGCAAGCTACCTGAATTCCAAGGTGGCGAGTTCCGCAAATGGTTTAAAAACAGGAATTAGAAGACCGCATACCATGAGTTCAGATAGAGACAAAATCTACAGCGCCATCCGCGCCGCCCTTGCCCCACTACCCGAGCGTACCGAAAAGCCTGAGTGGGACGACGCCATGATTGTTTGCAAGCCCTCCGGCAAGTTCGACAGCCTAAAGGCTCAATTTGCCGACAAGCTCATTTCGGCTAGCGGTCGCTTCTACGATTCTGTCGACACGCTCACCGCCTATTTAAAAGAGGAAGGCAGCACTTTCGGCTATTGTGACCCTGCATTGGCACATTTGCTCGAAGGCGTCGAAAGCATCACCTTCGACACCGAGTTCGACGAAGCTAGGATCAACGATTATACCTTCGGCTTAACGAAAGCCAGCGCCGGCATCGCCGAGAGCGGCACCATCGTGCTCAAAGACAGCGTGACTTCTGCTCGTCTCGGCGCGCTGGCCCCCTGGATCCACATCGCGGTGATCGAAGAGACCGACATCGTGGCCAGTATCGGCGAAGCGATTCAGGGTTTCGGTGACGACCCCTCGATTATTTTCGCGACCGGCCCCTCCAAGACTGCCGACGTCGAAGGCATACTGATCGAAGGGGTCCACGGACCAGGCATACAGGTCGCCCTTGTGCTCAGTCACATTTAATTCACATTCAATACCTTTCAACGAACGACTACTTTCTATCCAGTGCTAACCAAGTAAATCCTACCAAACGGCACACTGCCAAAGATTGAGTTATTTAAACCAAATCAAAAGAGGATAATCATGAGCACAGGTATAAATAGATACGTCGAATACTTAAACAACCTGAGCGGTCAAATCCTACTCGGATGCGATGGCTTTGTGGACGAGACTTACGAGATCGTCCAAGAACGGAAAAGTCAGAACGACTTCACCGCCATGAAAAACCTGAAAATGTTCGGTGAACTCCTCGTGGAGCGGGCCGATGGTGGTGTCGGTGTCGAACTCGTACCAAAGCGTCGCTGCGAGGGAGGTTTCGGCATTAATTCCGGCCGAATCGCGGCCATCTTGGGACTCAAGCCCCGACTGCCGGGCCTCTACGGTGAGCCAACCATCGATCCGGCGTTCGTTGAGTTTGAGGACATCTGCGACATCTACTCGCTTGGTAATCCCGCATTGACGATCGCGCTGGAATTCGACGATGGCAAAGTTTTGATGAGTGACCTCCAGGCCGTCTCCAATTTGACATGGGCAGATTTCGAAAAATTCTTCACCGAAGAACAACTCAAGGAGCTGTTCACAGGCGTCGACATCCTCGGTCTCGGCTATTGGTCGCTCACTGCCGACTTCGATGGCTTCTTCCAGGGGTTCATGAAGCAGTATGAAACTTTGACCCCGCCGCGCCGAATGTTTTTCGACTTCGCCGACATTAAGAAAAAGTCCAGCGAGTCCTTTATCAAATCACTGAAGTTAATCAGAGCCTACAATAGTAAGATACCGATGACTTTTAGTCTCAACGAACACGAAGTCCTAGAACTGTGTTCGCGAATCGGCATTGAACGCCCTGAATTAAACCCCGCAACCATTGCAGCCACCTTGACCGTCGCGCGCGAGAAGATCGGCTTCGATGAACTCGTGGTGCACACGCCGGAATTTGCTGCAGCCTCCAGCGCAGCCGATGGTGAAGCCTATGCTATCCAGGAGCGCCAGACAAAGGTCATCCGATCGGCAGGTGCTGGTGATAGCTTCAACGGCGGTTACATGTGTGCTTCGCTTGGAGACCTCCCGATCAAAGAGCGGCTCGTGATGGCCAATGCGGCCACTGCATTCTTTGTCACTCATGCCACCGGGCCCACCAAAGAGGAGCTCGTCGCCCAAATCAAAAAAGCCGCCGACAAGTAATACTATGAAAACACTCTATAAATTACCTCTCTTGGACCCGAACACTACAGATGGCTTCAAAGACATAAGCCTCGATGACGGCACTGGTTGGTCAGTCGACACCTATACACTGCGTGGCGGCTTACAGGAAGGCGTCCAAGTCGTCGAAATCAACAACGGCAAGCTCTGCTTCGCCGTGCTGCCCACGCGCGGCATGGGCATTTGGAAAGGGCAATATGGTAAGGTCTTCCTGGGCTGGGATTCTCCCGTTAAAGATCCCGTCAATCCCGCGTTCATTAACCTGCAGGATCGCGGTGGTCTCGGTTGGCTGAAAGGTTTCAACGAATGGTTCGTGCGCTGCGGTCTCAATAGTATGGGTGCCCCTGCTATGGACACTGTGCTCGACAACAGCGGCAACGCATTCGACGTCCCCCTGACCTTGCACGGTAACATCGCCAACATCCCCGCACGTGCAGTCTCTATCGAAATCACAGAGGAGGCGATCATCTTGAGCGGCGAGGTTGATGAGACCATGATGTTTGGGCCTGCCCTGCGCCTGAATACCGAGATTCGTACCGAGTTCGGGTCCGGGGCCATGACGATTACCGATACAGTGACTAACCTCGGAGATAATTCACAAGAGCATGAAATGCTCTACCACATCAACTACGGCGCATCACTTCTAGAGAAAGGATCGCGCATTGTCGCACCCTTCAAGCAAGTCGCCCCTCGCGACCCGCGCTCAGTTGAAGGCATCGGCACATTCGACCAATACGGTGCTCCCGAGGTCGGATTCGTCGAGCAAGCCTACCTCTATGAACTGGCCGGCCAAAGAGGCAGCCGCGAGACTCTGACCATGCTACGTAACGCGGCCGGTGACCAAGCCTCCCTCTTACGCTTCACGCTTAAAGACTTCCCTTGTTTCACACTTTGGAAAAACACCGCCGGCCAGGCGGACGGCTATGTGACTGGGCTGGAACCAGCGACGAATTACCCCAACTCCCGCCGATTCGAGCGCGAGAAAGGTCGAGTCTTGAGCCTCGCTGGTGGCGAATCGCGCACAACCAGAATCACGATCGAAACATTGGACACCAAAACGGCGATCCGAGCCGCCGAGGCCGAAATCAAAAAGCTGCAAAAAACTGCGAAAGGCACCGTGCAACCCGAGCCAGTCGCCCGCTTATCGGGCAGTTGAGATTTGGGGTCAGCATGCCGTCGGCCACTCAAGCGAACGAGTGCACTCCGGCTCCCGTCAATCGCTCCCGCGCCGTAGTATATGCAGCGTCACTTCGGGGAGGCAATTCAGTCTTGCAGGCAGCCCGCTCGATCCGGTTCCGCGACTGGTATAGCCTTGCAGGTCACCCTCCTGCCATGCGCCCGCGAGTACGCGGCGCGGGGCACTGCGGTCATGCATCAGAATCCTGCCGCCGGGCAGACAGATCTGACCGCCGTGCGTATGCCCAGCCATCAGAAAGTCCACGCCGGCCGCCGCGGCCAGCGTATGCGTTTGTGGTGAGTGCGAAAGTAGTACTTTCGTCACATCCCTAGGCACGCCACGCAGGGCGCGCTGAAAACTATGAGTTTTATAGAAATTAGGGTCGTCAATACCGACTAGGTAAAGCTCGGCCTCACCGCGACGAATCACGACGTGCTCGTTCAGGAGGAACCGGATACCGGCCGCTTCCATGAGAGGCACTTTAGCGAGCGAGTCGTGATTCCCGAGTGTCGCATAGATGGGCACCTCCACTCCCGAAATGATCTCGATCGTAGCCGTCGTCGCTCCGGTGTGGTCGCTATAGGTGCAGGTGCAAAAGTCACCTGTCAGGGCAAGGCAATCATATTCCAGAGGTGCGATGATCTCTTTAACCCGTCCCGGAAAGTCGGGATGCAGATCGGCGTGTAGATCCGTGAGTTGCAGAATTGTATAGCCCTCAAATTCCCTCGGCAGATGTGGGATGCAGACCGTATTACGGACGACCTGAATATCAAAGTAGTTGCGCAGCGCACGGTTCCAAAACCCGCTCAACTTGAGACAGAGCCGAATGAAGGCATAGAGATTTATGGTAGGCTCGAAACGAAAGAACCCCTTGCCCTGCCCCTCGCCGCGGCGCACGCGTATGCGTTGCTCTGCCTGCATGCGTGCTTGAAACTCTTTGCCTCCTAAGCGGGCGGCATAGGCTTGGAGTTTTTCTTCACATGGATTCATCATTCCTAAGTTCGGATCATCGAGCCAACCATGGATCATTTTAGTCAGCGGTGATGCGTCTTCTATGCCTCGCCACACGCCACGAGGCTATCCGAAAAAACGCTGCATCTTGACGAGAGCTTGCACGAGGCGGTCGACATCGTCAAAGTTGTTGTAAAAAGCGAAAGAGGCACGCGCGGTGGCGGGCACCCCGAAGCGCTTTAAAAGTGGCTGGGTGCAGTGATGCCCAGCGCGCACGGCCACACCGTCAGCGTCGAGAAAGGTGCCAATATCGTGGGGATGAATCTCGTCGATGACGAAGGAAAGAATGGAGGCTTTATCCGCCGCCGTGCCAATGATGCGCAGCCCATCGACTGCGGAAAGTTTCTTTGTTGCCTCGACCAAAAGCGCACGCTCATGAGCGAGCGCAGCTTCGCGATCCAGAGACTGAACGTATTCAATCGCTGTAGCCAAGCCGATGACACCTTCAATGTGCGGCGTGCCCGCTTCAAACTTGCCGGGGATCCCCTTATACGTGGTGCCATCAAAATCGACGCGCTCGATCATATCGCCCCCGCTCTGATAGGGCGGGAATTTCTCAAGCCACTCGCGCTTACCCCAGAGCACCCCGATGCCGGTGGGGCCGAAAAGTTTATGCCCGGAAAAGACGAAGAAGTCACAGCCCAACTCGGCGACATCGACCGGCATGTGGGGAACAGACTGACAACCATCGAGTAGGACTGGGATGCCACGCTCATGCGCTTGCTCGATGATCTGCTTGGCAGGATTGATCGTACCGAGTGCGTTCGATACGTGGACGATGCTGACGAGCTTCGTCTTATCGGAAAGAAGCGCCGCATAGGCTTCGAGGTCCAGTTCGCCGTTATCGAGCACGGGGACGACCTTGAGCACGGCACCGGTCTTCTCCACGGCGATTTGCCAGGGCACGATATTCGCGTGGTGTTCCATGTGAGTGATCAGAATTTCATCGCCCTCCGAAAGTTCCTGCTCGATGAAGCCGTGAGCGACGAGGTTGATTCCCTCCGTCGCACCACGAACGAATATAATCTCGTCAGAATCCTGCGCTCCGATAAAATCGGCCACCTTTCCCCTGGCAGCTTCGTAGGCGTCCGTCGCACGTTCACTCAGATAGTGGACCCCGCGGTGGATATTGGAATTTTCCGCACGGTAGTAGCGATCGATCGCCTCGATGACGGAAGCTGGCTTCTGCGCAGTGGCGGCATTGTCCAGATAGGACAAAGGCTTGCCCCGCACTTCAGTGGAAAGAATGGGGAAATCGGCGCGGACTTTGGAAAAATCAAATGTCGATGGATGCATCACAGGGAGCAGAGTCGCCCAAAGTGGCAGAATCTCAACTGAAAATGTCAGAAGTATTATCTGGGAGTCGGTTTCGTCTTTAAAACAACAAAGCACGCACTCTAGCGCGGCCGTTCGACGAAGCCGGCTTTGCGATAGACTTTGCCGAGTACTTTATACGCGCGCTTCTGGGCGGCGGCGGCTCCAGACTTGAGAACGCTCTCCAAATAGGCTTTGTCGCCAATCAGTACCCTGTATTTAGCCTGCACGGGTTCAAGCACCGAAATGACGGCGTCGGCCACCTCCTTTTTCAAAGTGCCATACCCCTCGCCTTTCAACGACTCCTCGATGTCGGCTACAGAGCGGCCACTCATGGTCGAGTAGATTTGCAGGAGGTTGGTGACACCGGGCTTGTCGTCGCGTGCGACGATCTCGTTTCCGGAATCGGTGACGGCGCTCATGATCTTTTTTTTCAGCTGCGCAGGCTCGTC
>Ga0115550_1000381_pt1 | contig 37491 bp, 29 predicted proteins | sample COGITO_mtgs_1005_FD_87177 | JGI IMG/M metagenome (GOLD analysis project Ga0115550, IMG submission 87177) | Pelagic marine microbial communities from North Sea - COGITO_mtgs_100511 | ecosystem: Environmental > Aquatic > Marine > Epipelagic | place: Germany:Helgoland, sampling site Kabeltonne...
AACAATATCAGGGAGTAACTTCGTTGATCCCAAATGGGTATCTTGAGCAAGCATGAAAACCTACACAAGCTAACCGCTTGTTGTTTTTTTGTTTCTCAAAACTTTCAAAAGCAAGCTTTTGACGTGTTGAGAAACAAAAAACCCGCAACTTTCGTTGCGGGTTTTCTTTTGCAGAGAGGAAGGGATTCGAACCCTCGATACCCTTGAGAGGTATACACACTTTCCAGGCGTGCGCCTTCGACCACTCGGCCACCTCTCTAGTTCAAATACAAATCAATTAACCCTTCAGGGGTCTCTACATGTACTTGTTTGTTTTTTCTGTCTATCTTTTTAATAAAATCATCTATCATTGGTATAAAAATCTCTACATCACCCTTCTCTATCTCAAACATAGGTTGTGCAGCTTTGTCATTAATATACACCAACACACCAACGTCTCCGTGAACTGCATCAATTATAGTAAAACCAATAATTTCATGAAAATAGAATTGATCACCTTGTAATTTGGGTAATAAATCTAATGGAAGATAAATTCCGGCTTTCATAATAAAATCTGCCTCTTCCTCGGTATTTACCCCATCAAAATGAACACGCAACATGGTGCTTCTACTCAAAGAACTTTTTTTAATGAAAAATGGAACCAGATTGCCTCCTAAGTCGACAAATACTGATTCCATATCTCTATACAGTGCTGGTTCGTCTGTATCTAATTTGATAACAACCTCACCTTTAAAACTGTGTTTTTTAACGATTTTGCCTAAATAAAAACAATCTTCTTTATGCATCTCGTTGAAAGTTTTGCTTATTCAGCAGAGTCTTCTTTTTTCTCTTCTGTAGCCTCAGGAGCCGCTTCTGCAACAACCTCTTCAGCAACTTCTGCTTCTGGAGCTACTTCTGCAACAACCTCTTCAGCAACTTCTGCTTCTGGAGCTACTTCTGCAACCTCTTCTACAACTTCTTCAATAGCTGCAGCAACTCTAGCTTCATTAACAGCTTTTTCTGCTTCTAATGCTTTTGCTTTTACATCTAATTTAGCTTTTGCTACGGTTTCTTCTTTAGAAGCAACTTTTCCTGCTTTTTGATCTACCCAAGCTTGAAATTTCTCTTCAGCCTGTTCTTCAGTTAAAGCACCTTTTCTTACACCACCAACTAAATGATTTTTTAGCATGGCTCCTTTGTAAGATAAAATTGTTTTTGCAGTATCTGTTGGTTGCGCTCCATCTTGCAACCATTTTACAGCACCATCAATATCTAAATTAACAGTAGCTGGATTGGTGTTAGGATTATAAGTTCCTAATTTTTCTAAGTAACGACCATCTCTTTTAGCTCTTGCATCTGCTGCAACGATCCAATAAAATGGCTTTCCTTTTTTACCGTGTCTTTGTAATCTAATTTTTACTGACATTCATTTAATTTTTAAAGGTTCTCGACCTTGATTATTAATAATATTATCATCTCGTGATAAGTGGGCGCAAATGTACGAAGTTTTTTAATATTTAGGAACTAAAAATACAATATCCTAAAAAGTAACATTTAGAACTAAAAAAGCCCCTAATGGGGCTTTAAATACTACTTTACAAATTCTTCAAAAGTTTTAAATTTCATGTCCTTTTTAAATTTTGCTTTTTTCAAAATCTTAGCATATAATTTTTTTGAATTATTAAAACGATCTTCAATAATACTCAGATATTCTAATTCAGAATTGGATGGCTTATCGTAAGTACTGGCAATTTTACTATATAATTCAGACATTTTTTCTCGTAATTGTGGTTCTGAAGAGCCTACATAATTATCACCTGTAGTTACAACTAGTGTTTCTTTTAATGTATTTAAAGAAGTCACTATTTTCTTTTTCTTCAACTCTGATGCCTTCACTAAGACTTCATCTAGCTCATAAACCATGTATGCTAATTCTTGCATCATATCATACATTTTCATGGTAGTTGAATGTTTAAAAGATCTATCTTCTGAACTTAGTGTTGATTTTGGATCATATATTACTTCAAAGTTGTGCTCATAAGTATCTTTTCCTTTTTTAAGAACTGCTTTGTATTTACCAGCCTCTACCAAAGGTGAAGTAAAACCTCCGAAACTAAACGTCTTTCCTTTGGCTACTTTTGGATTTCTTATTCTGTAATTCCAATTAACAATATTAATTCCTTTAGATTTTCCAGGACCTAAACTAGAAATTACGCTACCGTTCATATCTTGAACTTCCATTGTCATTTTCCCAAATGTGTGACGTTTTTTTAAAAAATATTTAAGTTGAACTGATCTGCTAGGATTGGCTCCAACAAACTGTGTTTCGGCTCCAAAACTACCTGCAAAACTACCTTCTTCATAAATAACAGTTGGCTTATTTTCAAAGAAATGTAATTTTTTTTCTAGTACTTCATCAGTTAATTCTCGTAAGGGAGAAATATCATCAATAATGATAATACCTCTTCCATGTGTACCCATTACTAAATCATTTGTTTTTTTCTGTAAATCAATAAAATGAACAGCAACAGAAGGCATGTTGTTGGTAAACTTTTGCCATGTACTACCTCCATCTATAGTTATATACAATCCAAATTCTGTTCCTAAAAATAATAAATTTGGGTTCTTGTAATCTTCTTGAATATTTCTTACAAATCCAACAACATCATCAGAAATTATATTCTTCCAGGTTGTTCCAAAGTCTGTAGTTTTATAGGCATATGGTTTCATGTCATTCATTGTATGACCGTCAAAAACTGCATATGCTGTTCCTTTATCAAAAACACTTGCTTCTATATGATAAGTCCAAGTATTTTTTGGCAAACCAATAATATTACCAGATGTATTGGTCCATGTTTTACCTCCATCTTGTGTTACCTGAACATTTCCATCATCTGTACCAACCCAAATAACATTTTCATCTAAGGTAGATTCTGCTATGGTAAATATTGTAGTATGATTTTCTGCTCCAGAATTATCCATAGACAATCCTCCAGAATTTTCTTGTTGTTGCTTCGTTGGGTCATTTGTGGTTAGATCTGGTGAAATAATTTTCCATGTATCTCCCATATCTTCAGACTTATGAACAAACTGACTTCCCATATAAAAACGATCTGGCTGATGAGTACTAACGGCCATTGGAGCATTCCAGTTAAATCTTAATTTAGGAAATCCCTTTTGAGGCAAAGGCTGAATAGTTTTTACTCTTTTATTAGCTACATCAGACCTCCAAACATTTTCTGCTCCTTGCATTTCTGAATAAATAATATTCTTTGTTGGATGCTTTAACACTCTAAAACCGTCTCCTGCTCCAACAGAATTCCAATCTCTAGCATTAATTCCTCCTGGAGAACTAGACGGACCATACCAAGAACCATTGTCTTGTAAACCTCCATATATATTATAGGGCTCCTCATTATCTACACTAATGTGATAAAACTGAGATATTGGTAAGTTTTCTACAATTTCCATTGTTGTTCCTCCATTCCAAGAACGGTAGACTCCACCGTCTGTTCCTGCGTACATTCTATCAGAATCATTAATGTCAAACACAATATCATGAATATCACTATGCATATTGCCAAGATCTTTAAATGTTTTTCCTCCATCTCTAGATATTGAACCACTTAAACCACCTTTAACTACAACATCAGGGTTTTTAGGATCTACAACTATTCTTGAAAAATAAAACGGACGAACCGTAATTCCAAAGTCATTGTTTAATTGTTTCCAATTAGCTCCTGCATCATCACTTCTATACAATCCTTTTCTTTCTGCTTTTTCTGCTTCTATAACAGTATACAAGATGTTAGAATCTGATGGAGCTACAGCAACTGCAAGCCTTCCCAAATCACCTTCTGGAAAACCTGTATGGATTTTATTCCAAGTTTTACCTCCATCTATAGATTTGTGTAATGCACTATTTTTACCTCCTGATTGAAAAGACCAACCTGTTCGTCTAAATTCCCACATAGACGCATATAATATGTTAGAATCATTAGGATCCATTGTCAAATCTGCACAACCTGTTGTTTGATCGGTGTAAAGTATTTTATCCCATGTTATACCTCCATCTAATGTTTTAAAAACACCTCTTTCTTCACTATCACCCCACAAAGCTCCCAAAACTCCTACATAAATCTCTTTAGAATTAGTTGGATTCACAATAATATTTGAAATATGTTCAGATGAATCAAAACCTAGCTTAGTCCAGTTAGAACCACCATCAACAGATTTATACATACCATCACCAACAGAAATGCTATTTCGTGTCCAAGTTTCACCAGTTCCAACATAAATGGTATTGTCTGGATCATTAGGATCTAAAGCAACAGCTCCAATGGATTGACAATACTCATCAAAAATTGGATTAAATGTTGTCCCTCCATCATTTGATTTCCAAACACCACCTCCAGCAGTACCTGCGTAAATAATTCTATTATTTGTTGGGTGATTCTCTAAGTCGTTAATTCTACCACTCATTAAGGCAGGTCCAATTTGCCGTGCAGAAATATCACCAAATAATTGTTTTGCTTTGATAGGTGCTTTTTTTTGCGCTTCTATATTTATGGAAGAAAATAGCGCCAATAGAAAAGCTATTGATATAAGTTTTTTCATGATAACAAAATTTTTTAATTAATGAATTGAGTTACTCTTTTTCAACAATTTCTTCAGGAAAAGCAAACTCTTTCTCATCTACTGTTGGGTTTAACTCAATCTTACTAATTGAAATTGGAGCACCAGGCTGTCCTTTTACACCCTGTGTCATTGAAAAAGGAAAGTATAGTCCATCAACTTCATCGTAATCACTCATAGTAGCTTCAGACATCATCCCTTTTGCAGGTCCTGATTTAATTTCACTTTGTACTGCAATAGGAACAAAATTTTCAGTATCAAAAAAGTAAAAAGTAATATTTTCTTCTTTTATACCATCAATAGTAATAGGCTCTTTTGTTAATTTTATTTTAAACGTTTCTGCACCATCAATAGTTTCTTTTCCTAAAAGTTCTATTGCATATCCTTTTTCTTTATAGTCTATAAAAGAATCTGGAAAATCATTCATATCTAGCTTCATGTTTTCCGTGGTTTCTTCATCACTCTTTTCGGCTTTCATTGTCATAAAATTGTGACCCCACAAAGTTTCTCCATCAAAAACTCCTTGCTTCATCTCTTTTCCTTGAAAATTAATAACTGTCATTTGCTTTCCGTCACTCATTTGAATGATCTCTAGTGGAATTTCCATCCCTTGTTGATTTATTTTAGCAGTCATTTTAACACCTTTAACTTTCTTTAATTTTTCTAAGCCACCAATGTTCTCAAAATAATTTGCTATGATTTCGTCGGCAGTTTGAGCATTTACAGAAATACTAGTAGCAATGGCAACAACAAATAATAGAATTTTTTTCATCTTTATATTTTTATAAGTTTAGTAATTAATTAGACAACTAAAATACATATTTGTTACATGAATTATATTAAAATAGGAAACTTTCATTAATTTTAGTCTTTCATTATGAAGTGTATAAAAAACAGTCTTATTAAAGGAACGCATGGTAAACCCATAGTTTCTGATTTGTATTATCATAAAACAAACACAAGAAAACCGCTTGTTATTTTTTGTCATGGATATAAAGGATACAAAGATTGGGGTGCTTTTGATCTTATGTCTTCTAGCTTTTTAGAAGCAGGTATTGCTCTCTTAAAATTTAACTTTTCTCATAATGGGGGCACGCCAGAACAACCTATAGATTTTCCAGACTTAGAAGCCTTTGGAAACAATAATTATATGATAGAGTTAGATGACTTAGAAAGCGTCATTAACTGGGTTAGTACTGCTGAAGAATTTAAAGATGAGATAGATATTAATAATATCATCTTAATTGGGCACTCTAGAGGTGGTGCTATTGCTATCTTAAAAGCTTCGGAAGATGCAAGAATTAAAAAACTCATTACCTGGGCTGCTGTCTGCGATCTTAATAGATCTATGTTTGAACAAGGAGCTGAATTAGAACAATGGAAAAAAGACGGCGTCTGTTATATTGTTAATGGGAGAACCAAACAAAAAATGCCTCATTATATACAATTTTACCATAATTATAGTAAAAACAAAGAACGTTTAGATGTTAAGAAAGCAGTAAAACAACTAAGTATTCCGCAGCTAATATTTCATGGAGAGGGAGATCTTGCAGTTCCAGTAATACATGCAAAAAATTTACATCAATGGAATTCGGCTAGTGAATTAATGTTACTCCCAAAAGCCAATCATGTTTTTGGAGCCTCACAACCCTGGCTTGAAGATAAATTACCTGAAGATTTTAGCATTGTTTTAAAGAAAACTATTGACTTTATTAACAAGTCTTAATTGTTAATAAAACCGAATAACTCTTCGCGTATTTTCCCGGCTCTTTTTAGTACTTTTATACTACTAATTTCTATACAAGAAATCCGCAACTATGTACTTAATTTTTGATACGGAAACCACTGGGTTGCCAAAGAGTTGGAACGCTCCTATGACCGATACAAACAACTGGCCAAGATGCGTTCAAATTGCATGGCAGTTGCATGACAATATGGGAAACATCATAGAACACCATGATTTTCTTCTTCAACCAGACGGTTTTAATATTCCGTATGATGCAGAACGTATTCACGGAATTTCTACAGAATTAGCTCAAGAACAAGGAATTTCATTGCAAGAAGGACTACAACTATTTAATGAAGTTTTACAAAAAACAACTTTTATTGTAGGTCAGAATTTAAACTTCGACCTTAATATTATGGGCTGTGAATTTCATAGATTGGGGGTTGCAAGTAACCTAACATCGCTTCCTATTTTAGACACCTGTACAGAACATACGGCACAATTGTGTCAAATACCTGGAGGTCGTGGCGGAAAATTTAAACTACCCACCTTAACAGAATTACACAAGCATTTATTTGGGGTAGGTTTTGGAGATGCTCACAATGCTACTGCAGATGTTGAAGCAACCACAAGATGTTTCTTAGAATTAATTCGTTTGCGAGAATTCTCTAAAGAGAAATTAGATGTTGATGAATCATATTTTCAGAATTTTTCGGAAGCCAATCCAAAACCTATTGAGGTTATTGGTTTAAAACACATCAATCTTAAAAAAGAAAGTGAAAAAATTAGAAAGCGCCTTGCGTCTCTAAAAGAAACCAAAACAACCACTACTACCTCAGCCGGATTGTCTGAATTAGAAAACGTTAAGTTTGCTCATTTACATAATCATACACAATTTTCTGTATTACAATCTACCATTCAAATTGGAAATATTGTAAAAGCAGCAGCCAAAGACAATATGTCTGCTATTGCTTTAACAGATACAGGAAACATGATGGCTTCTTTTCATTTTGTGAGCGCTATTTTAAAACATAACAAACAAGCATTTGCCAAAAATGAGATCTCAGAAGAAAATGGCGAAGCTGCAGAAGAAACCATTCTAAAACCTATTTTAGGATGTGAGTTTAATGTTTGTGAAGACCACTTAGATAAGAAAAGAAAAGACAATGGCTATCAAATTGTTTTGCTGGCTAAAACCAAAAAAGGGTATCACAACCTTGCAAAAATGTCTTCCATTGCTTTTGTTAATGGATTCTATTATGTGCCAAGAATAGACCGTAAAGTTATTGAGCAATACAAAGAAGACATCATTGTATTAACAGGAAACACCTACGGTGAAGTACCTAGTAAAATATTAAATGTTGGAGAAAAACAGGCAGAAGATGCCCTAATTTGGTGGAAAGAACAGTTTGCCGATGATTTCTACATTGAACTAATGCGACATAACCAAGAAGATGAGCGCATTGTAAATGAAACGCTCTTAAAGTTTGCCGAAAAACACGCTGTTAAAGTTGTTGCAACCAATAACATATTTTACCTCAACAAAGAAGATGCCAATGCCCATGATATTTTACTCTGTGTAAAAGAAGGTGAAAAACAGGCAACTCCTAAAGGAAAAGGAAGAGGCTACAGATATGGCTTACCTAATGATGAATACTATTTCAAATCTACGGAAGAAATGAAATTATTGTTTGCAGATATTCCTAAAGCCATTAGTAATATTCAGGAAATTGTAGATAAAATAGAGGTATTTTCATTGGCTCGTGATGTATTATTGCCTGCTTTTGATATTCCAGATAAATTTCAAGCCAAAGAAGATGAAGATGATGGTGGAAAAAGAGGTGAAAATGATTACCTAAAGCATCTTACTTTTATTGGAGCGAAAAAACGCTATGGAGAGATTACAGAAGCTATTAAAGAACGTTTAGATTTTGAATTAGGAGTTATTGAAAATACAGGATATCCAGGGTATTTCTTGATTGTAGAGGATTTTATAAGAGAGGCCAGAAAAATGGATGTTTCTGTTGGTCCTGGGCGTGGTTCTGCAGCTGGTTCTGTAGTGGCTTATTGCCTTTGGATTACCAATATTGACCCGATTAAATACGATTTACTTTTTGAGCGTTTTCTAAATCCAGAGCGTGTATCTATGCCAGATATTGATATAGATTTTGATGATGAAGGAAGAGGTAGAGTGATAGATTATGTAATTAATAAATATGGTGCCAATCAGGTTGCTCAAATTATTACCTACGGAACAATGGCCGCTAAATCGTCTATTAGAGATACAGCTAGAGTACTAGATTTACCTTTATTTGAGGCAGATAGAATTGCCAAATTAATACCAAATATTAAACTAAAAGATATTTTTGGAACAGACGATAAAAGCAAAGGGAAAATTGCTGCATTACGTTCTGAAGAAAAAGACATGGTTAATGAGTTAAGAGTCATGTCTGAAGGAAATGGGATAGAATCAGAAACCATTAACAAAGCAACTATTCTAGAAGGTTCTGTTAGAAACACAGGAACTCATGCATGTGGGGTAATTATTACACCCTCAGATATTACCAACTTTGTACCTGTTGCTTTAGCAAAGGACTCTGATATGTATGTAACTCAGTTTGACAATTCTGTAGTGGAAAGTGCAGGGTTATTAAAAATGGATTTCTTAGGATTAAAGACCCTAACCTTAATAAAAGATACTGTAAAAATTGTAAAAGCGCGCCATGGAGTTCTATTAGATCCTGAAACGTTTCCGTTAGATGATGTAAAAACATACGAATTATTTCAACGTGGAGAAACCATTGGAATTTTTCAATACGAATCGCCAGGAATGCAAAAACACATGCGCTCTTTAAAACCAACTGTTTTTGGAGATTTAATTGCCATGAATGCCTTGTATAGACCTGGTCCTATGGAATATATTCCTTCCTTTATTAATAGAAAGCACGGAAAGGAAGATATTGAGTATGACTTACCAGCTATGGAAGAATATTTAGCTGAAACCTATGGTATTACAGTATACCAAGAACAGGTAATGTTGCTCTCTCAAAAACTTGCTAATTTCACCAAAGGTGAAGCTGATGTTCTTAGAAAAGCAATGGGGAAAAAACAGGCAGCAGTCTTAGCTAAAATGAAGCCTAAGTTTATAGAACAAGCAGGAGAAAAAGGTCATGAGGCAGAGAAACTAGAAAAAATATGGAAAGATTGGGAAGCTTTTGCATCGTATGCTTTTAATAAATCTCACTCTACCTGTTATGCGTGGATTGCCTACCAGACAGCCTATTTAAAAGCTCACTACCCAGCAGAGTATATGGCTTCTGTATTGTCTAATAATATGAATGATATTAAGTCTGTTTCATTTTTTATGGAAGAATGTAAATCTATGGGCTTAGAAGTTTTAGGACCAGATGTAAACGAATCTTATCTAAAATTTTCTGTAAATAATCAAGGAGCTGTTCGTTTTGGAATGGGAGCTATTAAAGGTGTGGGTAGTTCTGCTGTAAAAGCAATTATTAAAGAGCGAAAAGAAAACGGACATTTTACATCAATTTTTGATGTAACCAAAAGAGTAGATTTACGTGCTGCCAATAAAAAAGCCTTTGATGGTTTAATTTTAGCTGGTGGTTTTGATTCTTTTTCTAGTACACACAGAGCTCAATATTTTGCTGAAGATGAAAAAGGACAAACTTTTATAGAGAAAGCCATTCGATATGGAAATAAATACCAAGAAAATTTAAACTCAGCTCAGGTATCGTTATTTGGTGAAGCTTCTGATGTTCAATTTCCAGAGCCAGAAATTCCTGAATGTGACGTTTGGGGAAATATGGAAGAGCTTGCCAAAGAAAAAGAAGTGGTAGGAATTTATATTTCTGCTCACCCTCTAGATGATTTTAAAAATGAACTAAAGTTTTGCAATGCAAGTGTTGCTCACTTTAAAGGAGATTTACAAAAATATGTGGGTGCTAATTTAGTTTTTGCAGGGATTATTACAGAAGTTCAGCACCGAGTATCAAAAGCCGGAAAAGGATGGGCATCTTTCTTTATTGAAGATTACTTAGACAGTTTTGAGTTTCGGATTTTTGGAGAAGATTACTTAAAATTTAAGCACTTTTTTGTTCCTAATTCTTTCTTATTTGTAAGAACTACCATTCAAAAAGGATGGGTAAATAAAGAGGGTGTAGAAGGTGATGCAAGATTAAAATTTACAGAGTTTAAATTGCTACATGATGTAATGGATGATTTATGCAAAAAAGTAACCATAAAAATACCTATTGAAGAGGTGCATGAAAAATCTATACAAAATTTTGATACCTTATTTAAAGCACATGAAGGAAAGCAATCATTACGGTTTGTGATCTATGATGTGGCAGAAGAAATAGAATTAGATGTTCCTAGCAGAAATACCAAAATAAAAATTAGTGGTGAGCTCTTAAAAATACTTGAAGACCAACATGTTAATTTTAAATTAAATTAAGCTGTTAGCTCGGTAAAAAGAGTTTCTAAACGTTGGTTTTTTGAACTTAATTCTAAGATTTTTAAACCATTTTCTTGTGCAAAATCAAAAATAACAGGCCTCATGTCTTCTAAAGAATCAAAACTTAGATACCAAGTATTATCGAAGTTATTTTTATAGGTTTTTAAATTTGGAAGCTTTTGAATAAACTGCTCTTCGAGCTTATAATCAAACGTAACTTCTATAATTTGTTCATTGCTTTGTTTGAGATCTTTCATAGATGCATCTAGAAGCAATTCTCCTTTTTTAATAATAATGACTCTATCGCAAACAGCCTCTACTTCTTGCATAATATGAGTAGAAAATAAAATTGTTTTCTCTTTTCCTAAGTCTTTAATTAAAGTTCTTATTTCTTGGAGTTGGTTTGGATCTAATCCTGTGGTTGGTTCATCTAAGACTAACACATCTGGATTGTGTAAAATAGCTGCTGCAATACCAACCCGTTGTTGGTATCCTTTTGAAAGCTGGCCTATTTTCTTATGAACTTCTGGCGTAAGCCCCACGGTTTTAATAACTGTAGCAATCGTTTCTTTTGAAACCTTAAAAATAGCTGCTTGAAACTGTAAATATTCCTTTACGTACATCTCTTGGTACAAGGGGTTTTGTTCTGGAAGATATCCTATGGTAGCCTTTGCCTCTATTGGGTTTGTTAACACATTAATTCCAGACACAAAAACAGTTCCTTTACTTGGTGAAATATAGCCTGTTAAAATCTTCATCATGGTAGATTTTCCAGCACCATTTGGCCCTAAAAACCCAATAATTTCTCCTTTTTTAGCAGAGAAACTTATTTCTTTTAACGCTAATTGAGTTCCGTAAGATTTTGAAACAGCTTGTACTTCTATAGACATAGAACAAAAGTAATTTATTTAATTTTATAACATCGTCTATTTAATGTTAGTTCAATAAAAAAGCTGTCTTTTCAGACAGCTTCTTTTATTTTTATAAGCATACAGAATTCTGAAATCTTATTCTATCACTAATTTTCTTGTAGTTTGTTTACTTCCGTTTTTAATTTTTAATAGATACAATCCTTTGGCAGTATTTTTAAATGAAATACTTTCAGAAAATCTTGCTGCAACATTATAAAACTGCATCTCTCTTACCAATCTACCAGTAAGATCAAATAATTGAAGTTTTACCGTTGCTGTTGATGCTGTTTCAAATTGTAAGTTGAAATTTCCATTAGACGGGTTTGGGTATAAATTAAAACCTTCAAAAGAAACGTCTTTAATAGAAGCTGTTGCATCTAAAACCTCTACAGTATAATCTTCAACCTCAGCATCTTGATCAGTCATACAAGAAGTTGGGTCTGAACTGTCTAAACTGTACCTTGTAGAAACTCTCATGGTTGTAGAACCTAACAGAGCATCTGATGGTATTGTGATAGACAATGGACTTAATGTAGTTACTCCATTAACTTGATTGTTAGCAGTTCCCAAATCATATTCTTCATTGGCATCATCAAAATCACAATCTTGATTCCAATCTATCCAGACCAAAGTATGAACTGTATAGTCTCCATCAGTATTAACTTGAACTGTTAAATCATGAATTTCATCTGCTTTTACACCTGTACTAATATCTGTATAGTCACTGTAAGCTGCTGGTTTAGCAGAAGCATTGTCTATCGTATTAAAAACCACTCTTGTTGTACTTGTTTCGAAAGAAGTATTTCCAGTAGATACACACACAGAACAATTTTGTGTTGTAAAAGAACTTATTGATGAAAAATTTCCATCTCCACAACTATTTTTAGCTTTTACTCTCCAGTAATAAGTAGTCGATTGATCTAAAGAGGCTTCAGTATAAGAATTTGTTATTACATTTTCATTTACTAAAATTGAACTAAACCCAGAGTCAGTAGCAATTTCTATATCATAAGAACTTGCATTTGAAATTTCTTCCCATCTAAAAGTAGGTGATAAAGCTACTCCAGTACCACTATTACTTGGCGATGTTAAATTCAAAGTTTCAAAAGTTGCATTTAAAATATTTAAAGTTGCATTTATATTTCTTATGATAGAATTTGAAGTAGCAATTATTTCTATCGTATATGAATCTACAGCTACTCCATTTAAGTTACTAATAGTCATGGTTACAGTACCATCAGAATTTATAGTTGTTGGGCTAAAATTAACAGTTGAACCTACTGGTTCACCGGTAGTTGAAAAACTAACATTTTCAGAAAAACCATTTATAAAATCTAATGCAATAGCATAGGAAGCTGAAGTAGCTCCAGTAGAACATACATCTACAGCACCTGTTGTATTGGTTGCAATAAAGGTTGGATCAGAAGAGCTAATTGTAAAGTTTGTAGAATTTACGTTATAAAAAATATTATCTACAGCCGCAATCATAATTCTAGCTGAACTAGTTGTGTTGTTAGGAACTACAAAAGCTTCTGACCCATCATTTGGGGTGTTTGCAGCTAGTGTAATTGGAAAAGTAACACCTCCATCTGTTGACAACAAAATAGTTACATTTTGAGTATTAACTGGCGCTTGATCTGTAGCACCCACCACCCAATTAAGTGTTTGATTAGATCCTACAAGCCACTCTACATTTGTAGATGGTCCGTCAACAGTAAATGGAGTAATGTCTACTGTTGTTACCTTCATATCATCTCTTGCACTGTTTCCACCTCCTGTAGCATTATCTCTGACCACTAATGAAAAATTCATCTCTCTAGCAACCGATGGAACAACTTCCCAAGTACTAGAGGTACTTCCTGCTATTACCGTTGGTAATGCAGGCATATATCTGTTGGGTGAACTTATTGATGAATTAGATCTAAAAGCAGGACCAGAAGTACTAGTTGAAGTTGGTGGCATAGAAGCTACTTCTGTATCTGTTTGCTCCCAGTTATAACTTAATACATTATTTGAATTTACATCTGAAGCGTTCCCTCGTAATACAAACGGAGTTGATTTTGGGATTGAATAATCTTCGCTTTCAACTATAACGGGTGCACTATTACCCGTGGAGATAGTTACCGCACAACTAGCACTAGTCTGAATTTTATTCCACATTTCAGTAATACTTACAGAATGAAAGTGATCATCACTGTTGTTTTGTACATTGGGAGAACAAATTCCTGCATAACCCATAATTGTAGAGGCACTACCTGGCTCTACTGCAGTTGAATTATTTCTATTACAGGGATTATTTTGAGTATGATTTGCTCCAAACTGATGCCCCATTTCATGGGATACATAATCAATATCATAAGGATCACCCATTGGAGTACCAATGCCGGTAACTCCTCTTGCTTTATTTCCTGAAACACATACCACACCCAAACCTGCAAGTCCAGAACCTCCAGTACTAAAAATATGACCAATATCATAATTAGCAGTACCAATTGTAGTATCACAGATATTTTGAACTTGACCAATCATAGTACCAGCATTTCCATCAGTAATTCCATCTGTGGCGGCATCTAAAAAAATAACCTGATCGTTATTATCTACAATTTCCATTCTTACTCCTAAATCTCTTTCGTAAACTCCATTGATTCTTGTCATGGAAGTATTCATGGCTGATAGCACAGCTGCTTTTTTATCTGCATCTGATGCGTCGCTAGCAATACCTTGGTCATTTAAATGAAATTGCGCATATTCACCTGAACAGACTAGAGCCAAACGAAAGATTCTTAAAAGCCCATCATCTGCATTTCTTTGAGAACTAACAACCATTTCTTTAGCATCTAATTGCTCATCTACTTCACAGCTAAAATCATGATCTCTTTGTGGCAGACTTGACCTGCTGTAAGATATGTAAGAATTGTAGTTTTTAGTGTATGGATCTATATAGAAAGAAGGTTTATCTGTGTAAAAGATAACCCCATGAAAACCGTCTGTTCCAAAACTAAATCTTGCAGTTGCAGAAGGATCATCTATTCCTTGTGCGACATAAGATTTAATTATAGGGAATTTAAGTGCTAAGCCTTTTGATAAAGAAGAGGCTTCCTTGAAGGAAAATCGTTTGATACCATCTAAAGTAGGGAGTTCAATAATAGTTGATTCATTTATCTTAGCTACTAAGATTTCATTTTTAAATTTTTGAAAATCTAATTCATACACTTTAAAATTAGTTGGAATAGATTTTCTGTATTTAAGTGCATCAGTAGAAAAATTACTTTTTTCAATATCTGCCAATTTCCAGTGCTTAGATTGAGAAAAAATAATAGTTGTTACTAAACATAAAATAATAGATAGAATATTTTTTTTCATAGTAGAATGAATTTATAAAAAACCCTGGGGGCTTTGCTTCAAATATAATTAAATATTTATATTTACCTGTAATGAAACCAAACAAAAAAGTACGACTAAAAGACCTAGGTTTAAAAGATTATAAAGACATTTGGGAGTATCAAACTTCTTTGCTAGATAGTATCATCGCTGTAAAAAGACAAAATAGAAAAGAAAATACGACGAACCCTACTGAAAATTATTTTCTTTTAGTGGAACACCCACATGTATATACCTTGGGTAAAAGTGGAGACCTTAGCAATCTTTTAATAAATGAACAGCAATTAAAAGAAAAAGAGGCCACTTATTATAAAATAAATAGAGGTGGAGATATTACCTACCATGGTCCTGGTCAAATAGTAGGATATCCTATTTTAGATCTTGAGAATTTTTTCACGGACATCCATAAATACCTGCGCTTTTTAGAGGAAGTAATTATTAAAACACTGGCTGAATACGGTATTAAAGGAGAAAGAAGTAAAGGAGAAACAGGAGTTTGGATTGATGCAGGAACTCCATTTGCTAGAAAAATTTGTGCCATGGGAATTAGAAGTAGCCGCTGGGTTACCATGCATGGCTTTGCCTTAAATGTAACCACCAATCTTGGCTATTTTGATCATATTATACCCTGTGGTATTAGAGGAAAAGCAGTCACTTCTTTAGAGGTTGAGCTAGGTAAAAAAATTGAATTGAATGAAGTAAAAAAGAAAATACTTGTTCATTTTAAAGCTCTTTTTGAGGTTGAAGCATTTGAATCAGATATCTAACTTTAATTGAGTTGGTAGCAGTTTAAATGTTTTTCTATGATACTTTGTAATTCCAAATTCTTGAATTGCTATTCTGTGTTCTTTTGTTGGGTATCCTTTGTTTTTTCTCCAATTATAATCTGGAAATTCTGTATGTATTTTTTCCATAAAATCATCTCTATATGTTTTTGCTAATACAGACGCTGCAGCAATACTCATAAATTTGGCATCTCCCTTTACAATGGTTTTGTAAGGAATATCTCCATAGGGTTTAAATCTGTTACCGTCTACAATAATATATTCTGGAATTATAGACATGGCTGAAATAGAACGTTGCATGCCTGTTATTGAAGCTTGTAAAACATTTAATTGATCTACTTCTGTATGATTTATAAAAGACACCCCAAATGCCAAGGCTTCTTTTTCTATAATAGGTCTTAGCATGTTTCTTTTAGCCTTAGAAAGCTGCTTAGAGTCATTTAATAATTCGTGGTAAAAGTCAGGTGGTAATATGACAGCAGCAGCAACAACAGGGCCAGAAAGACATCCTCTGCCTGCTTCATCTGTTCCTGCCTCTAATTGATGTCCGCTGTAATTATTTTTTAACATGCTGCAAATTAACATTTTTTGAAGATAATTATTTTAATTCTTTTCCATTTAAAAGTTTACTTTTGTTTTAGAATATTTTTTAATGAAAAGAATTATTTTTTTCCTTTTTTCTGCCTGGCTTTTAACCACTAATGTAATTGTCTTTGGTCAAACCCTAAAGCCCATAAGAAAAATAGATAAATCAAAAATTAAGAATGAGAGACGTAATTTCTCGTTAAACGATTCTATTTCCTCAGGTTCTAACAGGACTAAAAAAATTAATTTAAGTGCTAAAACAACGTACACAGATTACAAGGTTTTTTCGTTTCTAAAAGAAACTACCTACATAGACACCACTCTAAACATAAAAAAACACTACAAATTTAATTTTTTGCGAAAAGACAACTTTGGCTTGCTCCCTTTTCATAATATTGGCCAGACTTTTAACAGATTAACTTATGATTTTGATAAACTAAACCCTGTTCCCAATATTGGTTTTACTGCAAAGCAATTTTCTTTTAATACAATTGACAATATTAATTACTTTGAAGTTCCTACGCCAACTTCAGAAATCATGTTTCTAACTACACTAGAACAAGGTAGATTTTTAGATTCTTTTTTTACATTAAATTTCTCCAAAAGGCTTAACGTTTCTATTGCATATACAGGTCTAAGATCTTTAGGAAAATATAGAGCTGCTTTGGTAAGCCAGGGTAATTTTAGAACAACATTTCATTACGAAACTAAAAAAGGGCAGTACAAAATTAGAGGTCATATAGCAACCCAAGACATCTTGCATGAAGAAAGTGGCGGGCTTACACCTGAAGCTTTACGTGCTTTTATAGATGATGATCCTAATTTTTCAGACAGAGCAAGGCTAGATGTAAATTTAGAGGATACAGAAAACTTCTTAGAAGCTTCTAGGGTCTATTTAGAACAAGAGTATCAACTGCTTACTTCTAAAGATTCTGCCAATCAAAAAGACTTCACCAACTTAAAAATTGGTCATGTATTAGAAAGTAGTCGTGAAGCATATGAATTTAGACAAGGCTCACCTACCAGCTTTATAGGAACTACTAATTTTTCTGGAACTATTAGAGATGGAGTTAAAAACGCATTCTTCAAAAATCAATTCTTTTTAGAATTTAACTCTAAATATGTCTTAGGAACTTTTAGAGTAAAGTCTAGCATCATGAACTATTCTTATGGCTATGACAAAATAATAAATCAAACTAGTGGGATCAACAAAAGAAAACTCAAAGGGAGTGCTGCTTCTTTTGGAGCAGACTGGAAAGCAAAAATTAATAAATTTCAACTAGATGCAACGGGTGAAATAACACCTGGTTCTGCAAGATTAGCAGGCACAAACCTTCAAGGCAACCTGTCTTATAAAAAAGATAGTTTGTTTGACCTAAAGGCAAGTATTTTATTAAACTCTACATCTCCAAACTTTAATTATTTACTTCATCAGAGCTCTTATGATGGGTACAATTGGGAAAATAATTTTGACAATATAAGAACTCAAAACTTAGGTTTTCAGATAAGTTCTAAATGGCTGAACGCGGCTGTAAATTTAACTAATATTGAAAATTACACCTATTTTGGAGAAGATAACAAACCACAACAATACTCAGAAAATGTTACTTATTTAAAAGTAAAGGCATCTAGAGAATTTAGCTACAAAAAATTTGCCTTAGACAATACCATCATGTACCAAAATGTGAGTGGAGGCTCTGCTGTTTTTAGAGTACCAGAACTCATCACTAGAAATACCTTGTACTATTCAGATTATTGGTTTAAAGGAAAGCCTATGCAGGTTCAAATTGGAGCTACTTTTAACTATTTTACAGCTTACAAGGCCAACGCATACAATCCGTTATTGGCAGAGTTTACACTTCAAAATTCTGAAGAAATTGGGTTTCCTTCTGTAGATATCTTTTTTAACGCACAAATAAGAAGAACTAGACTTTATTTTAGAATAGACAACGCGCTATCAGATCTTGGAAACAGAAACTATTTCTCTGCACCAAATTACCCATATAGAGATTTTACGATTCGTTTTGGACTTGTCTGGAATTGGTTTATCTAAAGTTCTTATTTGCTAGCTAACTGTCTTATTTTTATCCTAAACGCAGCAAATAATAAGGTTGTAAATGGAGATAGCCAGTTAAAAATTGCATAGACAAAGTACTCTCCAACACTTACACCTAAAACACCTGAATGATAAGCTCCACAGGTATTCCATGGAATTAATACAGAAGTAACGGTTCCAGAATCTTCTAAGGTTCTGCTTAAGTTTTCGGGAGCCAAGCCTTTTTCTTTAAAAGCTTTTGAATACATTTTACCCGGTACAACTATGGCTAAGTATTGATCTGATGCTGTAAAATTTAATCCAATACATGTAAATACTGTACTGGCAAACAACCCAAAAACAGAATCAAAAAGCTGTAGCATAAAACTACTAATCTTGGCTAAGGCGCCAATTGCATCCATAATTCCTCCAAAAACCATAGCACATAAAATAAGCCAGATGGTTCCCATCATTTTTGCCATACCTCCAGAGGTAAATAAATCTGCTAAAATTTCATTGTCTGTTGCAATAGCAGTATCAACGGTTATAGCGGTCATTAGACCTTTATAGGCTGAATTAAAAGTTAACTCAGTTGCACCAGCAATATTCATAATAATTTGTGGTTGAAAAAATAATGCAAAAATTGCCGCTAGAAGAGTTCCAGCAAGTAAGGCTATTAAAGGTGGTGTTTTTTTTATGATAAGAATAATTACTGTAACAGGTACTAAAAATAACCAAGGGCTTATATTAAAAGCCTTATCTATATCTCCTAGCATTACAGAAGTATCTGCATCACCATTAACATTTAGTGTGAGCCCTATAATTATAAAAATAATTAAAGTAACTATAAACGTAGGAACTGTGGTATATGCCATATATTTTATGTGTGTAAACAAATCTGTTCCTGCCATGGCTGGCGCTAAGTTTGTTGTATCAGACATTGGAGACATTTTATCTCCAAAATAAGCACCAGATAGAACTGCTCCTGCAGTCATCCCTAGAGAAATATCTAAAGCTCCTGCAATTCCTATTAATGCAATTCCTACGGTGGCTGAAGTGGTCCAAGAGCTTCCGGTAGCAACAGAAATAACCGCGCAAATAATTAAACATGCGGGTAAAAATATTGTGGGGTTTAAAATTTGTAAACCATAATAAATCATGGTAGGAATAATACCACTAACCAACCATGTACCAGCCAAAGCCCCAACCATCAATAAAATAAATAGTGCACTTGATGTTGATTTTACATTCTCAGCAACCTCATCCATCATTCTTGAAAAGGAAACCTTATTTCTAAAACCTACGATTGCGGCAACAGCTCCTCCCATTAATAATATAAATTGATTTGTTCCACTTAATGAGTCATCACCAAAAATAAAAACATTGTAGGCCAACATCCCTACTAAAATGATGATAGGAATAATTGCTTCTAAAATAGAAAGCTCACTATTCTCCATTATTTTTTGATCTTGTATTTTTATCTCAGAAAGGTTTTCTTGGTCTTGCATCGTCTCAATTTTTGTTTTGTAATGTTACGATTTTAGAAGAAGCTATGCAAATGAAAAGAGTTGGTTACATTTGCACTCATGGATTCAATTACTCAAATTGTTTTAGGGGCTGCCTGTGGTGAAATTGCCTTAGGAAAAAAAATAGGAAATAAAGCAATACTCTTTGGAGCCATTGGAGGTACCATCCCAGATTTAGATGTAATTATTGGAAGTTTGTATTATTCTAATGAGATAGACAGCTTGGCTTTTCACAGAGGGTTTATGCATTCAATACTTTTTGCAGTTTTGGGAGCTTTCATCTTTGGTTTTATAAGCTCAAAAGCTTATGATTATGGAGCATTACGAAAAGGATCTACCAATATGAAAGACTGGGTCTTGTTGTTTTTTTTATCAATTTTTACGCATCCAATTTTAGATAGCTTTACACCTTACGGAACTCAATTATTCTTACCCTTCTCGGACTATAGAGTTGCTTTTAACAACATTTCTGTAGCAGATCCACTATATACACTTCCCTTTCTAGTATGTATAATTGTTGCTATGTTTTTTAATCGGAAAAACCCAACACGAAGAAAATGGACAAAAGCGGGTCTTTATATGAGTTCAGCTTATCTATTTTTTACCATTGGTAATAAATTGTATGTAGACAGTGTATTTAAAACATCTTTTAAAGAAGCAAACATTAACTACCAAAGGTTTAGTGCTCAACCCACGCTTCTTAATAATGCATTGTGGTATGCAGTTGCAGAAACTGACATTAATTACCAGGTAACTTTTTATTCTATTTTTGATAAAAAAAACACCTCGCCTACCTTTATTAGTATTCCTAAAAATCACACACTACTCAATGTAGATCATCCAGATATAAAAACATTACGATGGTTTAGCAAAGATTTTTATGCCTTAGCGGTTTCCAAAACGAGTGATCAAATTATTTACAAAGATTTACGCTATCCATTATTAGACCAGAACGATCCTAATTCTTCTTTATTTAGTTTTAGATTGGTAAAAGAAGGAAATAGATGGAATACTAAAAACCTTTCAGAAGAACGCTTTAAAGACCAAAATGCACAAGATTTTGTTGCTGATATGTTTAAAAGAGCTTTCAGAGATTTTTAAGACAGCTACGCTTTTACTCCAGCAAGCACTCCTACTTCCAACATGCATTCTTTCATAATTTGATAGGTTCTTTCAATGTTGTTGTCTAAACCAATAGAAAAACGAATTAAACCATCGGATAAGCCCATTTCTTCTTGTTCTTCTTCTGGAATTTCTGAAGAAGTAGATGACCCTGGAGCAGAAAATAATGTTTTATAAAAACCTAAACTCACCGCTAAATATCCTACATTTTTATGCTGCATAGCCTCCATAAGTAAATTGGCTTTTTCTAAAGAACCAGCGTCTATGGTAAGCATTCCTCCATAGCCATATTCTGTGTTCATCATGGAGGTAAATAATGTATGTGATGGATGCGATTCTAAACCAGGATAAACTGTTTTTACCCCATCAGCTTCAAATTTTGTTGCCAAATAACCAGCATTAAAACTATGCTGCTTCATACGAATGTGTAAAGTTCTTAAATTCTTTAAAACCGATGAAGCACGTAAACTATCCATAGTAGAACCTAATAACATACTAGCTCCGTCTATAACACTTCTTAATTGGTTTATAAATTCTTGTGTTCCACAAACAACACCTCCAACAGCATCTGAAGAACCATTAATAAATTTGGTTAAACTATGCACCACAACATCTGCTCCTAATTGAATAGGAGAAATAGACAAGGGTGAAAATGTATTGTCTACCACTAATTTTAAATCGTATTTTTTAGCCAATATGGCTAATGCTTTAATATCTGCTACCTCAAGTAATGGATTGCTTACAGATTCGCAATACAAAACCTTGGTGTTTTTAGTAATTGCGGCCTCCACTACTTCTAAATTTGTAATATCTACAAAAGAAGTTTGAATAGCTAACCTAGGTGTAAAATTCTTTAAAAATGCATAGGTACCTCCATAAATAGTTCTACTAGAAACAATATGATCTCCGGCACCACATAATTGCAATAATACTGGAGTAATAGCTCCCATTCCAGAAGCTGAAACATTGGCCGTTTCTGTTCCTTCCATAGCAGCCAACGCTTCCCCTAAAAACATATTACTTGGGGTGGTATGACGTGAATATAAATGACAGCCATCTGTATTTCCTTCAAAAGTATCAGCCATTGTTTTTGCCGATAAAAAGGTATAGGTAGAAGAGTCTGAAATAGATGGATTTACACCTCCAAATTCACCAAAGTTTTGAAGGTCTTGAATGTTGTCTGCTGGGTTAAATTTCATGGTATGTGTATTTTTATCAAATTTAGCTATAAATAGAAATATTATCAACTATAACACATAATATCAGTTTATTTTTCATTAAAATATTATAAAAACAAATTTAAAATCTTTATTTTTAAACTTTGAAAGAAATTTTTAGATAATTTTTCGGCTAGCTATTTTACAAAAAAAAGACAGCGCATTAAAAAAAGCATTCTCATGAAATTAGATGGTACAGATAAAAAATTAATTAGCCTGCTTCAAAACGACAGCAAACAAACTAGCAAACAACTTTCTTTACAGCTAAATTTATCTGTAACGGCGGTCTATGAACGAATTAAGAAATTAGAAAAAGAAGGGGTTATAAAAAAATATATTGCAATTATTGACAAAGAAAAAATTAACAAATCATTTCTTATTTTTTGCCATGTAAAACTCTTACAGCATTCTAAAGAATTCTTGTCTAATTTTGAAAAAGAGATCTTAAAGCTAGCTGAAGTTTCTGAATGTTTTCATGTAAGCGGTGATTACGATTATATCTTAAAAATACATACCTCAGATATGAAAGAATATAGAGAATTTATGGTTACCAAGCTTACTACTATTAAGCATATTGGGAGTACACATAGTACTTTTAGCATAGAAGAAGTTAAAAACACTACAGAAATTAAATTGTAAGAAAAAACCCAAAACAACTGTCTTGGGTTTTTTATTTATTTAGTTGAATGTGATCCATCACAATAACCTTCTGCATCTGAGGTGTTACCACAACCACAAGTAGGTCTGTCTATTTTATAAAATTTCATATCTATTTATTTAGTTATTTAGTTGTTTTTACAACAAAAGACATTTCTACTAAGTCATCAATAAACTTATCTTTTAATCCTTCAATCCATCTTTTAGAACCGTATTTTACATTAAAATCTGCTCTGTCTATATTAAAAAGAGCACTTGTAAAAGTAGTTACTCCATCTTCAGTAGAAATCTTTGCAGGAATAGTAATACTCTTCGTAACGTCTTTAATAGTTAAGTTTCCGGTAACTGCTAAATTTGCTTCAACTTCTAATACTGAAGTAATCACAAATGTAGATGTAGGATATACTGCTATATCAAAAAAGTCTGGTGCTTTTAAATGCCCCTCAATTTTTCCAGCTCCTTCGCTTCCAGCCATGTCTAAGTTTTTTATAGTACTCATGTCTATCACAAACTCTCCTTCTTTTAAAACTCCGTTTTCAACAACCAAACCACCACTCTTTAAGGCAACTGTTCCATTATGTTCTCCAGTAGGTTTCGTTCCTTTCCAGGTCATCATAGAAGTTGTTAGATCTACATTGTTAACGATGGCTACTTTTTCAACTTTTACTTCTTCTTTTACAACTACTTTTTCTTTCTTTTCTCCGTTACACGAAACTAAAATAGTAGATAGGGCTACTAGGGCAATTAAAACTTTTTTCATTTTTATAAATTTGTTAATAGTTAATAGTTAATTGGTACTTATTTTCCATGGCGAATATATGATAATTATATATTCCATGGAAAACATATAATGTTAAATTTTATTTTTTGAATCTATAATGATGGTAACAGGTCCATTGTTGTGTATTTCTAGAGCCATAGAAGCTCCAAATTGCCCTGTTTGAACTTTTTTTCCAAGCTCTTGCTCTAATTGACTAATAAAATTTTCATACAATGGAATGGCAATGGAAGCTTTTGCCGCTTTAATATAGCTGGGCCTATTTCCTTTTTTGGTAGATGCATGCAAGGTAAACTGGCTTACCACTATAGCATCTGCCTCGTCTTCTATTAAAGAGCAATTCATAACACCATTTAGATCATCAAAAATTCTGAGGTTTGCAATCTTTTTAGATAGCCAATGACTGTCTTGTTCTGTGTCTAATGCTTCTACTCCAAGTAAAATTAACATCCCTTTTTTAATGGAGGCTACTATTGTACCATCTATGGTTACACTGGCTTTAGTAACTCTTTGAATAACTGCTTTCATTGGTTGGCTATTTAATTTACTGATCTCTTAAAATTAAATCACAAAAATTTATTCCCAAATATCTGTTCTGTAATTTTCTTCCTCTCCTTCTAATATTTGAAGGTAACTCTTGTAGCGAGACCAAGAAATTTCTTCCTCTTCTAAAGCATCTTTCACAGCACACTGAGGCTCGTTTACATGAATACAATTATGAAACTTACACCCGCTTTTTAAAGCAAAAAACTCTGTGAAATAATCTCCTAATTCTTCTTTTTCAATAGCAACTACACCAAAGCCTTTAATTCCTGGTGTGTCAATAATTCTAGCATCAAAACTTAAATCAAACATTTCTGCAAAAGTAGTAGTATGTTGCCCTTGTTTATGTTGTTCAGATATTTGCTTGGTTTTTAAATTTAAACCAGGCTCTATGGAATTTAACAAGGTTGTTTTTCCAACACCAGAATGACCAGAAAACATGCTCGTCTTTTCTTTCATTAAATCTTTAATGGCCGCTACGTTTGTATTTTCTTTTGCAGAAACCTCTACACAGGTATAGCCTATTGTTTCATAAATATCTTTGAGATATAAAATCTCTGCTCGTTCTTCTATCTGATAGGTGTCTATTTTATTAAATACTAAAATTACTTTTATAGAATAGGCCTGTGCTGTGACTAAAAAACGGTCTATAAATGTTGTATGTGTTGGCGGATTATTAATGGTAATTAATAAAAATGCAAGATCTATATTAGAGGCAATAATCTGTGTTTGTTTAGATAAATTAACCGATTTACGAACAATATAATTTTTTCTTTCGTGAATTAATTTAATAACTCCTGTCTCTTCATCTCCTTTTGTTTCTAAATCAAATTCTACCAAATCACCAACAGCAATAGGGTTGGTGCTTTTAATGCCTTTTAACCTAAACTTTCCTTTTATTCTACACTGATAAAACAAGCCCTCTTGAGACTTTACAAAATACCAACTACCTGTAGATTTATAAACAATTCCAGTCATGGCGCAAAGTAAATCAATTCTAAACTAAAAATTTGTACATTTATAGCTAATTTTTAAAATCATACTTATTATGAAAAAAATCTATGTATTAGTAGCAGTTTTATGTTGTATTTATACCAGTGAAGCTCAATCTTATGAATACCAAGTAATAACAAGTGTAGAATCTATTATACCAAGTGGAACTGGTAGATCTAGATTAATTAGTACTGATGAAAATAGAAACTACAAAGATTTTACTTCAGTTAGAACCGATGGGAAAACAGTAAAAGACAAAAGAAATAAATCTGACAGAGGAGATATTAGAGTAAAGAATTTTGAAGAAACTAAATTATTGAATTTTTATAATATAGCTGGTATTCGTTTTCAAAATATTGCTGCTAATGACGCGGTAATTGCTTCTAAAATAAACACCATGACAGAAGAAGGATGGGAGTTGGCTTTTGTAACAAGTGCTGTAGAAAGTGATGCAGGTAAAAATGATGGAAGGGGTATCTTTATTACTCGTTATATCTTTAAAAAACTAAGAGAATAACACAAAACTTATAAAAAAAAAGCGGCTTTTCAGCCGCTTTTTTTTATCCATTCATTATTTTTTCTTGATGATTAATAGATTCTTGATGGATGGCTTTAAATACCCTCAATATAAATTCTTCACTTAGCTTATTTTCTTCTCCTTCTAGAATCATTTTTCCTAAAATTTCGTTCCATCTCTTAGATTGCAACACCGCTACATTCTTATCTTTCTTAAGTGCTCCAATAGCATCTGCTATTTTCATACGTTTTCCTAAGATGTCTATTAATTGATGATCTATGACATCTATTTGAGTTCGTAAGGTGTTTAATGAATTTCTGTATTCTACCTCTGTATCGGTTTCTTTTCTAATTTTTAAATCTTCCATCATCTGAATAAGAGTATCTGGAGTTACTTGTTGTGCAGCATCACTCCAGGCATTGTCTGGATCTACATGTGTTTCTATCATTAAACCATTAAAATTTAAATCTAGTGCTGTTTGAGAGACTTCAAAAATCATATCTCTTTTTCCTGTAATATGAGACGGATCGCATATTAATGGTAAATCTGGAAAACGATTTTGTAATTCTATGGCTATTTGCCATTCTGGATTGTTACGGTACCTTGTTTTTTCGTACGTAGAAAAACCTCTGTGAATGACTCCTAAATTTTTAATATTTGCAGAGTACAAACGTTCTATACCACCTAGCCATAATGCCAAATCTGGATTTACTGGGTTTTTAACCAACACAATTTTATCTGTTCCTTCTAAAGCATCTGCAATTTCTTGCACTATAAAAGGGCTTACTGTAGACCGTGCTCCTATCCATAATAAATCTATATCATGTTCTAAAGCCAACTTTACATGCGCTGCATTGGCAACTTCTGTAGCGGTTTTCATACCTGTTTCTGCCTTTACTTTCTGAAGCCATTTTAGCCCTAGTGCCCCTACTCCTTCAAAGTTTCCTGGTCTTGTTCTTGGCTTCCAAATTCCTGCCCGAAAATAGTTTACATCAGAATCTTTTAATTCGTGCGCGATCTTTAATACCTGATCTTCTGTTTCTGCACTACAAGGCCCTGCTACTACGAGTGGGTGATCTAAATTTAAATCATCCAACCATGTTCTTAATTCTTTTGTATTCTTCATCTTTACTTATTAATTATACTATTTCTATTGAATTATTTACTGTTTTGTACTACTAATGGTTCTTACAAACCACAAATTATTAGTCATTTATTTTATTCCTTTTAAAATGCTTGCAATATGATTTGTTTGTTGCATTTCTTCAAAAACTTTATCAAATTTATGTTCTTCCATCAATGTTTTAAACTGCTGTAGGTTTCCTATATACTCTTCTAAAGTTTCTATAATATTGTCTTTGTTTTGCTCAAAAATAGGCGTCCACATTGCGGGCGAACTTTTTGCCAGACGAACAGTAGATTCAAAGCCACTTCCTGCCATATCAAAAATATCTCGTTCATTTTTTTCTTTGTCTATGACCGTTTTCCCAAGCATAAAAGAACTAATATGAGATAAATGAGATACGTAGGCAATATGTTTATCATGAGACACAGCATCCATATATCGAATTCTCATTCCAATTTTTGAAAAAATTTCTAGTGCTTTTTCTTGTAATTTAAACGCTGTTTTTTCTACTTCACAGATAATATTGGTTTTATCTTTATACAATCCTTGCAACGCTGCCTTAGGGCCAGAAAACTCTGTTCCTGCAATGGGGTGTGCTGCTAAAAAATTTCTTCTTTTTGGATGTTTTTTTACCACGTCACAAATACGTTGTTTGGTAGATCCAACATCAATTACCAAAGCATCATCACTAATAAGATCTAATACTTTTGGCAATACTGCTAATGCAATGTCTACAGGAATGGTTAAAAAAACGATGTCTGCCAAGGGCAAATCGTTCATGGTTGCTTCTTTATGAATAACGCCGTGCTCTAGAGCTTCTTTTAGATGTCTAGAATTGGTATCTATTCCATAAATAATAGCCTCTGAATATTCTTGTTGAATATCTAATGCAAAGCTTCCGCCAATTAATCCTGTTCCTATAATAAAAACCTTCATCTTACAATCTATCTAATGCTTCTTTTATTTTTTCTTCGGGCACACATAATGAAAACCGAATATATCCTTCTCCTTTACTTCCAAAAATTGTACCAGGAGCAATAAAAATATGATGTTTATACAATAAATCATCTACTATATTTTCTGCTTTTTTTCCTGCTGGAATTTTTGCCCAAACAAACATCCCTGAGGTGTTTTTATCAAAAGTACAGTCTAATGCCTCTGCTATTTGCCATATGAGTTTTCTTCTTTTATGGTAAATCTCATTCATGTTCTCAAACCATCCTGAACTAACTTTTAAGGCGGCAATGGCTCCTTGTTGAATTCCGTAAAACATTCCAGAATCCATCTGTGTTTTTACTTTTAAAACCTCTTCTAAAATAGGGGTAGCTCCTAACAGCATTCCTACTCTCCAACCAGCCATATTAAAAGACTTGCTCAAAGAATTTAATTCTATGGCAGTTTCTTTTGCTCCGTCTATGCTTAAAATACTTAAAGGATTGTTATTCAACACAAAACTATACGGATTATCATTTATAATTAAAAGTTGATGCTTCTTTCCAAAAGCTATCAGTTTTTTAAACAAATTTTCTGTTGCTTTTGCACCAGTTGGCATATGAGGGTAATTTACCCACATTAATTTTACATTAGACAGATCTTGTTGTTCTAATTGTTTAAAATTAGGTTCCCAATTGTGCTCAGATGTTAAGTCATAAAATACAGGAACTGCTTCTACCAAATTGGTAACCGATGTATAGGTAGGATATCCAGGGTTAGGAATTAACACCTTATCTCCTTTGTTTAAAAAAGCCATAGAAATGTGTAAAATTCCTTCTTTACTTCCCATGAGTGGTAAAATTTCATTCTCTGGGTTTACAACAACCTGATAGTTTTTTTGATAAAAATCTGCCACAGCTTGTCTAAATGCTGGCAATCCTTGGTAGCTCTGATATTTATGAGCACCCTCTTGCAGCACCGCTTGCTGAATTGCTTCAATTACTGCTGGTGGCGGCTGTAAATCTGGGCTTCCAATTCCCATATTTATAATGGGTTTTCCTGCTGCCAATAGCGCTCTTACTTCTCGTAATTTTTTAGAGAAGTAGTATTCTTGTACGGTGTCTAATCTTTTAGCAGCTTTCATCATTTTCTACCGTTTTTATAGGTTCCTAAAATTTTGAATTCTTCTGCCATTATTTCTATAATCTTTACCACTTTTAAATAGTCTTTGTAGTCTTCAAAAGTTACATCTACAAAAAAGGAATATTTCCAAGGCATTTCTATAACTGGCAACGATTGTATTTTAGTAAGGTTCATTTTACAATCACTTAATACATTTAAAATTGCCGCTAAACTTCCTCTTTTATGGTTCAATTGAAATTTTAATGACGCTTTATTAATGTGATCTATTTTATGGGTAGGCTCCTGTGTTTGTACAATTACAAATCTAGTAGCATTGTCTTTCATGGTTTGAATTTCATCTTCTAGCACTTCTAAATCAAAAATTTCTGCTGCAATTTTGGGAGCTATTGCTGCTATACCAACCAAATTTTCTTTTGCAATTCTTTTGGCAACGTCTGCCGTATCTACATCTTCTACTAATTTAATATGAGGGTGTTTTTTAAAAAACTCCTTGCATTGCAACAAGGCCATTGGATGAGACCACACTTCTTTAATATGGGCTATTTGCTGCCCTGGCAATGCCATTAAGTGATGATGTATGTTTAAGTACTCTTCCCCAACAATGTGAAGATCATTAGTGTCTATTAAAGCATAATTAGGAATAATAGATCCAGCAATGGTGTTTTCTAAAGCCATGACTCCGTGTGTAGCAGCACCACTTAATAAACTAGCGACCAATACATCAAAAGACATGCATTCTTTTAACAGCATGGTAGTTCCATAAAAGTCTCTTGCAACTTTATGGTGATTTGAGCCTTCTGCTCCTTGTATGGCAATAATTTTATTCATTTTTATCAAAAAAAAAGTCTCGAATTAAATTCGAGACTTTCAGTTATATAGTTTTTATACAATATACATAGCGTCTCAACTTTTACTAAAAAAGTAGAAGTAGAAAAAGAAACTATTCCAAACGTATTGCATATTCATTTTTATTTTTTGTGTGCGAACAAATCTAAGTATTAAATTTACATAAACAAATAATAGTGTCCTGATTTTTAAATAAATACGAAATTGATAAATTAAGGCTATCTTTTTTAAGATTTTAATAACTAAACAATAAAAAGAACAACATCAAAAAAAGTAAGGTTCATTATTATGAATTTGTTAAGTGTTAAAGTGCTGTTTTTTTTATTAATTTGCTGTTAATGAAAAAGTACACCTTCATACTGTCTTTATTTTTAGCTTGGAGTGCAAACTCACAAGACTTAAAAAAGTATAAAAAACTATATCCTAATGATGATGTTATTAGGCTTCAACAAGAGATTGTTCTTCATATAAAACTAGACAACGGAACGTTTAGCATTAAAAAAGATGTTTTTGAAGAAGATTTATATTTAAATAATTCTGCCAATTACAATTCTAAACGCTCGTTAAGTTATGCTACTTTTTTTAATCTAGATACCATAGAAGCTTCTTCTTTTAGTCTTCAAGATGATACATACACAGAAAACAAGGTCACAAATTTTAATGAAAAGAACAATTTAAATGATTCTTTTTATGATGATTCTAAAGAGCTAAGTTTTATTTATCCCAAACTAGCTAAAGGAAGTAAAACACAGTTAAAACTACAATACAATATTAAAAACCCACGGTTTTTAAATGCCTTTTTCTTTGGAGATTTTTATCCTGTAATTCGCAATAAAGTAACCATTATTGCAGACAAAGACATAGAGCTTATCTTTAAACCATTTCATCTAGAAAATACTCCTAAAATTACCTTTAAGAAGAAGAAAAAAGGGAAAAACTATGAATATACATGGTCTCAACTAAATAGCGAAAAATTTGACATTGAAGCAGATGCTCCAAGCTACAGATCTATTTTACCTCACATTATACCAATTATTACTTCTTATAAAGAAAATAATGAAACTAAAAAATTATTAGATGGTGTTGGCGGTCTTTATTCATGGTATTATTCTTTGGTAGAAAACATTAACAAAGAAGATACAGACCCAGAGTTGGAGGTACTAGTTGCAGAACTCATCAAAGGAAAAACATCTGATCTAGAAAAGGTAAAAGCACTGTATTATTGGACCCAAAAAAACATAAAATACATTGCATTTGAATATGCCCTTGGAGGTTTTATTCCAAGAGAAGCTAATGATGTATTTCAAAAAAAATACGGAGACTGTAAAGACAATTCTAGCATACTTTATAAAATGTTAGAAATAGCTGGCTTAGAAGGAAATCTAACTTGGATTGGCACACGTAAAATACCCTATACCTATGAAGAGGTTCCAACACCGGCAGTAGACAACCACATGATTTTATCTTATGAATACAATAATAAAACCTATTATTTAGACGCTACAGGAAGGTATATGCAAATAGACTACCCGTCTTCTTTTATTCAAGGAAAAGAAGCTTTAATTGCAAATGGAAAGAGCTATAAAATTAAAAAAATACCAGTAATTGCAGCCAATTTAAATACAATAACAGACAGTACCTACCTAAAAATTTCTGGCAGAGATATAATAGGATCATCTCAAACAAAGCTAAGCGGTTATTTAAAAAATAATCTATTTTATAATTTAGAAAATACTCGAAAAGAAGCAGCTGTTAAAGAATTGTATAACAAGCGGTTTTCTAAGGGAAGTAACAAATTTCTAATTACCTCTTTTACAGAAGAAAATAAGTTTAGCTATGAAGAAGACTTCTTAGTACGCTATAATTTTACCATACAAGACTATGTACAAAATATAGGGTCCGAAATTTTTATAAACCCACATATAAACAATAGTATAGCGGGCATAAAAACAAAGAAAGATAGAAAATACGCTATAGAATTTGATTATAAGAAACAGTATTCTTACACAAATACTATTGAAATACCAGAGGGGTATACTGTCTCATATATTCCAACATCTGTTTCATTGGGTACTGAGTTACTCTCTGTAAACCTGTCTTATTCTAAGGTTAACAATACCTTGGTTTGCCAACAAGATGTTGTTTTTAACTTTATAAACCTTAGTGTAGCAGCACAACAAAAGGTAAACGCAATTATTGAACAAACAGAAAAAGCATTCAAAGAAATTATTGTGCTACAAAAAAAATAAAACAAACACATGAATTTTATAAAAAGCCTCATTTTACTACTATGTATTACTAGCAATAGTAGTGCACAAACAAGCCCATTCTATAAAAGTTATGACTGGGACACCAAACCAAACTACGTAATTGAAGCATCAGATAAAGACATGATTGCTCTTAAAGAAAAAGTAGTTACAGAATTTTTCTTTGAAGATCAAAACTTAACAGAATACTACCTAGAGCACAAAGTACTGTGGTTAAATTCTGACGATCGCATTGAAGAGTATAACAAAGTGTATTTACCCTATGCTAGCAATGCATCACTAGTAGCAAATAAGGCACGTGTTATTAAGAAAACAGGAGAAATTATTGTACTAGATGCCTCTAAAATTTTACAGGCAGAAAATGAAGAAACAGGCAGTAAATATAACTATTTTGCTTTTGAGGGTATAGAAAAAGGAAGCATCATAGAATATTATTATGTAGAAAAAAGACGCCCAAAATACCAGGGTGCTAGAGTAGATATTGAAAGCGATTATGACAAACAATCTGTAGAATTTGACCTATATGCACCCACCAACCTACTTTTTAACTTTAAAAGTTTTAATCTAGATACAGCGGTGGTAAAAGATGAAAGTTCTACAGAAAAACTACATTGGCAATTTACAGTTAAAGACATAAAAGGTATAGATAGAGAAGAACAGGCTCCTTACACAGCTGCCATTGGTTTTATTATGTACAAATTACATGAAAACACCGTTAACAACACTATTATTACCTCTTATAACGAGGTAGCTCAAAATTTATATGAATTCTATTACCCTAGCTATACTGAAGAAGAAAACAAACTCATTGAAAAATTTGCAAAAAAAATTGCAATTAAAGGAGATAAAGATGAAGAAAATAAAGCAAGAATTATTGATTTATACCTAAAAGAAAATATCTATATATCTGAAAGTGGCAATGATGAGTTAAAAGAACTAAAAAAGGTGCTTACTTCTAAAACCGCCAATGAAACAGGAATTGTAAAGCTATACATTGCCCTGTTTAAAAAATTTGACATTACCCATGAAATGGTACTCACCACTAACCGGTTAGAACTAAAATTTGACAAAGAGTTTGAGGCTACTACTTTTTTACAAGAGTTTTTATTTTACTTTCCTGCATCAAAAAAATACCTAGCTCCTAGTAAATTTGGCACTAGATTTGGGTTTCCGCCACCTTACTATATGGACAATTACGGCCTCTTTGTAACAGGCTATGATATTAATGGTAAAAGAAAGGCCTTTTCTGAAGTTAAATATATAGAAGGCCTCCCTGCCAATTCTTCTAAAGATGAAATGTTTATAGAGGTAAGCTTTCACAAAGAAGATTTCACCAAAAACACTATTAAGATACACAGAAAACTACACGGGTACTATGCCATGAACATACAGCCATTTATGAATCTTATTCAGCCAGATAGAAAAAATGAGGTTATAGACGATGCCTTTGCAAAAAGCTCAGATAAAAATGCCGAAGTACTTTCTAGAGAACTCATACATGAAGACCCTAGCCTTTTTGGCCTCAAACCATTTGAAGTAACATTTGATCTTCGTTCAGAATATTTTGTAGAAAAGGCAGGTACTAAATTTCTATTTAAAATTGGTGCTTTAATTGGCCCTCAAATGGAAATGTACCAAGAAAAAAAAAGAATTTTACCCTTAGAAGCAGAGTTTAATAGAAGCTATTATAGAACGCTAAAAATAACCATACCAGAGGGCTATAAGGTTTCTAATTTAGATGATATTACTATTAAAAACAGCTATACAAAAGATGGCAAAGAACTCTTTATTTTTGATTCTTATTATTCTTTAGAAGGAAATATACTTACCGTAACTGCAGACGAGCATTACAGAGAAACCATTGTAGCTCCAGAATTGTTTGAAGCCTACAGAACGGTTATTAATAGTGCTGCAGATTTTAATAAAGTAACCTTGGTTTTAGAACCTAAGTAAATTCTTTTTTCTAAAAAAAAACTTCTTTTTAGTTCTTGTACTACTTCTTTTTAGCCAGTAGCTAAAAAATGCTCCCCAATAAAGGGGAGCTATAAATTTCACCATTTCTAGGGATTGACTCAAATACCTATTTATCTTTATTTTTACAAAAAAAAATTGCTGTAACCTTCAAAGTTTTACAGATAAAGACAACTAAAAAGTTGTGTTATCAGGCAATATACGTCTGTTAGCATTGGCTTTATTAGTGTTATAACGAGTTAGCAAATATGCTAGAAAATGAATTATTAATTTAAAAATTTAAAATTATTATGAAAAATTTAAAAAATGTAACGATTGTATTATTACTAATGATTGGACTATCAACCACGTCATGTAAGAATGAAGAATTTATAGAAGAACCTATTGTAGAAATTGATACTTCTAATTTAATTGACTTTAAAGGTCTTTCTGTAAACCATAGATTTGAAACACCCATTGAAGATTTAGAAACGGAACATAATGTAAAGTATCTAAAAATGATGTTTAGTAAAATAAAACAAAAAGTGACCCAAAAAAGAGGTGTTTCTTTTAAAAATAATTCTGATGAATTACCCGATGTAGAAACCATTTTGGAAGGAGCAAAAGAGGTTTTTGATCAATTTCCTTACCAAGAAATTCAAGAAGAAGATGCGTATGAAACGCAGGATTTAGATTCGGTACAAATTGCAGAAATAGAACAGGAATATATACTAGAACAAGAACAAAAGGCGGAAGTAAATTGGGAAATGATAAAGCAAGATTTCCCAACGATGACAGAACAAGAAATTCAAGATAATATTGAAACTATTGATGAGTATTATGCTCAAAATTTGGATTATGTTGTCTTCAACGAAATTGCAAACAATGAAGATGAAATTGCAGGGAGGGTAGCCCAAAGAAGAGCAAAAAAGGGAGCTAACAAAAATGATGATATTTACAATGCAGCATGTATTTTGGCAAGTTTCCAAAGCCCTTGGAATTTTGTCAACCCACTACCTTCCTTTATTCCAGGAGGAGGATTTAATTACACTTTATCTGCAATAGCTTTGCAAATTGCTACTAACCAAGCAAGAACAACTTCAAATAATTATTATACCAATATTAATGGAATACCCGTAGATGAAGGGAATACCATAAGAGATGCATACAGGCACCTCACTTGGTCTGCACTGTTAGCACAACACTACAATGCTATTGCTTCAAAACATAAGCGTTTGAAATTCTCAGAAGCTATTACTTATGCCAATGAAGTCTGTGGAAAAAATAATGATGTAGATAGTAGACAAATGGATTATCATAACAACGATATTGGCAGAAAAATATGGAAAGACAATACACATTATATTAAGTTTTTTGGTATTATTGTAGGCTTAAATAGACCCAGTGTTTCTAGAATAAAATGGCTAGCTAGACAAAAACTAGATTATCATAGTTGCTTTATTGTTAAAGAAACTAGTAATGATAGATTCCCTGAAAATTTACTTTCTGAAGATAAGACAGATGAAGAGATTCAATCAGAAATTTTAGTTCACAGTTCTCTTAGACCAGTCTATTTTATAGGTCCTATTGCTGAATCTAGATATGAATGGGTAGAAGAGGCAACGGGTTATGATTATACTCCGTGTTATGAAGGAGATTATTTAAACTGCCCTACCATAACCTATGAATGGGTAGAGAACGAAATAGTTCCGTGTCATAGACTTTAAAAAGATTAAAAAAATGAAATTTAAAATAATAGCACTATTACTTATTTGTACACTTACTTTTATTTCTTGTGCATCTCTTGAAGACGGACCCTTTGTTGGTATTGGTATAGATATTGGGAATCTCACTAATGAAGAGTATAATAATGCAAAATTACTTATTGGTGGAATGCAAAATGGGACATTCATAAGTACTGAGTCATATGATTTACCAACAATTATAATACGACCAAATGAATCTTTTTCCCAAGTAGTTGCATTCGATGAAAATAGCTGGAAGCCTAATTTAGGTCTAATAGCTGAAATTTCTGATAGGGCTTATTTTGCTTTTCAATTTGAAAATAGTGAACAAATATTGCTTTATGATTCTTTTAATAGTAGTGAATTAATTAATTTTTCAATTATAGAAAATGCTATTGTAAAAAGGGATTATGGAGGGAGGTTAAATATAACTATTAATGAAAATCAATCGGTAATGGTAATTTTTCGTGAAGATAATTATTGATTAATATACAAACACGCACAATTTGCTAACAATGTGTATAGTTAATGGCGGTTAAATACTTAAAATCAAAACGTTAAGATTTAACAAACTAAATGCCACATTGAAAAATAAGAGTAATTTTTCCGCCACTAACCATACACAAATCCGTTAGCAAACATATAATGAAATTAAGATTATTTTATTCTTTAGTATTTACCGTTTTATCAATTACGGCTTGTGATAGTTTATCAAAAGAAAATTTTGACGTTGCAGAGGATATTATTTCAGTAATTAAAAGCGATACAGGTAAATTAGTTTTCCAAAAAGTATTAACGGAAAACAATCCTGAAAAGAAATATTATGTAGAATTAACTATAAATAATTCGAAATTAATTGATATTGAACAAGCTGATCCGAAACTCATTGCTTCATATTGCGCTTATGAATTAAATGAAAGACTAGATAAGAAAACTGTTGAAAGAAATTTCGGTTATGAAATAAAAATTAATGGAAAAAGTAAGCATACTTATTTTTTCAAAAAATCGGAAGTGAAATTAGCCTCTCATGGAATTAATACAATGAATAAATATTTCAATTTTGTTCTAGAAAATAATCTGAGAAAAGCGGAATCAATTTTAAATTTAGAAGAGGAATCAGATTCCACTGCAAATATTACTGAGGAAATTAGAAAAAGAATAGAAAAAAGTAAAGAAAAACCAATTCACTTTTTTGGGGAATACACAAATGAGAATAAAAATGACTGTTGGCTTGTAATGTCCTACTTAAATATTGATGAAGAAAACTATATATCTACGAAATCCCTCATTAAAAAATCTAATCCTAAGGAAATAATATACATAGAATTTGATTAAAAACGTTTGCTAACACCGTGTATAATTAATTGCTTTGGCAAGTGCTTATTTGGAAAATTCCTTCGGAATTTTCTCGGGTTCGTATTTGTTTACTAAATTAGTTGCTTAACCACGCAACTAACCATACACAAACACGTTGGCAAAAATTGAGATGAAAAAGAAATTATTGATTTTAATATTAGGATTTATTACTGTTTCAACATTCGGACAGAAAAAGGAAATATATCTGAATGATGATTTAGTTGAAATTACTCAAGCTGATTTTAAAAAAACTGACATCCA
>Ga0115550_1000384_pt1 | contig 37352 bp, 38 predicted proteins | sample COGITO_mtgs_1005_FD_87177 | JGI IMG/M metagenome (GOLD analysis project Ga0115550, IMG submission 87177) | Pelagic marine microbial communities from North Sea - COGITO_mtgs_100511 | ecosystem: Environmental > Aquatic > Marine > Epipelagic | place: Germany:Helgoland, sampling site Kabeltonne...
GTTTGTGCTTGCCGCCTTCACTGGGGGCAATGCGGCGCCGGCTGGCGGCAGTGACCAGGAAGGTGTGCCCCTTCTGGTGGGTGCCCGCGATGACCCCAGCGTGGGCACTCATGGGGCCTTTCTTGAAACCCAGCTCGGCCACGTCCTGGCGGGTGGCGTGGATCTCCAGCAGCTTGGGCAGGCCGCGCAGCATCTTGCGCTTGCCCCGTTTGCGCGGGGCCCAGGGCTGACCGTTGGGGTCTTGCTGGCCCCGCACGTTGCGGGCGGCCAGCTTCTTGAGCTCGGCGGCTGCCCGCCACACCAGGCGCTTGCGCTGCTTGGGTGACAGGGCCAGCAGCTTGAGCTGCTCTTGAGTGCGGCGACTGTCCAGGGTGATGCTGATCATGGCTGGCCACCTACCTGGTGATGGCCGGTGTTGCCCACATTCAGGTCAATCTGCTCGGCCACCCAGATGTCATAGGGGGCCACCTTCCAGCGCGTGCCGAGCCAGTTGATGGGGCCTTGCTCGTGTTCCACCAGGCGCAGCGGCTCGGTAAAGGCGAGCTGGATCTCGAGATCGGCGGTCTTCTCATCGTTCGGGGTGACGGCGTACTCGGGGTCCGGCAACTCGAACTGCTCGCGGAACTCGTCATGCTCCTGCACCCAGGCGGCAACCGTGGCCAGCACGATGGCCGGATCCAGCTCGCGAAACGGCAGCTGCTCGATGGTGAACACCGCCTGATAGGTGAGCCAGGCCACGTCCACCCCGGTGGGGCCCATGTTTTTGGGCGCCAGCCGGATGGTGCCGTTCTCCATCCAGCTATCCAGCGTCTTGTGGCACTTGGCCGGCAGCACCCGCAGCAGCTCGGCGTGGAGCGCCTGCAGGAAGTAGCCCTGGGCCTGCTGCTCGTGCATGTCTGCCTGCTTATCTGTGCTCATATCAGCGAGACCCCCGCTCTGTGCTTGCCCTTGATGCTGCGCACCCGTTGCTGACTCTCGGCCAGCAGCTGGGCGCGCTGGTCTGGCGAACGCGCCAGCTGGTTGTTGGCGGTGGCCCGCTCGGTGACGCTGGCGAACTCGGGTAGCAGGGCCGCCTTGGCGCGGGCAAACACCGCGGCCAGGTACTGCTCGGTCAGGGCATTGCTGCCGCCCTCCAGGCTGGGCCCGGGGACCTCGGCGGCGGTGGTGTACCCCTTGGCCTGCAGCGCGACCTGGTGGCTCACCAGCTGCAGGTTGATTTCAGCAACGGCGGCCAGCAGGGCGGCGCCGGTGGTCTGGGCATCCAGATCGGCAGGCAGGGCGCGGCGACGTTCAAAATCGCTCACGGCCACATCCGGCCAGAAGCCGTCATTGCGGATAGTGGCGGCGCTGTAGTCGATGTCCTTGCCTGCAAACATGGCGGGCCTCGCTGATTGGTTGAAATAGAGCACCCCTGAAGCCACGCAATGGCCGCTGGGTTAGCCATAAGCTGCCCATGGCCTTCGCGCCGGGGTGCGGTGGCGCGGAGAGTCGGTTACTGCTCTGGGTTAAGCGCCCGCAGGCGCATGGCAATCTTTTGGCGCAAGGTGCCGACGCCCACCTTGCCGTGCAGCTGGTCGGCCTGGGCCAGCCAGTGATCGGCTTGCTCCAGGGTGGCGCTGTCGCCCACGGCGCTGGGTCTGGGCTGGCCGTCGTGGTCACGCAGCAGCAGGCAACCGGCGGCCTTGAACCACTTGGCGGTCAACCGCTCGTTGAGGCGCCAGTCGGTGCGCACCTTGTCAAACACCCGGGAGAACCAGGGCTCGACGGCATGGCCTTCGGCGGCTTGTTTCTCGGCCCACTCCAGCACGGTGTCGGCCACAAAGTGAGCCCAGTCCCGCTTGATGTTGTTTGGGGTGCGCTGCCCCTGGGCAATGGCGAGCTCCGCCCAGGCAATGCCGGCGTCAAAATCCCCGACATCAAAGGCCCAGATGATGAGGCGCTGAAACAGCTCGTTCTGATAGGGCTGGCCGGACTCTGCGACCGCTGCCAGGTAGCGCTCCACATAGGGGCGGTACTTGGGCATCAGCTCGTCGCGTTTCATGTTCACCCGATCGCCGATGCGCGCCAGCTTGCGCAGCCGGACCATGTCCTGATCCAGGGCAATCAGCTGCAGGTGCAGGCTGTCGGCCACCGCGCCGGTGGCCATGCCAGAGCAAGCGGCCTGCTCGGCCCCTTGCCTGGCGATCAGGCGCTGCTTGTGACGTTGACCGGGTGAGCTCATGGCTTAGTCCTGCTGCTCGGTGGTGGGCGCCTCGGCAGGCTTGGCTGCACCAATCTCGATGTCAGCCTCTTCAAAGCCGCCATAGGCCAGGTGCTCGCCCAGGGCATAGCCTTCCATGCGCCAGTACTGGTTATCGAAGCACTTCTTGTCCTGGTTATCGTCGGCCTTGCGCTTGCGGGTACCGCGCTGGGTGTAGATGTGCAGGTTGTCCAGGGTGGTGACCACCATCCGTTTGCCCGGGAAGAAGGGCGGGATGTAGGCGCGGCGCCCGGCGATGGATTCGGCCAGCTTCTGGGCGGCGATCTGCTCGCTCGGCTTGGTGGCTTCGCTGTAGAGCTTGGCCTGGGCGGCGGCAATCAGGTCGGTACCGACCAGCACCACCAAACGCGGGTCCTGGCGAAACAGCGGGTCGATGGTGGTATTGATAAGGTCCGAGGCCATCTCGTCCAGGGTCTTGTAATCGCCATGGCCGTCCGGGTCGAAGCGGATCTTCTCGCCGGCCTTGGCTTTGATGATCTGGCTGCCGTCGTTCCACTCGCGGGCAATCTGGTGCCAGCCCTTGTTGACGTCTTCACCGAGCGGGTGCTTGGCGGGATCGGTATCGTCGGCCGCTTCTATGCCGTTCCAGCCGACCCGCAGCATGTCCAGGGCAAACGCCTTGTTGATGAAGTCGCCCACCAGGCGCAGGAACTCGCCCTCGCTGCCGGCGTTGGCCCAGACGCACAGGGTCGCCCAGTCCAGCGAAGCGCAGGAATCGGTCTCGGTCAGCTCGTAGGTGTTGCCATCCACGCCGATCTTACCGTTGAAGCGACCGTTCTTCTTGCGGCCGGTGAACAGCTTGCCGATGCCCACTTGCACCACCTGGCCCTTGATCTGGTCCACGTCCAGGCAGGTGACGAGGCCGAGGAACTCGACCGAGGCGAGCAGGGCGGCGCGCAGGCCGGTTTCCACCGGACCGGTGACGCTGAACTGTTTGGCCAGGGCATTAACGGGGATGCCGTAGGACTTGGCCAGGGCGTTGCTGTATTGATCCAGGCGCTGCATGGCCTGGACGGTGAGGGTCTGACTCATGGGCCGTCCTTAATATACGGTGGGGGTATCGTCACCGCCGAGCGCGCCCGGGCGCTGGCCCGGCACTTCAACGGAGAACTTCTCGATCTGGCCTTGCAGCTCGCCGACCTTGTCGGTCAGACCGGTCAGGGTCTGCTCCAGCTTGGTGAAGCGCTCGGCAGTGATGCCTGGCTGTGCGTCCACCTTGGCGGGCTCTGCAGCCGGTGCCGTGGGCTGTTCAGTGGTGGGTTTGGTCTCCAGCTTGGTGCTGAAGCCTTCGATCTTGGTGCCAAGGCCGTTGACGGCCCCCAGCAGCAGGTCGAACTGTTCTTTGGTCATTTCCTCATCCTCGGGTTGGCTGGGGGGAGTCGTGGGCACTTGCTCGCCATGACTGGCCAGGAAGCTGAAAAACTTGGCGATCAGGCCATCGGCCTTCTCGTGCTTGGGCAGCTTGAAGGTGGAGAGATCCAGCTGTTCACTGGCACCGATGGTGTGGCCTTTGTGCTTGGTGCTGAATTTGAGGCGCGTGGTACCGAGGCTGGCCGGCTCGTCGGTGACGCCGAGGCCAAACAGGTAGGTGCGCCCGGTGTCGGCGAAGTTTTCGAAGGGTTCGATGGAGCAGAACTGATACTGGCCGCTCTGGTTGTAGTAGATGAGATCGCGATTCGGGCAGAGGATGGCGAACAGCTTGAGCTTGCCATCGACTTCCACCGTTTTGAGCGCCTGCACCACACCGAAGTTTGACCAGCGATCGTGCTCGGGCCACAGCAAAGCCGTGTAGAAATCGGGGTCGTAGGTTTCGGCCATGTCGGTGAGCCAGTCGCGGGTAATATCCCGCCCATCCACCGCTTTGCCTTCGGTGGCGATACAGACCCAATCTGTTCTCAAGGTTGTTGCGCTCATGCCTGCTCCCAATAGATGCGGGCTCAGGCTATCGGGTCGCCAAGGGGGTTTCATCCTGTTGTGTTCGGGGGGATTCGGATCCAGCGGGATATCCGAATTGCTCAGAACATCAGTGGGATAAGCGAGGGGAGGGGGCTGGCTATGATGGCGCCATCATTAATATCGATGGAGGCGCCGTGGCGTATCCCGAAGAGATCCGCAAGGCAGCAAAGGGACTCTACCTTAAGCGATGGACCCCCCAGGAGATCAAGGACGAACTGGGGCTCAACTCCTGTCGCATCGTCTACTACTGGGCTGAAAAGCTCGGCTGGCGGGAGCTGCTGACCGACGAGGCGGTGGAGGATGCCATTGCCCGCCGGGTCAATGTGCTGCTGGATCGCGAGAAGAAAACCCCGGGGGAGCAGGAGGAGCTGGACCGGCTCATCGGTCACCATGTCAGCCTCAAAGAGAAAGCGCTCAAGTGGGCCGAACGCCAGCAGGCACTCACCGCTCGCCGCGAGAGTGACGAGGAACCTGCCACTGAGCGGCCGCGCCGTGGCCGGGGCGGCCAAGATGGTGGCAGCAGCAAAGGGCGAGGGGGCAAGAAGGGCAAGAACCAGGTAGGCCACCTGACAGAGGCCGACTTTAGCGAGTGGCTGGGTACCCTGTTTGGCTACCAGCTGCGCTGCCGCGAGGCCAAGAACGACCCGGCCTTGCCGCGCACCCGCAATATCCTCAAGTCCCGCCAGATCGGCATGACCTACTACTTCGCCGGCGAGGCGCTGGAAGATGCCATTCTGACCGGTGGCAACCAGATCTTCCTGTCGGCAACCCGGGCCCAGGCAGAGGTGTTTCGCTCCTATATCTGCAAGATTGCTCAGACCTTCCTCGGGGTGACCTTGACCGGCAACCCCATCGTCTTGTCGAACGGGGCCGAGCTTATCTTTTGCTCCACCAACTCCAACAGCGCCCAGTCTCGCTCGGGCAACGTCTACATCGATGAGTATTTCTGGATCCCCAACTTCGAGCGGCTCTCCGATGTATCGAGCGCCATGGCCACCCAGAGCCACTGGCGTAAAACCTACTTCTCCACGCCATCGAGCAAGGTACATGAAGCGTACCGGTTCTGGACCGGGGATCGCTGGAAGGGCACTCGCCCAAGTCGGCAGGCTATCGATTTCCCTGGTGAAGATGACCTGCGCGACGGGGGCCGCATCTGTCCCGATCGGCAGTGGCGCTACGTCATCACCATTGAGGATGCCATACGCCTTGGCTGCAACCTCATCGACATCGAGGAGCTCAAGGATGAGTACCCGGAGGAGGTGTTCGAACGCCTGTATCTGTGCCGCTTTATCGACGATGCCCTGTCGGTGTTCAAGTTCCAGGACATGGAGCGGGCAGGGGTGGATCCGACCCGGTGGGAGGACTACAAGCCCGGGCGGCCTGACCCGTTTGGCCGGCGGGAGGTGTGGCTGGGCTATGATCCAAGCCGCACCCGCGACAACGCCACCCTGGTGGTGGTTGCCCCGCCGGCGGTCGCCGGCGAGCGGTTCAGGGTGCTGGAAAAGCACTACTGGCGCGGGCTGAACTTCCAGTACCAGGCACAGGAGATAGAGCGCATCGCCAAGAAGTTTCGGGTCACGTATCTGGGTGTCGATGTCTCCGGCATCGGCGCCGGGGTGTTTGACTTGTTGAAACCCGTGTTCAAAGGGGTGTGCCACCCCATCAACTACAGCATCGAGAGCAAGTCACGGCTGGTACTCAAGATGATCGACGTGGTGGAGGCCAACCGCATCGAGTGGGACAGCTCAGACCGGGATATTCCGCTGGCGTTCCTCGCCATCAAGCGCAGCACCACCGGTGGCGGCCAGATGACGTTTCGGGCCGCCCGCGACAACGTGACCGGCCACGCCGACGTGTTCTTTGCCATCGCCCACGCCGTGGCCAACGAGCCACTCGATACCAACCGTAAACGCAAATCCAGCTGGGTCACCAGCCAGGAGAGAAAGGCAGCATGACCAAATGACAGCAAGCACCGGCCAAGGCGGCCACCCCTTCCACCCGTTCTTCAGTGGTATTCAGCATGCCGGAAGCGGTCGACCCCACCGCCTGGATGACCGATTACACCGGGGTGTTCTACAACCCCTACGGCGAGTATTACCAGCCACCCATCGAGCGCAAGGGGCTGGCCAAGGTGGTGCGGGCCAATGCCCACCACGGGGCCATCCTGATGGCGCGGCGCAACATGGTGGCGGGACGCTTTACCAACCAGCGCACCACTGTTACCGCCTTTGCCCACAACTACCTGCAGTTCGGGGACGCGGGCCTGCTTAAAATTCGTAACGGCTTTGGCCAGGTGGTGGGGCTGCACCCGCTCTCGAGCGTCTACCTGCGCCGGCGCGAGGATGGCTGCTTTGTTTACCTGCAGCAGCAGGGCAAGCCGAACCTGATTTACCGGCCGGAGGATGTGATCTGGCTGGCCCAGTACGACCCCGAGCAGCAAGTCTATGGCATGCCCGATTACCTGGGCGGCTTGCAGTCGGCCTTGCTCAACCAGGACGCGACCCTGTTTCGGCGCAAATACTTCCTCAACGGCGCCCACATGGGGTTCATCTTCTACGCCACCGACCCGGACATGGACGATGACACTGAAAAAGAGATGAAGGAGATGATTGCGAGCAGCAAGGGAGTGGGGAACTTTCGCTCCATGTTCGTCAACATCCCGGATGGCAAGCCTGACGGCATCAAGCTTATTCCGGTAGGGGATATAGCAACCAAGGACGAGTTTGCTGCCATCAAAGGGATCACCGCCCAGGACGTGTTGACCAGCCACCGCTTTCCGGCGGCGCTGGCCGGCATCATTCCGACCAATGGCGGGGGCGGGCTCGGAGACCCTGAGAAGTACGACGCCACCTATGCGCGAAACGAGGTGTTGCCGCTGTGCGAGCTTATCCAGGATGCCATCAACAGCGCAGGACTCCCTCGCTCCCTCTGGGTCGATTTTCGGGAGAATATCGGTTCGACTGTATAAACAAACAGTGTTTGCTGTGGCAAGATAGGCTGTTGATTTGGATAGGAAAGGGGACGTGATGCGGGTTTATTGTAAAGAGTGTGGCCAGCGTGGCCGTATCACCAAGACCAATCAGCTGAGCCCGGCAGTGGCTGACCTCTACTGTCAGTGTACCGATGCAGAGTGTGGCCACAGCTGGGTGGCCACACTCTCGTTCAGTCATACCCTCAGCCCATCTTCTAGAGCGACCAGCCAATTGGTTCTTAGTTTGGTTGGTTCGTTGACTCCGGAAGGACGGCAGATGGTGTTGCAAGGTCTGGAACTATAGCGTCTAGCTAAGAACTTATCGCTTAATCCATTTGTATAAACCATAAGCCGCGGCGCCAATGGCTACCGGAGCTGCAGCAGTTATAACAAGCCCGGTCGCCATTCCTCCACCAACAACACTTCCAACAGCTGCAAGTCCTGAAGTGATGCCTGTCGCTCCAAGGCCAGCAACAGAACCTGCTGCTGCAACAGTTCCTACTGAACCAGCAGCCCCAGCCACACCACCAACAGCACCAGCAATTTTTGCTTCATCATCAGTTTTTGTGCTCATTAAAACTCCAAATATTCCCTCTTGGTGTGACAATGGAGATCGAGGGACTAGATCTCAATCATTGTGTTGTGCGCAAGCACCTTCTCGTATTATCCCTGCAACAAGGCGGGATTCATTGGGGATTATTTTCATATTTCTAAGCTTTAATGTCTACAGATTTAATACTCGTGTGATGCCCAACCATTTTCACCGGATATCTGGTTAATCTATCGACTTGAAGTGAGCGTTCGATGAAGTTCTGCGTGAGTTCTTCTTAATCTCGGCAGTCAGCTATCACCTGATGTAAAGCTGGCTGGTATGGAGGGTTAAGCTGTTTGGCCATGCCAGGGTTGCGCGATCGGTAATGCTGCCTGCGGCTATCCAGAGGGTGAGGCCCGTTCTGGCGCAGTTGATGGTGCCGCATTGATCGAAGGCTACCGGTGTGCGGCCCTCTATCCGGCTGAGCAATGATGTCTCTGATCTCTATTGCCAATGTACAGATGCTGAGTGCTGCAACAGCTGGGTGGCCACCTTGTCGTTTGCCCATACCTTAAGCCCCTCGGCCAAGGCTACCAACCAGCTGGTGATCAGCTTGATGGGGTCGCTGACACCAGACGGTCGGCAAGCGGTGCAGATGGCACTGAAAGGAATAGGGGCGCAATAGCGCCCCTGATTGTTTTCTCTCTCGAGTTATGACCGGGTTCAGCCCCGATTCAGATAACCACAGCCACTTACCATAGTTCCCTCAGCGTTACTGATCTTCGTCAAAAAATTAATCGAAATCAGCCTTGTAGATAACTTTTTACTCACTCAGATGGTCAGCGTTTGATACCCTACTCATCCGAACCCTTATCATAGGGGCATTGGGTTAGACTCGGAACCTGAACTAGATTTTAGGTGTGTAAACAAGCAAGCCAACGAATAAACTGTTAGGTAATCAATAGGGACTATTTATGCCAGTGTTTATTAGCTATTCCCATAGTGATAAGAAAAAAGTAGGTAAGATTGCAGCTCACCTTGTTAAGAATAGAGCGAATGTATGGGTTGATACATGGGAGTTAAATGTAGGTGATTCAATTCTAAACAGAGTCCAGGACGCTGTCGAATCTTCAGGTGCATTATTAATTATGCTTTCAAAAGCATCAGTTCAGTCGGAATGGTGTAAAAAAGAATTGACAGCTGGTTTGATGAGGGAGTTGTCCGAAAAAAGAGTCGTCGTTCTCCCCGTGCTTATTGAAGATTGTGAAATCCCCCTTTTTTTACGTGACAAAATGTACGCTGATTTCCGCACGGATTTTAATTTTGGTTTACAAGCTGTGCTAGATGGTATTGCAAAAGTAATAAATTCAGATCAAGGCCGTATTTTAGACGAGGATGGCTACTCTGACTGGGCGGTAGACTGGGGTTATCACGATGACCTTTTCCATATGAGATTTACCATCGTTCATTGTGCCAAAAGTGCTCCGCTTACATTTATCACTGAGGTACGGGTTTTATGCAATGAAGTCGGAACCAGAAGATATAAACAATACGAAAGCGCAGGGCTTGATTGGATTGGACGTAATATTTTTGCTGAAATGTTATTTGATATTGGTGAGAAAAAAGATATTCGAATGATTTTGGATTCTCAATTACCACAAGAACAAGGCATAACAGTTGTAGATGATAAAACGGATATGAATTTTGAAATCCATATATCATCAAGAAAAATGGGTGATGATAACGGGAAAGATCAATTGATAGACATTAGTGAATATCTTAAGGGTATTCGTCACTATATAAGAAGTGTGTCTAGGCAACCTACAGCTGAAGAAAGCCAGAAAATGATACAAATTATGTCCAAGTCAATAAATTCCTAACTAAACCGTCAATCATCGCCCAATGCTTGGTCTAGGCCTCTAAACTGTGCAGCGGTTTGGAGGCCGGTTCCGGCTGAGTTAGAGTTATGGTCTAAACCTTCGATACTTGGAAGCAAACAAGAGGTCCATCCTCGGGAACTCAGGTCTGTGCCTTCGTGCTTCCACGGTGGGGCGGTTGGTGCTGGCCTGAAACGGGTTCGGTACCTCGGGGGCGATGGCTGGTAGAGCCAGCGATGTGGGGCGAGGATGGCGTCGGCGCAAGATGGCGCAGGCCACGGCCTGCTGTTTGTCCTGTAGCATTCCCACCCATTGGCTGGCCAGCGCTGCTGGAGAATGCAGGTCACCCGATTATCCAGGCTGCGGTACTCTTCGCGGCTGACTGTCTGTTTGTTGTTCATGCCCATTCCTCGCTGTAGTCGTTCTGTTCCTGCATCCACTCCGGGATATCCTGCTTCTCCAGTTCTGCCCACATGTGTGACTGATAGGGCTCCGGCAGCATCTCTATCCAGCGGTACGCCCCGGCGTGGCCTTGTGCCTGGTAGACCTTGCCGCACAGCTCAACCAGCATCGGCCAATCCTGGTCATCAGCCGGGATCGCGTATTCATCCGTTCCGGCCTGTTCGGCTAGCTGCTGGCCATCTGGTATCCAATCAGGTTCATTAGGTATCGCTCGGCACGACTGCAGCTGGCCGTTCTCAAGCCAGAGGGTGTAGCCGTCCGCTGTGATGCTGGCGCCTGCCCGCAAACGTCCTATCGAGAAGGGCGATAACCCCCATTGCTCTGCCATCAACTGATCCGCGAACGCCGCTGGATCCGGCTGCGTACAGTTATTGTCAGAGCTCCAAGGAGCCGGGCTGTCGCCCGACTGAACCCCAACACCCCAGCCCGACGCCCCGGCGGCCTTGGTGGCCTCATGGGTGCCTGCGGGAACCACTTCCCACCCTTGCAGGCGGGTCTTGATACCCAAGCTGGCGGTGTGCAGTCCCATCAGGCGCTTGATGTCTTCGCCGTAGCAGTTGGCCTGCTTCTCAATGAGGTGGGCCAGTTTGATGGGGTGCTCGGCCCGGGTGGCCAGGGCGCCACCCATGGCGTGGAGGTAACAGCGAAAGATGCCGTTATCCGCGGCGTAACGGGCCGCCTCAAAACGTGGGTCTTGCAGCACTGGCTTGGGTGGCCCCACCAGATCGCCGTGCTTCTTGGCGTTGCTGATGCGGCGCAGCTCGCGCCATACCCCGACCGGGGCGCCGCCTATTTGCTGGAAGGTACGGATCCCCCACCAACTCGCCCAGGCAACCGCATGCATGGCGGCTTCATTTGCGGGGGCATCAGCTTCTTCGTCGTCATCCAAATAGGCACCATCAATGTTTTTGGCGATGTATTTGGCGATATAGCCTGCCGCATCGCCTTTGGTTGGATCGATCTCCTTCCAGTCAAAGCGCGGAGTGAAGTCGGTATGAGAGGGGAGCCCTTTGGGATCACGGATCAACTCTGCACGGTCATGGCTCAAGGCATACCGCTGCAGAGTACTGATCACCCGCCATTTGTCGGCAGGGCGCATAAACAGCAGCAAGTGCCAGTGTGGGGTGCCGTCGTGGTGAGCCTCGCAAACGCGAAAGCCATAAACAGGTGCATCGCCCCGTTTGAGGGCCGCGCGGGTCAGGCTCCACAATTTGGCCAGGTAGGCGCAGGTTTCGCGTGGTGTGGCGCCCTCGTATTTCTCATTTTCGACTGTCTTGCCATTGCGACCAGTCTTCCAGGCATGGAAGCGGGAAGGGGCTGTCCAGGTGAAGAAGACGCCCACATGGCCCTGCTCCTCGGCGTAGTCGTTGAACCCCCGAGCACGCACCATCATCTCGTTGCGGCGGTTGACTGGGTTAGCATTGCTGGCCTCCCAGCAATCCTTCATCGAGATCACCAGATCATGCTTGGTGTTCATCACCTCCGATTCGGCCAGCCAGCGCATCATGGCCCGTTTACGCTCGCGCACTACCTTCATGGTGGCGTTCGACACATAAGCGGACACCCCTTTGCGCACCTTGCCGAGCAGGATGTTGATGTGTTCTTGCAGACGGTCCCAGGTGCGGTTGATCCGCTTCTCCCACCACTTGGCCGAGAGCAGGCGCACCATCACGCTCAAGATCCAGTTATCACGCACCTCCTCGGTTTTGAACTCAGGCAGCTCTCCAATAAACCCCCACTGGTCTGCCGGTTGGCGGATGGCTTCCCAGGTGAGTAGCAGATCCGGCTCCTCACCGGCTTTGATGCCTTGCTCGATGTGGCGCCAGATCGCGGCCGTCTGGTTGGCGAACAGGTGGGCGACACGCTTGCGCCCCTCTTCATCGCGCATGGTATGCGGGTCGACCGGGATCGCCTGGCTCAGGCCTCGCACCCACTTGGTCCGTTCACGCAGCCAGATGTTGGCGTTGCGGCAATTGCGGCTGGTGCCATCTTTGCGGCGGCGCACGTACTGCTTGAACAGGGTCAGAGTGAGTTGTTGTGACAGACCATCAAGCAGCTGTATGGCCCAGACGAGATCGCTCTGGCCCGGGGTGCCGGTAAAGACGGGACCGAGGGCGCTGATGTCGAGGTGGGGCAGGGCGTTGGCAAGGGTATCGATGCGCTGCCGCAGTGTCCGTTTGGACAGCGGCAGCTTGGTGGTGTTGCGGATCATTGGGCAGTGGTACCTAGCAGCGAGTTGAGGCCACAGCGGCGGGCTTTGATCACCAGGGATGAGTGGGCACAGATGCGGCGGGCTGCTGCGCATTGGCGCAGGGTCAGCGCTATGGTGGCCCTTGGCCGTGGTGAGATCTGGCGGCATTCAATGAGCAGGCGCTGGTACCCACGCAGGCGCGCACTGGCGCCCCGCAGGTCTTCCCACCAAGCACCCATGCTCATTGCCATTTCAGACATCAGGCGGTAGTTCATTTGATGGTTTCTCCCAGGCCATGCATGGGCGATACATCGGTCCACCAGTTCGCGATGGTGGTCGCCAGGGCAGCTTCACCACAGCCCAGTGCCAGCCAGTACAAGGCGCGTATCGCGCCCAGTGCCAGCAGCTCCGCCACCTCGCCGTTCTCCGGGGCGATGAGGTATTCGCCCATCGCCGCTTGCCAGTGTTTGGTCAGCTGGCTGACCGGTGCCGGTGGCTGCATATGGGCGGGGCCTGCTTCACCGCAGCCCACGTCATCAGCAGGGGCCTCCAGTTCAAACAGGTCAGCTGTCATGCCTCGTCCCCCATCACGGAATCGTCATCCAGCAGATCTTCCTGCTTGCTGGTCACGATCAATTGCACCTGGATGTATTGGTCGCCCGAGTAGAGCTCCCCCAGGGCGATGCGGTTCTCCTGTTCGCCGCTGGCCAACAGCTCGGTCAGCAGCGGTAACACGACCTGCTCGGCCCGTTGGGCGATATGAATGGCGTCAATGCTCATGCCGGCTCCCTCTGATTCAGCGCGCGAAACAGCTGATGCCAGCGCAGGTTTTGTTGGGCTTGAGCTCGAAGGGAGTTCCCCTCCGAGCCACGGTAGAGATAAGAATGCCGGGTATTGCCCTGCAGCCGGGTCGACAGCTCATGCAGGGCGGCGATGGCCGCCTGCGGATGGATGTGGTTAAACAGACCTTTCATGCGCTCCCCTCCACGATGCGGATAGCGCCAGACGTCAGGCGCTCCATGCGGGCGTATCCGTGCTGGCCACGTAGCCAGGTAGTGCCGCAGTTGATGTAACCGCGGCTGGCCAGGTAGGCACTGGCGGCCTTGATAGTGGGTTCGGTGTGGCGAGTGATAACGGCGGCCATGGTCAGGCCTCCGCTATCTGGTTGGGGGCTTGCCCGGTCAGCAGCCAGTCAAGGTGCTGTTTCAGGTCTGCATGGTTGGCAATCAGCAGGAACAGGCCACCGCCAATCTCGCGGTACCCCAGCTCGTAGTTCTTGAGCGTGGTAGGGGGGATATCCAGCAGCGCGGCAAACTTGGGGCGGCTCATGCCCAACTGCTCCCGCAACTGGCGCAGGCGCTTGGCGGCATGATGGTTGAGCAGGTTGATTTGGGTCGGTTGTGCGGTCATGGTCAGACTCCTTGTTGAGCAGTGCAGGGGTTGATGCGGTGAAACAGAGAGGCCCAAGCCAGGGCGGTGGAGCGTTCCATAAGCGCCACACCGTCCGGGTGTTGGCTAAGACGGGTGCCATACCGGCCCGTCAGCTTGCGTTGCTGGATGCGAAGGTTGCGCAGGGCGCAGGGGATCGCTAAAGTTGTCATGTCGACTTCCTCATACGTTGTTGATAGAGGCCCGCTTGGAGTTGCAGCTCCGTAATGCGGGCTTTTTATTGCCCTATGGGTCGCGGGCCCTGTTGTGTCATCTGGTTTGCGGCCAGAACGGCTTGTTTCAGCTCCAGTCTTTTCGTTCTCTCCCTCTTCAATCTCTCGATATCGCCAACCGGTTTTCTCACCGGTGCCGGGTGCCATACTTTGCTGTCACAGCCGCCACGAAATTCCCCTTGATAATCCAGTGCCAGTACCGCCAAGCGGATTGCCTCGCGCTGCGAATGGGGCAGGGTTGAAAGGGTCGCAGTCATCAGCTGACCGCGTGACTGACGGGCGATGGTGCAGATGGCGGCCTTCTTGGCTGAGCTGATAGCCAACCAGTCGGTATCCAGGTTGGAGCGGGTCTTGCCGAAAATCTCGCGCAGCAGCATGCAGCCTGCTGTGTTCATGGCGACCTGTTCCGCTGGCGTCAGCCCGGCGAGGTTGCGTTGTTCTGAATCAATATGTTGTTGCATGGTGTCTCCCTTACATGGTCGCAGCTTGCACCAGGATGTCTGATGCGCAGGCCAGGGCCGGTATCGCTTGAAAGCGGGCTTCTACGTCATGGATCAAGATGGCCAGTGACCCCATGGCCGAGGTGGCCACGCTCACCAGGGTGTTGCGTTCAGAGCGGGTGATCCGGCCGCGTTCGGTCAGCTCCAGCGCCCGCTGGCCAATGCTGGCGATCTTGGCGTTCAGGTCGATCGCCTGATGGGGCAGGGAGGGAGCTCGTTCAGATTTGGGGATAGCAACGGCAGTCAAGCCACAGCCAAACAGTGCGCCATCGAACAGGGTTTCATCGCCGTCACTTGCCTGGGTGATGGCAATCAGCTCGGCCACAGTGAGTTCGTGGGGCTGATCGGGGTTTAACTTGTTGCGCAGGAGCTGCGGGTTCATGCCGACCCGTTGGGCGATCTCGGCCATGTTGTGACTGGCCGCAAAGCGTTGGCAGGCGCTGATCCAGTGCGGATGTTTGCTGGCGTATTCGGTAAACATGCGAGGTTCTCCTTGACCCGTTATGGTGTCTGCAGGTTCATGCGAGCGTCATGGTGACGTAGCGCTCGGCCTGATAACGGGCCTGCAGGAACAGGGCGTAAAGGTTGACCTCGCGAGGTGCGCCCGGACCGTCTTGCAAGATGGGCAACTGGCCGCGGTCGGCGCGTTTCTTGATAGCCCCAATGCTCATGCCTTGGCGCTTGGCGTACTCCTCCAGGCTTTCGCTGACGCGATTGCCAAAGGGGTAATCAAGCGGCAGCTGGCTCACATCGCTGGGGATGCGGATGGGTTTGATTCGAGTAGTCATGATGAATCCTTCTCAGGGGGTTCAAACACAGGGGGTGGGTTGTTGCGAGGTACTGCGTGAGTCGGCCTTTAACTTGCCGCCGGTCAGCACCTCGATTTGGTAGGCTCGACCTTTGGGGATGGTTTCGCTCCACTTGCTGACCGCAACATGGGAAATACCAAGAGCTTTGGCAGTCGCTGTGACGGTGCCGAAGTGTTCTAGAACTACACTTTTCTGCATTTTAAAATCCTCCATATTGTCACCTAAGTGTCGGGTGACAACTAAAGGTAACTTATGGGTCGGAAAGGGGTCAAGTTGTTTCGTTGCTTTAGTTACCTTACTGGGTGGTAACTTAGGTTTATGGAAACTATCAATGACCGCATATCAGCGCGCAGACGTGCGCAGAAAATGAGCCAAGACGAGCTGGCTAAGCGAATCGGGATAACCCGGGTGTCGATTAGCAAGTGGGAGTCGGGACTTAACCAGCCAAAAGGGCGCTATCTCAATGATTTAGCGGCAGCGCTGGGGGTCACTGTTGACTGGCTTCTGACTGGTGACGGGGAGGCGAGGGGACAGCCTGCACCGGAAGCTATGCCTGGATATCACAACGTCGAACCGGCCGTGATCCCGCAAGGAACACGAGTACCGGTGCTGAGCTATGTCCAGGCAGGCCACTGGCACGAGATGTGTGAGCAGGCCACTGCTTTTGATGGCAACGTCGAGTATGTGACGGCGGGGGTCGATGTCGGCCCTTGTGGTTTCGGCCTCTGGTTGCGTGGCAAGTCGATGGAACCCTTCTTCAAGGAAGGTGACCTCATCATCGTTGACCCTGAAGAAGCGCCCCAACCAGGGGATTTCGTCGTTGCTAAGAACGGCAGCGAAGAAGCTACCTTCAAGAAATACCGGCCCCGTGGCATTGACGAGAGCGGACAAGAGGTGTTTGAACTGGTCCCCCTCAACGACGATTACCCCACCATGCACTCCGACCGGCAGCACATCCAGATCATCGGCGTGATGGTAGAACACAGATCATATAGAAAAAGACAAACAAGGTGTTAAGTTGTCTATATGGATTTGATGTTACTATTTCTAACTTATGGAGAGTGTACTTGTGGCCAAACAATTTATGTTAATGGAGCCTAAGAACGAAAATTTTAATGAGTTAATTGGTGGTTCAAGTAAATATTTGGTACCAAGATTTCAGCGCGATTATGCTTGGGATATTGAACAGTGGGAGGACCTTTGGAGTGATATATCTTCTCTTGATCAAGAAGGCTTCCATTACATGGGGTATATGGTCCTCCAACAGAAAGAACAATATCAATACGAAGTTATTGATGGACAGCAAAGATTAGTTACTTTATCTATTATTGTTTTGGCCGCAATGAAAGCGATTAAAGCAATGATAGATAAGGGAGAAGATAAAGACGAAAACGAAGAACGGCTTTCTGAAATAACTAAGAAATTTGTTGGCAACAAAAATCTCGTATCTTTAAAAGTTACGAGTAAGTTGGAACTAAATAGAAATAACAATAGATTTTTTCAAAAAATGTGCAGTGACTTAGAATCTCCAAATAATAGAGGGGTGACTGCAACGAACAAACTAATTAGGAAGTGTTTTGCTTATTTTTGTAAAAAGGATTTCGGTAAAACAGGCGCGGATGTAGCTCAATTTATCGTAGATTTCTCATCTTCTATGGTATTCACAAAGATAATCGTCCAAGATGATCTCAATGCGTACAAAGTGTTCGAAACACTGAACGCACGAGGGGTCCAGCTTTCGACGCCTGATCTGCTAAAAAACTATTTATTTTCTATTGTGACAAAAGATGTAAATATAGATGAAGAAGAGCTAAATGACCTGGATGAACAATGGTCTGAAATGATTTCTGATATAGGTGAGAATAATGTTTCGGATTATGTTCGATATCATCATAATTCTCAACGTAAGATGGTGACAAAGAAAGACTTATTTTCTGCAATGAGAAAAGTAGTTCAAACGCCAGTAGAAGCATATCAATATCTCAAATCACTAATAGAATATGCGCCAATATATGCATCATTAATAAACCCAGATGATTCTTGGTGGGCTGAACAGGATCTCCAATATAAGGAGGCCCGGGGCTATCTATCTGGCATAAGATTATTTAATATTAAACAACCCTTAGCCGTACTTTTGCCTGCATTTACAAAATTCACACCTCAAGAATTTGTTAAGGTTACGAAGTACCTTTATGTCATTTCTATCAGATATAACGTAATCTGTCATTTGTCTCCAAGTGAACAAGAATCAATGTATAATCAGATTGCGATCAATGTATCCAATGAGACTTACAAACGGGCTAGCCATGTAAAAAATTCTGAGGAGTTTAGACGTCTTTATCCAGATGATAATGCATTCTCTAATTCTTTTGAATTTCATAGAATGCCAAGTCGCCAAACAGCTAAGAAGATAAGATTTCTTCTCGCCGAAATTGAGATGTATCTTGGAAATGTATGCGATTATGAAAAAACAACACTAGAACATATTTGTCCATATAATCCAGAAAAGGTATGGGTTGATAGTTTTGGTGAAGGGGTTAATGATGTAAAAGATCGTTTAGGTAATATGGTGCTTTTAGATAAAGACAATTTAAAAAGATCAAGCTTTGTAGATAAGAAAAAAGTATATGCAGCATCGAAATTTAAAATGGCTCAAAAAGTAGCTGAATATGACGAATGGAATCAAGAGACGGTGAGCGATTTTCAAAAATGGCTGTCAGGAAAAGCTATCAATGTATGGCGGATTGATTAATTCAAGTCATTACTCAACATATCCCAACATTATCTTAAGGGTAGGTGCGTCGACAGACTGACGCGCTTACTCGATCCAACCGAAATCAGCTAACTACCATGCCTTGTCAGGTACAACAGCACAAAATAGGGTACCAGGTTGAACAGCAGAGCCCCGATTTTGTAGATCGATATACCTAGGTAGTGGACGACATTGAAGTGCTCCACCGAGAGGGGAAACCAGCGATTGTGCAGTCGGTACATGCCATCGTGAGCAAACACAAAGGCAGCAAACCAGACAATAATGATCAGATAGTTGATGGAGAGGTTCCAGAGCAGGAATGTCTTGAGCAGTTGCAGGTCCATCACAGCATCCTACGGTGTTGTGCCCATCATCCGGATCACACAGGATGTTGGGCACTATCGGTATATCAAGTGGGATCGGGCTATTGGGTAAAGTAGGTACCGCCGCCTGTGCCACCACCGCTTACGCTTCCACCTCCATCGTTACGTCCATCATCCGCAGGAGGAGGAGGAGTCGTTCCACCGTTGGAAGCGCAAGCCGCCAGCAAGAGCTGAGTAGCTACCAGCCAAATTTTCCATATTGTCATAACTATATCCTCTGTGTTCCGCCTTGCTCTGCTGCCAGGTTGAATGCGTTGGCTCAAATTGAGCAACTCAACCCTGAGTGTAGCCCACTCAAGTTTCCCAATTTCCAACTCTCCAATGTATGACGCAACTTTAGCTAAACACTGCTAATTATCATCAAATACTGTATAAAATCACAGTGTTTGATGGAGGTGTAATGAAAGTGAGAATGCAGTGGTCGGAGGTTGTGTCGATGTGTAGGCCGCGGGGATGGATAAGCGCCTTCCTATATAAGGAGGGGCGATGAGCATCAAGTCCACGACCGAAGGTTACCTGGTCGATATCCGCCCGCAGGGGAGGGAAGGCAAGCGGATCCGCAAGCGCTTCAAGACCAAGTCCGAAGCCCAGCAGTTCGAACGCTGGGTGATCGCCACCGAACATAATAAAGAGTGGGTTGATCGCCCGGCAGATAACCGGCCGCTCTCTGATCTCATCGAGCTCTGGTGGCGTTACCATGGCCAGACCCTGAAAGCAGGGGAGGCGGTGCGCAAGAAACTCCACAATATAGATGCTGCTTTGCGCCATCCGCTGGCAAGGCAATTGACCCGGGCGCTGTTCTCCGAGTATCGGGCGCAGCGACTGCACGCTGGCCGTCAGCCCAAGACGGTCAACCGTGAGCAAGAGATGCTAGGTGGGGTGTTCTCGGTACTCATTGATCTAGGCCATTACCACCATGAACATCCGCTCAAAGAGATGAAGAAGGTCAAACTGGTTGAGCGGTCTATGGGCTACCTGACCCAGGAAGAGATCAGCGAAGTCTTGGCCGCGTTATCGGGGGATAACCTGAAGGTGGTCAAACTCTGCCTGGCCACGGGGGCGCGTTGGAGTGAGGCAGCCAATCTGCGCCGCGAGGATGTGCTGGCCGGTCGGGTGACCTACATCAACACCAAGAATGGCAAGAACCGCACAGTGCCGATCTCTGCCGAGCTGACTAAAGAGATAACAAACGGGGTAAACCGGGGCCCGCTATTCCGTGACCTCGACTATATGTTGGTGCGTGAGGTGATCAAGTCAGTGGCACCGGATCTGCCAGCAGGGCAGGCGGTGCATGTGTTTCGGCACACTTTTGCATCACATTTCATGATGTCGGGTGGAAACATCCTCGCGCTGCAAAAAATTTTGGGCCATCACAACATTCAGCAGACCATGACCTATGCCCACTTCGCACCGGACTACCTGAGTGATGCTGTGCGCTTCAACCCGCTGGAAAATCCGCTGCCACCACATGACAAAATGTCCACAAATTGCCCCAAACAGGGTCATCTGGGGTGACCAAGCGTCACCCCCTGTAGTACCTAACTCATTGATTGTTATCTAAGTCATTGTTTTTGTTAGGTATAGCAAGGCGGCTCAGGCCTCCTTTTTTGTTGTCTGCAATTTATCCAGTTCTGTTGTCAGACCCGACTGTTACCTCTGTATATCTGCAACATGCTTTCATCATATGCCAACAAACTAGTATTGTTTCCCCATATTTAACGGGGAGAGGGGATCGGGTCAGCCTCTTCCCCGATAACAAAATGATTTCTAGGGAGAAAAGGCCACCTTAACTATGGTCAGCGAAGGGGCTTTTTTTGTATTATTCCCCTCTTGACCTTATTTAGCCTAACAGGCTCCTGTTTCGGGAGTGGTGACGAGGAAGACATGCAACAGCTTGAAGAAGTAGTCGGCCAGGCCAAGGCCGAAATTGAGGGCGTCAATGACGTTGCGACCCTCGACGAAATCCGGGTCAAATATCTGGGTAAAAAAGGCTTTTTTACCGAGCAGATGAAGACATTGGGCGCCTTGTCCGCCGAAGAGCGTCCCGCCGCGGGCGCCGTGATCAACCAGGCCAAGCAGCAGGTTCAGGATGCCCTGAACGCACGCCGTGATGCACTGGTGGAGCAGGAGCTGAACCAGAAGTTGGCTGCCGAGACCATCGATGTGAGCCTGCCGGGCCGTCGCATCGAGAATGGTGGTCTGCACCCTGTGACCCGTACCATTGAGCGCATTGAGCGCCTGTTTGGCGAGATGGGGTTCAAGGTGGAACGCGGTCCCGAAATTGAAGATGGCTTCCACAACTTCGATGCGTTGAACATTCCGGCTCATCATCCGGCACGTACCGATCACGACACCTTCTACTTCAATCCCGATCTGATGCTGCGTACCCACACCTCGGGTGTGCAGATCCGCACCATGGAACATCAGCAACCGCCGATCCGCATCATAGCGCCGGGCCGCGTCTATCGTAACGACTACGACATGACCCACACGCCAATGTTCCACCAGGTTGAAGGCCTGCTGGTTGACGAGCATGCCAGCTTTACCGAGCTCAAAGGCATACTGCACGACTTCCTGCGCAACTACTTCGAGGAAGATCTCACCATTCGCTTCCGTCCTTCCTATTTCCCGTTCACCGAACCGAGTGCCGAAGTGGACGTCATGGGCAAGAACGGCAAGTGGCTGGAAGTGCTGGGTTGCGGCATGGTGCACCCGAACGTACTTCGTTCGGTCGGTATCGATCCGGAAAAATACTCCGGCTTTGCCTTCGGCATGGGCGTTGAGCGCCTGACCATGCTGCGTTACGGGGTCAACGACCTGCGTGCCTTCTTCGAAAACGACCTGCGCTTCCTCAAGCAGTTCAAGTAAGGGCGAGAGAACATGAAATTCAGTAAATCCTGGGTGATGGAGTGGGTCCGCACCGAGTTGAGTGACAACGCACTGGCCGAGCAGATCACCATGGCTGGTCTGGAAGTGGACGCCGTGGAAGCGGTGGCTGGCCAATTCAACAACGTGGTCGTGGGTGAAGTTGTCGAGTGTGCCCAGCATCCGGATGCCGACAAGCTGCGGGTGACCAAGGTCAACGTGGGCGAAGCCGAGCTGCTGGACATAGTCTGCGGTGCGCCGAACTGCCGCGCTGGCTTGAAAGTGTGCGTCGCCAAAGTAGGGGCGACTCTGCCGGGTGATTTCACCATCAAGAAAGCCAAGCTGCGTGGCCAACCGTCCCACGGCATGCTCTGCTCCTTCAGTGAGCTTGGTATCGACGTCGAGGCGGACGGCATCATCGAGCTGCCGGCCGATGCTCCCATCGGCACCGATATCCGCGACTATCTCAATCTGAACGACGTCTCCATCGACGTGGACCTGACTCCGAACCGTGCCGATTGCCTCGGTATCGCGGGGCTCGCCCGTGAAATCGGCGTGCTCAACAGCGTGGACGTGGTTGAGCCGACCTGGGCGCCTGCTGCTGCCACCTGTGATGCGACCTTCCCGATCCGGGTGGAGGCGCCAGCCGATTGCCCCCGTTATCTGGGCCGCGTCATCAAAGGGCTGAACCTGCAAGCCAAGAGCCCGCTCTGGATACAAGAGAAGCTGCGCCGTGGCGGTATCCGCTCCATCGACGCTATCGTCGACATCACCAACTTCCTGTTGCTGGAATACGGTCAGCCGATGCACGCCTTCGATCTGGCCAAGCTGGCAGGGGAACTGGTGGTGCGTCGCGCCCGTGCTGACGAGCCGATGACCCTGCTCGACGGCAACGAGGTGAAGCTCAAAGAGACCACCCTGGTGATTGCCGATGCCAAAGGCCCTGCCTGTATGGCCGGTATCTTCGGCGGTGATCGCACCGGTGTGTCCGAGACCACCACCGACATTCTGCTGGAGTGCGCCTTCTTCGCGCCGCTCTCCATCACGGGTCGTGCCCGTGTCTACGGTCTGCATACCGACTCTTCCCATCGCTTCGAGCGCGGGGTCGATCCACAACTGCAAGCCAAGGTGATGGACAGAGCCACCCGTCTGCTGCTGGACATTTGTGGCGGAGAGTGCGGCGGCGAAGCGGGTCCGGTCATCGAGGTCAAATCCGATGCCCATCTGCCCAAAGCGGCGCCCATCAAGCTGCGTCGCACCAAGCTCGACAAGGTGATTGGCATCAGCGTGGCTGATGCTCAGGTGGTCGAGATCCTGACCCGCCTCGGCATGCAGGTGACTGTTGATGCCGATGGCTGGACCGCGTTGGCACCTTCCTGGCGTTTCGATATCGCCATCGAGGAAGACCTCATCGAGGAAGTGGCTCGCATTTACGGCTACAACAATATCCCGAACCTGAAACCGGCTGCCTCTCTGGCGATGGTTGAACAGGCTGAAGGGCAGGTGACCCTCAAGCGGGTGCGTGACCTGCTGGTTGACCGCGGCTTCCAAGAAGCGATCACCTACAGCTTCGTCGATCCCAAAGCGCAGCAACTGCTCTATCCGCAAAGCGATGCCATAGTGCTGCCGAACCCGATTTCGGTCGAGATGTCCGCCATGCGTGTCTCTCTGTTCCCAGGTCTGGTGCAGGCGGTGGTCTACAACCAGAATCGTCAGCAGCCGCGGGTACGCCTGTTCGAGCAGGGTCTGCGTTTCATCCAGGACGCGAGCGCCGAGAACGGCATCCGTCAGGAACCGATGCTGGCCGGTATCATCACCGGCAACCAGAGCGACGAGCACTGGGACATCAAAACCCACGCAGCCGACTTCTTTGATTTGAAAGGGGATCTGGAAGCCGTGCTGGATCTGACTGCCGAAGGGGCAACCTTTACCTTCGAGCGTACCGAGCACAGTGCACTGCACCCGGGCCAGAGCGCAGCCATTTTGCGCAATGGCGAGGTGTTCGGCCATATCGGCGTGATCCACCCGAGCCTCGAGAAGAAGCTGGGTCTCAAGACCCGGGCCATCATGTTCGAGCTGGAATTGAACAAGCTGATCCCTGCCAAGGTGCCGGTTGCTGCCGAGGTTTCTCGCTTCCCAGCCAACCGTCGTGATATCGCCGTGGTGGTAGACCGTCAGGTTCTGGCCGGTGATGTCCTCGCAGTAATTAAAAAAGTTGGCGGAAATCAGGTAGTTGGAATAAACTTGTTTGACGTATACCAGGGTGCTGGTATGGCCGAGGACAAGAAGAGCCTGGCCATCAGTCTTGTATTGCAAGACACCCAGCGCACTCTGGAGGAGAAAGAGATTGCCGAGACCGTAGACAATGTCGTGCGGGCCCTTGGTGAAGAGTTGAATGCATCCTTGAGGGATTGATCTATGGCGCTTACCAAAGCCGACATTGCAGAGCACCTGTTCACCCAACTCGGGATGAGCAAGCGTGAAGCCAAAGATATGGTGGAAGCCTTCTTTGAGGAAATCAGACAGGCGCTTGAGCGTGGTGAACAAGTCAAGATTTCAGGCTTCGGTAACTTTGACCTTCGTGAGAAGAATCAGCGTCCCGGACGCAACCCCAAGACAGGCGAGGATATTCCTATCAGCGCCCGTCGTGTGGTGACCTTCCGGCCTGGCCAGAAACTCAAGGCCAGGGTAGAAAATGTTGAACCCAACGAGTGACAAAAAGCCAGGCAAACGCCTGGCTTTTACTTTTTCATGATGAAATCCAACTTATTGTTCGGTTTGTTGCTGGCCATGCCGGTGCAGGCCATGACGCTGCCTCTGTCTCCCGCCACCCAGGCGTATGCCGACACTCTCACCTCGCTGACCATCTGTTACCCCGCCCTGATCCGGCCGCCCTATCTCGAGGAGTCGGGGGGGCTGCTTATCGATCAGCTGGAGCGGCTGGCTGAACAGCTGCCGGTGCCCTTGCTGCACGAGAAGCTGCCAAACTGGCCCGCGGTTCAGCAGGCCCTGCTGACGGGGCGCTGCGATCTCATTCCTGACATAGGGCCTTCACGGCAGGCATTGCCTGGCATGGCGCTCAGTCGCGCCCTGCTGGAAGCCGAGTCCGCGATTCTTTACAAGGGTGAGCTGGAGCGTGCCACCTTCCTGGTGTCACCCCTTTGGCAGGCGAGCGAGGTGCTCAAGACACTCTATCCCCATTCGACCCAGCTGGTCCTGACCGATGCCGTCAACTGGTACTCGTCACTGGTAGCGGGCAAGGGAACGGCCTATCTCGGCGACTACCTGCAACTGCGTTACCTGATGCGCGAATACCCGGATGTGGGACTGCGTCTGCGCCGTTTGCGCAGTGATGAGCTGGTGCTCAGCTATCGGCTGATGATGCGTGACAAGCCAGAGCTCAGGGCGCTGGTCGACATGGCGATCCGCTATATGCCGCCCGGGGGCGTCTACAAGGATCTCGAGCGCTATCTGGAGCAGGGAGAACAGGACATCAACCCCTTGCACTTTACCGACAAGGAGCAGGCCTGGCTGGTCGGTACCTCCCGTGCCGTCAAGTTGGTGGTGAACCCTGCATTGATGCCTTATAGCGGCATCGACAAGCAGGGGCAGCTCAGGGGCTGGAGCGCCGATGTGCTGCGCCGGGTGAGTCAGCAGACCGGGATGATTTTTCATGTGGTGCCAGTCAAGGACACCGAAGACGCCCTGGCCAGGCTGCGCAGTGGCGAGGCAGACATGATGGCGGGTCTGCTGGAGACACCGGCCTTGACTGGCGAGTTTGATTTCACTCGCATAGTGGTAGCCAGTCGTTATGCCCTGGTCAGCCGCAAGTTGCGGTCTTTCGATCGACTTGAGGAGATCAAGGGTGAGGTAGTCGTGCCCGCCAGCCTCTATGATCCCGACACGCTGGCCCGTCTTGGCAAGCATGCGTGGCGCAAGAGCCAGACCCTTGAGTCAGGCATTGCAGATGTACAGGCGGGCAAGGCGGAGGCCATGCTGGCCGAGCTGTATCAGTTGCAATATCCGCTTCGCAGCAATCTGCTGGCTGGACTGGATATCAAGGAGCTGCCGGAGCGTTTCGGGCTAGGGTTTGCCATCAGTCCCCACAGCCCCAGGCTGGCCGGTGTGATGGAGCAGAGCCTGATGACGATCACAGGCCAGCAGAACGATGATCTCAACCAGCGCTGGCGTCAGCTGGTACTGACCCAGCAGAGCGGCGTCAGCTATGGCATCTGGCTGGGATCCGTGTTGCTTGCATTACTGATCAGTGCTGGTGTCATCTGGTTGATCTGGCGCTCCCGCCAGCAGCTGGCGCGAGAAGTGAGCCGGCGTCAGGAGATGGAGCAGACGCTGGCACTGGAGAGTCAGTTCAGGGAGTCCCTGTTCCAGGCACTGCCTGTGCCCGTCTTCCTGCGAAATGATCAGGGAGAGATCATCAAGCGCAACAAACAGGCCAAACGGCTGGAAGCCCGTTATCTGGCCGAACTCAGCCTGCCGCAGTCCCAGTTGCAGGGAACCGAAGGGGAAATGACCCTCGGCGATCAGGTGTTCTCCTATGCCCAGATCCCGCTGCGACTGGGCAAACAGGCGCCGGCGGGGGATCTGATCGCGCTCTCCGACATCAGCGCCCTGCGCGAGCGTACGCGTTTGCTGCATCAGGCCGAGCGACGTCTGCGCGCCCTCACCAATACGGTGCCCGGCATCGTCATCCAGTTCCTCTTGCAGCAGGGGAAAATAACCCGGGTCGAATTTATCAGTCGTGGCAGTTACGAGCTGCTGGGCCTGGCCAGCCAGCAGATCCGCCGCCATCCCGACAGCGCACTCAGCCGTCTTGTACATCAGGACAGGCGCGAGATGCGGGCGCCCATGCTGGCCATGTTGCATGCCGGCCAACCTTTTTCCTACGCGCTGCGCTATGAACATCCGGTCAAGGGCACGCGCTGGCTGCAATGTTATGGTCGTGGCCGCAGCCAGCAGGAAGGGGGGTGGCGGGTTTACGGTGTGGTGCAGGATGTGACCGCCAGAGTCGAGCAGGAGCGTGCCTTGCAGGCATCCCATGAGCGGGCCGAACAGGCCGTCCTGGCCAAGGGGCGTTTCCTCGCTGCGGTGAGCCATGAAATTCGTACTCCCATGAATGCCATTCTGGGGCTGCTGGAGTGGCTCAATCACACCCCCTTGTCAGCGGAGCAGCACTCAGCGCTCTCCCATGTCAGACAGGCGGGGGACGAGCTGCTCGGTCTGCTCAACGATGTGCTCGATTTCAGCCGCAACGAGAACCGGCAGCTGGCGCTCTCTCCCCAGCCAACCGACCTGGTTGATTTGTGCGAGCATGTGGCGGCGGTGCACTGGTCCAAGGCCCGCTCCAAGCGGTTGCAGCTGCGACTGGATATCGACCATCACCTGCCCGCCCAGGTGGAGCTGGATCCCCATAGAGTGCAGCAGGTGCTGCACAATCTGCTCGCCAATGCCATCAAGTTCAGCTCTGCAGGTGAAGTCGTGCTGTGGGCACGCCGTCAAGGCGACCGTCTGCTGTGCGGCGTGGATGATGAAGGGCCGGGTATCAGCGACGATCTGCTGCCTCGCCTGTTCCTGCCATTCGAGCAGAGAGGAGAGGAGGGCCAGCCCAGGGCTCAGGGCACCGGATTGGGGCTGGCCATCAGCCGCCAGCTGATGGAGCAGATGGGTGGCGAGATCCGGGTCGAACCGCGTCCTCTCGGGGGCAGCCGTTTCACCTGCAGCTTGCCCTTGGTGCTGCTGCACGAGATGCCGCGCTGGCAACCGAGAGTGGCCAGCGTCAATATCCAGCTGAACGATGCGGAGCGTGCCTATCTCGTGCCCTGGCTTGGCGAGCTCGGCCTGACCGAGGATCCCGCCGGACCCCTGCTGCGCGCCGCCGAAGATGATCAGGGTATGCGTTACTGGGACTGGCAGGGCGAGCCCTGGGTGCCAGGCTCCGTGGTCAGCCTGTTGCAGCCAAGGCTGGTGTCCTCTGCCCTGGAGGAGATGAGTTTGCCAGGGCAGGGGATGCGGGTGTTGCTGGTTGAAGATCACGAAGTGAATCGGGTGTTGATCAGCATGCAGTTGACCCAGCTGGGGGCCGAGGTACTGAGTGCGGCCAATGGTCGGCTCGCGCTCGATATCCTGCAGCACGAAACCGTGGATCTGGTGCTGACCGATCTGCAGATGCCAGTGATGGATGGTGCCCAGCTGTGCCAGCAGTTGCGGGATTCTGCGCGTTGGCACCATCTGCCTGCCTACGTTATCACCGCCGATCTCAGCGAGCAGGCGGCGCAGCGACTGGCCAGCTGCGGTTGTCGAGGACATCTGGACAAACCCCTGTTGCTTAAAGATCTGGCCAATTTACTGCGCAGCGTGCCAAGGCTTGCGGACACGAGTGTCCTCTTGTCCGCACTCTCTCCCGGCACCGCAGGCGAGGAAATGGGGGCCGGGTGGCATGAGCCGGCACTGCCCCCTTTGAGCCGCGAGTTGATAAACCTCTATCTGGAGGCAACTCGTCAAGATCTGGCTGACATTGAGCAGTGCATCACACAAGGAGATGCTGAAGCGCTTGATGCGGCTTTACACAAGATGAAGGGGGCGGCCAAAATGGTGGGCGCCACCCCGCTGATCCAGGTGATCGAGCAGTGGAAACGGGATCCACAACAACCCCTGATGTCCCCGCTGCGGCACGCTCTGGATGAAGTCTGCCGGCGATTAGGTGAGAGAGTCTGACATGATCATCACAGATGAAGAGTTATTGGCGTTACTGAACTCGGAAGAGACCCAGGAGCGTTTTTTTTACCCGGTGACCCTCTATGCACTGGACGGAGTGGCCTATCAGGCGGCAAAAGCCGTTACCTTGCCCGAATTTGCCACCTTGCGTCGCACGCAACCCGATGCCCGCTGGCCGTGGGAGGGGTTGTTCGCCGCCGGTGCCATCGCCCTGTTTGATCCCGCCTCACACGCCGGTGCCGACTATCTACCGCAGTTGATGAACCAGAGCGATGGCATCTATCGCCTCTCGGATGACTGGTTGGCAGGGGTGCATGACAGGTATCAGCAGTGGCTGCAGTGGCTGGCACAGATGCAGATCTTGTTGCTGGAGGATCACCCGTTTCAAGGCGCCCATATCCAGCAGGAGATCCAGGGATTGGGTCTGTCCTGCCAATGGGTACAGGATGGCGATGCCTGTATCCAGGTGCTGGAACAGGGAGGCGTCAAGCTACTCATCAGCGATCTCAGCCTGGTGGAGCAGGATGCCATCGGTCTGCTGATGAGCCAGCCTCAATACCAGCAAAGCGGCCTGCCCATCATATTGCTGTCGGCCCACGATCAGACCCTGATCGACGGGGCCCGCCGGCTGTTGCACGATGCGGGTTTCAATGTAGTGGCCGCCCTGGCCAAGCCGCTGTTGAGCGATGATCTGCTGCGGCTGCTCAAGGCGCTCTATCTGGGGCCACAGCGGCAACAGCGGCTCAGTGGCTTGCGCCGTACTGTCCGCAGTTGGCAGGGAGAGGAGAAGGGGCTGCTCGGGCTCTTGTCCGACCCGCCATCTCCGCTGCCCATCTGGCTGGCGGTGACAGGTTTGCCGCCACGATGGGAGTTGGTGCGGGATTGGCTGGGCAGACAGGGGCGAGATGCCACTGAACTGACCCTGGTCATTCACCGCCGTGATCACCTGCTCAGCCAGGCCGAGCGGTTCGCACTGGTGCTGCAAGCCAGTCTGGCTGGCGTCAAGCTTGCGCTGCTGCTCGACAATGACCAGCATATGCCGTTTGATTTGCTGGAGAGGGTGCCATTGCAGCACCTGCTGCTGGGGCAGAGCCTGCTCCCGGGGCTCGAGGCCATGACGGCGGACTCCCTGCTGGGCCGCTTCATCTATAGGGCCAGAGAGCTTGGCATTGCCCTCTATCTGGATGATCCCTTCAACCTACTCGACAGTACCCTGTGGCGCGATCGCGGCATGACGGGGCGCTGGTAACCCGTGCCCCGTTACCTCTGCTGGCCCCCCGATGAGGCGCGTTTGCGACGTAGCCTAGCCGGCTGGCTGCATCCGATGTCACGGGCCTCCTTGCCCTTGATGATGGAAGTGGGCGGGGTCCCCTGTCGCTTACAGGAGCTGGCTGGCGCCGATCCGGAATCGATCAGAGCCGCCTACGAGGCGTTGAGCGAGCAGAGCATTTACCTGCGCTTCATGCGGGCAAAACAGCCGGCTACCGATGGTCAACTGGCCTTCTTTCTCGACTATCCCAGAGCCCCCCAGATAGCGCTCCTGCTGACCGATGGTCAGGGGCGGCCGCTGGCCCAGGCCCAGTCCATACGGCGGCGGCTGCACCCGGATCGGGCCGAATTCTCCTGTCTGGTCGCAGATCACTTCCAGCACAGAGGGGCGGGCAGGCGCATTCTGCTGGCACTGGCACTGCTGGCGCGCGCCGAGGGCATTCGGGAGTGGACGGCGGAAGTATTGGCCCAGAATCGCCCCATGCTGGCGCTCCTGCGCGGGTTGGGGCTGCCACTCACCCTGGTGACGGGGCGGGAGCTGGTGTTTGTCCGGCTCGATCTGAGCGTGCTCGATACCCTGTGAAGCGGGTATCCTCATAAGACCAAGGGTGAATAGGCTGCCTTTTCAGCCTGTGCTAAGGTCAGCCTTGTATGGGATCAGAGGGAAGCAGTCATGGTGCAATCAGCGAAACACATCGTCATTCTTACCGGCGCCGGTATATCTGCCGAATCCGGCATCAAGACCTTCCGTGCCTGTGACGGCTTGTGGGAAGAGCACAGGGTGGAGGATGTGGCGACCCCGGAAGGGTACGCCCGGGATCCCGCCCTGGTGCAGGGTTTCTACAACTCGCGCCGTCATCAGCTGCAACAACCGCAGATCCATCCCAATCCTGCCCACTATGCACTGGCCCGCCTCGAGCGCCTGTTGCCTGGCACTGTCACCCTGGTGACCCAGAATATCGACAACCTGCACGAGAGTGCGGGCAGCAAAAATCTCATCCACATGCACGGAGAACTGCTCAAGGCCCGCTGTCCCGAGTCGGGCCAGGTGATCGAATGGCGCGGCGATCTCCATCAGGATGAACTCTGCTCCTGTTGCCAGTTCCCCCAGCCGCTGCGCCCGCACGTGGTCTGGTTTGGCGAGATGCCGCTGGGGCTGGATCGCATCTATGGCGCCTTGGCCCAGTGCGACCTTTTCATCTCCATCGGGACCTCGGGGGCCGTCTACCCTGCTGCCGGCTTCGTGCATGAGGCCGGGCTGAACGGTGCCCATACCATAGAGCTCAACCTGGAACCGAGCGAGGTGGGCAGCCAGTTTGACGAGAAGCGCTATGGACCAGCCTCCCTGCTGGTACCCGCTTTCGTTGACGAGTTGCTGGAGCGCTGCGGCGTGCATCAACCCAAACAGATAGAGGGTCACAACTGGATGGAGATGCGTGGATCCTGAGCTACTGTGTGACGCCACAGTTGCAATGAGAGTGTGAAATCGCGACACTGACAACCAAAATATGGGACGCAGTTGGCGCAAATTATCATGACCCTAGTGAAGCAATGGATCGCTTTTTTCCTCCTCATGCTGGCCAGTGCCAGCGCATTGGCATCGATCCCCCTGATGACACTGGTGCTGCCCGATGGTCGGCAGATAGCGCTCGATGACGCTGCGCTGGCCGCCTTGCCGCAAACCCAATTCAAGACAGCGACCCCCTGGACCACGGATATGCATGACTACCGTGGCCCGACCCTGGCGGCCGTGCTGGCGGCGCAAGGGGTCAAGAATGCGGGCAAAATTGCCGTCTCGGCGCTTAATGGCTATCAGCAGGTGGTGGATCTCGCCCTGTTTGAGGAGGCACCACTGACCCTGGTGCGCCATGAGGATGGCAAGCCGCTGACCCGCCGCAACAAGGGACCGCTCTGGTTGCTGATCCCCCTTTCCAGTTACCCCAAGCTGGATATCCCTCTCATTCATAACTGCATGGTCTGGCAGGTAACTCGCATCGAGATCATCGGCTGATGGGTCGTCAGCGTCACAATCTGCTCCTGGTCTCAATCACCCTGCTGTTTCTGTTCTCCTCGGGTTGTGGGCTCTATCTGCAGCACCGCCAGGAGCAGCTGGTCGATACCTTCTATCGCAACATCCACTGGAACATCAGCCAGGTGATGCTGGAGTCCCAGCGTTTTCTCTACGACTTGCGCCTCTACCGGGCCGGGCAACTGGACATGGAGACCCTGAGCCTGGATTACGATCTGTTGTGGAACCGGCTGGATATCTTCCTCATCAGCAGCGAGACCGCCGATGCGCGGGAGCGTCACGGACTGGGCAAGGCCCTGGCCGGACTGTTCGAGCAGATTAAACTGCTCGAGCCCCAGATGCAGGCCGGGCAGTTGCGCGAAGGGGCCGAGCTCGAGCAGTTGCAGACCAAGATTGCCGAACAGACCCATCATATTGGGGTGGTGGGCGATCGGATCCTCTCCAGTCAGGAGCGGGAAGCCTCGGTCAACCAGATCCGCAGCAGCCTTTTCTGGCTGCAAATCTGTCAGTTGATCCTGTTGGTGACCGGTGGTGCCCTGGTGTTTGCCCTCATTCGAGCCAACTTGCAAAACCGACGCCTCTCTTTGCTCGACCCCCTGACCCAGCTCGGCAATCGCCGGGCCTTGCAGGAGCAGCTGACTCGCTCGTTGCAATCCTCCCGCGCTCAGGCGCTGGTGGTGCTTGATCTGAAGCGCTTCAAGCAGGTCAACGATCTGCTTGGCTATCAGGTGGGGGACAGGTTGTTGCAAACGGTGGCGAACAAGCTGCAGCAAGCCTACAGCGGGCACGCGTATCGGCTGGGAGGGGACGAGTTTGCGGTGATCCTGACCGAAGATATACAGGGCATGGAGGAACAGATCCAGGCCCTGAAGCAGCTGCTGCATTTCGAGTTTGTGACCCGGGAGAGCCGTTTCGAGCTGGCGTGCCGGCTGGGGGTTGCCCAGGTAGAGGAGACGCAGGATCCCAATCGACTGCTGGATCAGGCCATCCTTGCCCTCAATCAGGCCAAACGCGATGCCAATGGGGATATCGCCTGGTTTCAGCCAGGCATGTTGCAGCAATTGCAGCTGACCCAGCGTCAGTTGCACCAGCTGCGGGACTGGTTGGCACACCGGATACCATCCCCTCTGGTGGTCGATATGCCATTGCTGAGCAGTGAGAACGGGCTCAGGGTGAGGGGGGTGTTGCTGCGCTGGCAGGACAATCTGGCACCCTGCGAGATGAGCTGGCTGCAGGAGGGGGGCATACTGGGGCCCGTGATCGCGCGGTTGCTGCAAGAGCATGAACAAGCCGCACTCGGTGAGCCTCAACCACTGCTGATAGCGCTCAATCATCAGGCCCAGCTGGCCCATGTGCTGGCCTATCTACCCGCCACTGTGCATGTCGAGCCGATCTTGCTGTTACCTGCCTTGCAACAGGATGCCTGCTTGCTGGCCAAGGTGAATCGGCGCGGTTGTACCCTGGCGCTGAGCGAGCTTGGCAGCAGCACGCCAACGCTGCTGGCCGCCGGCTGGCCGGTGCGCTACTGGTTGCCGGAGAGCGCAAGTCACACCGGCTTGTTGCAGCCGCTGGCACAGCAGTTGGGGTTGGTGCGCCTCATTCCGGCAGATGTTCAGGCTGCACGGCAGGCCTGACTGGCTGCGATAAAAAGGGCGATCCCATGGGTCGCCCTTTTTGCATGCGTCTTTCAGCGGGTCAGGGGGATGGGAAGGGCGCGCAGGATTGTCTGATCACCAGGTCTGGATCAACAGTGATCAGGTGGTTATCCACTGTCACCCCATTGATACGTGCCAGCAGCCGGGTAACGGCGAGGCGCCCCAGCTCCTCCTTGGGTTGATTGATGGTGGTGAGTGGCGGCGATAGATACTGCGCCAGCGCCACATTGTCATAACCGACGATGGAGATGTCCTGCGGTATGTTCAACCCCGCCTGATGGGCGGCACTGATGGCCCCCATGGCCATCATGTCGTTGAAGATAAACAGGGCGCTCGGCCGTTTGGGCTGGGCCAGCAGGCGCTGCATGGCATTGAAACCACTGGCACAGTCGAAATCTCCCTCCTGGATCCAGGCCGGATTGACGGTCAGACCCGCTTCCTGCATCGCCTGCTCAAAGCCAGCCTGTCGCTGATTGGCGGGGGCTCGGCTGTGGGGGCCCGTGATGCAACCGACATCGGTGTGACCGAGTGCCAGCAGATGGCGGGTGGCCAGATAACCGCCGCGATGGGAGTTGTCGGCGATGAGGTCAACGTCCTTGCTCTCCATGCCCCAGTCCATCACCACAACGGGCAGGCTCTTGAGCCAGTCGAGCTGGTTGAACACCTCCTGTTGCCCCTCGCTGCACATGATGAGCAGGCCGTCGACCCGCTTGCGCAACATCATCTTGAGGTAGGAGAGCGCCGTCTCGGCCTGACCTTCGGTGTTGCCCAGCATCAGGTTGTAGCCCTGCTCGAAGCAGTAGCGCTCCACCCCGCGCACCACCTCGGCAAAGAAGGGGTTGCTGGAGGTGGTGACCAGCATGCCGATACTGTTGGTCTCCTTCACCTTGAGGCTGCGGGCCACCAGGCTGGGGGCATAGTTGAGATCGCGCATGGCTGCAAAGACCCGCTCACGGGTCTCTTGTGCCACGAAGCGGGTCTCGTTGATGACATGGGAGACGGTAGTGGTGGAGACCTCTGCCCGCGCCGCCACCTCCTTGATGTTGGCCATCAGTGCCCCTGCGCAGTCTGGGCAAGCAGGAAGGCGTCGACCTCAACCTTGCTTGGGATCGAGCTCTGGGCGCAGAACTTGGTGACAGAAAGCGCCGCCGCGCCGTGGGCAAAGCGCACCGCGGCGTTGAAGTCTGCACCGGCAAGCTCGGCGGCCAGCAGGGCGCCGTTGAAGGTATCGCCCGCGGCCGTGGTGTCTACTGCCTCAACCCGAAACCCCGGGATGAGCTGTTGCTGTCGGGCGTTGCTGCAATAGACCCCTTGGGAGCCCAGGGTGATCATCACATCGCTTATTCCCATCTGGTGGAAGCGGTCGGCCGCCAGAGCCGCGCTGGCCTCGTCGCTCACCTTGACGCCGGTCAACAGCTCGGCTTCGGTCTGGTTGGGGGTGATGAGATCCACCAGCGCCAGCAGATCGGCCGGGAGCGGGCGGGCAGGTGCTGGATTGAGTACCACCCGGGTGCCGTGGGATCTAGCCAGCTTGGCGGCTTCAAACACGCTTTCAAGCGGCACTTCCAGCTGCAGCAGCAGGGTATAGGCATCGGCAATCATGGCTTCATGGCGTTTGACCATGGCAGGAGAGAGGGCGCCGTTGGCCTCGGCGGAGATGCCTATGCTGTTCTCCCCCTCGTCGCTCACATAGATGATGGCGATGCCGGTGGGCAAGGTCTCATCGAGTTCTACTGCACTGACGTCTATGCCATCTTGCTCGAAACCCTGGCGCATCTGCTGGCCGATGGCGTCATCACCGATGCGGGCAATAAAGGAGACAGGGGCGCCGAGACGTGCGGCAGCCACCGCCTGATTGGCCCCCTTGCCACCCGGTACCACCTGATAGCTGTGGCCGGTCAGGGTTTCACCGGGGCGAGGAAAATGAGGGACGCGCAGTACATGATCCGCATTGACACTGCCCAGAACAACGAGACGATTCATTCTTATCACCCTTGATTTGGAACATCTTGGTTTGAGTGGGCCCAAGCCAAGATGCACAGCTGATGGAAACTCCAGAAACAAAGGGGGAGGCCAAGCTCCCCCCTGTCACATTACTTGCTGACGATTTGCAGCGGTACCGGGATGGATTTTTCTACCGGCTGACCCTTGAGTACCTTGTCGGCGGTTTCCACGCCGATAGCACCGATCAGGGCCGGTTGCTGCGCTACTGTGGCGGCCAGTTTGCCACGGGAAACGGCGGCCTTGCCATCATCAGTGCCGTCGAAGCCGACGATCATCACCTCTTTGCCGGCCGCCTGTACGGCGCGGATGGCACCCAGCGCCATTTCGTCGTTCTGGGCAAACACGGCTTGCACGCCCGGGTGCGCGGCCAGCAGGTTTTCCATGACGTTCAGCCCCTTGGTGCGGTCAAAGTCGGCAGGCTGGGAGGCCAGCACTTCCAGTTTGTTGGCAGCCACGGCCAAGGCGAAACCTTCGCCACGGTCACGGGCGGCGGAGGTACCTGCGATCCCCTCTAGCTGGATCACCTTGGCGCCAGCACCCAGTTTCTGGGTGATGAAGTCGCCAGCCAGCTTGCCGCCAGCCACGTTGTCAGAGGCAATGTGGGCTTTGACCTCACCCTGAGCGGCACCGCGATCCAGGGTCAGCACAGGGATGTTGGCCTTGTTGGCCAGGCGGATGGCATTGCCAACGGCCTCGGAGTCGGTCGGGTTGATCAGGATGGCGTTGACCTTGCGCACGGTGAGATCTTCCACGTTGGAGAGCTCCTTTGCCGGGTCATTCTGGGAGTCCAGTACCACCAGTTCATAACCAAGCTCCTTGGCTTTGGCTTCGGCCCCCTCTTTCATGGTGACGAAGAAAGGGTTGTTGAGGGTGGAGACCACCATCGCCAGGGTCTGATCGGCGGCCTGGGCGGTGCCCAGCACAGACATGATGGCGGCAGCGAGCAGGGTATTGAGCTTTTTCATCATTTCATTCCTTGTGTGTGTGGCATGGCTTAGGTTGTTATCGATTGCTTTTGTTATCGACCATCACGGCGAGCAAAATGACGCTGGCCTTGGCGATCATCTGGTAATAGGACGAGACGTCGAGCAGGTTGAGGGCGTTGTTCAGGAAGCCGATGATGAGGGCCCCTATCAAGGTCCCCATGATGCGACCCTTGCCCCCCATCAGGCTGGTACCACCCAGCACAACGGCGGCGATGGCGTCCAGCTCGTAGCCCATGCCGGCAGTCGGCTGGGCAGAGGAGAGGCGGGAGGTGACAATGAGGCCAGCCAGAGCCGACAGCATGCCACACAGACCATATACAGCGAGTTTGACCCTGGCCACATTGATGCCGGAGAGGCGGGTGGCAGATTCGTTGCCGCCCAGGGCATAGATGTAACGGCCCAGACGAGTGTGGTTGAGCAGGTACCAGGCCAGCAGGAAGACGATGGCCATCAGCCAGATGGGCACAGGCAGACCAAGCAGGTAACCGGTACCGAGCCAGGCGAAGTGATCGGATCCCTCGCTAAAACCGGTGGAGATGGGACGCCCCTCGGTATAGACCATGGTCACGCCGCGCAGGGCTGTCATGGTGACCAGGGTGGCGATGAAAGCCTGCACCTTGCCCTTGGCAATGATGAGGCCGCTGATGCCGCCGAGCAGGGCACCGGCCCCCAGGGTCAGTGGCACCACCAGCGCTATGGGCAGCTCCATGGCGACCATGGTGGCTGCCAGTGCGCCGCACAGGGCCAGCACAGAGCCGACAGACAGATCGATGCCAGCGGTGAGGATGACCAGCGTCATGCCGACCGCCATGATGGCGTTGACCGACGTCTGGCGCAGTATGTTGAGCAGGTTGTCGGCGGTGAAGAAGTTGGGGCTCAGAAAGGAGACCACGCCAATCAACACCAGCAGGGCGACCAGGGATTTGTTCTCAATCCACCAGGCCTTGCTCATGATGCCGCGGCGGGAAAGGGTTTGGGTTGTCATTGAAAGGCCTCTTGCTCTGATTGCCACTGTTTACCGACTGCCGCCGCCATCAGTTTCTCCTGATTGGCGTCCGCGGACATGAATTCTGCGCTGATGCGCCCTTCGTGCATCACCATGATGCGATCGCTCATGCCGAGCACTTCCGGCATCTCGGAGGAGACCAGGATGATGCTCATCCCCTCCTGCTTGAACTGGTTGATGAGCTGGTAGATCTCTTTCTTGGCACCTACGTCGACACCGCGGGTCGGCTCATCCAGGATCAATACCTTGGGCTTGGTCAGCAGCCCCTTGGCGATGGCCACCTTCTGCTGGTTGCCACCGGAGAGCAGCTTTATCAGCTGATCCTGACTCGGGGTCTTGATGTTGAACACGCTTACGTAGGCGCTCACTGCCTGGGGCTCGGCCTTGCCGTCCCGCTTGCCGGCAGGAATGAACTCATCGAGGGCACACCGGCTCATGTTTTCCCGCACCGA
>Ga0115550_1000386_pt1 | contig 37288 bp, 25 predicted proteins | sample COGITO_mtgs_1005_FD_87177 | JGI IMG/M metagenome (GOLD analysis project Ga0115550, IMG submission 87177) | Pelagic marine microbial communities from North Sea - COGITO_mtgs_100511 | ecosystem: Environmental > Aquatic > Marine > Epipelagic | place: Germany:Helgoland, sampling site Kabeltonne...
AGTAATTCCCAGGATCATTTCTAGCGCGATAAAAAACAAGATAAACGCACCAGCAACGGCAAAAGAATGTACATCGATTCCAATAAGTGTCAAGATGCTGTCACCTAAAAACAAGAACATAATCATGATAACCCCCGCAATAATCGAGGCCTTTTCACTTTGAATATGCGCCGCTTTCTTGCGTAGGTCAATAATAATAGGAATGTTTCCCACAATGTCTATCACTGCGAAAAGCACCATAAATGCCGTTAAAATTTCTTTAAAATCGAAAGTCATGATTACAAAATATTTTTATGCAAAGGTCGAATAAATAATTATAATCACAAGTTTATTTTCAGCGATTATTTAGACTTAAAATGTTCACAATTAACAGTATATTTGGGGCATGTTTCAAATAGGAAAAACCATTGTCTCGGAAGACATTATTAAAAAAGATTTTTTATGCAATCTAAGTGCCTGTAAGGGAGCTTGTTGTGTGGATGGCGATGCAGGGGCGCCATTAGAAGTAGGCGAAGCGGTTATTTTAGAGAACATCTACCCAATTATTAAACCCTACCTCAGAAAAGAAAGTATCGATGCTATTGAAGCGCAAGGTACGCATGTGGTTACAGAAGATGGAGAACTAGAAACCCCTCTAATAGATGGTGCTGATTGCGCGTATGTTATTTTTGATGACAAAAACACCGCCTTATGTGCTATAGAAGAAGCCTACAACCAAGGCGAGGTTGACTGGAAAAAACCAGTGTCCTGTCATTTATATCCAGTGCGCATAAAAGAGTATAGCGAGTTTTCTGCGGTAAATTATGACAATTGGGAAATTTGTGATGCTGCATGTGAGCTAGGGAAAGAACTTCAAGTACCTGTCTATAAATTTGTAAAAGAAGCCTTAATCCGCAAATTCGGTGCAGATTGGTATGCGGAGTTAGAGCAAGTGGCCGCTAAACTCAAATAAAACCATACGAAGTAAGCGCCTAGAATGTCGTTTTAAATCACCAGTACTTTTTTTTTTTGGAATTATTAATAAAACTCTTTTTTTAATTGGCGTTATTGCTTAATTTTCTGTAAGAGAGAAGTGTGGCGTAACCTACTCTTTATTAGAAAGTTAATTTAAATGTCTTAAAATTTTTTTGTAGGAAAAAAGCTACTCGTTGTTAAAAACTCGTGTGCAATGTTTATAAAAATGACTTTCATTTACGGCTACAATTATGAACCTTTGTTAACCGCACAAACGGCTAATTTTTTTAACACAGAATTTTAACTTTTTTATTTAGATGTCACAAGTAGAACCAATTTTACAAGAAAACAAAGATCGATTCGTAATTTTTCCAATCCAACACCATGATATATGGGAATGGTATAAAAAATCCGAAGCGAGTTTTTGGACAGCTGAAGAAATTGATTTACACCAAGATTTAACAGACTGGGCAACTAAATTAAATGACGACGAGCGTTATTTTATCAAGCATATATTAGCATTTTTCGCAGCAAGTGACGGGATTGTAAATGAAAATTTAGCTGAAAATTTCGTAAATGAAGTTCAATATAGCGAAGCAAAATTTTTCTACGGATTTCAAATCATGATGGAAAATATCCACAGTGAAACCTATTCTCTTTTAATAGACACCTATGTTAAAGACGAAGTAGAAAAAGATAAATTGTTCAATGCAATAGATAATTTCCCCGCTATTAAGAAAAAAGCAGACTGGGCACTTAAGTGGATAGAATCTCCAAGTTTTGCAGAGCGTTTGATTGCGTTTGCAGCCGTAGAAGGAATTTTCTTTTCTGGTGCATTTTGCTCAATCTTTTGGTTAAAGAAACGTGGCCTGATGCCAGGATTAACATTCTCAAATGAGTTGATATCAAGAGATGAAGGCGTGCATGCAGACTTTGCGGTACACCTACACAACAAACACCTTATCAATAAAGTTCCTAAAGAACGTATCCGAGAAATATTATTGGATGCGCTGACTATTGAAAGAGAATTTATCACGGAATCTCTACCAGCAAGTTTGATTGGTATGAATTCAAAATTGATGTCTCAGTATTTAGAATTTGTAACCGACCGCTTATTACAAGAATTGGATTGCGAAAAAGAATACAACACATCAAATCCATTTGATTTTATGGACATGATCTCCCTTCAAGGGAAAACAAACTTCTTTGAAAAAAGAGTGTCCGAATATCAAAAGGCCGGCGTTCTTAACAAAGAAGAAGAGAACACCAACAAATACAGTTTCGATTCTGAGTTCTAGACAGTAAACTAGACGAAGAACTTAAAACGAGTTGAACAACTCGTTTTTCATAAATCAACTTTTTGGCTTCCCAAATGGATGTCAAACACAAAATAACTAAGTATTTGAGGTCACTCAAACACACCTAGGCTAACCAACTAACCGCTTTTTTGAAGCAGCCTCAAAAAAGCAAAAAAGATTAAAAAAAATGTATGTACTAAAAAGAGACGGCAGAAAAGAAGAAATCATGTTTGATAAAATCACAGCAAGAGTTAGAAAACTCTGTTATGGTTTAAATAAACTGGTAGATCCCTTGAAAGTTGCCATGCGCGTTATTGAAGGGCTGTATGACGGCGTTACTACCAGCGAATTAGACAACCTTGCAGCAGAGGTAGCCGCCACTATGACCACCGCCCATCCTGATTATGCGCGACTTGCAGCACGAATTTCAGTCTCAAACTTACATAAAAACACTAAAAAGACTTTTAGCGAAGTCATGCATGATCTATATACTTACGTAAACCCACGCACTGGAAAAGACGCTCCCTTGTTGTCTGACGAAGTTTATAACGTCATCATGGAAAACAAGGAAAAACTGGACTCAACAATCATTTATAATAGAGATTTTAGTTACGATTATTTTGGATTTAAAACGCTAGAACGTTCGTACCTTTTGAAACTAAATGGCATCATTGCTGAGCGTCCACAACATATGTTGATGCGGGTGTCTATTGGAATTCATTTAAACGATTTGGATTCAGCTATAGAGACCTATGAGTTGATGTCTAAAAAGTACTTTACGCACGCAACACCAACCTTATTCAATGCAGGGACCCCAAAACCACAAATGTCGTCTTGTTTTTTATTGACTGCAAAAGATGATAGTATTGATGGGATTTATGACACTTTGAAACAAACCGCTAAAATTTCACAATCGGCGGGCGGTATTGGTTTAGCAATGCACAACATTAGAGCCACGGGGAGTTATATCGCTGGCACCAACGGTACAAGCAACGGAATTGTACCAATGCTTCGTGTTTTTAATGATACAGCGCGTTACGTAGATCAAGGAGGCGGAAAACGAAAAGGAAGTTTTGCTATTTATTTAGAACCATGGCATGCCGATATTTTTGATTTTCTTGATTTGAAGAAAAATCACGGAAAAGAAGAAATGCGTGCAAGAGATTTATTCTATGCGATGTGGATTCCAGATTTATTTATGAAGCGTGTGCAAGAAGACTCGTTTTGGACGCTTATGTGTCCAAATGAATGTCCAGGTCTACCAGATGTTCATAGTGAAGAATTTGAAACACTTTACTTAAAATATGAAGAACTTGGTAAAGGTCGAAAAACGATTAAAGCTAGAGAACTTTGGGAGAAAATTACCGAATCTCAGATTGAAACAGGGACGCCTTATATGCTCTATAAAGATGCGGCCAATAGTAAATCAAACCAAAAAAACTTAGGGACAATTCGTTCTTCAAATTTATGTACAGAAATTATCGAGTATACGTCACCCGATGAAGTGGCTGTTTGTAACCTGGCATCTATTGCGTTGCCAATGTTTATTAAAGACGGTAAATTTGATCATGAAGAGTTATATAAAATCACCAAACGTGTTACACGCAACCTGAACAAGGTAATCGACCGTAATTATTATCCTGTAGTAGAAGCTGAAAACTCAAACATGAGACACCGCCCAATTGGGATTGGAGTTCAAGGCTTAGCAGATGCGTTTATTAAACTCAGAATGCCGTTTACAAGTGATGAAGCCAAACAATTGAATCAAGATATTTTTGAAACAATTTACTTCGCTGCTGTAACTGCATCGATGGAAGAAGCGACCGAAGATGGGCCGTATCAGACCTATGAAGGCTCTCCAATAAGTGAAGGAAAATTCCAACACAATTTATGGGGTCAAAAAGATGAAGATTTAAGTGGTCTTTGGGATTGGGGAACACTTCGAAAGCAAGTACTAGAAAATGGCGTGCGTAACTCCCTTTTAGTGGCGCCAATGCCTACGGCAAGTACGTCTCAAATTCTTGGAAACAACGAGTGTTTTGAGCCGTATACATCAAATATCTATACACGTCGTGTACTGTCTGGAGAATTCATCGTGGTTAACAAACACCTCTTAGAAGATTTAGTAGAAATCGGTCTTTGGAATGAAGGCTTGAAGCAAGACATCATGCGTGCTAACGGCTCTATTCAACATGTAGATGTGATTCCACAAGACATAAAAGAACTGTACAAAACTGTTTGGGAATTGAGCATGAAAGATATTATTGACATGTCACGTCAACGTGGGTATTTTATTGATCAATCTCAATCCTTAAATTTATTTATGGAAGGAGCGACCATGGCCAAACTAACCTCTATGCATTTCTATGCTTGGAAAAGCGGCTTAAAAACAGGGATGTATTACTTAAGAACGAAAAGTGCTGTAGATGCCATTAAGTTTACTCTAGACAACAAGAAACAAGAAGCGCCACAGCCAGAAATAGTTGAGACTCCAGCAGTTATTGAAACACCCGTTGTAGAAACCGCAGTTTTGGTAAAACAACAGGAAAAAGCAGCGAATACTGCGGCTAAATTTTCTCAAGAAACAGCCGTTGATGTAGAGCCGATGTCAGCAGAAGAAATGAAAGCCTTGGTTCAACAAGCAAAAGAAGCGGAAGGCGATGACTGCCTGATGTGCGGGTCTTAGCCCTTTCTTTTTATAAAATGTAAGCCTCCTAATATTTTTATTAGGAGGCTTTTGGTTATGCAGTAATAAAAGCTTAATTAGTCAGTATCCTCATTAATCTTAGTGGGTTTTACCCCCGCTGATCCTAGTATGTCGCGAAATCGCTACCGCCACGCTATAGCGTGGTAACGCCAAAGATTGGTAGGTCATGGTAAAAATAAGCTAACAGAACCACAACGTAAAAGTTGTGGGTTTTTTATGCGTTTTTAAGAAGCAATAAGATTGCTCAAATTATCTTTTAACTTCTTTTTAGAGATAAGCGAATCAATCAAAGTATAGATAGATTTTTCTCGTTATCATCGAGAGAATTAAGAAACCTCAATTTTTCCATCAAGGTTTTATCATACGTATTTACGTCTGTAAAAATATCATCCGCTTTAAACAGTTCCGAAAGCGAAAACCCTAACGCATTAGCAATCTTATCAACCACAGAAAAAGAAGGGTCTGTTTTACCGCTTTCAATACGGGAATATTGAGCGTGTGCCATATCAATAAGCCCTGCACTGCTTCCTCTACGTTAATTTTATAAAAAAGTGTCCCTTATAAGGGAATGTACTGGTTTACCACGCTAAAGTCCTGGCAGGCAGAAAGTTGGGTAGTAAAAAAAACGTATACATTTAAACAGGGTATTATTTTTTTCTTATTTTAGTATTAATTAAGCGTACCTTAAAATGCGCTATCCAAATGCATTAGATCCCACCAATAAAGGATTTAACTATGTGTACCATTACAAAGACCATTTAGGGAATGCACGATATTGTCAATAACGTCCATCCGATCTTATAACTTAAAAAATGGAACAAAAATTGTATATTTGCTATACTACAAATACAAAGGTTATGGATTTAGAAACAAGAAAATACGAGTTTATACAAAGATTGTTTGATGTAAATGAAACTCTTTTTGAACGTTTAGAGAGTGTTTTAAATAATGGCACAAAAGAACCTCAAAGAATTAGTTTAGAACAATATAATAAAGAAATTGACGAAGCTATTGAAGATGTAGAGAAAGGCAACGTTTATACGCAAGAAGAAGCACGAAAAATAGCAAATCAATGGTAAAAGTTGTGTGGCGAAAATTAGCTTTAAAACAATTAAATAAGGCTTAAAACTACATCAAAAAAGAATCATTACAATCTGCTAAAAAAGTACGTGACGAAATCTTTGATAAAGCAGAAAATCTAATGCATAATCCAGAAATCTATCCATTAGACAAATATCGTAAGAATAACAATGGTACGATTAGAGCTTTTGAAGTTTATAGTTACCGAATTGCTTATCAAATAACAAAATCGGAAATCAGAATATTACGAGTTCGACACACAAAAAGAGAGCCTTTGAAACATTAAAATCCCACACAAAGCCCTGCTTCCTCTACAGTAACTTTATAACAAAATATCTCTTACAAGTAACTAGTACCAAACAATGGGGTCGTAAACCAAAAAAGCACCTAACTCAAATTAGGTGCTTTTTTATGCAGTAAGATGAAGGATTAATTATTCATTTTCATCGCTGATTTTTGCAGGTTTTACACTGCTATCATATTCGGTATGGTATTCTTCCAAAAGGCCAGTTGTGGCATTCAACAAGTCTTTGGTTTCTAATAATAAACTAAAGTAAAGCGTGGTGTTTTTTGGACTTGATTCTTCTGTCCGTGTGCGTTTTACTTGTGCATCGATATTGGATTTAACAATGGCATAAATTTCATTTTTCTTTTCAATAATCGTCCCTATCTTTTCGAATGATTGCGATTTATAAACCTCAATGGCTTCAGAAAACAATTGTTGGATTGCATCATTGATTTGACTCAATTCTTTAATTTGATTGAATTTCAGTTTTTTGTGATTGTTATGAACGTGCTTGTGACTGACTTTAGTGATATAGGTCAGAGACTGTGTCATGTCCTGTAGATACCCTAAAATAAGAATATAAAAGTTACTAGCGCCTACACTAGATTCATCCAAGTTTTTGATAAAATAAAAGATGTTATCTCTTAGCTCATCCACTTCATCAGATAGCTTAATGATTTGTTTTTTATTCTTTTTAAGCGTATCCAAATCTTGTTTTGCTAAGCCCGTAAAAGCCGCTGCATAGATTTTTTCTCCACGCTTCAAAACGTTTGCGATATTTGCGGCACTTTCAGAGATAACTCCTTGAACAGAACTACTTTCTGTTTTCTTCAATCGATCATCTGACGCTATTTCCTGTGTCTTTTTTCTATGAACGATTGAGCTTCTGATAAGCAATGCGATTGCTGATAAAAGAAGTATTGGAAACATGACTTCAAGGTTTAAATTGAGCAAATAAGCCACTAAGGCTGCGGCACTAAAGGCACTAAAGGCTGTAAAGAACCATCCGCCAATAACATTCAGCACTCCAGCAACACGATATACGGCACTTTCTGCCCCCCAAGCTCTATCGGCTAAAGACGTTCCCATAGCAACCATAAAGGTCACGTAGGTTGTAGATAGCGGTAATTTATAAGAAGTTGCGATGGAAATCAACACTGCTGCTACCATAAGGTTTACAGCCGCTCTAACTAAATCAAAAGCCGGTAATTCATGTACTTTGTTGTTAGTTAACTTTATAACAGGTTGTTCAAATTGTTGTTCAATTTTATGTTGCCAAGCCGTTGGTAAAATAAAAGACGATACTTTGGAAGCACCCATTGCAAGTCTTACAAACCCACGCGATAATGTATTGGGTTGAAAACGTTCTTTTGTTTCGCCTTGACTTGAAAGATCCAAGGATGTTTTGACAACATCTTTTGCTTTGGCAGAAAACCATAGGGTCACAACCATGACCATTCCTGCCCCAAATAACAACCAGTTGTTTGTAGGTACTTTAGACGCTAAAACATCCATTGGAAATTCCGTCGCTAACATTCCTGAGGCCGACCATTCTAAAAACGCATTATAAGCAGCAACTGGAACTCCGATAAAATTAACAAGGTCATTTCCTGCAAAGGCCAATGCTAATGCAAACGTCCCAACAATGATAATGAGTTTATAAATATTTGTTTTTGCAATCACAATTAAGCCATAGGATAGTAAAGACCAAAACACTGAACTTATCAATACAATCGTTAGAACTTGTGTTTCCAAGAAGTCTTTCATGGTACTGCCTCCGATAATATCAAACGACTGTTTGGCATAAGAGGTTCCTTTAAGACCTTTCATAAATATGAAATACGTAATCGCAGTTAATGCAACACCACTAAAAAGAGCCCCTACCCAATTTGCTTTTCTTTGAAAATTATAAGATAATAAAAGTCGAGACACCCATTGAACAAAAGCCCCAATTGAGAAGGCAACGACCACCGACAGTAGTATTCCGAATATAATTTGAGAGGCTTTAGAGGTGTTAATGTAGTTAACAACTTCACTAAAATCACCACCATTTGCGCCAATTTTGATTAATGCCATAGCAACCGCAGCACCTAATAATTCAAATACAATTGAAACCGTCGTTGAGGTTGGCATTCCTAATGAGTTAAAAAAGTCAAGGAGCAAAATGTCCGTAATCATAACCGCCATGAAGATAATCATGATCTCATTAAACATAAATTCACTAGGATTGAAAATCCCTTTTCGGGCCACTTCCATCATTCCACTCGAAAAAATCGCGCCTACAGCAACACCAACACTGGCAACAATCATAATGGTTCTAAACGAAATCGCTTTGGAACCAATCGCGGAGTTTAAAAAATTAACGGCATCATTACTAATTCCAACGACTAGATCTGCAATGGCCAAAAAGGCCAAAGCGATAATCATATATAAATAAATATTTTCCATAATTTAGTTTGTATTATTTGGCTAATTTCTTAAGTCTTTTGGTTTATAAAGTTAAGCTAATGTTATGTTTTTTAGAAATGAATATCGAAACCGAGTCTAAAGGTGATGTTGTCTTTTTTTCCATCTAAGGCTGTATAACTTACATCACTTTGAACTTTTAGTTTGTGTCCCACAAGAAATCTATTGACTCCTAATGTATACTGTTTGCTAGGAAGTGCTGCTGTAAGAGTTTCATAGTCTAGAGATGTAAAACGTCCAGCGATTTCGTAGTTATTCTTAAATAAGTATCCTAGCTGTAAGTTTAAAGCATTTCCTGTCAATACAATATCACCAGTAGGCGTTATGCCATCGGCTTCTGTTGCGATAATCGAATCAGCCGAACGTTTTGCATACTCTCCCATAAAAGAAAGTCCATTGTATTTATACATTGCATCTATAAAAACGGTGGTTTGGTTGGTTTCAAAAATAGTACCATCAGTTCTAATCAGATAATCGCCTGCAATACCACGCTCACGAACCGCATTTTCATTAAAGTTATACGTAACTCCAACCATTAGTTTTGAAGTGTTTTCTCTTTTAAGATCGGATTGACTGTAATCGCCTTTGGATTTGAAAGTACCAAAAGGTAAAAACTCTAGTCGGCCTGTGTACTGCAATCCACCTTCATTTCCTTCAGTGACGTTACGGCCTTCCCCTTGTGATATGGCAAATTTTTCGCGCATTAGAAAACCACCGCCTAAGTTTGATTTGTGACGAATTTGGATTCCTAAATCACGATCAATATTAAATCGGCTGTTTAATAAAGAACGGTCGATTAACTGCAAATTAGCAGAAGACACGACACGTTCCACATTCCCAGGTAGTTTTGTTTGACCCGCCCAAAGTTCCCAGTTTTTTGAGAATTCCCACATGATAACAGCATCCAGAATATAACGCGGTGTATTTCTGTTAAAATCATTGGCGCCTGAAATATCTCTATTAGATAACCCTAACTCTAATTTATACTTTAATTTGGTGCTATAAGCAAATCCGTCAAACTTTAAACGTGAACGACGGACAATAAAATTATGCTCTGGACTCGTGTATTGATTTCCATCATGGTCCCATGAAGACATAGATCGTACTTGGAAGCGTGGCGCAAATTTTACACTAAAGGTGCTGTCTTTTGCGACGAAGTTGATCAGCCCTTTTCCAAAGGAAGTATCACTGATTTCTTGAGATTGAACGATGGTGATTGCAAAAATGGTGATTGCAAGAGATAAAATTCTGGTTTTCATTATTAATGGTATTAGTTTTTGTCGATGACAAATAACGCAAACTAATGTTACCTTAATGTTTCCTAAAGTTTAAGAAAAAACGAAAAAAAAGCTGCCTGGCCAAGGGCAGCTTATTAGAAACCATCATTTTTGTAGTCGACAAAAACTAATACATTACAATGATACTAATTGGTTGTCTAAGACATTACAAATATCGCAAATTAGTGTCATTCATATGTAAGCTTATTATTAAGTAATTATTAATATAACTTCAACTTATGGCTTCGGAAAGCCAAATTTTTAACTTAAAGGTCACATGCCTTCAAAACCTATTTAGTTTTCAGATGAAACCACCCCAATGTTAAATTAATGTAAACAAATTGTTGATTTTGTGTAAATTTACGTATATTTAAACTCTACTATAGAAATGAAATACAATTTATTATGAAAAAACTAATACTCATAACACTTATTTTTATCGGAACAACTGCTTATGCACAATGTTCAAAGCAACCTAAATTAGAAGTCAAAGGCGATGTGACTTTAGCTACTTACTTTTATGAGAATGGCGCTATTCAACAAGAAGGAACTTTCAATAAAAATGGAGCTTTAGAAGGTCTTTGGACGAGTTATGATTTCAAAGGAGACAAATTATCTCAAGGGAATTATAGCAATGGGATTAAAACAGGGAAATGGTTTTTCTGGACCGAAAATTCCTTAAAAGAGGTCGATTTTGTAAATTCAAAGATTATGAATGTCAATGAATGGAATCGTAAATCGGAACTTGCAATAAGCATGAACTAACGAACCCAATACATAGAATACAAAAAGCACCCTTATGGGTGCTTTTTTGTGTTATAATCAAGTGACTAATTTAATCAAAACTTATAAGAATACCCTATAGATACTTCTGTACCAGGTTGAAAGCTAGAAAAAGTTTTTGATGCAGTCTTGTAGGATTCATAAACGCTTTCTCTTTTACTGTTAAGAATATTAGAGACCTTTACATCAATAGTTGATTTTTTATCTTCACCAAAACTTTTATTAAATGTAAAGTTTAAACTGCTAAAAGGCTTGGTATAAACATCGGGAACAATTCCAGTTCCCACCACTTCTAACGTTTTGCCTTGCACATTAAAAAATAAGCCTGTTTGAAGTCCTATATCAGAATTTTTATAGCTTAATCCCGAATTAATAAGGTATGGCGACTGCCCTTGTAGTTCTCTTGTGTTTTTTATGGACTCCCCATTTCTAGCTGCTAAAACACGTCTATTATATTCGTCTATGTTCATTGTGAGCTCTGAGTTAATATACGACGCATTGACGTTAAACTTTAAGTCTTTTAAATCTTCTAGCACAAAACCTAATGATTTTCTAAACTCAAATTCTACGCCGTAAACTTTCGCAGCCCCAAGATTTTTAGGGGTAATTTGATCTGGAGCAGACTCATAAAAAGTCAATTCAATAGGATCTGTAAAGTCTTTATAAAAAGCACTAAAAGCAAACATTTCACTGCCCTCTCCGAATTTTTCAAAACGGACATCAAAATTATTAATATATGACGGCGTCAAATCAATATTTCCAATAAAAAGACGGTTTGTTATGGCATCAAAAATTTGACTTTTTGAAGCTTCCTTAAACGAAGGACGTGCCGTTGTTCTTGAATAAGACCCCCTTAAGTTTTGTGCATCCGTAAGGCTATAAATGATATTAGCAGACGGGAATACATCAAACTTATCTATTATTTTAGAATTTTTGTAAACCTCTGTAGCTGCTTGGTTTTGTCCAGTATAAAAGGTCTGAAATAACTCTGTACGTATGCCCAATACTGTTTTTAGTTTTTCTGTTAAACTAAATTCATTTGACGCATACATTGCCGTGATTCGTTGCTCACCTTCGTAGGCATTGGCTTTTTCAAAAAGATCCCCTGTAACAAGATGTGTTCCAGACCCGGTTTGTGGTGTCCATATGTTATTTTCAGTCAATAAGGTATCTGCATCCCCATTTTCTACGGAAAGTCCCGTTACTGGATTTGTGATCGTAAACGTATAATCGTCAATTTTAAAGTTTCTAAACTTATAGGTATACCCTCCACCAAATTTAACTTTTGCAGGGTTGTCAAAAAGCGTATATTTTTTATTGACGTCTAGTTTTCCAACTAGGTTAATCTCTTCTAGAGTCCTCCAGATTCTAATAGGATAGCTTGAGGCACTTGGACTGATAATATAGTTGCCTTCCTGAGTCAACTGTAAGGGAGTAATTCGGTGGTCTTTATCATAGACTCTTGATAGTGATGGCGATAGTTTCCAGTCTATTTGCCAACCACTGTCTCTAAAGGAATGTTTTCCTCCTAATAAAATATTCGTAATTGATCTTTCGGTGTAAAGGAGTGCGTCTTTGGTAATGGGTTCAAAGCCGCTACCACCACCTGCTTGCGCTAGCTGTTGTTCATACCTTCCAGCTGTGCTTTCCCCATTTTGTATATGAAGAAAGTTTAATTTGTATTTTGAATTTTCACGTTTATAGACAAGCCCAGTAAGCACATTTAACAATACTGAATTAACTCCAACCTCTCCTAAGGTTGTACGGGTGGCCAAAAGGTCATTGTTAGAGGCATTATTTTGATCTCTCATATAAGTTCCGTCTACTCTATTATCATAGAACTCCGTTTTATTTTTGTAAGAAAAAGACAATTGATATCCCAGTTTATTGTCTCCAACTTCATATTGATTTCCCGCTGTAAATCCAAAGTCGTAATTAACGCCACTTTCTGATCTTTTTGCTGTTAATTCTTTATTGAACGCACCTGTAAGCGCTGTTAAAATAGACGAATTTGCAAATGTACCAAGAATGGGTTGATACCTGTTTATAGGTCTTTTTCTCATGCCGTTATCAAAACCAAGCCAATCTGTATTACTTCCAGTGTAGCTTAAGTAGTTTGAGTTTAAATGCATATTTGGGTTATAGGAAGTCCCCATAGAAAAGGTGTAGGATTTTTTGCTTGGGTAATCTTTGGTAACAATATCAATAACACCCCCTGTGAAATCTGCAGGATATTCGGCCGCAGCAGATTTAATTACAATCACATTTTCTAAAATATTTGTAGGGAAAACATCCATTTGAATGGTATTTCTGTCAGGATCTAAGCCTGGGATGTCCACACCATTTAATATGGATTTAGTATAGCGGTCTCCCAAACCTCTAACATACACATATTTGCCACCCTGAATTGAAACTCCAGGAACACTTTTAACAGCACTGGCGATATTACCCGCGCCACTACTTTTAATACTTTGTGCCGAAAGTCCATCCAATAATGTAATTGATTTTTTTTGTAAATCTAATACTGCAGACTCTGTATTTTTTCTTATGGTAGTTGTAATAACGACGGCATCTAATGAGTTTGTATTAAGGGTTACATCCACAATCACCTCAGAATTTGGCGCGACGTTTACATCAGATATTTCAATAGATTGATAGCCGATATAAGAGAAAATAATAGTGTAAATTCCTTCAGAAATTTCAAGTTGGTACTTGCCATCAAAATCTGAAGTGGTTCCCGTTGTGGTGTTTTTGACGAGCACATTGGCAAATGCCATAGGTTCATTATAATCTCCGTCTGTAATTGTTCCTGCTATTTTTCCAGATTGAGCTGTGAGTTGAAGCGCAAGAAAAGTTGTGAGCAAAAATGATATTAATTTATGTATTTTCATAGGGTGTGTTTAAACAACAAACAATTGCCCGTGAATGAACACAAGCAATTGTACTGTTGACTAATTTTTATTTTTTACTTAGAATCCTAATCCTGCTTTAGTATTTGCATAAGTCCAGCTTAAAAGCGATGTTGTAGCACCTACGGTACTTGCGCCTTCAGAAACCGCGGTAGCTGTAGAACCAAATCCACTGACCTCAACCGTCTCAGCTTTGTTTACAAAGATGTCCGTTACTTCAGAAACACCAGTAGGCAATACAATTTCCCATGCTCCAAAAGTTAATAATCCATCATTATAATTTGTGGCAACTCCATCGTTGTCTAATTCCACATCTGATGAGTCTTTAAAGCCGTAAGCATAAATGTTTTCTGTGGTCCCCATAGCTCCAGATCTGTAATCGGCATATTCACCATTTTCAGTGACAGAGTTCCCAACGATAGTCACATTTTTTAATGTAAAGGAACCTGTTGCAGTTCCTTCAGGTCCGTCAATTTCAAAGGCATGATCAGAGTTAGTGCCTAATACAACAACCGCATTATCAATAGTTCCAGAATAAGCTTGGTCAATATCTAAAGCATCATCTCCTTGAGCCCAAACCAATAGGTTAGAAGCATTTACCGTACCTCCAAAAAACTCAATCCCATCATCAACATTTGCTACCACTTCGATGTTTTCGATGACGGTACCTGATCCAACGCCACCAAGCGTTAAGCCATTGATTTCATTTCCTTCTCCAATTAGAGCACCTCCATGACGGATTGAAATATATTGATATACTCCTGAGTTATCGGTAGCAGTATCACCACCATAAAGACCGAAAGTGTCATCCGCAGGAATTCCCTCGATTTGAACGACATCTACATCACCAGAAAACGAAGCTGGAGCATAACCTAAAACGATTAATCCTCCCCAAAGTCCAGAATTTGTTTCGTCTAAATTTGTTCCAGCAGTTTGTCCAATTTCAATATTATCATTTATGGATGTGAAAATTATAGGCTCTGTCGCTGTACCTACAGCATTTAATTTTCCGCCTTGAGCAACAATAAGTGCAGATGCTAAGGAGCCACTTCCTTCCGTCCCCTTAATAATAGTTCCAGCTTGTATTGTTAATACAACTCCGCTTGAGACCACTACCTTTTGGTTAAGCACATAAATATTGTCATTTGTCCAAGTAGTACTTTCAGAAATCATTCCAGAAACAGACACGATATTGTCTCCTGGATTGATTGGGTTATTAGTGTCTTGAAGAATTGGCGGTGCTTCATCGTTCATACATCCAGTAAACGCAAACCCTAAAATTGCTGATAAAGTAAAAATTGTTTTTCTCATTTTAATTTTTTTAATTTTTGATATATTTATTGTTAGGGCAAATTAAAAACTTAAAGCGCTTAATTAAGTTACATCACGTTTACATAACCATTAACAAAATGTTAGCTTGTGATTCCTTATTCTGAATTTTAGAAACATTTAATTAACATTGAAATTACTATCTTGCAGGTTAATATCAGATACCATGAACTGGGAACAACTACTATCTTTAAAACGCCAAGGAGACACCAATAAACGGCTTAGAAATGAACAGGACGAAACCCGTTTAGGCTTTGATGTCGATTATGATCGCATCATTTTTTGTCCCGAATTTAGAAGTCTTCAAGACAAAACTCAGGTGGTGCCTCTTTCCTCAACAGATTTTGTACATACACGTCTGACTCACAGTCTAGAAGTCAGTGTGGTAGCACGCTCTTTAGGTCGTAAAGCAGGCGTTAAGATTTTAGAAAAACACCCCTATCTACAGGAAATACATGGCTATAAACCAAATGATTTTGGCGCTATTGTTGCAGCAGCAGCGTTGGCACATGATATTGGGAATCCACCTTTTGGCCACTCTGGCGAAAATGCCATAGGTCATTATTTTAAAAATGGACCAGGTAAACAATTTAAAGACCGACTCAGCCCTAAAGAATATCAAGATTTATGTGATTTTGAAGGCAATGCAAATGGATTTAAAGTCTTAACACAAGATAAACAAGGCACTAAAGGTGGACTCAGGCTGAGTTATGCCACTTTAGGCGCTTTTACAAAATACCCTAAAGAATCACTTCCCGTAAAACCAGATACTCAAATTGCTTCGAAGAAATATGGGTTTTTTCAAACAGAAAAGTCTCACTTTTTAGATGTTGCCGATGATCTAGGGCTAAACTCACAAAGTAAAGAACACACACAGTTTTCTAGACATCCATTAGCTTTTTTAGTAGAAGCAGCAGATGATATATGTTATACAATTATTGATTTTGAGGACGGTATTAATCTTGGGTTAATTGAAGAAGACTACGCCCTTGAATATTTGATTAATTTAGTAAGAGGGACAATAAACACTGAAAAATATAGTGCGCTTCCGTCAACAAAAGAGCGTGTAAGCTATTTACGTGCGTTGGCAATCAGTACCTTAATTGAGGATGCTGTCAATATATTTATGGCACACGAAAAAGAAATTTTAGAAGGTAAATTTCATGTTTCCATCCTAGATAAAAGCAAATACCAAGCACAAATCAATGATATCATAAAACTTAGTGTTGAAAAAATATACAATTCTGAAGAAGTTATTGACAAGGAAATTTCTGGTTTTGAAATTTTAAATCAACTGTTAGACCGCTTTATTCTGGCGGTTAATAATAATTTTGAAAATGCACCAACCGCTTATGATAAATTGTTGTTGAAACTTTTTCCAGAAGAAGTAAACATTAATGACAAAAGCCTTTACGTCAGAATGTTAAACGTTTGCTATTTTGTGTCTTTGTTTTCTGATACTAAAGCTGTCCTAACGTATAAAAAAATTATGGGGCTTGGGTTTTAGAGGCATTTTTTTTAGTACATTTGAGTAGCCAATTTTGTTTTTGAGAAAAACCCAATTCTTATGAAAAAGCATTATACATTAGTAATTATTTTAGGTACATTAGTTTCTACCACTCTTTATTTCAACCTTTCAAAGGATAAAGAAACTCTTCAAGTGGAAGCCTTAAGAGACCAGCACCGCTATTTTTTAGAAAACAGTCCGTTTAAAAAAACTCAAGAGTTGAGCAGAGGCGAACGTAAGGCACAAGGCTTACCTCCAAACTCATATAACGAACGTTTATGGGAGTTGACTTTAGACCCTGCATTGGGACGACCAGCCCCCGAACGCCTTCTAACAATTCAAAACCAATTAAGAGATAACTACGCATCAAATGGGAGTGCTCGTCGATTAATAAACACCTGGGAAGCAAGAGGCCCTGCAGATTTAGGCGGTAGAACACGTGCTTTTATGTTTGATCCAAATGATATTAATAATGCGAATGCATCGGAGGACTATACGCGAGTTTTTGCTGGCGGTGTTTCTGGCGGCTTATGGGTAAATGATGATATTACTGACCCAAATTCGTCTTGGACATTGGTTGCAGGACTGGCAGCTAATATTTCTGTGACGACTATAATTACAGACCCAAACGACTCCACGATTATGTACATCGGCTCCGGAGAGTCGTATAGCCAAGGACGTACCTTTGGGCAAGGCGTTTGGAAATCTACGGATGCAGGTGTTACTTGGAGTCATATTTTCGGACAAGCTTCAGGAACTTACCTCGGAAATACAGTTTCACAAATTATTAATGGAATTTTTTATATAAATGATATTGTAGCTAGGGATGTTGGAACGAGTACAGAGCTCTATATTTCCGTTGCGGGTGCAGGTTATAGATATTCAGCATCTCCTCTCCAGTTTCATTCGTTGGTGGAACAAGGGGTTTATAAATCAACAGATAACGGTAGTAATTGGACAAAGTTTGCAATTACTGAATCAAACGGCACTTCTTCTAATCCCAATGATATAGAATTGGATATTGATAATAATATTTGGGTCACGACCACAAGGAGTAATTTTGGTTTTGAAGGCGGGAAAATTCTAAAATCTACTGATGGGATAACGTTTACATTAGAACACATAATCTCTGGAGTAAACCGAACAGAACTGGAACCCTCGCAAACAGATGTAAACACTTTTTGGGTGGTAGTGTCAGCTGTACAACCTAATACTAGCACTGAAGCCGATATTTACACCACCAACGATGGATTTGCTACAGTGACTCAAATTACAACAGAACCTAATGATGTTGATAATGGCATACCAGACTCCGATTTTGCTAGAGGACAGTCATTTCATAATTTAGAAATTGAAGCTGATGCCAATGGCAACTTGATTGTTGGTGGAATTGACCTCTTTAGATCTACAAATAACGGTGCTTCTTGGGATCAAATATCCAAATGGTCAGATAATAATAACTTACGTTTTTTAGATGTATCACCTGTTCATGCAGATCATCACGGTGCCTTTTTTCGACCAGGAACTGGGAATAGTAACAAAGTCGTTTTTGCAACTGACGGCGGCGTTTACTATTGCGACGATATCACACAAGCCGCTACTTCTACCACGGCCATTCAAGAAAGAAATAAAGGCTATAATACGTCTCAGTTTTATTATGGAACTATTGATGATTCTGTACAATCTTCAAATGATGATATAGCTGGAGGAGCTCAAGATAACGGCACTTGGGCAAAACTGGAAGGAGTCCCAGGCATAAATTCCTTTATGAAAGTCGATGGAGGCGATGGCGCATTTACGTCATTTGATGATAGTGGCGACTATATAGTTCAGTCCTTTGTATTTAATTCACATGCGATTCGTACGTTACCTTTGGACGGTAATTCTAAAGCCTATTTTATTGCATCAAATTTAAATAAAAGAGGAAACTTCATAAACGAAGCTGTCCTAGATAAAAGCCTAGATATTCTGTATTGTAACTCCACACCAGCACCAACCACAACGACACCCAACCCATCCCCCCAAATTGAAAGAAACGCCAATATTTTAGCAGGAACTTCAGGCGCAGTTGTTAGAACACAATTATCAAATCCACTTTTCGATGCAAATGTTTCTGCACTAAAAGTTTCGCCTTATACAACAACGTCTACAAAACTATATGTAGGCTTGCAAAACGGAAAACTTTTACGAGTTGATAATGCAGATACAGCATCCCCTTCATGGAGTAATATTATGGGAGCTGGCTTTGTAGGAAGTATTTCTGATATAGAGTTTGGTGAAACTGAAGATGATCTATTTGTAACTATGTTTAATTATGGTGTCGCCAATATATGGTTTAGCGGAGATGCTGGGACAAGTTGGACGAATATTGAAGGTGATTTACCCGATATGCCTGTTCGTTGTATTCTACAAAACCCACTCAGTCGTAATGAACTTATTGTAGGAACCATGTTAGGAATTTGGCGTACTGCAGACTATACGAGTACAAATCCAACATGGGTGCAATCGTTTAATGGCATGCGAGAAACCGCTGTTTTTGATTTGGATTTAAAAGCTTCCGATAATACGATTTTGGCAACTACTTTTGGAAGAGGGTTTTTTACTTCTAAGTTTACCGGAGAAACACTAGAGGTTAATGAACCTGAAATCGTTGCCAACTCTGCTCTCAAACTATTCCCAACAGTTTCAAATGGACAATTCACTCTAATGTCTGCCAAAACCCTAGGCGTTACAAAAGTTGATGTTTATTCCATCACAGGAAAGAGAGTTCATGAAACCACCGTTGATATACAGCAAGGCTTCCGCAAACAATTCGATTTGAGCTTAAGTGCAGGACTGTACTTAATGAGGTTTAAAGGCGTTGATTTTGAGACGACTAAACGGATTATTATGGAGTAATACTGCAGTATTTTTTGTTTAAATATTATAAGTAATAATTAAACAGTATATTTGATACAGATATTAAATATACTGTTTATGAAAAAGAAATACACATTAGTCGCCTTTTTAGGGGCACTACTATCAATCAGCCTTTATTTTAGTCTTGCAGAAGACAAGGCAACACTTCAAGTAGAAGCGTTAAGGACACAACACCAATACTTTTTAGACAATAGTCCGTTTAAAGAATCTCAAAAGCTTAGCAGAGACGAGCGAAAGGCGCAAGGGTTACCCCCCAACTCCTTTAACGAACGTCTGTGGGACCTTACTTTAGACCCTGCCTTGGGACGTCCTGCAAATGAAAGACTTATGGAAACCCAAAAACAATTAAGAGAGGCCTACAGTTCAAATGGAGCATCTCAAAGGTTCATTAATAATTGGGAAGAGCGAGGTCCAGAAAATTTAGGAGGCAGAACCCGTGCTATATTATTTGATCCAAATGATATTAATAACGCGGATGCAGCGGATGATTACACAAGAGTTTTTGCCGGCGGTGTGTCGGGGGGCTTGTGGGTAAATGATGATATTACTGATGCAAATTCCTCTTGGTCATTGGTACCAGGACTGGCAGCTAATATTTCTGTGACGTCTATAATTTCAGATCCCAACGACCTCACGATTATGTACATCGGCTCCGGCGAGTCATACACCAATGGACGTACCTTTGGGCAAGGCGTTTGGAAATCGATAGATTCTGGCGCGAATTGGGCTCAAATCGTTGGTAATGATACACCAACCTATTATGAGGGTTATCCCCAATTTCTAAACGGTATTTTTTATATAAATGATATTATCGCTAGAAGCAATGCGGGAAATACAGAACTCTATATAGCTGTAGGTAGTGCCTATTACCGAGATTCATCCCCAAGCCAATTTCATTCGTTGTATAACTCAGGGGTTTATAAATCTACAGATGATGGCGCTAGTTGGACACTATTAACGATCAATGAATCTGACGGAACTCGTTCTAACCCTAACGATATTGAATTGGATATTAATAATAATATTTGGGTGACAACAACAAGAACTAGCTTTGGAAATAAGGGTGGAAAAATTCTTAAATCTACGGATGGGACTACGTTTACATTAGAACACACGATAGCCAATGTAGATCGAACAGAGTTAGAACCTTCTCAAACAGATTCAGATAAATTCTGGATAGTTGTAGATGGTGATACTGGCGCGGATATCTACACCACCGACGATGGGTTTGCTTCCGTGACTCAAATTACAACAGAGCCTAGTGATGTTGATAATGACATATCTGCAACGGATTATACTAGAGGACAATCATTCTACGATTTAGAAATTGAAGCAGATGCCAATGGAAACTTGATAGTTGGTGGAATAGATTTATTTAGATCTACAAATGACGGTGCCAATTGGAATCAAATATCCAAATGGTCGAATAATAATAATTTAAGAAATTTAAATGTATCTGAAGTTCATGCAGATCATCACGGTACCTTTTTTAGACCCGGAACTGGGAATGCTAACAAAATCGTCTTTACAAACGATGGTGGTATTTATTATTGTGACGATATCACCCAAGCTAACAATTCTACTACCGCCATAGAAGAAAGAAACAATGGTTATAACACCTCGCAGTTTTATTATGGAACTATTGACGACTCTGAGCTAACCTCAAATGATGACATAGCTGGAGGAACTCAAGATAATGGTACCTGGACTAAAATGAATGGTGCACAAGGAGTAAATGAATTTTTATACACTCGTGGAGGAGACGGCGCGTTTACAGAGTTCGACGATAGTGGAGACTATATGGTCGATTCGTATGTTTTTAATTCACATTCTTTAAGAACGTTACCTTTTGATAATACCACCACCAGCTATTCTATTGCATCAAATTTCACATCTACTGGAAATACAAGAGGAAATTTCATAAACGAAGCAGTCCTAGATAAAAGCCTCGATATTTTGTATTGTAACGCATCATCTAATGCAGATGGCAACCAAATAGAAAGAAACTCAAATATTCTAGCAGGTACTTCAGGCGCAGTAATTAGAACACAGCTATCAAATGCGATTTTCGATGCAGATGTTTCTGCACTAAAAGTTTCGCCCTATACAACTACTTCTACAAAGTTATACGTAGGATTACAAAACGGGAAACTTCTTAAGGTAAGTAATGCAAATACAAATGCCCCATCATGGAGTAACATTATGGGAGCTCGCTTTATAGGAAGTATATCTGATATAGAGTTTGGACAAACAGAAGACGATCTATTTGTAACCATGTTTAATTATGGCGTTGCAAGTGTATGGTTTAGCAGCGATGCAGGGACTAGTTGGACGAATATTGAAGGCGATTTGCCGGATATGCCTGTTCGTTGTATTTTACAAAACCCACTACTCCCCAATGAACTTATTATAGGAACCATGTTAGGAATTTGGCGTACCACTGACTACACGAATGCAAACCCAACATGGGTGCAGTCGTTTAATGGTATGCGAGAAACTGCTATTTTTGATTTAGATTTAAAAGCCTCTGATAATACGATTTTGGCAACAACCTATGGAAGAGGATTTTTCACTTCTAAATTTAAATTATTAGGATTCAATAAACTAGAAGATATCTCATACACACTTAAAGTATTTCCAACAGTTTCTGAGGGGCAATTCACATTAACCTCTACCCAAAACTTAGGGTCTACGCAAATAGAGATATATTCAATCACAGGAAAGAGAGTTTATGAAACCAATGTTGACATGCAGCAGGGCTTCCGTAAACAATTTGATTTGAGTTTAAACTCAGGAATGTACTTGATGAAGTTAAAAGGCTCTAATTTTGAGACGACTAAGCGGATTATTATTAAATAATAATGGATAGAAATTACTTAAAAATAGGGAAGCACTGCTTCCCTATTTTTTTTGCTTTATAAATTCGATTTGTTTTTTTAAACTATCGGAATCGAGATGTAGCGTTTTTTGCAAAAGCTCAACCGTTCCATGTTCAATAAATGCATCAGGAATTCCTTTTACAATCACATCATTTTTGTAATGATGAGCCGCTGCGAATTCTAAAATAGCGCTACCAAAACCGCCGCTGATCACACCATCTTCAATAGTGATGAGCGTAGAATAGGTTTTAAAAACAGTATGCAATAAAGGTTCATCCAAAGGCTTTACAAAGCGCATATCATAATGCGCACAATTGAGTCCATCAATAGCCTTTGAAACGGTATTAGAAATCGATCCCACACTTAAAATAGCAAGATTCTCGCCCTGTTCTAATTGAACTCCAGTTCCAATTTCAATAGATTCAAACGCTGATTTCCAATCTGGTGTTACGCCTCTACCTCTTGGGTATCGAATCGCAATGGGATGCTTCAATTCTTTTTGTGCGGTATACATGATGTTTCGTAATTCCATCTCATTTCGAGGCGCAAAAATGATGAGGTTGGGAATACAGCGTAAGTACGCCAAATCAAACACCCCATGATGCGTCGCACCATCTTCGCCTACCAATCCAGCACGATCAATACAAAAAATAACAGGCAAATTTTGAAGTGCCACATCATGAATGATCTGATCATAGGCGCGTTGTAAAAACGTAGAGTAGATATTACAAAAAGGAATAAGCCCTTGTGTGGCCATCCCAGCCGCCATGGTCACGGCGTGTTGCTCAGCAATCCCCACATCAAATGCGCGATCGGGAAGAGCCTCCATCATATATTTCAGTGAACTTCCTGTAGGCATCGCCGGCGTGATGCCCACTATTGTGGGGTTAGCCCTCGCCAACTCGACAAGTGTTAATCCAAACACGTCTTGGTATTTAGGCGGAAGGTTTGCGCTATTCTTAGAAATTAAATCGCCTGTAGTAGCATCAAATTTTCCAGGGGCATGGTAAGTCACCTGATCGGTTTCTGCTTGTTTTAAGCCCTTTCCTTTGGTGGTAATGATATGTAAAAACTTAGGGCCTTCAATAGTTTTGAGACGTTCTAGTTCTGTAAGAAGTGCCGCCATATCGTGTCCGTCAATAGGACCAGAATAGTCAAAATTGAGGGCTTCAAAAATGTTATCTTGTTTTTGAGTGCCTTTTTTCACATTGGTTAAATACTGTTTCAAAGCACCCACACTCGGATCGATTCCAATCGCGTTATCATTTAAAACAACCAATAAGTTAGCCGTTGTCACCCCGGCATGATTCAAGCCTTCAAACGCCATACCACTCGCAATAGACGCATCGCCAATAACTGCGATATGCTGTCTGTGGTCGCCTTTTAATTGGGAGGCAATCGCCATTCCTAAAGCTGCCGAAATTGAGGTTGAGGAGTGTCCCGTACCAAATGCGTCATACACACTCTCGTCTCGTTTTGGAAAGCCACTAAGCCCTTTGTATTGTCGGTTGGTATGAAATTGATATTTACGCCCAGTCAAAATTTTATGCCCATACGCCTGATGGCCGACATCCCAAACTAAGATATCATCTGGGGTGTTAAATACATAATGTAGTGCAATAGTTAATTCTACAACCCCAAGGCTAGCACCTAAATGCCCTTCTTTAGTCGCCACAATTTCAATAATATACTGCCTTAATTCTTTGGCAAGTTGCGGTAATTCACGGGTTGAAAGCTGCCGTAAATCTGTAGTCGAGTTTATATGTTTTAGTAAATTTTTTAACACATAGCAAAAGTACACGATTGAAATTGTATTTTTGGCTTATGGATGCTATTTTTGATGATGAATATTTTATGACAAAGGCGCTTCAGGAAGCAGAAGCCGCTTTTGAGAAGGGAGAAATTCCAGTAGGTGCGGTGATTGTGGTGGATAACCGAATCATTGCCCGGGCACATAATCTTACAGAACTGTTGAATGATGTGACCGCACATGCCGAAATGCAGGCCATTACGGCAGCAGCTCATTTTTTGGGCGGAAAATATCTAACGAAATGTACCTTATACGTGACCCTCGAGCCCTGTCAAATGTGTGCAGGTGCGTTGTATTGGAGTCAGATTTCTAACATTGTATATGGCGCTAAAGATGACCACCGCGGCTGCGGGGTGATGGGAACAAAATTACACCCAAAAACCATTCTAAGGGGTGGTGTGTTAGCCACTGAAGCTTCAGAATTACTGAAACGATTTTTTGTAGAAAAACGAAATTTGAATTAAAATTTAAGACTTTTTAGAGTCATTAAATTCTCGCATTTTATCCAGATTCTCCTGCGTTAGCATATAATCGGCTACTTTTTTATCTTTCCAACGGTAATAAGAAAACAACGGAAAAACGACGACACATAAGCCAATCACTCCAAATCCAACTAATTTATCTGAGTAGGGCAACGCAACAATAAGGCCTGTGAACATGCTGGTTATAGTCGCAATAAATAAAACCCAAATCAAGTATTTCATTTTATAAGTATAGTATTATTTTAGGTCTACTTTTAAGTGTAGCTCATTTAACTGTGTTTCATCAATAGTGGATGGTGCATCGATCATCACATCGCGTCCTGAGTTGTTTTTAGGGAATGCAATAAAATCACGGATGGTTTCTTGTCCTCCCAAAATAGCTACTAACCGGTCCAGACCAAAGGCTAAGCCACCATGTGGAGGGGCACCATATTCAAAGGCATCCATCAAAAATCCGAATTGTGCTTTCGCATCTTCATCAGAGAACCCTAAATGCTTTAACATAATTGCTTGGGTTGCTTTGTCGTGAATACGAATAGAACCCCCGCCAATTTCATTTCCATTTAAAACCAAATCATAGGCATTTGCTTTGACAGCACCTGGATCGGTATCTAACAGTGAAATTTGTTCTGGTTTTGGTGCTGTGAACGGATGGTGCATCGCATGGTAACGTTTGCTATCTTCATCCCATTCTAATAATGGGAAATCAGTCACCCATAGCGGCGCAAATTCTTTAGGATTTCGAAGTCCTAAGCGTTCAGCCAGTTCCATACGGAGGGCGCTTAATTGAGCTCTCACTTTATCAGTTGGCCCAGAAAGCACACACACTAGGTCACCAGTTTGCGCTCCTGTGACTTCTGCCCATTTCCCTAAATCGTCTTGATCATAGAATTTATCAACGGATGATTTATAAGTGCCATCGTCATTGCATCGCGAATAGATCATGCCTAAGGCTCCAATCTGTGGTCGTTTTAACCAGTTAATGATTCCGTCAATTTCTTTACGGGTGAAGCTATTTCCGCCTGGAACGGCAATTCCAACCACTAATTCTGCAGTGTTAAAAACGCCAAAATCTTTGTGTTGAGTGACGGCATTTAATTCGCCAAATTTCATCCCAAAACGGATATCAGGCTTGTCGTTTCCGTATGTTTTTATGGCATCATCATAGGTCATTCTTGGGAAAGAACTAATGTCTTTTCCATGAATAGATTTGATCAAATGACGCGTTAAACCTTCAAAAACATTCAAAATATCTTCTTGATCAACAAAAGCCATTTCACAATCTATTTGTGTAAATTCAGGTTGCCTATCGGCTCTTAAATCTTCATCTCTAAAACACTTTACAATCTGAAAGTATTTGTCCATACCGCCAACCATCAACAGTTGTTTGAAGGTTTGTGGCGATTGTGGAAGGGCATAAAACTGACCTTCGTTCATTCGGCTTGGCACCACAAAATCACGGGCGCCTTCTGGCGTTGACTTGATTAAGTAAGGCGTTTCAACTTCTATAAATTCTTGTGAAGACAAATACGAACGCACTTCTTGTGTTACTTTATGTCTAAATATTAAATTATCCTTAACGGGATTTCTTCGGATGTCCAAATAGCGGTATTTCATACGAAGTTCTTCTCCACCATCGGTTTCATCCTCAATTGTAAATGGAGGTACTTTTGCGGCGTTTAATACGGTTAGTTTTGAAACCAATATTTCAATGTCTCCTGTTTCTAAGTTAGGATTTTTTGAGGTACGTTCAATAACGGTTCCCGTCACTTGAATGACAAATTCACGTCCGAGACTTTTAGCCATGCTCATCATCGCTTCTGGTGTGCGTTCGGCATCAAAAATAAGCTGCGTGATGCCGTAGCGATCTCTTAAGTCTACCCAGATTACAAATCCTTTATCGCGCGATTTTTGTACCCACCCAGAAAGGGTTACTTCTTCGTTAATATGTGAGGTTCTTAACTGACCACAATGATGACTTCTGTACATAAGACTAAATTAGTTGCGCAAATTTAACATTTAAAAATTAAAATCGGTAGGCTGGCTAAGCGACTTTAAGCTTTTTTGTTTTTAACTTATTAATTAAATAAAATAAGATAGGAACAACGACCAAGGTTAAAAATGTTGCAAAGGTTAAACCAAAAATAATTGCCCAACCCATTGGTCCCCAGAACGCCACGTTTTCTCCGCCAATATAAAAATTAGGATTCAGTTGAGTGACTAAGGTCCTAAAGTTAATATTAATTCCTAATGCTAACGGCAGCAGCCCTAAAATAGTGGTAATCGCGGTCAACAATACAGGTCTCAAACGCGTTCTACCAGCTTCCACCACACATTCTACAAGAAGGCTAGGAGTGAGCTTGTCGGTCTCCTCTAGCCCTAATTCTCGACGTTTTCGAATGATGGTGAGGTTGATGTAGTCGATCAATACGATAGCATTATTCACCACAATCCCTGCCAGTGAAATGATTCCAATCATGGTCATAAGTATGACAAAGTCCATTCTAAAAATGAGGAGTCCAAACAAAACACCGATCAAACTAAGAAACACCGAAATTGAAATAATAATAGGGGTTGTAGCAGAGTTAAATTGTGCCACTAATATCAAGAAAATTAAAAGCACAGCAATTAAGAGGGCTTTACTTAGAAATGCCATTTCTTTGGCTTGTTTTTCTTGTTCTCCTGTAAAACTTATCGCAATGTTTTTTGGCACTTCAAATTTTTCAGCAACGGCTCTAATTTTGTCATTGACTTCTGTGGCGTTGTAATCATTTAATACGTTTGAATATACCGTAACAACCCTATCCAGATTGATACGTTTAATGGCACTAAATGAGGATTGATTTTCTGTGGTCGTTACGGCCGAAATAGGCACTTGTTTTATTTGTCCATCACTTTGATTTCTAAACGTTATCTTTTGATCTAATAACGCAGACTTGTTATAACGAATGTCCTTTTTTAGACGAAGGTTTATAGGATAATCGTCATCAGCATTTTTATAGGTTGAAATTTCTTTGCCATACAAGGCAGTTCGTAAGTTGGCCCCAATTTGCCCCGTTGAAACGCCCAATCGTCTTGCTTTTTGTCGGTCTACAGAAATCAATAATTCTGGCTTTCCTTGATCGATGTCTAACTTTAATTCTTCAATCCCTCCAATATTAGAGCCATTAATAAAAGATTTTAAACGATTTGCGGTTTCTAAAATCAATACATAATCATCGCCTTTTACTTCAATGTTTATAGGCGCCCCAGTTGGAGGCCCATCTGCAGGTTTGTCAACCACAATACTGACCCCTGGATAGCCTTGAATAACCGTTCGAATGTCCTTAAGAACAGTCTCTGTATTGACCCCTTGACGGTCTTGATACTTCACAAAATCGACAGTTATACGTGCTTTGTTTGGCGATTTACCACCTTCTTGCCCTCTAGAGGGGTCGGCAGTGCCTTCACCTACTTGTCCAATGACAGAAGTGATTAGGAAATTTTCGCCATTAACCTCATATTTTTTTAAGTAATCTTCTATGTCTTTTTCAATTTCCATAGAAATAAGATTTGTTTCTTCGATGTCAGTTCCGATGGGATATTCAATAAACACAAAAACTTGTTTGGCATCTGTGTTTGGAAAGAATAATATTTTAGGCGGAAATGTTGCCATTAAAAACCCAGCCAAAACTAACAACCCAAACGTACCAAAAATGATACTGCCCGGTTTTTTTCCTTTTAACGCATAGCTTAAAAAGCGTTCATATAAATGTTCTAACTTTGAAATAAAAGGCACTTTAGATTCTTTTTTAGGCACTACTTTCATGTATACAGAAATCAGCATCGGATTAATGATTAGCGCTACAAATAGTGAAGAACTCAAGACAATAATCAAAGTAATTGGAAGCCATTTCATAAATTCTCCCATAATTCCTTCCCACAAAATTAAGGGTAAAAAGGCAGCTAAGGTGGTGGCTGTCGATGCGATTATGGGCATCGCTACTTCACCGACACCTAGCTTTGCCGCTTCAATTCTTCGATAGCCCTCGTCCATCAATCTGTAGACGTTTTCGACCACTACAATTCCGTTGTCCACCAACATTCCGAGCGCAATAACTAAAGAAAACAACACCATGGTGTTAAGGGTTACTCCCATAAAACTTAATATAGAAAAGGATAAAAACATCGATAAAGGAATTGCAATTCCTACGAATAACGCATTTCGGAATCCTAAAAAGAAGTAGAGCACCGCAACAACCAAAATGACACCTAATATGATGCTGTTTTCTAGATCAGACACCATGGTACGGGTATCATTTGACTGATCGTTTGTTTTTGAGATGATTAAGTTTTTCGGAAACACATTGGCAGCTGCGTTTTCTAGGATGGCATCAATTTTTGTGGAAGCTTCTAAAAGGTTTTGACCACCTCTTTTCTTAACATCCAACATGACAACCGGTTGCAAATATTCGCGTGCAAAGCTCTCTTTTTCTTGTTCTTTGAAATTAACCTCAGCGATATCTCTTAAGTAAACAATGTTTCCTTTATCATGTTTGACAATAATATCTCGCACCGCTAGGGGATCTTCAAATTCTCCCAACACGCGCACGGTTCTACGAACACCATTTTCGAGAATATCACCACCAGAAACACTCATGTTTTCAAAAGCAACGGCATTTTCAATATCTGTGAAACTTATTTTGGAAGCTTCCATTTTATATAGATCGACTGCAATTTCTAGCTCTTTTTCTTGAACACCCCGAATGTCAACACCCGAAATTTCGCTAAGCTCCTCAATCTCATCTTCCAAATATTCGGCATATTCTTTAAGTTGATCCATCGAAAATTCGCCAGACAAATTAATGTTCATGATGGGAATACGTTCCCCGAAATTCATTTCCGAAACACTTGGTTCTGATGGTAAATTTTTTGGAAAATCAGGATCAGCCATGGCCACATCGACCTTGTCTTTTACTTTTTGAAGTGCTTCAGCTGGGGTGAAATCAAAACTAAATTCTACGACAATACTAGAGTACCCCTGAATAGAGTTAGAGGTAATCTTATCGACGCCTGTAATTGAATTAATTTCTTTTTCTAAGCGTTTGGTGATCAATTTTTCTACATCCAATGCAGAATTTCCAGGATAAGGCGTGGCCACATAAATTTGTGGAATGATAATTTCTGGGAAATTCTCGCGGGCCATTCCAGAATACGAAAGCAAGCCGCTTAAAACAATGATAAATGTAATGACAGAGACGGTCATGCGATTTGAAATCGCCCAAGAAGATAGTTTAAACTCTTTTATTTTTTTTGTGCTCATAGCTATTAGTGTACAAGTTTTACGACTTCATTATTATTTACAAGTCGAGCGCCTTTGTCTATCAAGACAGAAGTGGATACAAGACCTTCAGAAATGAAGGAACGATTGTCGTATTTCATCGCCTCTGTTATATATGTTTTAACAACTTTATGGTTGATCCCGACTGGTTCCATGGTATAAACAAACGTTTGATCGTTGCTGTCTTTTTGAACAAGATGCGAAGGAATGACAATTCCATTGGCTTTAAAATCATTAATTTTAATATCTGCAAGTAAGTTTGCTTTCAAGTCATTAGTCGTATTTTTTAAATTGATACGCGTTTTAAAACTTCTATTATTTGGGTTGATGAAATTGCCAACTTGAGATATAGATGCTTTCACAGATGAGCCAATTGATCTAAAATTTAGGAGTACCTCTGTCCCTTTTTTGATCGATTTTAAATAGGTTTCAGTGACTTCACTTTCGACGTATACATTGCTTAAATTCACAAGTCTTAAGAAAGGCATTTGAGGAGCGCTAAGCTCTCCCGTTTTTGCAAAAATTTGATCGATAACCCCCGAAAATGGTGCAATAATCTTCATTTTCCGAGCTTGTGCTTTCATGCTTTTCATGCTGTTTTCAAGACCTTCTTTTTGTGCTTTTGCTTGCAAGTATTGGATTTCACTTCCAATATTTTGTTCCCAAAGTCTGGCCTGACGTTCAAAGGTAGTGGTTGCCAACTCGAGTTGCGTATTTAATTGCAAAACGGAATTGTCTATAACAGCGCTGTCCAAGGTGGCTAAAATTTGTCCTTTTGAAACGTTTTCCCCTTCTTTTGTTAGAATGGCTGTCACAGTGCCTCCCATTTCTGGGTGTAATTCGATGCTTTGGTCGGCTTTGACTGTTCCTTGTACTTCTATATAGTGATTGAAGTCTTTCAATTCAGCATTAAAAGAGGTCACTGTCATTATCTTTTTTAGGGTATCTAACTTTGAAATAGCAGTTTCAACGCTTTTCAGTTCTGTGCCAATGCGGTTCATTTCTTTAATAAGAATTTCTTTTTTTGATTTGAGGTCCGTTAAGGATTGAGATTCTTTAGTGGGTGAATCACATGATAAAACGAGTGTGACCATAATTAAAAATAATAGATGTTTCATTTGAGCAATTTTATGGAGGTGTTTCATGATTTAGTTTTTAAGAGGAGGGTTAATAAGTGCTTCTAAATCAATTCGTTTTACGAGTATATTTAGCATGGATTGTAAATAATCTTGTTGTGCTGTATATAACTGACGTTGTGCTTGAGATAAATCAAAACTAGTAGTTAAGCCTTCAAGGAATTTCACTTCATTTTTTCGTGCAATATTTTCAGAAAGCTCAAGGGCTTTTTTTTTGATGGCAAGATCTTCCACAGCAAATTCATAATCGCTTCGTGCGCGTGAAATTTCGAGTCTAATTTTCTCAGAAATATCATTTAAAGCGGATTTAGATTTTTCAAAATTCAGTCGTGCTTTCTTTGTAGAAGCACTGCGTCCAAACGAACTAAAAAGAGGAATTTCAACAGAAAGACCAAACATAGAAGCGCCAAACCATTTTTGCGAATTGTCCAAAAACTCAAACTGATCATTATTTCCTGCATAGCCGCCATTAAGAAACGCATCGATCATAGGCAAGGCTTTGCTTTTTTCTAACTTCAATAAAAGCTTTCTTCCTTTGACTTCGTTAAAAGCAATTTTATAATCTACCACATTTTCTACTTCAAGAATAGATTTTAAAGGCGTTAGAGAAGTGTAGATTTTAATCAAGCGATCTAAGTCGTCTGTCAACTCTACAGGCGAGTTTAGCTCCAAACCAATGCTGTTATTAAACATTTGATAAGCAATTGTTTTCAATCGTTTAATGTAGCTTTGATTGCTTTTCAAACTAGTTAGAGTCAGTTGCAGTTGTTGAACGCTTTCTTGTTCAATTAACCCATTTTCATATACTTTTGTAAGGTCTCTCAGGTTGTTTTCTAAAAGGGTGGTGTTTGAATTAATAATCTTTAAGTTTTCTTCTGCCAGTAACACATTTCCATAGGCATAAGCTACCATTTTCCGAAGATCAATTTCGGTTTTTTCTTTGGCATTTTCAGAAATTTCGAGAAACACTTTTGCTGCTTGTAGCCCTACTAAATAGGAGCCATCAAATAATTTTTGAGAAATGGTGACCGTAGCATTCAAGGTCTGTTTGGTTCCAAAAGCAATTTCGGCAAACTGCCCTGGATTTCCCCCAAAAAATTCTGCTGGGATTAACGACACTTGCTGTTTTAGCCAGTTATTGTAGTTTATGGCTGCTTTGATCTGGGGTAATCCGGTAGACGTAGTTTCCCATTTTTGGAGTTTTGCAATTTCCACATCACGTGCGGCGTTTATGCCTACGTAATTGTTTTCGAGGGCAAATTCAACGGCTTCTACCAAAGAAAATGGTATTGGTTTTTCCTGAGAAAACGCCGAAGTCGTTATGAATATAAATAGGGTAATTTTATGAAGCATTGGCTGTTAGGTTAGATTTTATATAGTTATTAAGTAGATTTAATCCTTTTTTGGTAACAATAGCGCGTAAGTGGTATTCGAGATAACTTTCAAAAAGATAATTTTTATCGAAAATTGCGTCTGGAAAAATACTAATATCACGGATCCCTGTCATTCCATTAAAATACATTCTTGAAATAAAATCAATATCAATGTCAGCTCTAAAAAGCCCGATGTCGATACCCATTGTGAGGCTATTTTCAACCGAGGAATACATTTTTTTAAACTGTTTAATTTGTAAACGCTCATAAATTTCAGGGTAATATTTTTTGAGCTGATGTTGTGGAGACACACGTTCATTTTTTAAATAATTCATCACAAACAACTTGATGTCATAAAGTTCTTCAATAGGGTTTATTGACGCTGCGTTGATTTTGTCTATACCATCATAAATATGGTCGAGAACTGCAAATGTTACAACCTCTACAAGCTCAGTTTTAGTTGAAAAATGAGCATAAATAGTTTTCTTTGAAATCCCCATGGCATTCGCAATGTCATCCATTGTGACACTTTTGAACCCTAAGGACAAGAATAAATCTTCTGATTTTGATATAATTTTCTCTCGCATAATACAGTGCAAATTTACAACAGGAAACTTTAAAAACAATTAAAGTTTCCGAAGTTTTACAATTTTTTAACATTTATTGTTTTCGCTTTATAAAATAGTGTGCGGAATTCACTTATTTTTGCCACATGAAAGCTATTGAAATATACCAAAATCAATTTTTAGCGTATTTAAATGAATACAACACAATACGTGAGCCCAAAAATCTTTACGAACCTATTCAATACATATTGAATTTAGGCGGAAAGCGCTTACGGCCTGTATTGACACTTATGTCCGCTGATTGCTTTGAAGGGAATGTGACAAATGCTCTTGATGCTGCATTGGCGGTGGAGGTTTTTCATAATTTCTCACTCATTCATGACGATATTATGGACGATGCGCCTTTGCGGCGCGGTCATCAAACGGTGCATGAAAAATGGGATTTAAACACAGGGATTCTTTCTGGTGATGCTATGTTAATTATGGCATATCAACTTTTTGAGAACTATAAGCCAGAAGTTTTTAAGAGCCTTGCTACTTTGTTTAGCAAAACAGCTTTAGAAGTTTGTGAAGGACAGCAATACGATATTGATTTTGAGTCTCGCATAGAAGTTTCTATTCCAGAATATTTAAAGATGATTGAGTTCAAAACAGCAGTATTGGTGGGCGCTGCCATGAAAATGGGTGCTATCGTAGCCAATGCTTCTGTTGAAGATCAAGATAAGTGTTATGAATTTGGAAAAAATCTAGGAATTGCCTTTCAGTTGCAAGACGACTATCTGGATGCTTTTGGAAACCCTGAAACGTTTGGAAAACAAGTGGGAGGCGATATTATTGAAAATAAAAAAACCTATTTATTTCTTAAGGCCATGGAAAACGGATCGCCAGAAACGGTCAAGACACTCACTCAGCTCTACAAGTCGGATGTTAGCAAATCTGAAGATAAAGTTTCAAAAACGCTAGAATTATTCATTGAATCCAAAGCTGACGAAGCTACTAAAATTGCGATTGCTTCGTATACCAAATTAGCTTTTGATATTTTAAAAACCATCAACATAACAGCAGCAAAGAAACAAATTCTTCAAGATTTTGGCACGCAACTCATGACCAGAGATGTTTAAGCTTCATAGATTTGTTTAAAATGAGTTACAAACGATTTTAAAGCAGAGGAAAAACCAACCTTATTTCAAGAATATTTAATTCCATTAAAATATCTTCACATTTATAGCGTTTTCATATCTCATATTCGTGAAAAATCGTATTTTTGTTTATATTTTTCTAAAGAAAAAATAGAATTATTAATTCATGGATAAGTATTCTTTTTTAAACGCCGCACATACCGCCTATTTCGCGGATTTATACGAACAATATCAACAAGACCCAGACAGCGTCGAGCCGAGCTGGAAAGCGTTCTTTCAAGGCTATGACTTTGGAAGCGAAGGTTTTGGAGCCTCTGATGACATTGTGGAAGGCGTTAAGACTCAAATTCCAGAGCAGGTACAAAAAGAATTTCAAGTCATAAGATTAATTGATGACTACCGTACTCGAGGGCATTTATTCACCAAAACAAACCCTGTTAGAGATCGAAGAAAATACACCCCTTCACTGGATCTAGAAAATTTTGGTTTGTCATCCTCAGATTTAGACACCGTTTTTAATGCAGGAGACATTATCGGAATTGGCCCGCAAAGTTTAGGCGTCATTCGGCAACATCTCGAAGCTATTTATTGTGATGCGATTGGGGTAGAATATATGTACATCCGTAGACCTAACGAACGTCAATGGATTCAAAAAAAACTTAATAGTAATGATAATCAGGGTAATTTTAGCGCTGATGAAAAAAAACATATCCTTAAAAAACTAAACGAAGCCGTTTCGTTTGAAACTTTTTTACATACAAAATATGTCGGTCAAAAACGATTTTCGTTAGAAGGAAATGAATCGTTGATTCCAGCGATTGATGCGCTTATTGAAAAAGCCGCCGCCTATGGTGTCAAAGATTTTGTAATGGGGATGGCCCACCGGGGTCGTTTGAGTACGTTAACCAATATTTTTGGGAAATCGGCGAGTGATATCTTTAGTGAATTTGACGGTAAAGATTATGAAGAAGAAGTTTTTGATGGCGATGTAAAATACCATCTTGGCTGGACAAGTGATCGTTTGACAGATAATGGCAATCGAATTAACTTGAGCATTGCTCCAAACCCTTCGCACCTCGAAACGGTTGGCGCAGTTGTGGAAGGCATTACAAGAGCAAAACAAGATAAACTAAAATCTGAAGACACAAGTATGGTGTTGCCAATCGTCGTACATGGCGATGCAGCCATCGCAGGCCAGGGCCTTGTCTACGAAGTCGTTCAAATGGCACAACTAGAAGGCTACAAAACCAACGGAACCATTCATATTGTAGTTAATAACCAAATTGGGTTTACTACAAATTATCTTGATGCACGGTCTTCGACCTATTGTACGGATGTTGCAAAAGTGACACTTTCACCAGTTTTACATGTCAATGCCGATGATGCGGAAGCGGTTGTGCACTCTATTATATTCGCATTAGATTTTAGAATGCAGTTTAAGCGTGATGTTTTTATCGACTTGTTAGGCTATAGAAAATATGGTCATAATGAAGGCGATGAGCCGCGTTTTACACAACCAAAACTGTATAAAGCGATTGCGAGCCATAATAATCCGCGGGATATTTATGCACAAAAACTAATGGATGAAGGTGTTATTGATACTTCGTACGTTTTAAAACTGGAACAAGACTATAAAAATTCTTTAGAGACCGAGTTAGTAACCTCAAGAAAAGAAGATAAAACCGTCATCACGCCCTTTATGCAAGAGGCTTGGGAAAAATTCCCAAGAGCGAAAGCGCCTAAAATGAGAGCAGCTGTTGACACCACCTATCCAAAAGAAAAACTAGCTTCAATAGCGAAGGTTATATCTTCACTGCCAGAAGATAAGAAATTTATACGTAAAATATCACGCTTGATCGAAGCTCGAAAACAAATGTTTGAGAGCAATAAACTAGATTGGTCTATGGCCGAACATTTAGCATTTGGATCCCTTTTAGAAGAAGGCTACAATGTGCGTGTTTCGGGACAAGATGTAGAGCGCGGAACGTTCTCTCACCGGCATGCCGTGGTCAAAGTAGAAGACAGTGAAGAAGAAGTTGTTCTTCTTAATAACATAAGCCCTCATCAAGGTGAATTTAATATTTACAACTCATTATTATCAGAGTACGGCGTTGTCGGATTTGATTATGGCTATGCCATGGCAAGTCCAAACACACTAACTGTTTGGGAAGCTCAGTTTGGAGATTTTAGTAATGGGGCGCAAATTATGATTGACCAGTACATTTCATGTGGCGAAGACAAATGGAAAACTCCTAATGGAATCGTCCTATTATTACCACACGGATACGAAGGACAAGGCGCTGAACATTCTTCGGGACGTATGGAGCGTTACCTACAACTTTGTGGAAAAGATAATATGTTTATTGCCGATTGTACGACGCCAGCCAACATATATCATTTGTTAAGACGTCAATTAAAAGCAGATTTTAGAAAACCTTTAATTGTGTTTACGCCTAAAAGTTTATTGCGTCATCCAAAAGTAGTATCTACTGTTGATGAGTTTGCCAATGGAAGTTTTCAAATGCTTATTGATGATGCATCTGCGCAAGCTAAAACCACAAAAACCGTGGTCTTTGTAACAGGGAAATTTTATTATGATTTACTAGAAGTGCAAGAAAACCTAGGAAGAACCGATGTTGCTCTGGTTCGAATCGAACAATTATTCCCGCTCCCAGAGGCTGAAATAGAAGCGATATTATCCAAATATGAACATGCAGATGATGTTGTTTGGGCGCAAGAAGAACCAAGAAATATGGGAGCCTATGCACACATGCTAATGCATATAGACGACGCTAAAAACTGGCGCGTAGCGTCGAGACGAAGCTACAGTGCGCCTGCAGCTGGAAGTTCGACACGTTCCAAAAAACGACATAAAGAAGTCATCGATTTTGTTTTTGATAAGACAAAAGATAACCAAAGAAAAAAACTAAAATAAACATACAATGATTTTAGAAATGAAAGTGCCCTCCCCAGGCGAATCCATCACAGAAGTTGGAATTGCAGACTGGTTAGTTCAAGAAGGAGACTATGTAGAAAAAGACCAAGCCATTGCTGAGGTCGATAGTGAT
>Ga0115550_1000391_pt1 | contig 37134 bp, 33 predicted proteins | sample COGITO_mtgs_1005_FD_87177 | JGI IMG/M metagenome (GOLD analysis project Ga0115550, IMG submission 87177) | Pelagic marine microbial communities from North Sea - COGITO_mtgs_100511 | ecosystem: Environmental > Aquatic > Marine > Epipelagic | place: Germany:Helgoland, sampling site Kabeltonne...
GATGCGTTCAGCAATGAATCCGACAGCCCAAAAACTATCGCTGAAAAAGCAGAGCTCAAAAAAGTTCAGGCTGAAAAAATAGAAGTCGAAATGGAACTTAAGGGCGTAGATCGGTTTAGCGATGACGGGGACGCTCTTACTGCTAAATTAAGAGAACTTACTGAAAAAGAAAACGAATTGCAGTTCTCAATCGCAATACCTCAAAAAGAAAAGGCCGAAAAAGTAATCACGGAAATTCAAACGGAAAAAACCGAGATCCAAGTAGAGCTGGCAGGCGCGGAGGAGGGGTCTAAAAAAGCAAAAGCCCTGCAAGACGAAATAGATGGCCTTACAGAGACTGAAAACCTGATAAAATTCTCAATAGCAACACCTAAAGAAAAATTTGATATTCTTAGAAAAGAAGAAAATGACCGGCTAAGGAAGTCTCTCGAAAAACAAGCCGAAGATCAAAAGATGCCAAAAGACAAAGCGAAGGCATTTGTCGAGGCTGGGATGAACAGGAAAAAAGCAACTGACGACGCTAAGGACGATGCGCTAGAGGCCCCAATCAAAGCCGAAAACAACTCGGCGCAATCGAGGCTCAGGATCGAGCAACTTATCCTACAAGGGAAGTTCGAAGCCGCAAGTAAAGAGCAAGAGATGCTTGACGCTGCGGAAGCTAGGCTTAAGAAGGAGCAAAGGATTAACGAACTTGTAAAGGGCGGGATGGACCCTGACAAGGCCGCAGATTTTGCAAATCAAGAGGAGAAAAATAAGGATCAAGGTGACGAGAACACTAAGAACGCATTCCGAAAGGACTCAAAGCTTCGTGCACAAAGGGACAAGGCTATTGCTGAAGGCGATAAGAAAAAGGCGCGGGCTATTGATGACTTCGAAGAGTTCGAATCAATAAAGAAGCGGGGAATGGACAACAAGCTTGGGGCAACAGAGTCAGAAGCCCTCGCTCGTGATGAAATGAAGTCCAAAATCCAGAAGGAAGCCAAAGAAGCACTTCAGGTTACCGGGTCTTACCTGCAATCGATTGGCGGTGGTGGTAGGGCAGTAGGCAATGACCCCGCTAAAATTGCAGCAGAGAGGCTTCAAAATCTCGACAAGACAACTCAGAACATCTATAAGTGGCTCGAGAACAACAAGAACAATGGCGGCCAGCCAGATGACACATTTACTATTTAACCAATTATGGCAGCAAACTTAACATATTACGGAAAAACCGACTCATGGATGCTCCAACCAGAAAGTGTTTCGGCCACCGTCGATGACCGTGGTGTATGGTCATCGCAGGCGACTTACAAAACGATGTCTGCGATCGGGTCCGTTCCTGCATTCCCAGCCGAGGTCGCCCTAGGAGCTGCGTTCCCGATGAATGGGGACTATAACTGCGACTGCTTCTGCAATAAAAGGACAATTCAAGGGGGGATAGGATTCACAACCGTGACCGGTTCTTACGTCGGGTTAGGGAACGTGGGAGGGGGCAGCTCAACAAGTCAAAGCGAGGTCAGAACTGAGTGGATTTGTAACACCCAAGCCAGCCCCATCCAAACGCACCCTGACTTCGAGGATAAATTGAAGCAGTATGCAGTAATGGACGAAGACGACCTTTTTGTCGATTTCCCCGCGTCCGCTCCTAAGGGATTAGGCGGCATAACAGACTTTCTTGAGCCCGCTGCGACCCTTAGAGTCTCGTGGGTCGAAAAGACATCTCAAGCAAAGGGGACGATCAGTAAATATACAAAGCAAATAGGAAAGATATCTGACCCACCAAAGTTTGCAGAGTTTGATCTACCTACTGGGAATAGAAACTTTCTTCTGAACTCGTTTGATTTTTCATTTTATGCCAAAGGCGCGGGCGAAGAGGCGAAGTGGGCTGAGCTGTCACTAGACTTTATGTTAAGCCAGGCAGATGGCTGGAATGAAGATATATATAAAGAGGCCAGCGGCATAACAAACGGAAACTGATGAAGAAAAACAAAACCAACGAGTTGAGGGCTCTGGTCCGAGCTAGGAGCAAAAACAAGACGACCAATATCCTCAATAGTGGGGTTAATATGAGAGCCAGCCCAACAGGGTATCATATCTCTATGAGAAGGCAGCGAAGGGCCAGGGGGGGTGGTTCAAATTGTAATAGCTGGACACTAAGCGTTAGATACGATGCTGAGAAAAAAATCTACTACGGAAGGGTCGGGGTTGGATTTCATGGGTTTAAGAGGCCAGCTCCCTTTATAAAAAACGGGAAGGACGTTAGCTTTTACGAAGACTCACTCAATGGGAAGACCAAATCACAGCAAGTTGGGTTAAAGATCCCTTTCAGGGCCGTGGTTAGTCAGACGGGTTATGTGTTACCGACAACCTTTTTACAGCAGCCGGAAAACTCTGATGACCCTGATGCCGAGCCTACTCCTGAATCTATCGTTATAGAGGACTTTGACAATTATCGGTTCAGCTTCGATCTCCCAAGGGGGAAGGAAGCGGAAGGAGATGTGGTTATGCCTATAGGGTCTTTTATCCAGGTAGAAAAGGAAACAACAGACTCTGACGGGAAGGTGACAAAAACGGTATCCTGGACGGTCGGTCAGCAGCTTGTTTCATGTGATAATACAGGGGTATTCTCTCCATTCATGGGCTATACGATCTTCTAAGGATGCTTTATCGAGATTTTCCAAGCAAAACGGACCCCCCTATAATAGAAGATGTAAGGGAGGTCGCTGAAGGTATTTGGAGTTCCGATCCGGACGCTTATATTAGCTTTGAACCGTATGGTGGCTACGGGCAAACTATTAACGAGACACCCAATGTGGTAAGAATTTTTACTGACGGCCTTATTGCCCAGGCGACAAAAAAGACTATAATTAAGAACGATGTAAAAGTCTTAACACAGGTTATAACGGTTCCATCTTTTGGCTACGGATGCTATAAATACAATGATGACATAAACATCAACACACGCGTGAGGAGAAGAGTCGCCATCGATCCAGAGGCAGAGGAACAACCAGATGACTCAATACCGTGGTCTCTTGCTTATGCTTACGATTCTGTCTATAACCCTACTCTTCTAAGCATTCTTTTTCGCTTAGGAAATGACTACGTTACGAGGGAAAATGCAATCCCCGGTTCGGCACAAGAAGGGGACAGTGAAATTTTAGGTCTTCAAGGGACTCCTTGGGAAGCTTTATTGTCTGATGCAGGGATAGAAGGTTGCAGCGTTAAGTCTGAGAGGGTTGGAGGGCAGTTTGATGGTTATACGACATACACCATCGAGTTTCCGGAACTAGAGGATGGAGAGAGCGAGCCTGGGCTTATCGAGCTAAGGTCTTCTGAATCGTTTGTCTCTCGCGTGGCATCACTTCAGCTTGCTGGAGGGGGGTTGGATTACTCGTTGATTTTCGGAATAGACAATAGCTCTACCGGACGCTTGGGGACGGAGTATGGATTGTTAATGGACGATTATAAGGGGCTTGACGAGCCGGTATTAGTCCAAGAGGCTGATCCCAATCCTCGATTCGGGAATCCTACCCCTAACTATTGGGAAATCCCGATAAAAAAAGCAAACAAGGAGATGGTTCGTCTCCGTCCTGTAATTACACACGGCACTGTTGTGTTTTCAGGGCCTCAGAAATACGTATCAAAAAATGAGTATCGGAATACAACCACCACAACGAAAGTTGTGCTTAATGATGATGGGTTGGGCTACAGCTTTGAAAGCGAAACCGACGTCAGTGAAGGTGGTGGTGGACCTGACCCGGCGGTAATAACAACGTCATCTCTCGCTCCTACAATTAAGACGGTCCACAATAATATGGTGGCTAAGTTCGAGGAAAAAAGATACATTTTGGGGTCAGGTGTGTCAGGTGGTAATAGCCAATTCTACGGTGGTCAGGGCCTCCAGGTTGATAAAGTTCCTTTTGACTGGCCAAGCCCTGGCAGTGAAAAGGTGGTTCCTGGGAATCCTGATGCCCCGTATGATTTTGGGTCTATAACCTATAAGAAGTCCTACTTTTTCGCGCATCTACCAATGAATAGCCCTATTTTAAAATGGGATTATGTGGTTCATGAGGCCACTAGTGAGGGGCAACTTTACTTCGCAGATTTCACCCCGACAAATAATCATAAAATTGTAACTTTGGACTTCACCAACGCAGAGCAAGTTGCCGTCACTTTTGCTGCTGGTGATAGGAGCGATGATCCAAACTACAACCCTGATGATGACCCTTTGAGTGGTCTTGAGTTTCAGGAGAATGCTCTTTTCCTTGATTGCACTGAAGCGATGGATCAGTCGGATAGGTCGGAGATTTCATGGCTGTATTATTTCCCATCCAGACCTTATTATGGGCCTCCGGTGGAGGGTGAGGAAGAGGAAGAGCCTTACGTGGTTACGTCAGGAATGTATGCTTACTACAGCAATGCTTGGAGTATTCTGCCTTTCCCGACTGATTTTGGAAGTGTTAATGACTATATGCTCCCTGAGAATGAGGTAAAAGGTTTGGGCGGTAAGAAGCTGTGGCCTGATGAATTACCTAAATGGCATGAGACAACTGAGACTTTTGTTATTGAGGTTGAGGGAGAAGGTGCGTGACACGCACGTCACACTTCTAACAGTTTGTCTTTTTATTTGACGACTTCTGCAAACTCGGATAGACCCTTGGGGCAAGAGGATCAACGATCCTCTGACTGAGCATGACGACGACGACCAACCCAAACTGGGTCCTCCTTGAGGGACCCCGAAACCGACCCACCTTGATGCGGTCGTCAGTTGTTAGGCTCTCTGTAGAGGCAAAAAAAGACACAGGCGGCCTCCGTAGAGAACCACCTGTATCTTACTTTGAGTCCGGACGAGGGACGACGACATGGAAAACATACCAAATTTGCACTAAATAGCAACAACAAAACAAACAAAAAACAAAACAACATGAGCACTGGATTATCAATATACGAGAAAATAAACGACCCGATTCAAGCGGTCACACAGCTTGGCGAAATGTTCACCCGATCAGGGATGTTCGGATGTCAGAAGATTGAACAAGGACAGGTCTTAGCACTAGCCTGCATAAGCGAAAAAGTAAGCCCCTTTGAGCTTGTCAAAACATACCACATAATCGAGGGTAAACTAGAGATGAAGTCTAGCGCAATGCTGGCAAGATTTCTTGATATGGGCGGCAAGTGCATTTGGAAGTCAGACCTGCAATCTGAAGATGTTGCAGCGGCTCACTTCGAGTTTCAAGACAACAAAGGGGATTTTAGCTATTCGATGGAGGATGCGAAGCGAGAAGGGCTGTCAGATCGTAAAGTCTGGAAAAAGCACGGCCCTGATATGTTGAGGGCGAGATTGACATCAAAAGTGATCCGAATGCTTGCACCGCAGATCAACGCGGGCATCTACGCTCCAGAAGAGAATGAAGCATTCGGAGTGGCCCAAGTCGAGAAAGAGCTCAAACTTCCTGAGGCCCCGAAAGCAGAGCCAGTAATCGAAGCGGCAGTCGAGATCATAGAGACCCCTCCTGTCGTGGAAGTTACGGAGATCGTCGCAGAGGAGAAGCCTCTTGCTGAGAGAGCAATGGAAGTTATCAAGGGAATCGGAGAGGAGCGAGTAACGCATTTTCTCAAGTCACGAGGCAAGATTCCTGCGGATGGTGATCTTAGCAATTTGACTGATGCTTACTATACAAACATTGTAACAATGCCTGAAGTTTTTGAGCGTTCTATACAAGTGGCTGAAAAAGAGGAAGGGGGTAAATAATGCCTGCTACAAGACACCACCCATACGGGCCTTCAGCTCTTCCTATGTATAATGCTTGCTCTGCATTTGAGCGGGCTGAAGACGACGGGAGTCCTTCCAAAGATCGTGACTTCGGCACTGAGGCTCATACTCGACTTGAGGCGATGCTCAAAGGCGAAGATGTCGATTGGGAGGGCTATTCCCCCTTTGACAAGCAGGAGCTTGAGTGGGCAGTCGATACTGTAAAGTCACAAATGAGCTCAGAGTTCCCTTTAGAGGTCGAGCAAGAGCTCCAGGTTTTTGGTGATTCCGGTGACGAGCTGACCTTTGGCACAGTCGACGTCGTCAATGGAGACCAAATCTGGGATCTAAAGACAGGCAAGATGGACCCTGACTTCCATTACCTTCAAATGGCAGCTTATGCTCTTGGAGTTATGCAGAGATCAGGAAAGACAGACAAAGTCCGAGCGACTATTCTTTACTCACGACTTAAAGTCCCCTATTCTTTTGATATAACGTATGACGAAGCTAAATCAGCAGTCGAAGATGTTTTCGCACGCATCATGTTCGACGAGGCTATTCCCACCCCCAACGAGAGGTGTGCATATTGTGCAAAAGCAGGGAATTGTGACGCGCTGCTTTCTATAATGGAAAGCCTTACCGGAAACGAGATCCCTGCTGACTGGGAGATCGATCCTGATTCTTGGGCAATGGTCAGCTCTGTTTGCAAGAAGGCTGATGTATTCATCAGCAACGCTAAGTCGATAATCCGCAAAGGGATGGTCGATGAGGGGGTGCAAGCTCCAGGCCTCAAAGTGAGAAACTCTCGTGGCAATAGATACATTTCAGACCTTGTTTCGGCATTCCCGAAAGTCGGTCTTAATCAAGAAGAATTTCTTTCGTGTTGCTCGATTTCGGTCGGCAATCTCGAAGGCAAAGTCGCGGACGTCCGTGGCACAACCAAGAAGGAGACCGAATTCATCCTCGAGGATGAGCTGGGAGAGCTCCTTCAGCGCGGCAAAGACAAGGCGTTCGTCGTCGAAGACAAGCCGCGAGTTCCCAAAAAACGCAAACCAGCGAAAAAACAAAACAAAACAACAAACAAATAATAATAATATGGCAAAAGTAAATATGACCGGCCAAACACAGGCTATCGTCCAATTAGATCCAGGCAAGTATATCGCTGAAATCGTAGGTTGGGAATTTGGATTCTCTAGCAATGGCAACGAAATGTTGACCGTAGTTATTGAGTGCTGCAAGAACCAAGCTGGCACGGGGGCAAAAGGACGAATCTACGATCGTTTGGTGTTCACCTCTAATGCAGCATGGAAAATCGAACAGTTCGTCGAGTGCTTTGCAGCATCCGGAGGAATGGTGGTGAATGTCGGAGACGATGTTGAGATCGATGATTCGGTAATGGCGAGCACGTTCTTAAACTCCAAAGGCGGGGTTTCGGTTATCCAAGAGACCTACGACGGAAAATCTCGTGCAGTCATCGACACCTACGTCCCCTCAAAGGACGCTGGAGTCTTTGCTAAAGGGCATACTCCTCGAGTCCTTACACGCAGTCAGAAAGACGCGGCTCCCGCTCAGGACGCTCAGGTTGAGCAATCTCAGGTTGTAGTTGAAGACGACATCCCCTTTTAATGGTTGATAATAACAGAGCTGCATTCGGTCCAATCGGGCGGGATGCAGCTTCCCTTTGGGAACTATGGGTAGAAGAAGAGGCTCGCTTCTGGCTTGAGGAAAACCCGAATTCATGGTTTCCTAAATCATACTCAATGGATAGCAACTTTAAGTTCGGGATAGACCCTCAAAAAATAGCGGAAAAAAACGGCTGGAGTTTCTCTGACGGGCTAATACTATTGGCCTTTTATATCCCCATAAACGAAACCCTGAAATGGAACGACAAAGGGCTCACACGAAAAAACTAAATGGAACTACGCGACTACCAAAACGAAGCCGTATGGAAAACTGTAGAGAGCTTCGCTGAAGGGCACAGAAAAGTATTGATGGTGATGGCAACAGGGGGCGGGAAAACCATCACATTCGCACACATGGCAAAGCTGATCGGAGGAAAGACGCTGATATTAGCTCATCGAGACGAACTGATCCAGCAGGCGGTAGACAAGCTATATCGAGCTTGCGGAATAGTTGGGCGCATTGAAAAGGCGCAACATAAAGCCCCCCTTGGATCAACTTGCGTAGTTTCATCTATTCAAACTATGAGCAGAAGGCTAAAGAAATGGCCTCCAAACTATTTTGATTTCATTGTAATTGATGAGGCTCACAGGTCTCTTGCAAAATCTTACATTAAGATCATTGATCACTTTGAGAAGGCTAAGTTGCTTGGAGTAACGGCCACTCCAGACAGGAACGATAGGCGAAGCCTCGGAGATGTCTACGAAACGACATCTGTAGACATCGGAATCGTAAAGTTAATCAAAGATGGCTGGCTATCCCCAGTTAGAATCAGGACGATTCCTCTTGAGATCGACCTTGGAAAAGCAAAAAAGTCTAAGGGAGATATCGATGTCACTGAGATGGGTCATGCGCTTGAACCATTTATCAACAAGCTAGCAAGAGAAATCTTGGACAATGCGGGGAAGCGAAGGACACTTATCTTCCTTCCTTTACGAGAGACCTCCCGCAAAATGGTAGAGGCTCTTAAAGCTCTCGGAGCAACGGCAGTCCATGTTGATGGAGAGTCAAAAGACCGTAGCGAAATACGAAGGGCTTTCGAAGCAAATGAGGTTCAATTTGTCTGCAATGCAATGCTTTGGACCGAGGGGTTTGACGACCCTGGGATCGAATGTGTCGTTCCGCTTAGGGCTACGACCTCCAGATCTTTGTATTGTCAGATGGTAGGTCGGGGGACTCGGTTGTTCCCGGGCAAGAAAGATCTTTTAGTTCTAGACTTCCTTTGGCATCATGAGAGGCACTCATTGTGTGCTCCAGCGTGTCTTGTCGGAGCTGGCAGATCAGACCTAGAGGAAGAGACTGAAGTTATCATGGGGAAAAGCTTCAAGGGGGACGAAGAACTTGATTTAATAGAGGTCCTTAGTGAATCCGAGAGCAAGGCTGAGTCATCACTAAAGAGAAAGCTTGAGGAGGAAAACAGAAAACGTCGCTTGAGAGAGAATAAAGGAGGCGGGGAAGTCGACCTGCTTGATCTTAAAGAGCTTGGGGTAACTTTCAAGCCAGCTCCATTTGCTCCCCCACCATCAGAAAAGCAAGTCTCTTTGCTTAGGAAGTTTAAAATTGACCCCTCAAAAGTTCACACTAGAGATCAGGCAACCAAGCTGATTGGACGATTCTTGGCGAGAAGAAAAACCGGGTTAGCTAGTCCCGTTCAGATGCGATGGCTCAAAAGGTTTGGGCACGAGTCCCCAGAGACGGCGACAGCATCCGAGGCGAAAGAGTTCCTTACGACTAAATTTTCAAAATGAGACTAAATACAACCACACTTGTGAACCTCCCTATTTTAGCTATGGGAAAACCAAGAATGACGCAGCAGGACAAATGGAAGAAGCGTCCCTGCGTCGTAAGATACCGCAAGTTCTGCGATGACCTAATCAAGTTAATCCAGGAAGCTGAGCCTGAATGGATGCTTCAGCTTACGTGTGGAGAAATCGAGGTCGTGGGGATCACCTCGATCGTAAGGTTACCGATGCCTAAATCATGGAGCATGAAAAAGAAGGAGCTGAAGGCGGGGTCCTTGCATGACTCAAAGCCAGACACATCAAACATTTTTAAAGCCATCGAAGACGCTGTTTGCGTCGAAGATAAACAGGTGGCACTAATCAACTGCTCGAAATTTTGGACTTGCGGAGACGCACGAGTAGACATCGAACTATTATGGAAACAAACAACAACATGAGTAAACACGAAACTGCGGACAGAAAGATGAAACTAGTAGGCCTAAAAAGGTTTCGATCCGGAGGCAGGACTAAAAAGGGGATGGCTGAGCTGGAGTGTCGAATGCGACAACGGTTCGGTGAAACATGGGGAGAAAACATGATCGAGCTATCGAATCCCCTTGTCGTAGCACTTTGCTCTGTTATCGATAAGATGGACGTCAAGAATCCGATCGTCTTCTTTGGGTCACTAAGGCTGGCTTGTGAGCGGATGCTAGCTAACACAACAGGAGGCAATGACAATATTCATGAAGCCTCAAGAAGAACTCTTGGTTGGCTTCCAATGGCTTTGACGGACGGGGAAATTGGAGAGCTCATGGACGAGGTCGAATTCATATCATCGCTAACCGACGAAGAATACAAGAAATACCTTGAAGAGACAGATTAACATAAACGACGACGACTTAAATGGAAACATTACCAAACTCCGTATCGGAGTATTTGTCGGCTTCCTCTGTTGAGGGGGAAAGAAACAGAAGACTTTTCAATGCAGCCTGTCAGCTCCGTGATTCGGGGTGGGCGGAATCAGATGCAATGGGGGTTGTGGGGAGGAAAGCTGTCGATGACGGTCTTTCGCAGCAAGAAGTCACGACGACTTTGAGGTCTGTATTTAGGAGGGAATCAAGAGAAGAACCAAAAAATCAATCTCGAAGTTCGACTCCGTTTAGAGACAGGAAGCGAAATTTCAAAATCAAGATGGGCTCTTCAGCCCCTCCGAAGCTACCATTAACTGAGGTTCCAAAGCAAGAGGCGACGACAGGATACTCTGATTACTATAGAGAAAACTTTTCTGAGCATGACACCCCACCAGACTACAAGGTCCATGATGGAGAAGGGGTTATCCCAGAAGGTGGAATAGGTGCGGAGGAGTTTATCGACGCTATGTTTGAGCCAGGATTAGCATTCTGCTTACACAAGGCTGAACTTGGAGTTGACGGGAAAGAACACCCCGCAGCAAGCGCAGCAGTATCGAGAGTATTCCCTTACGAACGCTGGAAAGAAATCTCAAAAAGGAAAGGCGGGGCAGACCGAATTTACGAGAACAATGCGGGGTGCTATATATCTCTAAACCCCCTCAAAGGCGGGAAAAGGAGGCTTGAGAATATCTATGACTACAAGCATTTTTTACTAGAGTTCGATGACATCCCAAAAGAACATCAGTATCGAGTTATCTTGCGCTCAAAGATCCCCTGCACGGCGATCCTAGACACTGGGGGAAAATCTATTCATGCTGTTGTGCTAATCCAAGCTGCTGGCGAAAGCGAGTGGCGAAGCAGGGCAACCTTTATTCTGAACCATTTCAGGAAATACGGACCAGACACATCCAATAATGATCCGACACGAATGACTCGTCTTCCTGGATATCGTCGGAGCGATACCAAGAACTACCAGCGCTGTCTGCACCTCCGCACAGGGGCTAGGTCTTACGAAGAATGGGAAAAGGAAGCCGTCGAGCTGACTGAGACGGAGATGAACATCGAAAAGATGATGGACTTTAAACCGGAAGAAGATCCGGACATCCTTCTTGGAAATCGGTGGCTCAACCGTGGGTCGGCAGCGATCCTCTCAGGTCAGTCTGGGATCGGTAAGAGCTCATTTATCATGCAGATGACCTGCACATGGGCTCTAGGGCGTCCGTTTTTCGGCGTCAAACCTACTGGTCCCATGCGGATTCTTCTTATCCAAGCTGAAAACGATTACGGGGACATGGCTGAAATGCTTCAAGGCACAACCTCAGGGATGGGTCTGAGCACTGCGGAGATTAAGAAGATCTCTAAAGGCGTAGTTCTGAAAGAGCAGGCAAAGCTCTCTGGAGAGGAATTCGTAGGCTACTTGGCTTGGCTGATTGATATGAACAAGCCAGACCTCGTGATTGTTGACCCATTGCTTCACTACTTCGGTGGAGACTTGGCAAATCAACAAGACGCATCTCACTTTCTCAGAAAGCTGATCCACCCTCTTGTTAAGACTCGAAAAATATGTCTTCTTTTCGTTCACCATACAGTCAAACCCCCTCGCGATAAAGGTGACTGGGGACGCTTTGATGCAGCTTATGCTTCGTTTGGTTCTTCTGAGCTCGTGAATTGGCCTCGTGAGGTAATGACGCTTGGGCGAATTAATGACGATGGTGAGTTCCTTCTCGCTTTTGCTAAGCGGGGAAAGAGGGCTGGGATGCTGGATTCTCATGGGACTCATACCGATGCTATTATCTTGAAGCACGCAACAGACCGCATCTACTGGGAACGCTCAGAGACAACGGTCGAAGATCTTTGGGCCAAGCCTAAGAAGGAGTCTAAGGCAAAGCCAAAGACAGCTGAGGAAAAAGTCGATTACTTCGATACCGGAGGAGAACCTGACGATCTCATGGAGGTCATAAAGGGTCTGCTGAGGCGTCTTAAGTGGACTAAGAGCGGGTATAGCAGAAAACAAGCTCTTACTTACGGCAGACAAGCTTTGAAGCTTTCAGCAAAAGACAAGCCCATGCTTTCGGAGAGCTTGAATTTTGCCTTAGTGACTGGTCTTCTTGTATCTGATGAGGAGGCTGGGAAGATCTACCTTACTGATGATGGATGGAAGTTCCGTCGAGGGGAAGAGATCGACTTGAGTCCTGTAACTAAGCTTGAGGGCGAGGACATGGATCTGATCCCCGATAGCTCAGTGAGCAACTCCGTCACAATGGACGATGATCATCCGTTTTAGGTTGACTTACAAATAAACAAAAGCCCGCTCTTGGTTGTTTCCAGGCGCGGGCTTTTTAGTTTAATTCCTAATCCCCAAATCCACATATAATCCCTACTAGGACCTTCTTCAACCCCCCTCTCGCTTGGGGTCGGAGTTACGATATCTTTATACCCCCCTTTACCAAAGCCCGTAGGGGCTTATGGAATAAAGGGGGTGTTTTGTCAAAAACAAAATAAAGAAATCTTCACCCCTGACTCTGGAGTCCCCCACCAAACCGCTACCGCTTGCCGCTTACGCTGCGTCCGGATTGGGAGCGCTATTAGGGGGGTATTCCTAAGGGCCTTCGTTGGGATTCAACGTGCTAAGTGACACGCGTGTCACAAGTTGACAAAAAGAAGAGAACAAGATGAGTGATAATCCGACCCCGTTTTTTGGCTGCGTGTTTGAAGCCGAAGACCCAAAAGGCAACTATTTTTCTGAAGACCCAATTCAATTAACTCACTTGGGTGAAGGCAAAAAAAGAAACGCAGGAGGTGGTGTAGCAGCAGCTACATTGGCTGGCGCTGGCGCTTATGGGATTACTGAGAATGTAATCGACCGTAAAGGCCTCCCTAGATCCTGGGCAGCCAAAGAAATGAACAAAGGCTGGAAAAAAGACAAATATAGCAGCACCGGTCAGAGGGCCTCAAAGGTAACTCGTAAAGGGGCTACAAGAATCGCTAAGATCGAGGCTATCGAAGCCAGGAATCAAGCCAAATACGACAGCCTAGTCGACTCAAAAGGAAAGGCTCTTAAAGGGCAAGCGAAAGCCAGGGACCTTGTTTTCAAGAAGGCAGACAGATTAGACAACTCAAGACTGAAAAAGCGGAGTAAGCAACTCAGCAACGCATCCACAAGAGTCCACAACAAATATGCGGGTAAACTCAAAGGCGGCGCAGCTATCCTTGGCGCTGGAATCACCATCGCTTCTTACCGTCAATCTTATAAGCAGGGGCAAAAGAAGGGTCGCAGCGAATTTGCAGCTAATGAGATCATCACCGATCTTTCCTCTCTTTCATCCCTAATTAAAAATCAATACTAAACAAACCATGAAACTTACAAACGCATCCTCTTCAGCTAGCCTTTCCGCAAGAGCAGAACTTTCACGGGCAGGCTCTACCGGAGCCGTAACCGTCGGGTCTGCTGCACAGCAAGTCAACTTCCCTGATGCCGATCAGGCTTATCAAGTTCAGGCTTTATTCGCTGATGCTTCTACGGCTTCGCTTGATCTCACAACTGGAATTGCCTCTGGAGATGCTTGGGTAGCTCCTGTTAAGCAAGTGGAAACGACAGAAGCAGTCGGAACCATCACAACCGCTGGTTCACTTATTGTCGGAGTTTCCTCGGCAGACGTCCCTGATGGGAATATCTCCTTAGGGGTCCCCGTAGCCGAGAATGATACCCCCTCTACTTGGGCAGCCAGAATTCGTGCGGTGCTTTCTTCAAACACAACTATTGCGGGGCTCTTCGACGTCAGCGGCACAGGGGCAAGCATAACCCTTACTAAGCTACCATCAGAAACCTACACAATGGGGGCTGAAGTTGTTGAAATGGCTTACGCTGATGACCCTACTTTAAATATCTCCATTGAAAATGACACAGCTGTAGGGGCCATTGAGGACCTAACCTCAAACCCGACTGCTGCTGGGATTGCTGCGAGTGGCGTTTATATTGTGAACTCCGACGTCGATTTTGAGGGCATCGCTCTTGAATCTCCAAGTTCGATCTATGCAGTCTCAATGGAGCATTCTTCTTCAAACCCATCAGGCCAGGTTGTCGATTATACAGCTGGAACAGAATTCTCAGGACGATTTGCTTCCACCCAACTAAAATCCGCTTCGGCGCTGCTGATTCACCCAGACCCAGCAATCCTAACCAGCCTAAGTTTCCTTAGTGCTGGAAACTCGGGGCTAATCAAAGCCACCGTTATTGCGAAAGTCTAATGAACGAAGCAAAAGCCATGACCTTGTGGATTTTGCTGATCTACACCCTCCTTTATCTCATCTCTCAACAACAACCATATTAACATGACCAAATCAATATTCACATCAAAAACCGCAGCATTGTCGTTTATCACCGCCCTCGTCGGGGCCGCGGCTTTTTTCGTCCCGTCGCTTGAAAACTTTGTTGCTTCCAACTCTTCTCTTATCCTGTCTTGTCTTGGCGTAATTGGATTCGCTCTGCGGATGGCAACTAGCGGCAAGGTAGCTCTCTTTCCTGGAGGAGAATAATGGGGTTTCTTAAGTCCTTTTTGATTGCGGCAACAGTCTACCTGAAGGTTCTGCCTGCTCTTCATCTTAGGGGATTGTATAAAGACTTAGATTCTATAGAGGATGAGATTTATAAACTCTCTTTTGATGGCGGTGCTGCTTCCGAGTTGCGGATGGAACAGCTCGCAAAGCGAAAAAGACGTTGCCGTGAGCAGATCGGCGCTATACGATCCACCTATGATCACCTTGATTGATGGCCAGACTTATGAATTTAAGGAAGGCCAAATTGAGGGCGACGGCCAAGCCTTTTACTCTAGATACCGCTATATGCGGGCTATAGTTATAGGGAAATGAAGAGAGTTGCTATAGATCCCGGGCACGGAGGAAGTGATGTAGGAGCGGTTTCTCCTTCTAATCTACACGAAGCCGACATGACTTTGGATGTGTGTAAGCGCATCCAGTCTCTGCTTGAGTCTCAAGTCGATGTCGTAATGACCCGTTCTGACGACTCTTATGTAAGCTTGGGAGAAAGGGCGGATATATGCAATACCGCTAAGTGTGATGTCTTTGTCTCTTATCATTTTAATGCCGCAACCACGATGCTGGCCAACGGTTGGGAAATATTTACAACGAAAAAAGACAACAACTCAGACAAGCTAGCCACTTGCATAGGCAATTTCCATGCTGCCTTATTCCCTAACCAGCACGCCCGCCAAGACTGGTCAGATGGCGATCTTGACAAGGAGGCCAATTTCTCAGTAATCCGCAGGGCTAATTGCCCAGCTGTTCTAATGGAGGGGGAATTCATACACAACGCTCTAGGTGAATCACTTATAAGGAACCCGGCAAATAGAGAGAAGATGGCTATCGCTGTCGCAAATGGTGTGTTAAAATACCTCGGCTTGAAGCTTTTAGACGATTCAGTTGACTTTAACCTATCAGTAACACAGCGATTAGACAGAATTGAAAATCACTTAGATCTCCCCACATAACTCCCCTGCAATGACCCTTACAATGATGCTCCCCAGCTTGGCAGACGTTTCCATGGATTTCTCTACCTGGAACGAAGCTGGGGGTTTGCTGGGCATGATATTTGCGGCGTTGTTCGTATTAATAGGAACTTTTCAATGGCACCTGAAAACTCAGGACAGAGAACATACTGAGACCGTGAAAAACATCCTTAATGAGGAGAGGGAAGAAAGAAAGCGGTTATCCCAAGAGCATAGAGTGACTTATGATAAGTTATCTGATGCAATCACTCAACTTAGCAAAAGCATTCTAGAATCAAGGAGATAACTAGTTTGGGTTGACATCCCCTATTTTGTTGTGAGCTCCTTTGATTTTATTGTAGATGTTGAAAAGAAAAAGCTTGTAAGCTCTTTCTACGCCACTAATTCAGCAACTGCTCCAGCCGTTGTTTTTGGTGATCTTTCTGGCATCAAGGTTAGGCTCGTCGAGCCCAGCGAAAGCGACACCCTCGTCTGGGATTACGTCCCGCTTGAGGGATACTCAATCCGAGTTGGCATAGGGGCTTTAACAGACGAAAACCCGTCAGCCTATGTTGAACTAACCGAGGACATTCCTGCCCCGTCTGCATCAGTCACTAAAAAAAGGACCGGGGTTACCGACTCTGTCGGGGATTTGCAAAGAGCCGTTATATATAACGACCCGTATGAAGGCACGTTCCAGATCGGCGTCAATTCGGAGCAGACAGGACAAATAGGGATTTTCGATTCGGCGTCTGATATACAGGAAGCTATTGAATCCCTTTCTAGCATTGGGGCAGGCAACGTAACCGTTACAGGAAGCGCTTTGGATTTCTCTGTAGCATTCAACCGCAGCCTGGGAGAGGTCAGTTATCTTGAGGTATTTACAGACAACTTAATTGGCGTCTCAGGTAAGCAAGGAGAGCTTGATCTTAACGTCGGAGGAGTAGCAGCCCTGCTTGGTGATTTGGGTAGCGTTTCGACTACTCTGGAAATCGTTAAGTTTGATACTGTTAAAAGCAGCTCAGAGACGATTTTGCAGCTGCCGATTACCCTTACTCAGGACGTTATCCCGGATGTCCCTCCGAGCATCACTCCAACCCAGACTTATGCCTCGTCTTCTCATCAGCACGTTATTGCGGATATCATTGACTACGAGGAAAACTCAAATGTCGTTCTTAAAACAGACGACAACTTGAATGGCAACAGTTTCTTTCTTCCAGGTATTTCATTAACTACCTCCCCTAGTAGCGACAAGGTCGTTTCTGCGGCTGGGATTAAATCGTATGTCGATAGCCAGTCTTCTCTTTCAAGTGACCCTTCCCCTACTCTTTCTTTCGATCTCGAACTAAACGACAATTCCATTACCTCTTCTTCCGGGATCATTCGCTTGGATGGTGATGTGGATTTAGGCTCTTATGTTTTAAAAGGCGATCAAGAAGTCGATTTTACAAACAATACCGATGTATTGACCTACTCGGCTGATACGGGATTTGTTAGCTTGCAGAGAGCTGTCGGAAAAGTTGCTTTTGGTGAAACCTCTCCTGAATCCCCTGAGAATGGCGATGCTTGGTATGATACTAATGAAGGGCTTTTGTATGTCTATTATTCTGACGTAGATTCTTCTCAGTGGGTCACCGTATCTGCCACTGGAGAGCCTGGCGAAATTGGCGCGACTGGTCCGATTGGCCCAACCGGCCCAACCGGAGCAACTGGTCCCGAGGGCCCTGAAGGCCCAACTGGTCCAACCGGGCCCAAAGGCGATACAGGAGCAACCGGAGCAACTGGTTCAACTGGCGCAACTGGCGCAACTGGCCCTGAAGGTCCCGAAGGCCCAATCGGGGAAACAGGAGCCGGAGTCGAAGTTATTGGTTCTGTTTCTGATTCGACATCTCTTGACCCTTCATACGTAGGTGCTGTCGGTGATATGTTCATTGCTCAAGATAACGGCTATGGTCATGTCTGGAACGGCTCTGCTTGGGATGACGTCGGGCCAATTCAAGGCCCAAAAGGTGACCAAGGATCCTTAGGTCCAACTGGTCCTACTGGTCCATCTGGTCCAGTTGGCGCAACTGGGGGTTCAGGCCCACAGGGTCCGCAAGGAATTCAGGGCCCAAAAGGAAATACTGGATCGACAGGAGCAACTGGTTCAATCGGAGCCACTGGTTCACAGGGGCCTCAGGGAATTCAGGGCGTCAAGGGTAACGTTGGTCCGGTTGGCGCACAGGGCATTCAAGGTGAGCAGGGCATCGAAGGAGAAGGCGGCGGGTTTTCATACACATCGGCAGGCTCGGTTTTGCGGATTACTAATGATCTAGGGGCAGATTACTCTTTAAATGGCACAACTGTTACCATCTCTACTGATCCAGGAATCAATTCTGGAGGCGGCGGCGGTGGCGGAGGAATATCTATTGTAGGCTCGATATCTACAGAATCTTCACTTACTTCTTCCTACATCGGGGATATCGGCGATATGTTTATCGCTCAGGATACCGGTAATGGTCATGTCTGGGATGGTTTCGTATGGAACGATGTCGGGGCAATCAGGGGGCCTGCTGGCGCTAATGGTTCTAATGGTTCTGACGGATTACCAGGCATCAACGGTGCAGAAGGCCCCGCTGGTCTAACTGGTCCTGAGGGTCCTCGAGGCCTGGAGGGCCCTGAAGGCCCAACTGGCCCTCAAGGTGCTGCTGGAGTCAAGGGGGATACTGGCGCAACAGGAACACTCGGACCTGCTGGCCCCGAAGGCCCTGCTGGTCAAACTGGAGCAACTGGCCCCACTGGCCCAACCGGAGCAACCGGCTCAACTGGCTCAACTGGCCCTAAAGGTGATACAGGCCCTGCTGGAGCTGACGGAGCTACCGGACCAGCTGGGATTGACGGAACTGGGGTAACTGTAGTCGGCTCTGTATCTTCTTCTTCTTTTTTAAACCCATCATACGCTGGATCTGTCGGTGATATGTTCATTGCCCAGGATACTGGCTCTGGTCATGTCTGGGATGGATCTACTTGGAATAATGTTGGTCAAATACAGGGTCCCGCTGGAGTAACCGGACCGGTAGGTCCAACTGGCCCCCAAGGTGTCGATGGACCTACCGGTCCTGCTGGTCCCGAAGGTCCCGAAGGTCCCGCTGGAGCTAATGGTCTTAGTGGCCTCACTGGACCCTCTGGCCCAACTGGTCCTGAAGGTCCCGAAGGCCCAACCGGCCCAACAGGGGAAACTGGCCCAGCTGGCCCAACTGGCGCAAAGGGCCCTGTTGGAGACACGGGTTTAACTGGTCTTGCTGGGGCTCCAGGTCCTGAAGGCCCAGCTGGATTTGATGGCGACATCGGTCCCGCAGGACCTCAGGGAGAAACTGGCCCAACCGGCGCAACTGGCCCCGCAGGAACTAATGGCATTAATGGAGTTGATGGGCAGGATGGCACTGGGGTAACTATAATCGGCTCCGTCCCTAGTTCTTCAGATTTAGAGGCCTCTTTCGCTGATATTTGGCAGCAGCTTGGGGAAGAGTTTAATGGAACGGCTTCGGGAGATAAGTTTGGCTCAAGTATAGATGTCAGTTCCGATGGCACTCGGATTGTTATCGGTTCACCTTTTGAAGGATCTGGTGAGGCGAGGGTTTATTCGTGGAACGGATCGTTTTGGTCACTCATGAATGGGGGGTTATTGGATACATCCTACGTCTTCCTTGGGAACGGCGAAGACCTGAATCCGTATGTAATTGGCGCGGATGTTTCAATTAGTGGTGATGGAAACACTATAATGGTGGCTTGTTCTAATAGCATTTCTTCTGGAGATGGCCTTGTAGTTCGCCTTACATATGATGGTAATACTTGGACGCGCCAGGGTATGTGCGGTTTCGGTAGTCTTTATTACGGATTTACTTACGTTAAGCTTAGTGCAGACGGGGCAAAGACAATTACGATGATTAAGTCGCCCGGCAGCCCGCAACCTCGCGAGTGCATCATGTTTGACACGGTTGATTTGGATACAAATTGCCGAGCCAATTCTAGAATTGATGACCCGCCCTCATTCACTGTGGATATGAGTGCTGATGCGGCTAACATTAATGGTGACGGCACGGTTGTGGTTGTTAGTGAGAAGCTAGCAACTCGCAATGGTTTTACAAATGCCGGCGAAGTGAGAGCTTATAATGTTTCTGGCACTACGGTTACGCAGCGCGGTCAGTTTATATCCGGAACAACCCAGGATATGAAGTTGGGGGAGGGTGTGGACGTAGATTCTTCTGGAAATAGGATCGCCATGACTTGCGGATCAGGCGTTAGGGTTTATGATCTAACTGACGGGCTGTGGGTTCAGGCGGGGCTAGACATAGCTGTTGGGGTGGAAATCGCCACAGATTGTGTCCTTAGCAATGATGGTCTTAAATTGAGCGCACGTTTTGGGGCTGATGGCATTTACACTTTCGAGTGGATTGCAGGGGCGTGGGTGCAGGCAGGCGCGAATTCGGTTACTTACGGCTCTGTTTATGAACTACCTAGCAACAGAGACAAGATCAGCTCTAGCTTGGCTATATCTGGCGATGGCTTGACTCTTGCTGTTGGAGATCCGCAAACCGGCAACGGCACTGTGGAGACATACCAATCAGGGGGAACGCTTCTCGGTTCAGTTGCTGATTTTGCTAGTCTTCCTGCTGAATCTTCAATGGGAGACCTGTGGGTCACTCTGGACACAGATGATGGTTGGGTTAGTGACGGCGCAGGTGCTTGGACTAATATAGGGAGCGTAACTCAATATACTGGTGATGCTGGCGATATGTTTATCGTTCAAGATACGGGCAACGGTTATGTCTGGAACGGCTCTGCTTGGGATGACGTCGGGCCAATTCAAGGTCCCGCTGGAACACCTGGCACACCCGGAGCAACTGGTCCCACTGGCCCCACTGGCGCAACTGGAAATACTGGACAAACTGGTGCAAAAGGAAATCCCGGACAAACTGGAGCAACTGGGGCAACTGGCCAAAAAGGCGATCAAGGACCAAGAGGCTTTGTCGGAGAAACCGGGCCTAAGGGAGATAAAGGCGATCAAGGTAATGTTGGATCTCAGGGGATTCAGGGAATACAAGGCTCTAAAGGCGCAAAAGGAGATCCTGGTCAAACTGGAGCAACCGGACCTGAAGGTCCCGCTGGAGCTGATGGCTCTCAAGGAGAAACCGGAGCTAAGGGCGATAAAGGAGATCCTGGTCAAACTGGAGCAACCGGACCTGAAGGTCCAAGTGGAGCTGACGGAACTGGAGTAATTATAGTCGGTTCTGTATCTTCTTCTTCTTCTTTAAACCCTTCATACTCTGGATCTGTCGGTGATATGTTTATCGCTCAAGATACGGGCAACGGTCATCTCTGGGACGGATCTACTTGGGATGACGTAGGGCCAATTCAAGGGCCTGCTGGAGCAACCGGACCTGAAGGTCCCGCTGGAGCTGATGGCTCTCAAGGAGAAACCGGAGCTAAAGGCGATAAAGGAGATCAAGGCAATCAAGGCGTAATCGGACCTGAAGGTCCCGTTGGAGCTGTTGGCTCTCAAGGAGAAACCGGAGCTAAGGGCGATAAAGGCGATCAAGGCAATCAAGGCGTAATCGGACCAGATGGCGTTAAGGGCGACAAGGGCGATCAAGGTGATGTCGGACCAGATGGCGTTAAGGGCGATAAGGGTGATAAGGGGGATGTAGGATCAACTGGCCCCGCTGGCTCAACTGGATCAGCTGGAGCAGACAGCACAGTCCCTGGTCCAACAGGCCCCGAAGGTCCTCAAGGCCCCGAGGGTCCAGAAGGTCCAGAAGGTCCGCAAGGCTCTCTTGTGGGTGCTTACACGGTAAACGGAAGCATCTTGACTTTGTCCAATGTTTCTGCTGAGTTCTTGGTCACTGGGTCAACATTAAAAATCACTTTCTAAATGTCTCAACAAATAGATCTATCTCAGATAGAAAACATCGTTGTCAACGGACAAAGTATCCGTGAGCTTATTCTTGAAAGTGAGCTCCTGTGGACGCGTGGAGCAGATCCCAGCTCGTTTTTAGCCAAAAACTACGTATATAGAGACGGCCCAGGAGAGAGCCCCGAATTCAATTCTGTAGCTCCTGTTGCTCCCGAATCAGTTCTTTCAGGTAGACCCTTTGCAAGCCCACAACCGCAGGGAAACGACTATATAAGAATGTCAAAAGACGGGAAGGTGGCTTTAATCAATTTCGACTTCAATAAGCTTATTGTCTTGGAAAGGCCGAATACCGATGCAGCATGGGCTGTTCGTGGGGATGACCCATACCTAGATATAGGTGTCTCGGGGAACTACCTATACTCTGGGCAAGACACAACAGGATCAGACCCCAATAGCATCATCCTACTCGGTGATCCGATCGGCTACCTTAGAGATAGTGATCGCGGCAGGTATGAAAAAACCGTGTTTGATATCAACCATGATGCCAGCACTATAGCGGTCTTTAGACGCGACCCAACCACCGTAGATGGCTATAATTCTGCCAGAGTCGATATCTACAACTGGAGCCCTTCCGCCAACGCCGAGTATTTACTAACCCAAAGCATCCCCCTAACGGTTGACCCAAATTTAAATTCAAACGCAGACGGAACCGAATTTTTGTTCAAACAGACTAGCTACAATCCACCGTTTCCTGAAGTATATTTGAGTTTTTGCCACACAAGAAATATGTTTGCTATTACTGGAAAAAATTCAGTCAAGGTATTTCAAGAGTTCGGGGGCAACGGGGGCGAGACACCGATTTTTGGCACGTTCTATCAAATGGGCGAAGACGTCCCTGTTGGTGACCGATTAATCCATGGCGTTTCTATGGCAGATGGCGTTGGGGATTTAAATACCCCGGAGGAAGCTGTTCTTGCGGTCACAAGTATTAACTTGGATCCTTTGACATATTACAAGTCTGGTCAAGTTGATGTGTTTAGGCTGGAGAGAAACGACAATATTTTTTCCTGGGTCAGAAAAGGGGACCCTTATAATTCAGGGGATGTTGGAATGAATTCATACGGTCTACATTCCACCAATACCACTGACTTATATTATGTCCCCCCACCGATTGTTGAGACGCAGGATACTTACACTGGATCAGATAAATCCACCCGCTGGAGACACTACGCTCGGCCAACTCCTGGGTCGCCTAACACTAAGCTGTCGGTCCCTTATCCAGTTCCAGTCAAAGTTCCCACGTTAAGCAAAGATGGCAACCGTCTCCTCGCGGCAGACCCCTCTCATCGGCACGCGGCGGTTTATATACTTGAGCTCGGTGTGTACAGCACGAAACTTGCTTGGAAAGTCATATCTCAGGTCGATACCACTATAAACTCAGGTTATACGGACTCGACTCATACAATAGTTAGGCCTAGAGGGACGACGCTAGCAATCGCGGCTAGCGATGATTTATCTTTTTTTACCTGCTTAAATTACTCCGACAACGGCCCTTGGAGATTTAGACTGATAAACAGCTTAGGAAACCCTACCTCAACCGGGAGTTCATACATTAACGCGGGAACTTGGGACGATCGAGTAGAAGCCATGCCGCACACATTCGCGGTAGTCTCTTATTTTCAAAATTCAGCTTCTGAATGGAGAAGAAATCAGCCAGTCAAAGCGGAAAACGACGACGCACTTGTCATTAATGGGAACAGTCAGCGATGGAATAATGGGAACGTCTTACCAGGCGCTGCTATTCGGAGCTGGTGTCACGAAAATGACGAACGTCACGATGAAGAGCTAACCAACACCACCCTAAAAAGTGAAGCCCTCGCCTATAGAAACCCTTGGTGGCTATACAATGGTGGCGGCTTATGTTCCGATAGCACGGGAGAAAATATCGCGTTTATGTCTCGATACGCTGGCTCCGGAGAAAGTGCAAGGGGGGTGCTAACGGACTCAATTCTAAGAAGTTATAAAAATGAGCCTTGGTATTCACTGGTAGCTAACAGACTAACCGTCTTTGAAGGCGCACCTGTTACAATAACGCTGAAAACCAGAGGTGTAGCTAATGATACAGATCTCCCATATACTATTACAGGCATTGAAAATGCAGATATCCTAGAACCTAAAACAGGCATTTTTACAGTTTCTAATAACAGAGCTTACGTCACAATTAACTCTGTAGCAGATTCTTCTTCAGAGGGGGCCCAAACCATGACGCTTTCTTTAGATAATGGAGAAGCTAATGTTGCAATAACTATTGTCGATTCATCAACCGATTCATCAACCTAATCATGGGAACAATTCAAGAAATAGACTTTAGCAATGTCGAATCCGTAGTCAAAGATGGAATCAGCTTAACTGAATTGGTCGTCGACGGCGTGACCATTTGGAACTCCGCTTACCTCGGTAAGTTGTGGCAGCAGATCGGATCAGATGTAAATGGCGGCGATAATGGTGGCGAGCTTGCATATAGAGATCTAGCTGGCTTTTCTGTTTCCATAAGCAAATCAGGAACCAGAGTCGCTGTTTCAAGCCCTAGTTACGTCGTTAATGAGCCTTTAGTCGAAAGGCCCAACCGTTTTAGTGACAATAGCACAGGACAAAACGTTTTAGGTAGCGTAACTGTTTATGACTGGAACGGCACAAATTGGTCTCCTATGGAGATAGCTGATTCACGGCACGTCTCTTTCAAGGATAACAATGGGCTTACTACAGGATTCGGTCTTAGCGCTGAGTTAGATTACCAAAACGAGCAGCGTTACAATCCATTTAGGCTTAATCCTAGCGTTGCTCATTTTTGGAACCTTCAGGCTTATAGGGCCGGCCAATATACATACCCCTCAAGCGGCATTGTATCTAGCTATGGTGGTTCGAACGATAACAAAACCCACCCTTCTCTTCTATTCGGTCAGGCTATGGATATGAGTGATGATGGTGACCATCTCGTAATTGCTTCTAGAGGAAGTCACTCGGCTCATATTAACCCGGAACGACAGAGAGACAGGGAGTGCGGTTACTTGTCTTATTGGAAAGCCGAGGATATAGACGGCACTAAAAAATGGGCCCTTAAAGGGCTCGCTTATGATTTCAACTACATCTCAGAAGCTAATAGTTTTGTTTCTCCATTCGAAGAACCACAGTATCACAGCAGCAACCCGGGCGTAGGGGAAACGGTAAAAATAAGCCGTGATGGCTCTGTTATCGCTGTGGTCAATTCTAATGGGCAAGCATGGGTAGTGAAGTCGGAAACTGGGAGCCAATCTTTGACTTTAGACTCAGGTGAAGTCAGCTCCAGTGAAATTTATCATGGTTTGCATCCAGACTTACCTTTGGCAACCTGGGAAACAGGAGAGATGAAGCCCGCACATAGCTTATCAGCCAAAACAATGGTAAAGTTCAAGCTGGCTAATTACTCTACAAGTGTTGATGGAAGCAATAGCAGTAGCCCGTATTCCGAGGCGATGGCAGAAGCCAATTATAACATCATAGACCCCCAGTCATCGCAGCACAAATATATAGCCTCTGTTGTCGGCTGGGAAGATGGTGATTTGATTCCTCTCCAAAAAAGGGGATCTTATCGCGGCATCAATTATTTCATAGCTTACGCTCGTTTGAGCGATGGAACCATTCAGGCAATGAGGTTCCCATTGAACAGCACCTCCGAGTTCACTGATATTTCTTACGATTTCGAAGAACCTTATGCGGCCCCGAGCCACCATGTGTTATCTGAATCGGGCGTTCGGGACATTGCCATCAATGGTGATGGTCGTATTTGCGTTGTTAGCAGGAACGTTACGAGAGGCGGGTTACCCAACTCTGGAGAGGTGTCGGTCTATAGAACTGCATTTGGGGAATATAAAAACGAAGACGGTAGTTTAAGAAGTTTTGACTACCCCACTAAAGTAGGCCTGAGTATTAACGCAGAGCGTTACAGTGGATTTGAAGAAGACTCCCTCTTTGGTGATCGACTAGCTATGGACGGTTCTGGGCTAACGTTCGCCGGGACAATATACAAATCAGGAAAGCTTTATGCTAGAACCTACAAGCTGGGGGCAAGCGGTTCCGGGAACCCCGACACCGACGCAGGCAGGCTTGGGGTAGACACTTACACCCAAGTCGGCAACGATATACCTTTGTTTGTAGCGGAGTTCGGCAATACCCAACAAATAACCTCTTTTGAAATGAGCGCTGATGGGCTAACTATTAGCGCTCAGATTGACGGCTATATTTGGCCAAGTCCCTACAAGAATTCTGACTTCTCGAACGTCTACATTTCTACTTATGCCACTGGGGTTATGCTCCCTTATGATACGAACGAGCCCGCAACGCAGTCCATTTCCGCGTCAACTGCGACACTTGTTTATCGATGGAGCGGATCTAGCTGGGGGCTCCTTGGCCGAGAAATAAAATATGCGAAATCTTTTGATGGGGTTAGCTCTATTGAAGCTAAGTCTGGAAACGTCTTTTATAATGGTCAAAGTGTCAGCCAACTCCCTGTCGTCGGGGACAGAATTAGAATTGGACCAAATACAACTGTATTTCCAGCAAGAGTTGACTCTTCTGCCCCAATTAATACCGGCAGTATTCTTTCGGCTTTAAACCCGCGCAACACAAGTGACATTTCTGAAGATGGCAGTGTCGTTTGCTCAGGCAAACCTTTAAACGACATGAGCGGCTTCGGCTCAGGCGCACACTCTACCTTTGAACTAAGATAATATTATGGCACTAGATTTCCCAATAAACCCATCTGTAAACGATACTCATGAATATGAGTCTAAGTCCTGGATCTTCAACGGTAAAGCGTGGGTCTTTAACCCTGCGATAGGCGCTACAGGTCCGATGGGCCCTGCTGGACCAGCAGGTCAAGGTATCAGGATCGCTGGAACAGTCGCTACAAGTGCTGATTTAGAAACCCCTTATTCTGGAACTAGTGGCGATATGTTTATCGCCCAAGACACTGGGAATGGTCACGTCTGGAATGAGCTCATTCAACTTGCAGACGACTTGTTTTCTGGTAATACTTGGACTGATATCGGTCCTATTCGTGGTCCAGCAGGTCCAGCAGGCGACTCATGGAATAATATGCCTTCAGAGATGAGCTCAGTCTTAGCTAGTGATGGCTCAGGGGATGGAGTTACTGACCTGATGACCCTTATGGGCACAGGATCAAGCTCAACCAATAACGAAAGCAACAACTTCACAGCAACACTCACGCAGGACATTTTTAGCATCAAGATCATCGGGATACAGTCTGGCATTAATGGTGAAGATTACATTGGCTCAAGTGGTCTTATAGAAGTAACGCAAGACGCAACAGGAGGCCATGTAATCTCTCCACAACATCCGCTAAATATCGTGATGTCGGGAGATCCCGTTAATATGTCACTGATCACTCCAGAAACGGGGGCAGGCACGATTGGCTGGTATAAATACGGGGCTGATTCGGCGGCACTTTATCTATACTTCAGCGATGTAACTTAATAATACAATGAATTACCAACTAATCAAACTTAGCCCCCTAAAAGTTCAGAGAAGCTTAAATGGGCTTCCTTCATCAATTACTAGAACTGAAGGTCGAGCGGTCCCTTCTGTTCCATACGGATACAAATATGTAGAAGACTTCCCTCTCCCTGAAGCGCCTGCTGATGATGGGTTCTTTTGGTCAAGAGTTTTAACTGAAGACGCTTATAATTGGGCGCAAGCCCCTCTTCCTACTACGGGATGGCATTCCCAACCGGCTTGGCGTGTCCGCGCTGTTGTTAAGGCTACTCCATTTGGTGCTGAGACTCTAATGGACGCGGTAATTACCGCGATAGCTTCTATAACTGACCCTCTAGAGCAATCTGTAGCAGAAGAGGCTTTCTTTGGTGGCAATGTCCTCGAGCGAAACTCTGCACTTCTTCTTAGTATGGCGGCTTCAATCCCGTTGACTGATGCGGAACTAGACACAATATTCCAGCAAGCTGACGCCATTGAGGTATGAACTTCCCCCTAGAGTTAATAGGGTCAGAAGTAAACACCCAAGAGAATGTCCTGATCAATGATGACTTTGGGCCTAGCTCAGATTTGATCATAGGGACGTTTTTCCGTGCTAAAACTCGTAATGCAATAGAGCCAGGGGCAAACACTACCTGGATTAAAGGGACTGGCCAATGGGAAATCACCTCATCTGAATTGCAAAACCTTTCTTCAGTTAATGGTGTTGAGGGGGAATCTGGCGTAGCTATTGTTGTTGATACATCAACAGTCCCTGAAACTAACGAGTTAAACCTAAGCTTAACATACACTTTGGGAGATCCTAATGAGACTCTTTATTTCCATTTATGGGGAGTAGTTAAGACAGCAGGGGAGCTTGTGGAAACGGGGAATGGCAATGAAGGCAATGATACACTTGCACATCTTGGTGAAAATACAGCCGTAAATACTAACGGGAAATTAACGGACTATAGTCCTCAGAATACCACGGGCTTACCCGATGTATTAGCTGTTTACGACTTATATACTGGTTCTCCTTCGATCCCCTATGCAGGGTGGGAGGCCCTTAACCCTACCTTTTCGGTTACTGGCGGTTCAGGCGAATATACCCGCATACTTAGCCTGGCTGATCATAGCATAAATAGTCTTGATCAATACGATTACCTCTTGTTTGGAATGACCCGTAATGTAGCTGGGGCAAGTTCGTCTGCAAGGATTTCTAATGTGGAGCTTACTTATTCTACCATTGCCCCTCCTCCTCCTCCTCCTTCTGGTGAGGAGAATCCTACTCTTTTCATACCTGAACAAACATTTTACGCTGGCGACCCCACACCCACATTGAACGACCAAGTTGAGATCAGTTTCATGGGCCAACGGAACGGTAATTACGCTTCAAATCCGGACGCGAGATACCTTTCCTATGAAGTCTCCGACACCTCCGAATTACCTGCTGGGTATCCTGAAGGCCCTGGTGGGTTCGGTGATAATTTCCAAAACACCGGCGGCGTAATGCACTTAAATAACTTACCTTTTACAACTGGCGTTATTAGAGGTTACCTTGGTCCAGATAGTCACTTAAATAGCCCTTACAACATTACGGTCATTGTAAGGTCGCGTAAATCTGGTGATGTAACTAGCAGTTATCTTGAAGGTTCTTACACGTTTGTTCTGAACGTTATCTCCAATGAGCTTTGGGAGATTGATTCTCCTGCTTCCCTCGGGTTTGCTGATTCATCGGGTTTAATAACAAGCGACAGCTTTGGCACACCGTCCGGAGCGCGGGATAATTGGACCACTTGGGATAAAACTAGAGGAGTGAACACAAGTGACGGAACTGCGTCTGGTTATGAAGACAGCAATACAGAAAAGTATCATTTTATGTCAGCAGACTCTCTCTGTATTGGGGTTCGTTGCGCTAGGTCCGAAACGGGAGCATATGAGTCTCAAAACTTCATCACCCAGAGGGCTCCGCTTGGCGATTTCACGTTTGGAATAGCTGTGTATCGTCGTCCCGATTTGGACTCTGCTTGGAGCTATGCGTTTCACACGACTGATCTCGTTAGTTCTAATGTAGTCTGCGCTCTAAGTGGTGACGGCAGCTATCTAGTTATATCACACCCCAATGATGTAATGGACGTCTATTCTTGGAATGGGTCCAGTTATGTTCAGCATGGCAATTCTATATCCCTCAAGAACGGTTGGTCCGGGACGCAAGCCAATTTCAATTTGAATTTACGTAGCGTCTGTATCTCTGATGATGGCGGACTAATAGTGGCCGTCGACGCTAAACTGCCAGGTCGCGTAGGAACTTACAATCTTGTCGATGGAGTGTGGACGGAGGGACCTATTGTTTCTGCTACAGGTAATCGCTCTTTGAGTTCCATTAAATTCGCACAAAGAGATCGCATTGATGCTTCTAGTCCTTTTGGATGTAGAGTGTGCTTGCTTGACAACCCCTTAACAGAAGGGTGGTTGAGGGTGTATGATCTTATCCCTGACCCTGATGATCTTGAAGGCCCTGGAATCTGGGATCAACCTACCTATGCTGGAGTAGTCAATCCCTCAGGTTTCCAATATAGGGCAAGTTCTGCTGCGGGTCGAATCTCCTCTTTCACCATGAGTGCAGATGGTGATACTCTAGCTTGGTCAGGTGTGACCTTTAGTGACGTTTTGGACAACGGGCTCTATTCCACGGGCAGGATTAAAAAGACGCTAGGGTCCGCTAGATACATCGATGGTGCATGGCTTTTTGATGCAGGGGGAAGCCAGGCGACCTCTTCCAGTGAGCATGCTTTCCCTGAGATTTATAACGGAGAAAGCACCTTCCTTAGTCAGAATCGAGGGACCATCACTTATGTGGCTGATACTTGGGAGAACTTAAATAAGAATGCGGGTCGCAATGATGTGATTTGCTTGAACTCTGATGGCACTAAGCTCGCTTTAATCGTTGAAGAAAGCTCATACCATTGGACGACTGCCCCAGGAGAAACTATTCCTGAAGGCGAGGAGAAGAGGCGTGATGTCATGCAGAGCGTCGAGTATTTCTCGTTCGTGAACAACGAGTGGCTTCAATCACCAGCCATTTCCATTGCGAACGCTTATGAAATGAATGGGTTCGAATACGGGCGTCCTCTTCCGGACAGCGATGCGACGCGAACTACAAGAGTCGTAAAACAGGACGAAGGATATATCCATGGCCTCTCCTTGTCCCCAATGGGGGATCGGATATACATATCTCAAGGGGGGCAGTCTTTTGAGATACCTGGGGCTAGATTAAGAGCTTTAAAGTTAGTCTAGGAGCTTGCTTCGCCTGCAACGATCAAGCTCTTTCTTCCCACGAGCGTCCGCTTCTTTCTTCCAGTCTTTGAGGCTGGCGTTGAAGCGATGAAGCTCGTATTTCCTGATAAAGAACACAGTGGCAAGCACTACTAGTATAATCCCTAGTACTAAGGCACTCTTGAAGTAAACAGCAGCTATTATTCCGATTGTAAATAGGTAAGCGATCATATTATCCCCAAGCTAAGATTTCCTCAATCATATCCATACCAGCATCAGTGATGGATATACATATCGTCCTTCTATCTTGCATTCCTGTTGCGTGAACTCTGTTTATTAGACCTCTGCTCTTCAGCTTATCACAAGTCCCTGTAACAGCAGCAGTCGATGACTTTGAAATCTTGGCCAACTCTGAGCAAGTCATGTAGTTGGATGGCTGAGCTTTAATGTTTTCGCATGGGATACCACGAGAACATCGAGCAATGTCATCAAGGGTGAGCAAGATCATCAGTTGGCGATGGTTTAGGTCATTAGCTAAGGCTCGCTCAGATTGATCTCTGAGTAACTGCGAAGCTATGCTTAGGGGGCGTGTCGGTGTCGGTGTCGTCGTGTTCGTATTCGTATTCATATAAGTTTTGTTGTGTCGTTGATGTGTGTGTAAGTATGGGCGAGGGATGGGGCAGTGAGCACACCACCACCATGGTGAGAAGGAATCTATTACCGTTGGTTAAAGCTGAACAGGTCAGCGAAGCGTGAATTGAATTGGCGTATAATATTTTTTTTCCGTGTCTCACAAAAATTTCTCTTCTTATACCTAAAATGGTGGGTCAAATTTCTTTCCTGAGGTGGTCGGCAAGACTTGTCCTTTGATTATTACCTCGGTAATGTCTTCGGCGTAGTTCATCGCTATCTCCTTGATAAGGACTTCATGACCCCCGATCTTTATCACTTGTTCAAGTGCGCGACCGGGAGTCGGAAGTTCGATGGTTGGAGTCTTTTTTACTTTTACAGTTGCCATTTTTGCTAGTGTGACGTGCGTGTCACTATTTCTTTTTAGTCTTCTTTTTTGCGGTGAGCTCAGTAACTTCTTCTGTTTCCAGGGAGACTCGAATGCTCACTTCGACAGTCTCTATATCGTTGAAGTCTGCTAGCTCACCGGTTGGCTTCAGGGAAAACTTGAAGTCTGCGTGTTCTGGTTTGGGATTTACTTCTCGAAGGCTCGGAAGGGCGGCTTTAACTACTTCGGCTGGTGTTGTGTTCATAAATTGAATGTGTGTGTTGATCGGTATCCGGAAGGGTTTTCAGCATCGATTTGTTGTGGCCCATCAAATTCCATTACTACGGATTCAAACACTGGGTTCTCAGTGTCTGCATATTTGAGCGATGTGACTGACTGGGCAAGAGCTTTGCATGAAAACGACCCACCTCCTCCACGAGTAGATACTTTGCGGGCATCTGAATCGATTTCATTTGCGGATGTAATTGGAAGAAGAATGACATATCCGTTCCCATCAGTTTTCAGCGATACCTTTACGGGGACAGCGGATCTTTTTTTGATCGATGCAAACAAAGCTGCATTTAGATAGCAAACCCCATTGGGGTAAACGGTCATTTGGTTTTTTTCTTTCGAGATACTTTGGAGCATTCTTTTTGGGGGTTATTGTTGTATATAATCTGCGCGGCGATTTCGCTCACGGCAGCAAGGGCTTGAAAGGCTCCTGCTATTGATCCCAGTAATTGGGCTATCCTTACTTTGTCTGTTGCACTCATGTTGATAATCCATGATTACCATTTTGCTTGGCGCTTGTCAAAAGCTTTCTTCAACTTTCTTTCGAGGTTGCAGAATTCTCGAAAGTGATCCGCGCTATCATGTTCCATGTGGAACATTCCCTATTTCTGACAAAGTGATCCGCGCTATCACTGTCACGGCACCGCCGGGGCGAACCCCTTTGGTGACCCCCGCCTAATCCATTTTGTAACGATCAGCGTTTTCGTCAAACCACCGCTTGAAGATTTCTGAGCATTTCATTCCACGCCCGTATTTTTCAGATGGCTTGTGCTTTATCCATCTTGAGCGACGGCTGGTCTCATGTTTGCCGTGACTACCTAAAGTCGAATCTTTGACATACGCCCATCCTGGTTTTTTCCTGACAACGCCCTCAATCGAATGGTGGGGCATCAGTTGTTGGTAGTGGTGTGCCCATTCTGGAATGTCGAAGTAATCACACGGGTAGTGATGAACGAACTCGATCTTGTTCTTGCCACATAAGCCCTCGACTAGCCCTCTGTCTGTGTGAAAGCGTGATTCTGTAAAGTCAGATTCTACAGTGTGAATCATTAACTTGTGATCGCCGTCGTCACGAGTCCCTAGCAGTTCACAATCTAGCACGGTCGTGTAAGAAGGGGCATCTTCGGAGATGCCGACTTGCGATAAGTATTCAAACTGCTCCCGTAGGGCATCTAAAAAAGGAAGAGATCTTCCAAACGCCTGTCCTTGCTTATTTAGGAATCTGACATTCCCATCACGGATGTGAACAAATAGTCGCCATCCATCAAACTTAGGCTGAATGATTGAAGGGATAAGGCTTGCTCCAGGTTCAGTCCCGCCATCTGGGAGGACTTTGTATTTGGGGCGTTTTGATCCACTCCATCCAATCCCGTCTAGGCTTTCGCCTTTTCCAACGATGATCGGTTTGATTCTTGATAATGTTAAATGTGCCATTGGTCTATTGGTAAAGTTAAGAAGGGCGGGGGAAAATGAAAACCCCCGCCCCACTTGTTTTTCATCTGACCCGAACTGATGCTACAGCTGGGATCGCCTGATGAATGATTTCGTTTACCTCCTTACTCATGAGCTTGTGCCTCTCCTCATGGAATCCGGCGGAGGGGACAACTACTTGCTTGACGCTTACGGCTTCGGTAGCGCCATGTTTGTCGCATAGTTCTTTGAGCTCGTCAAGGAAGGGTGACAGCGCCTCCTCTGGGATTTTCCGAGAGTCGAGCTTGAGGATCATCTTCTCTTCAAAGTGATCGCCCAATTCAAGTTCTTCGATAAGGTCGGCAACTTCCTCTGCCTCGACTTCACGGTATCTCGAGGTCATCGAGACCAGAACGGTGTTCCGCCCGGCAGGGATCTCAAAAGAACTTTCTGAGTCAGACTTACCTTCATTGTGTTCGAACCACGCCTCTGCGACCAGTTCTCCTAGTATGGTTTTGTTCTCGGCGATCCTTGCCCCAAGGTCTTTATGTTTGGGACTCATTTCGGCGATCTGGCTAGCCGCCTCTACGGCGTCTGAATCGACTACTTGCGGATGGTTTTTCTTACTTGCGGATGGGGCGCTTGTTGCGCCGAACGGATTCTTGGTTGTTTTTAGTTTCATATTATTTAGTGCCTTTTAGGCGATTTGTTGTTTTTGGTTTCGTGCGGGTATAGGTTATTTCAAAAGGAGTCTGCCCGTCTTCTCGACTCCCTACTTTTATTTCTAGATCGCACGAGTGCCAGCTTACTAGGTCTTTAACGTCTTTTCCGATTTGGTAAGTTTGCCCATTTGGCAAAACTTGTATTTCGATAGACTGAGCCAAGACGCCTTTGCTTGCTACTAGTTCGATTGTTTCGATGCATTTCTTGAGGTCCTTGGATGCCTCCCACACATGGCGGGAGTCATCTGGTAGGATGAATGATATTTTATTTCTCATTATGCCTTGGGTGAATATCTGACGTGGCGGACTAATTCGACCGCGACATCTTCAATTTTTTCTCTGATGATTGCCTTCTCGAAGTATTTCTTGAGGTAATCCATATATCCTGAGTCGCCACAGTAGAGGGCAATGCAGGGGAGGTTGTGCTCTCTCCAGAACCGCCGATCAATCGGCTTGTCTGTAAGGTGGGCATCTGTATATGCGATATACAAATCCGCCTCGGAGAGCTCTTGCTTATGTTCTTCCATTGCGTCAGCAAATCCTTCGACTCCGCCGGGGACATCCATCCTGCAAATTACCTCGTCACTTAGAGGCAAATCTAATCTTGCGTTTGGACCGTAGCAGAAGATAACACTGCCTTCGATGTCTCTCGATCTAGCTAACCGTGACAGCGCCATCAGGAAGATCCTTCCGTTGGTATGATGATGACCAGCCATAGAACCGCTTGCATCATACATCACGACGATCTTGCGTCGCCCATCGCTGGCTTCTGCACGTCCTCGGAATGGTCGATCAGACTTTCTAGCCCAGGCCGCCGCACTGAAGCGCTTTGCTGGAGTCCTCTTTTTTACCTTGTCAGAGATTCCGCCATTCAAAGCCCGTCGAAGTAGTGGGGCGAGAGCTTTGGCTCGCCGTATCGAGGATTGAGACATGGTTGATTCCTTGTTGAGCAACTTGCGATGCCCTTTGACGTCAGCTTTTTCTTCTGTCGTCATCGGAGTAAAATCAGAGTCTGGGGTCGTATCTTCGCCATCTTTTGATTTGTCTCTCTCGCACTTGTCGTGGTCGATTCCTGTTGCTTTCGGGCCGCCACCTCGTCCATGTCTTGGAATAGAGACTGTCTTCTTTCCTCCGGGTTCGCCTTCTCCCGATCCGTCGACCGTGGTGAGTCCGGAATCTTCAGCGGTCTTGATCGCCTCGGAGAAATCGTCCCCATGATGACCACCTGCTCCGAGTTCTCCAGCTTCGCCTTTACCTGGGGCTGGGTCTTCTCCGATAATGGACGCCTCTGGAGGAGTTCCGAACATCCTCACCCAACTTACCATCAGTGGAATCAGCGCCCAAGTATCCTTGGATTGCTGGGCTCTTTTTACGAACCATGAGATCTGGTAGTAGAACGCCGCTGCGTTAGCTTTGTCTCTACCTTTGTCGAAGTGCCCCGGACCTGCTGCGCTTCTGCATGCATCTCGAAGATCGTTGAGCCGCTTCCGCTCGCCCTCTACATGGTATATTCCGTGGAAGATGGATTCTGGTCGGAAGTCAGGACTGCCCAGTGGGAGGATATTGCGTTCTGACTCGGGGAGCTTCGCCTCTTTGCGGATCTTTTCCATCAAGTCTAGCTCATGCACCATCCACCCGAACTTGCTGAAGTTCCGCCGATACCAGTATTCGATTCTGGCATCTTCAAAGAAATTCAACAGCACCCAAGGAATGTTCTTGCCCTCCATCGCTTTTTGTAAAGCGGTGAAATCTGGCTCAGTATAGAGCGAGTGAGCATCTTCATGCCTTTTTACCTTCACTGCGAAGCTACCTGCATAGGGGGTGACAGCGCCCTTGCGGACTTTCGTTCTGTCGATGCAGTGTTCGTCGATTGCCGAGTTGATAAGGATTACGTTCTTCCCTGTGTCTGCATCCCAGCGCCAACATCCTGTTTGGCATGAGTGAGCTTTTGGGACAAATTCAACCTCATACCTTTTGTCTAGTCGACCTTTAGCACGCGCCTCTATGTGGTCTTTTAGGACCTGATTTTTTTGACTACGATTTAACATTGTATTATTTTGTTGGGGTTATGCCTACTTACCAGAGATAGCTGTTTCGATTGCGGATTTAAGCAACCCAGCTTGCTCGGCGTTTCTGCGCCCATCGGCATCCCATGAGATCCAACCTTCAGAAACGACTTCCACAGCAGTTCTGAAATCGTCTGTAGACGCCTTCTCGGGCAGTAACTGAATGATCCGAGTCAGAGTCCGAATCGTAGCAGCGCCACGTAGCAGCCCATCGTCTTTCATCGTGGTTGTGCGGGTATAGACGCCCATTAACCAACTAGAGAGTTTGGGTAGTGATTTGCAGTCTTTAGCAGCGCCTTTGATAATCGCTTCGATTTGGGCTATGTCTGGCTGGACAGAACGTTCTATCCACCGCTCACGCCCAGCAGGGTCATCATCGTAAGTGTCGAATTCCATCCCGACGTTACCGGTCGCCACGATCGAGAGATTCTGGCATGGCACGTAGATGATCTCCTCAGCAAGAACGCCTGACTTAGATAATACGGCTCGACCAGTTCTCAGTTTGTAAACCGGAATACCGCCACCGATATGAGAGTCTGGACTCATGGAGTTAAGGAACAGGGAGCGTTCGCGCCCCGGCATCCTGTTAATCTCGTCGATTAGGAGCATGACGGAAGTTGTGCCAGCGCAGGTCGAGATCAGCTTCGGATCATCAGTCCCCGCAAGGCGGTATGCCTCAGCAATCGGACCGTCTTTCCACGCATCACCTTTCCCGACTCTACCGGGATCAACACCGCCAAGCAGATCAATGGATTCCATCCCATTGCTACAACCGACTTCTATGAAGTGGTCAAATCCTGCCGAGTTACCGTGGCGTCTACATTCGTATGTTTTTGATGTCCCCTGTGTGCCAAGGAACATAAGTCCAGCTTCGGGAGCTTCTCGAGGAACTGCCAGCAGTGAGAGGGTGTCTCTGACCACTGACCCACTTTTTATGGTTGTGCCAGACGAGAGGGCTTTTCTTACAGCGACTGCTTTTGATCCGCCACCAGCTATAGCTTTCTCAACTTTGCGGGTGAGCTCTTCAATCATTGCGAGGGACTTTACGCCATTGTCGTTGGCGGAGTTTGCATGAGTTTGAGAATCGGTGCATATGCCCTTGAACTCGTCTAGTTTAGCTTTCATTTCAGAGATTGGCTTTTCGACCAAGCGTTCTACCGCCGGACGAACATCCTCGTCTTTGAATGAAATTTCTACTTCTTCTAGGACATCTTCTACGATGCCTCTTATGTCTTCTTTAGTCGTCATTTTTTTTGTTTTGTTTGGTTTGCCAGTTTGGCTACCCCGATTGGGCGGCTGTTTCTGAGCTGTTTAAATCATAGCAAGAAACAACCGAAATGCAACACAAACTTAACCCACTGCCAACACTTAATCAACCCACCGCCAGAAATGAAGACCCCGCCCTA